>Ga0105050_10000222_pt1 | contig 82200 bp, 74 predicted proteins | sample FRY01_FD_78088 | JGI IMG/M metagenome (GOLD analysis project Ga0105050, IMG submission 78088) | Freshwater microbial communities from Lake Fryxell liftoff mats and glacier meltwater in Antarctica - FRY-01 | ecosystem: Environmental > Aquatic > Freshwater > Ice > Glacier meltwater ... | reverse complement strand
GTTTTGACATGGTTGCTTCGTGCGCTTCGTTAATGCAGTGCACTTCTTAGCACCTTTTATTACGCTTTGTAAGGGCATACTTTACTCCTTAAACTTCGTGAACTTCGCTAATTACACTGGCTGTATGGGGTCGAGACAGCCTGATTTTTTTATTTAAACACTCACCTATGTAAAGAACGTTAACTTCGTTGCCAGAGTTGCCAGAGTTGCCAGACGAAATGAAAAAGTTTTTTCTAAAACCCTTCTTTTTATTTAAATTAATAAAAGTAGTGGCAACAGTGGCAACACCCCTCATGTCCTTATACCAACTGGCTTTCAAGCTGCCAGACCTTCGGCTACGCATTGGCATCAGTGGCAAGCTCTTCAAGTTCATCCCAATCGACTCTCGTTCCCAACATAATCTCAAATTCTTTCCTAGCTAATTTAATATCAGGCAAGTCATAACCTCGCTCCTGTTTATTTGATATCTTTTTTCTTGAAGCAACTGCACTGGGACATATTGCTTTCAATGTTGATGATATTTGTTGCTGTTGTATAGGGCTATACCTACCAGCGTTTTTGTCGTACTCCTTGAACTTATCAATCAGAATCTGAGTGGATTTAAACTGCGGTACATCCCATTGTTGGAACCCATCAAACATCCCAGATTGAAGCACTTCATACCAGTATCGTTCAAACCCACTAAGTGACTGCAATCTCTGACTCAAATGCTCTTCGGTTTGTGGGCGCTTTCTAATGTTGAAGTCAGTTAGGTCAAGTTTCACTAAGTCATGCATCATCGCAGCTATTACAGCATCGTCATCAAGCGCATCGTTCACAGCATCAAAGTAAATCTGGTCTTGTTTATGTGCCGAAGAAAGGCGAATAAATACGAAGCGTCGGTCGTCTTTATCTACATGTGCAAAGTGGTCATGGTTACTTGCAGCAAATAGCCTATGGTATGAGTCAATCGTCCTTGAGGGTTGATGCTTTTGCTCAATCCGACATGTGGGTTCAGTCACTAAGGATTTAAGCTTATCTAGGGACTTCTTATCCCCAGCAAATAATGCCTCATCCATACAAACAACATAGTTACGCTCTAATGCTGCATTAAACTGCCCTATAGCCTCGTTAATATCGCATACTTGCAAAGTAGTACGTGACCAGATACGACTTAAAAGCTTGTAGAACGTACCCTTACCGCAGCCCTGGCCTGACAAAAACACAATCATAATGCCTGGCTTCTTTTCAGGGTTTTGCAGCATATGTGCTAGGTAGCGAATAAGGTAATCATTCAGTGCCACGCTATTATTGCAAATGACCGTATGTAAAAATTCCTGAATAACAAACCAGTCACCTTGCATAGGATTAATGGATGGTGCAATCCAATAGTTCAGAGTGCTTGCCGAAGTAGCTAAGGGGCTAAATGCAACTTCGTTATATACATGAGTGCCTGGGTTGTTTATAAAATTCGTAAATTCAACCTTAGTATTCACTGAATAGGGGAGATTTTCTAACTCCCTAGCTATTAATATTTGTCCTTCCGGGCGCCTATAAAAGCTTATCTCCTTGGCCTTACCAGACATTACTTGCGCAATTTTATCCCTATCGACAATTCTTAATTCACCAGACAAATCCAGTAACGCAAACCTACTTTGAATTGCAGCTAGCGCCGTCATTGGTTTCTGCATGTTAATAACATTAGCCACGCCAACCTCCTTCTCTCGCAAGATGGTAAATAGAACCCATAGTCGTAGATTCAGATCTATCAGGGTCATAACATCTAACTAAGTCATTAAATGTTTTTTGCTCAAACCTATGTTTAACCGTCAAGCTCCAATCCAATGCTATTTGCTCTGCCTCAGGCCAGCCAGTACTTAAAATACCCCAAACAACTCGCATGTAGGTGTCGTAACTACAATCTGCATATATAAACTGGAGCATATCTTTTAAGCGTGCAATCTCCCTTGGTGTATTGGGTCTTGGATTGGATACGGTTTTTTTATGAGTGGTGGATGGAAACCGATAAGCGTTAAGTGACAAGACTTCTTTAGTAATATCTACAAGCTTGCCTTCAGCCCCCAGGCCTGACAACTCAACAAAATCACCCCCAGTAAAAATCTTTACCCCATCACAGTTGATGGTTGGCAACTTTAGATTTATTAAGCCAAGAATCGTCCAGCCATAGCCATCTTTTGAATACTCCAAGTATGGTTTACCGAGTGCAATCCAAAGCTTTCTTACATCATTATTGTTGAGGCCACTTTTAGGGCTGATTTCTATGGCTACCAACCTTAAATCATCAGCAATCAAATCATCTTTAAGTACAAGACCATATCCGCAAACGTCACTAGACTCCCAACCTATAGAAGTAAAACGTAACCAATTTTTCTGTAATAAACCTTCTCCCTTTTGCACTCCCCTGCATAAATAAGGAATATGTCGACCATCACTCTTATCTTTTGTGGGTGTAAGCCAAATCCATTCCTTCCGGTTACGAAGAACATCTGGAATATTTTTATAATTAGCCCCTGGTAAAGGCTCGCTATCCAATTGATACCAGTTGCGGTATCGAACTAAACCAGCTAATGGCCCATTGTCAGGAGATTCAAATGGGGTTACAAAAAAGTCTTCGCCAGATTCAGCTATGTCCCAAAAGTACTTTTGCCAATGGTTTGGATCTAAAGTGGCTGAAAACGTGTCGAATCTTTTCTTAGCTTCAGTTGATTCTTTCAAGTTACTAGACCGTCGCAAAAAGTCGTCAAATATCAAATCATCACCGAACATAATTACTTGCCCTCCGCCACTTTGATTAAGTCGGCTTGCCTTGAAGATTTATCTCGCTGTTCAATCATCCACCTATCAACGTCCGACTTGAGCCATACGCGTTTATTGCGTGACAACCTTACTGCATTGGGAAACTTACCAGCAGCTTCCCAAGCAAGGACTGTCGACTTGCCCATTTGGGTTTGTTTTGAAATATCAGGTAATGCTAAAAATTGTGGTGTATTACTTTGAATGCTGCTCATTCTTAACTCCTAAAGTGTCGTAAAAATTTACTAACTGGCAGCCGTTATTTAGCTACCGTGTCAGTAATTACCTTTTTACGTACTTAAGAGTGATGTATCGAGATAGATGCTAGCAGAACCCTAAAATGATTCTGAGAATAGTGCGAATTAATAAAGTGGGAGCCCTTTATTCAGCTTTTTATGCCAATCGGTAATAGTATCTATAGCAAAATCTTCAGTGCGGTAACCTTTATCAAGCTCATTTAAAAGCACTTTAAGTGCGGGGTTTTTCCCACCATTGGCAGATTTAAGAGCACCGTATACTTTAGAAACTTCATCCTTCTTTGGTTGATAGCTCTTTGCTTTGGCAATAGCACCAGCCGCATTACGCTCTTTGACATAATTTTCTGCAGCTTCGAGCGCTTCTTTAGCTTCATAGAGTTTCCAACTTTTATCGGCGGTAACATCATAAACACGCATCATTTTTTCTACAGCTTCGGGGTCATATTTTTGCTGTAACTGGGTAATCAATATACCCCTTATACCTAAGTTTTTATTTGACACTTACAACTCCTTTATCTAGGCCACTCTTAAATGCTTAACTTTAGGCACATTAAAGCAATAGCTCGCCCAGTCATTCATCAATTGTTTTCTAACAGCCAGCATGTCACCCCTTCGGTATGCAGCCTCCGCTTTATTCTTTATTGTGTGCGCCAATGCCATTTCAGCAGCTTCGCCCGAATAGCTTGTCAACTCAGCGGCCCAGTCTCGGAACGCTGAACGAAAACCGTGCACGGTAACCTTATATCCTATGCGTTTAACGAGGGTTAACATTGCCATATTGCTTAAAGGCTTATCGTTAATCGTGAAAATATACTCACTCTTCTTAGATAATTTGGTGGCTTCTTCGATAATTTCAAGTGTTCTTTTGCATAATGGCACCCTATGAATCTTGCCTGCCTTCATCCGCTCTGGAGGAACCGTCCATACATCACCATTAATTTCACTTCGTCTAGCGCCTATTACCTCTCCAGTCCTTGCTGCAGTAAGAATAGTGAACTCAAGCGCTAATGCAGCCATACAATTTCGTTTTTTGAGCTCTTTGATGAATGCAGGTAAATTTTCAAAGGGAAGTGCAGGATGATTTATAACACGACGGACTTTCTTAGGCTGAGGGAGTAGTGTATCTAGGTGGCCGCGCCAAATGGCTGGATTAACGCCACTTCTAAACCCCCTTGTTGTTGCAGCAGCGAGCACTCGTTCCACGCGCCCCCTGACCCGCGATGCGGTCTCGGTCTTCGTCGTCCAAATCGGCTTCAATATCGCTAATATATCTTCAGTCCCAATCTGATTCAGTTGTTTTTTCCCAACTAATGGAAATACGTATTGCTCCAGCGTACTTAACCACTGCTTGGCGTGCTTTTCATTCTTCCACTCAGGCTGTTTCATACTGATAAAATCGGTTGCAAAGGTCTTAAAATCCGTTACTGGTTCAGCTTTCCTACTCTTCTCCTGCCTGAGTTTGATTGGATTTATACCGTTACCAATCTGCAGCCTCGCTTCAGCTGCCAATCTTCTTGCATCAGACAAGCTAACACGTGGGAAAACCCCCAGCCCCATATCCTGACGCTTGCCCTGATATTGAAACCTGTATACCCAGTACTTCGATTGATTGCTCCTGACCAGTAAGTGAAGTCCGCTGCGCCCGTCAAAGTAGCGCCCTGGCTTAATCTCCTTTGAAATGAATACATAAGTAAGCTGGCTTGCCATGATTGTGTACCCTCATTTGTTCCCTCATTTTTAGCCGAGAAGAGGAAGTAATCTCATAGCATCGACAATAATCAAGAAGAACAATGGTAGCGAGAGTTCTGCTAGCAAAACCCTAATTTAATGCTGTATAATTGCACCTTGCGGAGTTGCAAGCTATACTCAAATCTGCTGTCTCGTTCTTGCCGATACTACAAGCTAAAGAATGACTCTCTCTCCGCCATTCTAATCAATTTTATTTAAGATATTGTTAACTTTAATATCCGCTTTAGTCCCTAACAGTTGAGCGGAAATTGACAATTTAAAACACCGTCAATTATCAATAATAAATGGGCACATGCCTTCAAATCATCAAGTATTTGAATCTAGCGCCTCCAAATATATTGAATAATTTAATGCTGTTTTAGTCATGTACTTATCACGCAGGTAAATTATTAAAATATAGGAATAATAGTCACATTACTATTGATATTGCGTCCTTATTATTCAATGTATGGTTTACTAAAATGCATGATTTACCAGATTTGTTTTCAATTCAATGGAACTGGTTATTTGTTTGATAATCCAAGCTAAATCAATCAACTTTAGGGATTTTTTCATCATGGCAAAACACTTTTTTAAAAAAGGGTTTGTTGTTTTCTTTTTTGTAGGAGTAAGCGCAATGGCAAATGCGAGTTGTAATGCACTTTATGATCATCAATTCACGACTTTAGAAGGTAAACCATTTAACTTGTGTGATTATCAAGATAAGCCTATTTTAGTGGTGAACACAGCCAGTAAATGTGGTTTTACGCCGCAATTTGAGGCGCTAGAAAGTATGTATGAAAAATACAAATCGCAAGGTTTGTTAGTGGTTGGCTTTCCATCTAACGACTTTAAACAAGAGCTGACTGAAGATGCAAAAATTGGTGATTTTTGTAAAATGACTTACGGTGTTAAATTTCCGATGATGTCTAAAAGCGCGGTCAGAGGCGATGATGTGAATCCATTTTATAAACAGCTGATTAATAAAACAGGCACTGCGCCAAAATGGAATTTTTATAAATATGTGATTGCACCCAATGCACAAAAAGTAACGGTGTTTTCTAGTATGACTAAGCCAGATTCAGATGATATTTTAAAAGAAATTAAGCCTTATCTGAAATAAGTGGTCATTGAAGCTAAATCTAAAACAAATGCATTGTCTGGGTTAATTTTGATGGTCTAGTGCATTTGTTTTTTTGGTTGTTTAATCTTTTGCAAAATAATAGCAGAAAGTTCTTCAACAGAGCGTGTTGTTGAGTCTGCCCAACTAATGCCAGTTTTGCGCATCATTTCTTCAGCGGCGTTAATTTCATTGCGGCAATTATCTAATGAAGCATAAAAACTATCTGGACGGCGCTGACTTCTGACGGAGTGCAGACGCTCTGGTTTAATGGATAATCCGTAAATTTTATCCAAATTTCTTAATAGTGAGGCGGGGAGTGTGCCGCGTTCAAAATCTTCTGGAATCAACGGATAATTTGCGGCTTTGATGCCAAATTGCATGGCTAAATATAAGCTGGTTGGTGTTTTTCCACAACGTGAAACGCCAACTAAAATGACTTGCGCTTGGTCAAGATTAACGTCAGTTTGTCCATCATCATGATTGAGCGAGAAATTAATTGCTTCTATACGTTCATCATAACTATTTCCCATCACTCCATGTGCAATCCCTGAACCAGTAAGCGGTGTTTCGTTAAGCTCAACACCTAAAGGATCAATAAAAGTAGTGAACAAATCAATGTAATACGCTTTTGTTTCTTTTAGTTTTTGGCGCAAATCGACATCACCTAAAGACATGATTACGATAGGTAAGCCCTCGTTTGCATCATACGCAGCTTGAATGCTGATTTGAGCCGCTTCTATTTTTTCTAAATTATCGGTAAAAGGCAGTCGCGAAATAGTAAATTCAGTATTAGGGAAATGCTCTAATAATTTACTCAGTGCACTAGCCGTTGTACCTGTGCTATCTGAAACAATAAAGACTGAACGTTTATTCATTAAGCGCTACGATTCATTAAATGTTAAATAATCTATTTAGTTAAACGCTGCCATGTAGCAACCACTGTGTCTGGATTTAGTGAGATAGATTGAATGCCTTGTTCAATTAACCATTCAGCAAAATCAGGATGGTCAGAAGGGCCTTGGCCGCAAATGCCCACATATTTATCTTGTTTATTACAAGCAGTAATCGCCATTTTGAGTAGCTCTTTAACAGCATCGTTACGCTCATCAAAACCAGCCGCTAAAATACCAGAATCTCTATCCATACCTAAACTTAATTGCGTTAAATCGTTTGAGCCAATTGAGAAGCCATCAAAGTAAGGTAAAAATTGATCTGCAATTAACGCATTTGATGGAATTTCACACATCATGATCAGACGTAAACCATTTTCACCACGTTTCAAGCCGTTAGCTGCCATGATTTCAGTCACTGCTTTTGCTTCGTCTACTGTGCGCACAAATGGAATCATTAATTCTACATTGGTAAAGCCCATTACATCGCGCACATACTTCATCGCTTGGCATTCCATATCGAAGCATTCTCTAAAGTCATTGTCGATATAGCGCGCCGCACCACGGAAGCCAATCATTGGATTTTCTTCATCTGGCTCGTAAATCTCACCGCCAATTAGTTTCTTATACTCGTTAGACTTAAAGTCTGAGGTACGCACAATCACTGGTTTTGGGTAGAAAGCGGCAGCAATCGTTGCAACACCTTCTGTAATTTTATCGATATAAAACTGTTTAGGACTGGCATAGCCGCGTGCTCTGCTCTTAATTTTTGCTTGAATAGCGCTAGGCATGGCATCAATATTAAGAATGGCTTTTGGGTGAATGCCAATCATGTTATTAATGACAAACTCTAAACGCGCTAAACCAACGCCATCATTAGGTGTTTGCGCAAAGCTGAACGCCATATCTGGACTACCGACATTCATCATAATTTTGCAAGGTGCTTTTGTTAACGGTTTGTTTTCTTCGGTGGTGACTTTATATTCCATTTCGCCGTGATAAACAAAACCAGTTTCGCCTTCAGCACAGGAAACGGTGACTATTTCACCTTCGCGTAGTAAGTCAGTTGCATCCACAGAACCAACAATCGCTGGAATACCCAGTTCACGCGCGATAATTGCAGCGTGACAAGTGCGGCCGCCGCGGTTAGTGACTAGAGCACTTGCACGTTTCATTACAGGCTCCCAGTTCGGATCTGTCATATCAGCAACTAAAATATCCCCTGGTTGTACTTCGTGCATATCAGCAGGATCTAGCACAATGCGTACTGGACCAACGCCGACTTTTTGCGTTACGGCGCGACCAATGACGACTGGTTTGTTTTGATGCTTTTTAAGCGTATACGTTTCTGTCACATTGCTTTTTGCTTCTTGTGATTTAACCGTTTCAGGTCGTGCTTGCAAAATATAAAGCTTGTTATCTAAACCATTTTTACCCCACTCAATATCCATTGGGCATCCATAATGCGTCTCAATGGTCATGGCATAAGTGGCTAATTCTAAAATATCTTCATCGGTTAAAGAGAAACGCTCGGCTTCTGCTTTATCCACATCAACCGTATTAGTTGATTTACCTGCTTGTGTCGCATCTGAAAAAACCATTTTGATGAGTTTTGAGCCTATTGTGCGACGTACAATGGCAGGTTTTCCTTGTGCTAACAGAGGCTTATGCACATAAAATTCATCTGGATTAACCGCGCCTTGCACGACTGTTTCGCCTAGGCCGTAAGAGGAGGTAATAAATACTACATCTTTAAAGCCAGATTCTGTATCAATGGTAAACATCACCCCTGCACAACCAATATCAGAGCGAACCATTTGTTGAATGCCGGCTGATAACGCAACATCTGCATGCACAAAGCCTTTATGCACACGATATGAAATTGCACGGTCATTGTATAAGGAAGCAAACACTTCTTTAATCGCATGGTTAATATGGTCTAAACCATGAATATTTAAGAAACTCTCTTGTTGCCCCGCAAATGAAGCATCTGGTAAATCTTCTGCCGTTGCAGAAGAACGAACGGCAAATGTTGTGCCTTCGCCCGAGCGTTCGATTAAGCGTTTATACTCTGCTGCAATCGCTTCATTCAAAGCAGCTGGAAAATTAGCGTCCATGATCCATTTGCGAATTTTTTCACCACAAATAGCAAGTGCCTGTGTGTCGTCTGCATTCAGTGCATCTAGTTCTGCATTGATTTTTTTGTCTAATCCATTCTGCGCCAAAAACTCTCGATAAGCGTCGGCTGTTGTGGCAAAACCGGTTGGCACGCGCACCCCTTTTGCGTTTAATTGAGAAATCATTTCACCTAACGATGCATTTTTACCGCCGACTGATGGCACATCAGTGTTACGTAGGTTTTCAAATGGAATGACGTAGCTAGACATACAGTACCTTTAAAGTTTTGATATTCAAGAGATTGATAAGTTGATTGTTACACTTTGCTATGAGCAGTTCAATCGTTATTTTTAGAGTAATTTCATTATGCCAAATTAGCTTAGGCATGTCACGCTGGAATAATAGCCTTTTGTGAGGATAAACAAGCCTATATAATGCATTATCATTTAGCCAATCACCAAATCTAGATATAATTTAATGAACAATACGCGAACCGGTCAACCTGTTTTTGTGAATGCTTTTGCAAGATTGCATATGGGTTTTTTAGACTTAAATGGTTCACAAGGCAGAAGATTTGGTAGTTTAGGCGTTGGCTTAGATGCGCTAGATACATTAATTGAGTTGGCCATTGGCGACAATGTATTTGTTGAGACCGAAGCGCCTTATGTTAAACAAAGCAAACAATTGCTTTTGCAATATGCCAATATTAAGCAAGCAGTGAGTATTAAAGTGCATCGAGAAATTCCACGACATTTTGGGCTGGGGTCAGGCACGCAAATGGCGCTGGCGATTGGGATTGGGATTAATCAATTATTTGACCTTAATCTAGGCTTGGCCGATATTGCGCAGATAACAAAACGCGGATTACGTTCTGGTATTGGCATTGGGACTTTTGCTAATGGCGGCTTGGTTTTAGATGGTGGCAGAGGCGCTAACACAATCGTTCCGCCAATTATCACACAGCAGCCATTTCCAGAAACGTGGCGTATTTTATTAATTTTTGATCATAAGCACCTAGGGGTATACGGCGATGAAGAGATACAGGCTTTTGCGCGTTTAGAGGATGCTGGATTGGAAGAAACGCAATCGATCAATCATCAGGTGCTAATGCGCGCTTTGCCAGCGATAAAAGAAGGTGATTTAACCATATTTGGTGAAGCGATTGCTGCATTGCAAGCCTACACTGGTGATTATTTTGCGCCGGCTCAAGGTGGTCGTTATGCGAGCCAATCCGTTGCACAGGTATTGAATTTTTTGAGTGAACAGCACATTAATTGTGTTGGACAGAGCTCCTGGGGGCCGACAGGTTTTGCTGTTTTTGAAAATGAGGCGATAGCTGAGCAGTATTTAGCACAATTGAAATCCAATTTTAATCACTTAGAATTAAGTTGGTTTTTATGTAGTGCACGCAATCAAGGCGCAGTGATTAATACTAAAATTTAATAATGTTAAATTAAACCGAAAATCAGTAGTTAATCATCAAATTGAACGGATAACATAAGCGTTAAAGTGATTAGTACGTAATAAAATAATCATACAAAGGTAAGGAAAATATATGGAAAAAGTCTCGATATTACATCTCATTACAGCTGCCAGTAATGCCAGTCCATTTGACGTTAATATGGCGTTTGATGCAGGCTTTGAACATGTCATACCTTACACATCGGTCTCGTTAGATGAAATATCCTCGTTGACGCAAGACGCGATTTTTTCTCGTAGTCCAAGTGGCGTTAAGCGTGAAGCCATCTTCTTCGGTGGTCGCGATGTGAGCTTAGCTATTGATATGCAAGATGCAGCTAAAAAAGCGATGTTTCCTCCATTTGCTGTATCAACAATGACAGATCCTTCAGGATCATTCACAACCAGTGGTGCTTTGCTCGCAAAAATTAGTCAGCATTTAGTGCGCTCTTATGATGCATTGGCCAAACAAACCTTTGCTATTTTTGGCGCAAGTGGAACTGTTGGTTCTACATCTGCGTTGATTGCCGCAGCACAAGGTGCAAAAGTGAAACTGGTTGCCCATAATGGTGTTGATCAAATGCAGGCGCATGCCAATTTATTAGAGAAAAAATACGGCTATCAATTTGAAGTGGTTGATGGCTCTACAGATGAAGCTAAAATCAGTCTGCTCAAGTCGGTTACTGTGGCTATTACCGCAGCGCCTGTAGGTGTGCGTGTGCTAGAAGTTAAACATTATATTGGCTCAACATCGCTTAAAGTGATGGCAGATGTCAATGCAGTTTCACCTTCTGGTATTGAGGCAGTTGATGCGCAGTTCGATGGCGTTAATGTAGGGCAAACTAAGATTTTAGGTATTGGAGCGCTAGCTATTGGACAATTAAAATACGTGACACAACAAAAATTATTACAGCAAATGTTGCAAGGCGAGAAGCCTGTGCATTTAGACTATAACCACGCTTTTAATATCGCGTGTGTTCATAGTCAATAAGCCCAAAATCATTATTGCTGCCATTGCTTGCAGACCTTACGTGCAAGCGGCGGTTGCATGCGGTTATACAGTAGTGGCAATCGATGGTTTTGCTGATGTTGAGGTGAGTAACTTGACAGAAAGTTGTTATCAGCTTGATTTTAGTAATGGGCAATTAAATATGCATCAGCTGATGCAAGTTTTGAATGGTTTGGATTTGCAACAGTTTGTTGGTTTCTGCTATGGCGCAGGTTTTGAGAATGAACCTGCCATGCTATTGAGAATTAATGCATTATTGCCAGTTATTGGCAATCTAGAACAGGAAGTCAGTCGCTGTAAAGCGCCAGATAACTTTTTTTCGCTGTGTGATCAGTTGCAAGTACCATACCCTAAAGTGATCTTCAACTTGCCTTCAAATCCAGCGGGATGGTTACGTAAAGAAATTGGTGCGAGTGGTGGTGCGCACGTTAAACAGCTTGATTATTTGCAGGAAAATGAGGTTGATGCAGGTTATTATCAACAGTTTCAGCAAGGCAAACCAGTCTCTTGCTTATTTATTGCAAGTGAGCATGACAAGCAAGAGCCTCTTGTGCAAATCATTGGTTTTAATGAGCAGTTCGTTAATCCATGCCGTGATTCGCCATTTCGTTACGGCGGTGCAGTCAGTAACATAGACATAAGCGAAATGGCAAAAGTACGTTTTGAGCATTATGTTAATCAGTTGTCAAAAGCCATTGGTTTAGTTGGGCTCAATAGTTGCGATGCGATTTGTGATGGCGATCGTATTTATGTGTTGGAAATTAATCCCCGCTTAAGTGCAACAATGGATTTATATACGGATTACCAGTTATTCAAAAAACATATGGCAGCAGGCAATGGTGAAATGGTTGAGTTTGAACAGGATTTTACAAAAAGCCATGCCCAATATGTCATTTATGCGGAACATGCTATGACAATAAAAGGCGATATCGTTTGGCCTGCTTGGGTCTATGATAGGCCAGTAGCGGGTAGTTTTTTAACAGCAGGTATGCCAGTGTGTACTGTGGTTGCAGAAGCAGAAACAGCCGAGCAAGCAAAATACTTGGTGCTTGAAAGAGCGGTCTTGATGACGCGTGAATTCTAAATTAATTTTGATGGGTATACAAAAATGAACGCTAAAGATGAAACTAATCTCAGCATTAATCAACTGACCAATCCCTTAATTAAGGATTTATTAATCAATGCCAGTGCGTTGAATTTATTGGTCACTGAGCATGATTCAGGCGCAACGATTGTGGATGCAGGCATTAAAGCGCTTGGTGGCTTGGAGGCGGGGCGACGCATTGCTGAAATTTGCATGGGTGGTTTAGGCTTTGTGGCTCTTCAAAACGATAGTACGTTTAAAAATTGGCCATTAAGCGTAAAAGTGCATGCAAAAAGTCCAATCATTGCATGTTTAGCTAGCCAATATGCCGGTTGGGCGTTATCGCATGAAAAATTTTTCTCATTAGGTAGTGGGCCAGCACGTGCCATTGCGCAACGTGAAGATCTTTTTAAAGAATTGGCTTATCAAGATCAAAGTGCGCATACTTCTTTGGTATTAGAAACGGATAAAATGCCACCGATAGAAGTGATTGAAAAAGTATCGCATGATACGGGGATTAGCACGTCAAATTTAACATTTATTCTTACCCCAACTAGAAGTCTTGCGGGTACGGTGCAAATTACTGCACGCGTGTTAGAGGTTGCTTTGCATAAGCTGCATGCCCTTCATTTTCCATTAGAGCAGTTTATTGACGGTTATGGCGTTGCGCCAATTCCTGCACCATCACCAGATTTTCTCACAGGCATGGGTAGAACTAATGATGCGATTTTATTTGGAGGTTTTGTGCATCTTTATGTCAATTGTGAAGATGTTGCGGCAGCCGAGCTTGCGCAAGCAATGCCGAGTAGCGCTTCTAAAGATTACGGTCGTCCATTTGCCGAGATTTTTAAAGCGGTCAATATGGATTTCTATCAAATTGATCCTTTACTCTTTTCACCTGCTAAAGTTACAGTGACTAACCTGAAAACAGGTAATAGCTTTTTTGCAGGTGCGTTTAACGAAGCACTTTTGGAAAAGTCATTTAACTGATTTAAATAGTAATTTAAAAATATATAATTAAATTAAACAATAATATTAAGTTTATTTGCAATAGATGAAAGTGCCTATAATCACGGATGAGGCTGCGCAAGCGGGTGGCTGGCATGGTCTTGCTTTACAGCAAGCATTTGCGACGCGTGACATTGAAGCTATTTTTGTCGAGTTGCAAGATTGTGTGATTGATTTATCAGGTGCAAAGCCAATAATTAATATTCCTACTTTTGATGCATTACCTAGCATGGCGTTTATCCGTGGCATTGCAGCCGGCACCTTGCAACAAGTGATTACGCGTCTGAATGTTTTACATATCCTTCGCATGCAAGGTGTGAAAGTCTATAACGATGCAAAAGCCATCGAGCGCACCGTCGATAAAGGCATGACTAGCTTCTTATTAAAGCAACATAATGTGCCAACACCTGCTACCTGGATTTGTGAATCACGGCAGATTGCCCATCAAATCATCAGCGAGCAACTTGCGCAGCAAGGCACGTTAGTCATTAAACCGTTATTCGGCTCACAAGGTCAAGGCGTGCGTTTACTAGATAAAAACAGCGAGCTTCCTTTGCCAAAAGATGCCTTTGTTGATGGTGTTTATTACCTGCAATCGTATATTGATTCAGGCGACACTCATCATGATTTCAGAGTGTTTGTTGTGAATAATCAAGCCATAGCTACTATGCGTCGCAGTGGTTCTGGTTGGCTCAATAATGTAGCGCAAGGCGCTAAGTGTAATAGTGAGCAAGATGGTGCAATTGAGGCATTAGCAGTCGCAGCCGCAAAGGCGATAGATATTGATTATTGTGGCGTTGACATTATGCGCGACAAACAAGGTCGACTATGGGTGCTTGAGGTTAATAGCATTCCTGCTTGGCGCGGTTTGCAGAGTGTGACGCATGTTAATATTGCGCAAGCTTTGGTGGATAATTTAATTGTTAAATGCATCAATCAATCAGATGACTAAAAATGTTACACCGAGTGTTACGTCAGGCTTGCCACAGCGGCTCGCACAAGCTTATAAAAACGCTTGTTTAGCAGAGATAGAAGCGCTTAAACCAGGCAATGTACATATTTTTGCAGACGGTCATGGTATGCGAGTGCAAGATTTTATGCAAAGTGCAGAAGCCTCTTCTGCCGTGATTGCACTGCCTGAATTGGCGTTGGGTGAGCGGATCTATCGTAGTGTTGAAGCTACCTGGGGTGCGGTTAGTTGCAATACCAATCTTGGTATTATTTTGCTCTGTGCATCGATTATTCAAGCAGCCTTATTGCCAGCAACTACCAATTTACGTAAGCGATTAGCGCAAGTGTTAAGCAACACCACACAATTAGATGCAGAATGGACATTTAAAGCCATTCAAATGGCTAATCCAGCAGGGTTGGGCACTGCAAAGGCGCATGATGTCAATCACGCCGCAGATTGTAATTTACTTGAAGCGATGCAGGCTTCGGCCGAAAAAGATTTTATTGGTCTGCAATATGCTAATGGCTTTATGCAGATTTTTGAACAAGGATTGCCGCACTATGAAGCCGCATTGTCACGTTGGCAACGACCTGCATGGGCAACAACTGGCTTATATTTATATTGGCTGAGCCATTATCCAGATAGTCATATTGCAAGAAAGTATGGCGATGCAATGGCAAAGCAGATTCAGTCTGAAGCTATTGTGCATGATGAAGCGCTACAAGCATTAGAAAATCCTAAGTTGTATTTGCCGCAATTATTAGCTTTTGATCAATCATTGAAATCACGTTGCATTAATCCCGGCACTAGCGCAGATTTAACGGTCGCTACGCTATTCATTCATCACTGCAATAAGCATCACTGTAATAATTAACAACGTAATAATTAATATCGCAATCATTAATGCCATCATAATTCCCATCAAAAAACAACACGATAGTGGGTGTTTTTGTCAAGTTGTGTAACAATGGCGTACTGTTAATTGTAAAGTCCATTAAATGAATATCGTATTTTTAGAAGATGATGTTTCTTTTGCTGCTGTCACTGTTGCTGCGTTAGTAGCGGCAGGGCATCAGGTGGCACACTTTACAGCGGGCAGAGCTTGCCTTAAATCAATCAATAATCTTCAATATGACCTTGCTTTGCTAGATTGGGAAGTGCCGGATATGACGGGGCCTGAAGTATTTCAGAGCCTTAAAATAAAAGGTAATTGTCCTCCTGTTATCTTTTTGACAGGCCGTGATGCCGAAGAAGATGTGGTCGCAATGATGAATGCTGGCGCTGATGACTATATCGTCAAACCACCTAGTACTACCGTGTTAATTGCACGAATAAATGCCTTATACAGAAGGTCCGCTCAGCGAGCTGAACTTTCAGTCAAACAATTCGACAATCTAACCATTGATTTTACGAAACGCAATTTTACAATTGATGGTAATGCAGTCAAATTGACAGAAAAAGAAATTGATTTAGCTTTGTGTTTCTTTAGTCAAGTAGGATTGCTACTTTCTAGAGCACATTTAACGAAAGTAGTATGGGGAACGACGCCTGATATTGATACACGAACCTTAGATGTACATGTTAGCCATTTGCGCAATAAACTTAAGCTGATGCCTGAACATGGTTGGCGTTTAGTTTCAGTCTATCATCAAGGCTATCGATTAGAAACGATGAAATAAATGTTGAGCATGCTGAGAAAGGTGCCAGTGCTTATATGAGATATATTCAAACATTATCAGTTGTGAGCTTTATCCTGTTTTGCGTTTCGGCTTTTGCGGAAGAAGCGATGTGGCGCTATACCGTAAGGCCTGGTGACAACCTTATCACCTTAGGCAAAAAGCACTTGATTAATGCCGATGATTGGACGCTCTTACAAAAGATTAATCGCGTTCAAGATCCCTATCGACTGCCTATCGGTCGTGTATTACGTATGCCACTGGACTTGGTGAAACAGACGGTAGCAAGTGCAGAAGTTATTTTTGTTTCAGGTCAAGCACATTGGCAACAATCGGCAACGCATTGGGCGCTTTTGCAGGCCGGTAAACAATTAGGCCCTGGTGCCGTCATTGTGACTAAAGACAATAGCAAGGTAGTGATTCAATTTGCCGATGGTTCAACCTCTAGTATTTTTTCAAACTCAATTTTTTCATTAGATACGCTCAGCTTATATAGCGGCGGTGCGATGGTTGATACTAAGCTTCGACTACAAAAAGGACAGATAGAAACGCAGGCTAACCCAAAACATATTGACGGCAACCAAATGCAAGTGATTACCCCGACCGCTATTGCGGCTGTTCGTGGTACAACTTTTCGAGTCAGCACAGATGAGCAAACTACAACACAAGAAACACTTGATGGGCGCGTTACGTTGAATGCAGCTAATCAAGAAGTGATGGTGAATAAAGGCTTTGGTAGTAAAGCGGAGCAAGGTAAAGAGCCTATTCCGCCAGTTGCGCTATTGCCTGCCGTTGATACGACTAGCTTAAATAAACAATATGCGGCTTTACCTGTCATATTTGAAGTGCCAAAAATGACAGGTGCAGAGCGTTGGGTGGCAAAAATAGCAACAGATTCAGACTTTAATCAATTGGTTACTGAAGGTGAATTCAATAGTAACCAACTGGCTTTTGCTAATGTGCCAGATGGTCAGTTATATTTAAATCTACGGGCAAAAGATAGCGAAGGTATTGTTGGTTATGAAGCTGTGCATGCGTTCAATGTGAACGCCAGACCTTTCCAGCCTGAGATTGTTTCGCCATCGGCTAATGCTATCATCAGACAGGCGCAACCATTTTTGCAATGGCAAGCGGTTGCAAATGTACAACAATATAGGGTTGAAGTGGCTAGTGATGCGATGTTTAATCAGTTGATTGAAGTGAAACAGCTCGATAGTTTGCGTGTTCAATTAGATACATTGCTTACGCCAGGTCAATATTATTGGCGCGTCATTAGTATTGCAAAGGCGGAGAATGGCCAGTTAGACAAAGGGCCTGCTTTAAAAGTGAATACTTTTAATTACAAAGCCGCGCCAGCCAAGCCAGATATAAGTCAATTAACCATCAATGTTGCGCGCAATCGCGTGTTTGTGCAGATGCCGCCACTGTTAAATGGACTCAGTTATCACGCTAGTTTAGATAATCTTTTTAATCAACAAAAGACTGTTTGGCAGGGCGCTGATGTAGCCAATCAGTTTGACTTTTTGCTTAGAGAATACGGTCAGCAAACGCTCTATATACGCCACGTTGATAGTGACGGCATTGAAAGTGAGCCGGCCATCTATGAGTTTGTTGCGCAACCAGAATAGTGTTTGGTCTATCATTTAATCGTTTCAAGCTCAATGATTTAGTCTCTTCTGCACTCATTTTATTGGCGCTTGCTTTTACCATACACGTTACTCAATTATTTTCCCGCATCGATAATTTAATTTTTGATTATGGGCAAAAACTTACAACAACGGCAGCGCCAGATGATGTGATTATCATTGCTATCGATCAAGCCAGTTTGGTGCAAATAGGACGCTGGCCTTGGTCTAGAGCGGTGCATGCCAACTTATTGCAGCAGTTAAAACAGGAGCAAGCTGCGGTGATTGGCTTAGATGTGATTTTTGCAGAACCTGAGCAAGCTAACCCTGCGGCAGATACTTTATTAGCAAAAGCCATTGCTGAATCTGGCAATGTAGTGCTTCCAGTTTTATTAGAAACAGTCAGAGCAAATGGACAGGTGATTGAAACATTACCTTTACCAGCGCTGATGCAGCATGCCGCTGATGTTGGACGTGTACATGCGGTTTTAGATGAAGATAGTATTGCGCGCAGTATTTATTTGCACGAAGGCATTGGCGAACCTGTTTGGCAATTGTTTTCGCAAGCGGTGTGGAACGTTGCTATTAATCAATCAACGCAGAACAAATTTACTGCCGATACGGTTGAAACAAGCATTAACGCATACGGGTTGGCAAGAGAAAACCAACGGCGAATTAATTTTTCAGGTCCCTCAAATCATTTTAATAGCATTTCTTATGCGCAAGTCTTAAGTGGCGATTTCACACAAGGACTGTTTACCAACAAAATTGTGCTGGTGGGCGCAACCGCGCTAGGGATGAATGATTTGTTGACAACGCCAGTTTCCGGGCTGAGTACACCAATGGCAGGCGTCGAATTTCAGGCTAATGTGTTGCAATCTATTCGAACGAATGGGCTTATTCACTTGGTATCGCCATATATCAGTCTAGTCATCTTGTTGGCATTATCGGTGATGCCGTTGCTATGGATGCCAAAAACCGCTGCATTGATTGGCTTTTTAAGTACTTTGTTATTTATGAGTTTCATTGCGCTAATCGCTAGTTTATTGCCGAAATTCAGCGGGATTTGGCTGCCGCCATCTGCTGCACTGGTTTCTTTATTGTTGGCTTACCCAATTTGGAGCTGGCGTAAACTAGAAGCGGCACAACGGTTTTTAGATTTTGAGCTTGATTATTTAAAACAAAATATGTTGTCTTTAACAGATCAGACCATCCATCCATCATCCGCTACTTACGATCAATTTAATGCGAGGATTGCCCAGTTACGTAAGGCAACACACCAGTTGCGATTTCTAAATGCAGAAAGAAAAGAAACCCTAGCGTTTATCTCACATGATTTGCGCGCACCAATTGCCAGCGCGTTATCCGTGCTAGAACAGCATAAAGAGGCAAAAGAAAAGTTATACAAACCATTGTCGCAAGCACTTCATTTAGCCGAAGATTTTTTGCAAGTTTCACGTGCAGAAATGATCGATAGCACTGCTTTTGATGAGCTTGATTTTACTGGGCTGGTACATCAAGCCATTGATGATGCTTATGATGCAGCAACAGAAAAGCAAATCGTATTAGCGCGCAACATAATAGCTGGCGTTGTGTGGGTGCATGGTAATTTTGGATTATTACACCGTGCGATGCTGAATTTGATTTTAAATGCAGTGAAATATGCACCAGGGCAGACAACGATTCAGATAAACGTCGATTTAAATGCCGACCACACGCAAGTCATGTGCTCCGTGAGTAATGCCGGTGCAGGTATTCCGATGGCAGAACAAGACGATTTGTTTAAACGATTTTCGAAATTAAACAAATATGACAAACATTCTAATGGCGCAGGGTTAGGGTTGTATTTTGTGCGAACGGTAGCTGAAAAACATCATGGTTCGGTAGGTGTGGAAAGTGAAGTTGATGGGATGACAACTTTTAAACTGCAACTGCCAGCCTTAGATTAGTTTGCTTGCATCGCACTGCATCAATAATGTCGATTGTCACAGTTTAGGAAAGCGCTATAAAGTAGCATGAAAATTTAGAATAAATGCTGATGAGTTAAACAATACCATGTGAGCATTTTCTAAACCAATTGTTACATCACTGCATCTTTATCAAGGCTTTAACATCAAGAGATATAGCCGACTACAAAAGATTCCGATCTAGATCGGCGAGGCAAAATTTCTATCTTTAAACATGAATCTAATGCATGTTTTAATTTTTATGCTTGAGGGTCAAGCCCCTTAACTCAATGTTATAGACTAAGAGGAGTCAACTAAATACTAAATAAGCTCAAAAAATTGAACGGTGAGGCGCAGATAGAGATTTTATTTTTTTGATTCTCATTGCAATGTTCGGGCTATGGCTTACTCATGTCATAACTTGCTTTTCAGATGAGGGGTGGAGTTTCTGATTGTAGTATTCTTGCTCTTCCACTATCTATCGTGCATGGCATAGGCATATAGTTTGGTGCTTGGTAAACTGGTTGGATTATATGTTAACTAATAACTATGCCACTACTTCAATGTGATGTGGAATCTTAAGCAAATGTGTCTTAACTGTCGTTCTGCACAATTAAAAACCAAGCTGAAGTTTGCAGTCGTCAACGCTAATTTACGATATAATGTTGGAGTTCGATTTTCGTAAAAACGATTTTCAATAACGCTCAATAAACCCAAGTTTTAATAGCCCAAGTTTCAATAAACGAAAGGCAATCAACTTTCTAGGAGGATGCAATGGCAAATTTATTAGACCAACTTAAAGCAATGACGACTATCGTGGCTGATACAGGCGACGTAGAAGCAATTAAATCAGTTAAACCTGTTGATGCGACAACCAATCCATCATTAGTATTAAAAGCAAGTCAATTGCCACAATACGCCCATTTGATTGAAGAAGCGATTGCTTATGCTAAAGCACAAGGCGGTAGCAAAGAAGCACAAATTGATAACGCGGCAGACAAATTAGCGGTATTAATTGGTACAGAAATCACGAAAGTAGTGCCTGGCCGTATCTCTACAGAAGTAGATGCACGTTTGTCGTTTAACTTAGATGCAATGGTGGCTAAAGGCCGTAAATTGATTCAGTTGTATGCAGATGCAGGCGTGAGCAAAGATCGTGTGTTGATTAAATTAGCATCAACATGGGAAGGTATTAAAGCCGGCGAGATTTTAGAAAAAGAAGGCATTCAATGTAACCTAACATTGTTGTTCGGTTTTGGCCAAGCACGTGCATGTGCTGAAGCGGGCGTGTTTTTGATTTCTCCATTCGTTGGCCGTATCTTAGATTGGTACAAAGCGAAAACTGGCGAAACTTATGACCAAGAATCAGATCCTGGCGTTGTTTCAGTCCGTGCAATTTATCAGTATTACAAAGAGCATGGCTACAAAACAGTCGTCATGGGTGCTTCATTCCGTAACACTGGTGAGTTGATTGCTTTAGCTGGTTGCGATCGTTTAACGGTTTCTCCAAATCTATTACAAGATTTAGCAGCAACAGAAGGTACATTGACACAAGTGCTAAAAGACAATGGCGCAACGAAAACAGCACCTGCAAAAATGACAGAGCAAGTATTCCGCTTTGAGTTGAACCAAGATGCAATGGCAACTGAGAAGTTAGCTGAAGGTATCCGCGGTTTCGTAGCAGATCAAAATAAATTAGAAGCCGCTTTAAGCGAAAAGCTATAAGTTTTAAATGTTAAAGCAGGGGCGTGCAGATTGTTCATTACGATTTATGACATGTAATAATCTTGTAATAACCTTGTAATAACTCCGCTTTAACATTGACAGAAATCTAACAGGCACTTATGATGAGTGTCCAATTTTTTTGTAGTAACAAAAAATAACACAATAAGTCTTAACAGGCTTGATTGTAATAATTAACTTTTTATCGGAGATTAACCATGGCTTTAACCCAAATGGCATTAGATTCATTAGATTTTGACGCAACAGTTGCTTTAGCAGCGACCGTTGCACCACACGTTGACATCCTAGAAATCGGTACACCATGCATCAAGCATAACGGTATCAAATTGCTAGAAACTTTACGTGCTAAATTCCCAAACAACCAAATCTTAGTTGATTTGAAAACAATGGATGCTGGTTTCTATGAAGCTGAGCCATTCTACAAAGCTGGTGCAGATATTTGTACAGTGCTTGGCTGTGCTGATATCGGTACAATCAAAGGTGTAATTGATGTTGCTAACAAATACGGTAAAAAAGCACAAGTTGACTTGATCAATGTTGCTGACAAAGCTGCTTTGACTAAAGAAGTAGTTGCTGCTGGCGCACACATCATCGGCGTTCACACTGGTTTAGATCAACAAGCTGCTGGTCAAACACCATTTACTGACTTAGCTACTATTGCTGCATTAAACTTAGGCGTTGAGATTTCAGTTGCTGGTGGTGTTAAAGCTGCTACAGCTGCTCAAGTACGTGATGCTGGTGCAACGATCATCGTTGCAGGTGCTGCTATCTACGGTGCTGCTGATCCTGCTGCTTCTGCTGCAGAAATCACAAAAATTGCTCACGGATAATTTTCATTATCAATAATTCATTATTGATATGAGCATATAAAATCCCGACCCAGTCATGCGTCGGGATTTTTTATATTTGGTTTGGCATCGCTAACCCAATAAATTAAAAGGAAAAGACAATGGATCATCAACAATTTATTTTAGATAATTTAAAACGCATTTTAGATGTGACGGATAAAAGCAAAGCGGCTGAGTTAGTCAACTTGGTTAAAAGTTCTGGAGCAACATTTATCGGTGGCGCAGGTCGTTCACTACTAGTTTCACGCTTTTTTGCAATGCGTTTAGTCCATTCTGGACACAAAGTATTTATGGTCGGTGAGGTGGTTACGCCAGCAATTAAGGAAGGCGATTTGCTTATCTTGGTTTCAGGTTCTGGTGGTACTGCAACATTATTACCATTCGTAAAGAAAGCAAAAGAAGTAGGTGCTAAACTAGCGGTAATCTCAATGAAAAAATCTTCAGCAATGGCTGATGTGGCTGATTTAGTGGTGCAAATTGGTCAAGATGACAGCTTCCCATTAGTTGAAGGGATGCCAATGGGCTCACAATTTGAGCTTTCTACCTTAGTATTCTTAGAAGGCGCAATTTCTGAGTTGATTCATGCAGAAAACTTAACAGAAGAAGGTATGCGTGCATTGCATGCTAACTTAGAATAGATTTCTGAGGCGTACTGTTCTGTATAAAAAAACCTGAGTGATCTCAGGCTTTTTTATTTTATTCTGCGTCTAAGCTAACTAAATCTTGACTAGATAATTGTAGATGGTGTAACGCTGAAGCGATTAAAGCACCATGCACGTATAGTTTTTTGAGTTGTGATAAGTCATTGATGCCACGGATGCCGCCAGCGGCAAAGATTTGATGGTGCTGAGCTTTATTGACAATAGCGTTAACGGCGATGTGATCAATACCCATATTTGCACCTACTTGCTTCAATGTCATTACAATCACTTCTTTTGGCCAGTGTTGTGAATCTTGTAATAATTCGGTTGGTCCTGCATAGCCTTGCGGTAAAAAATCTAACGACAAAACATAAGATTTATTGAGGGTTGCTATCAGAGTTTGGTATTGCGATAAACGCGTGAAAGATTCACTACCTAATACTAATTGTGTATAAGATTTCTGCCATTTTTGCGCTTCGACTTCATCGTTAATACCAGCATCAATCCATAGCGTTAAATGTGGAAATAATAGATGAATCTCTTCTAATATTTGCTGATGACTTTGACCTGTATTGGCTAACTTTTGAATAGCGTTTAAATCTGCGATATAGAGCGTTTTAAATGGATATAAAGCCATAAAACTCTTTACAATGTCGATTGGATGGCTGGAACTTGTCAATGATGATTGAATGGCGCGATATTGCGCACGAGCGCCTTGTTTAGCGTGAACGACAACACCATTGAGTAAATCTATCACAGGAATAATGTGCAAAACAAACCAATCAAAACAATCTTTGTCTGCGAGTTTATCACTGGTGGCGGCTTAAATCATCAAGCGTTGTCGCAATCGCTATTAAAACAAGGTGAATCCATGCGAGATGCTTTATTGCATGATTTGTCTGAATTATCTTATCAAATTATTACCGCAGTCGATGTGAGATTAGCGCAGCCTAGAGATTGTCATCTATGCTCTGTCATTAGCGCAGAAGACGATGTTTGGCTGCGATGGGCGGAGATAATGAATAGCGTTGATGCTGTTTGGTTAATTGCGCCAGAAACAGATGGCAATTTAGCTAAATTAACGGCGTTGGCTTTACAGCATAATAAAATCATTTTGGGGTGCGGTTTAAACGCAATTAATGTATGCAGTAGTAAATTATCGACTTATCAGTTACTTAAAAATAGCGGTATCAATACGGTAGAAACATACTCGCATCTGCAATGGCCAAAAACGAAAGGTATAAGCTGGTTGGCTAAACCGGATGATGGGGCGGGCTGTGAGCAAACTGTTTGCTTTGATGATGCTGAGGATTTATCTCAATGGTTGTCACCGCCTCAATATCAAGAAACGCACGTAATTCAGCCTTATTTGGTTGGAGTTGCTGGCAGTGTTTCTTGCGTCATGTATAAAGGAAAAGCACATGTGTTGAGCTGTAATCAACAGTTGATTGCAATCGAAAATAATGTGCTGCAGTATCAAGGTTGTGTGGTGAATGGTATGCGGCAACATTGGAAAAAGTTTGTTATCTTAGCGAGCCAAATCGCACAATTGTTGCCTGATTTAGCAGGCTATGTTGGGATTGATGTTATCGTTAACGATAATGAACAAGAAGAAGCAATCACGTTGATTGAGATTAATCCACGATTAACAACTAGTTATATCGGCTTGCGGGAAGCGACAGCTTGCAACACAGCTGAACTCATCATGAGTATATTCGCAAATCCAGACTATCAATGGCCATCAATTCAACAAAATGAAGTGTTGCTTGAGGTTGCTCATGCATAAAATCATCGGTTGGGATATTGGTGGCGCACATGTGAAAGCTGTGCTGCTTGATGAGAATGAAAATGTCATGCATGTTCAGCAAATGTCTTGCCTATTATGGTTGGGTTTAGATCAGTTGGGAACGGTTATGCTGGCTATGATGAAAGCCATGAACATTGAATTACAGCAAGTGCATCATGCGGTGACTATGACGGGTGAGTTAGTTGATTTATTTACCAATCGACATGAGGGTGTGACAGCAATAGCGCAATTTGTTAGCAAGTTATTAGGCAGTCAGTTACCAGAGCATGCGGTTGTATTTTATTCAATCAATAGTAAGACTAATGCGCCGCATTATGTCACTATCAATCAGGTGCCAGGCCAAACTAAAATGATTGCCTCTGCCAATTGGCATGCCAGCGCAAGCTTGATTGCCAAAATCTTACCATCTGCATTATTAGTCGATATTGGCAGCACAACGACTGATATTATTGCGATTGATCATGGTCAGGTTATCAGTCAAGCTTTCACAGATGCAGAACGTATGCAACAGGATATTTTGGTTTATACAGGTGTTGTACGTACACCTGTAATGGCAGTTGCACAAAAGCTACCATTTGAGTCCCGTGAAACGAACGTGGCTGCTGAATACTTCGCAACCATGGCGGATGTTTATCGGCTAACAGGTGAGCTCTCTGAGGCTGTTGATCTGGTAGAAACAGCTGACGGTGCTCCGAAGACTATGTTAGCCTCAGCTAGACGTTTAGCCCGCATGGTTGGGCACGATGTAGAGGATAAATCGCTTGAATGCTGGCAACAATTGGCGCAAGCTTGTCGTGTGAAACAATGTGATCAAATTCAATCAGCCATTAGTAAGCAGTTAACAAACAAGATGACGATTCTGGGCGCAGGTGCAGGACATTTTTTAGTAAAAGCAATGGCCAAATCGTTGCAACAGCCTTATGCGTCGCTTAGTTCAATATTACCTCATCAACATGAAGATATTGGTATTTGTTTACCCGCTTATGCAGTAGCGGTATTGGCGGCTAAAAAAGGTGTTATTTAATGCCAATATTGAAACAAATGCTACCTTATTATCACGATAGTGCGCGGTTATTTGAACGCATTGCGCATGAGTCATGGGCGATATTATTAGACAGTGGCCAAATGCTCAATGCCAATACTGGTAAGGCGGGTAGCCAATATGGTCAATACGATATTATCGTGGCAAGACCAATCACCACCTTGGTTACTAATGGTGAAGTGACAACGATTAAAGATGATACAACGATAAAGACTTCTACCGAGGATCCTTTTGCATTATTGAATCAATTACTGGCACGCTATTCAGCACAGGATGCTGGCGTGCCATTTGCAGGTGGGGCAGTTGGTTATTTTGCTTATGATTTAGGACGAAGAGTTGAAAAAATAAACGATAAAAACACGCCTGAAAATATGCCTGAAATGATGATTGGTCTTTATGATTGGGCCGTGGTGGTTAATCATAAAATTAAGAAAACGATATTGATTTCACATGGGTTTTCTGAAAAAACAAAGCAGAACTGGTCTGAACTCATTCGTTTGTTTGACGCTGTAATTGAACCTAGCCAATCTGAATTTAAAGTGCATTCTGAAACAAAATCCAATTTCACGGAACAACGCTATTACCATGCATTCGATAAAATTAAAGCTTATATTCAATCGGGCGATTGTTATCAAGTGAATTTAGCGCAACGATTTTCTGCCCAAGTAAGCGGTGATAGTTGGGTGGCTTATAAAAAACTACGTGAAATCAGCCCTGCGCCATTTATGGCTTTTATGCAGTTGCCAAATAATCAGAACGGATTTTTGCAAGTGTTATCCAACTCGCCAGAGCGTTTTGTGCAGGTAATTGGAGACCATGTAGAGACACGCCCAATTAAAGGCACAAGACCGAGGGTAGAAGATATTGAACAAGATTTAGCTTATGCGAAAGCGTTGCAAGAAAGCGAAAAAGATCAAGCGGAAAACTTGATGATTGTTGATTTGCTCAGAAATGATATAGGTAAAAACTGTCAGGTTGGCAGCGTAAAAGTTGAACAATTATTTCAATTACAAAGTTTTGCTAACGTGCATCATTTAGTCAGTATTGTGACAGCAAAACTGAAGCGACATGCCACTGTGATAGATTTGTTAAGAGGGTGTTTCCCAGGCGGGTCTATCACTGGCGCGCCTAAAGTACGCTCAATGGAAATCATTGAAGAGCTAGAGCCTAATCGCCGTGGTATCTATTGCGGTGCGATTGGATATATTGGTTTCGATCGGAATATGGACACCAATATCGCTATCAGAACAGCGGTAATAAATAATGAACAGTTAAGTTATTACGCTGGAGGAGGCATCGTTTCTGATTCAATAGAATCAAAAGAATATGTAGAAACACTAGATAAAGCGTCAACCATGGTAAAACTTTTGAAGTTTTTTGATGAATGTGATTAAATACTTGATTAGTGTGCTAATTAGTAGATTGAAATGGATTAAAAACTTCAGAAGTTTTATTTATTTACTGAACTTTGTGAACCTAAGTACTCTAAAAAAATGTAAAAATCAGAGAAATAATAAAAAAGGAAGCGCCGTGTGGGTAGTTAAAGTTGGAGGGAGTTTATTAGGTTCACCTGAGCTAGAACGTTGGCTGGGATTGTTTGCAAAGTTTAGTGATGGCAATATTATTATTGTGCCTGGTGGCGGTGTGTTTGCGGATGCAGTGCGAGATGCACAAAAAGTATCAAAAATCAGTGATGCTTGTGCACACAAATTAGCAGTGTTAGCTATGGACCAGTTTGGATTATTATTGGCGAATATGAATCATGAATTGGTTGTTGCTAGAACAGAAATGGAAATCGATGAACGTACTTGGCAACACCGTTGTATTGTGTGGCTTCCTAGTCAAATGGTGTTAGCCGATGACAGTATTCCAAAAAGTTGGGATGTTACTTCTGACAGCATTGCCGCTTGGTTAGCTGAAAAAGTAGACGCACAACAATTGGTTTTAGTGAAGTCTGATAAGCCTGATGGTACGCAGTTAAGTTTGAGAATGATGACCGAAAGTGGTATTGTCGATGAGGCTTTTAGTGATTTTGTGTTAAATAAAACATTTGGTCGTTGGGTTCTGAAAAAAACAGATTGTGAATATTTTTTAGAGGGCGTTACTTATGAAACGCTAGGTAAAGTTGCTGGATCACTTCATTAATCATGGATAATAAAGTTTATACCGAAGATGCAGTTGCTGCAAAACTAACAGCAGAACTACCACATTGGTTTTTCGAAAATGGCTGGATACGCCGCAAATATAAAACCAGTGGCTGGAAAGCAACCCTGATGGTGGTCAATACGGTAGGGCATTTAGCGGAAGCCGCATGGCATCACCCTGATTTAACAGTTTCTTATGCTTTTGTAATTGTTAAACTTTGTACACATGATGCAAAAGGGATTACTGATAAAGATTTTGAGTTAGCAGCTAAGATTGAGCAAGTGATTGCATGGCAGCCGGCGTTGGAAGAAGGGTCTTTAACTGGCACTCCAAATGACGATGCTCGGTTTAAATATATCAAATACGATTAAAACCAAACAATCTACGAATTTCATTTTTTCTGTTATGGCAAGCATAGCGTGGCAATTCAGCCTGTGATGGTGTAGTAATTATCTAGTTGACACTTTTAAATGCCTTTCTAGTCAATACGACTTTTCTCTAATCTAGCTGTCTTTTTTTAAATCGTCCAAAGTGCAGCATAATCGTAGGTAATATCAGTAAATTTAAAATAGTCGAAGTGACTAAACCACCAACAATAATAGTCGCCATTGGACCTTCAATTTCACGGCCTGGTTGATTGCTTCCCAATGCTAACGGTAACAATCCTAAGCCTGTGACTAATGCGGTCATTAAAATAGAAGGTAACCGTTCGGATGCGCCGCGGATGCAAGTTTGTAAGTTCCAAATACAGTCTTCTTCATCGATTAATTGTTGAAAATGCGAAACCAGCATGATCGAGTTGCGTAAGGTGATGCCAAAAAGAGTGACAAAGCCAACTAAAGATCCAAGTGAAATCCAACCACCAGTCAGTAATGCGGCAATCACACCACCAATGAGCGCAAATGGCAAATTAACGAATGTTAATAATAAATTTCGCAATCTACCAAAGGCGATATATAGCATCAGAAAAATGGCAACACTCGCTAAAACAGAGTGGACCAATAAGTCTTCTCTTGACTGCGCATTGGCTTCGGCTTCACCTGTAAATGCTAAGTAATTGCCTTGATGTAGTTGGATGTCGGTTTTGATACGTTTTTTAATTTCTTCATTAAAACTGCTGATATCTCGACCATCAACATTCGCAGTCACTGTTTGTATACGTTTTGCACCAGCATGCAGTATTTTGGAGCGTCCACTTTCTTGTGTAATAAAGGCAATATCTTTCAAGAATAACAATTTACCAGCTGGATTAAAAAATGGAATGTTACTAATATCACCAATATCATCTCTGGCGTCTTCTTCTAAAACCACCGCTAATCCGACAACACGATTACCCAGATAAACTTGAGCAACTGGAACACTTTCGTAAGAGGCGCGTATAGCATCTAATACATCGACTGTTTGTAGGCCCCATTCTGACAGTTTATCTGGTCTTAATCTGATGAGAGCTTGAGGTGTGCCTGGCGGTGATTGCACCAGCACGTCTTCTGCACCTTTAATATCAGCAACTAGCGCGGCTATTTTTTGTGCGTCGCGATCTAATGCATCCAAGTCTGTACCATATATATTAATGACAACTGAAGCTGCATAACCAGAAATGGTTTCTTCAATACGCTCAGTTAAAAAGGTGTTAATCGCAAAATTAACACCAACGAAGCCAATTTCAGCTTCTCCGTCACCATCTTTATCTTCTTCTCCTGATAACGCTCCTCTTATCTCAGCCAAAATACGGTCTTGCTCTTTACCAGATAAGGTACCAATTTCTATTTCAAATTCACTATAGTGAGTGCCAAAGGTGTCCGCACCATTGGGAGCGCGACCTACCCATTGGGTGATTGTTTTGACACCATCAATTTTGCGTAACACGCTAGAGACTTTTTTGCCAAGCCGCAAAGATTCTTGTTCGGATGTGCCTGGCACCGCAGTCATATGCATGATGAAGTGACCTTCATGCAACGCTGGTATAAATTGACTTTTAAATAACAGTAATAAACTAAGCCCTACTGCAATGAGAAAAAAACTACCAGTGAGAATTACTTTGTAGCTTTTTTCAATTTGAAGCAGTAGTTTCACATAAAACTTTTTGATTACTTTTATAATCGGAGAGTCTTCTGAATCAAGTTTTGCAGAACCAAGCAACATATAGCACAGGGCAGGGGTAATCGTTAGCGCAACAACTAAAGAAGCCATGATGGCTGTAATATAAGCTAAACCAAGTGGAGCAAACAGTTTGCCTGCAACGCCACTTAATGTGATCAAGGGTATGAAAACCAGTGCAACGATTATTGTTGCGTATACAACGGAACTGCGAACTTCCATAGATGCTTCGTATACTACTTTGAAATTGGAAAGAGGTTTTTCTATTAGGCGATTTTCTCGTAAACGTCTGAAAATATTTTCAGTGTCGATAATCGCATCATCGACTACTTCACCCAGTGCAATGGCTAATCCACCAAGCACCATGATGTTAAGTCCTATATTGAAGTAACTTAATACAATGACTGCCGTGAGTAAAGATAAGGGGATCGCTGTTGCGGAAATAAACGCTGTGCGAACATTAAATAAGAATAGAAACAGAATAGTAATCACCAGTATAGAACCGATTAAAATGTCGGTTCTAACACCCTGTATTGCCGTTTCAATAAAGTTTGCTGGACGAAATAAGTCTTCATGCAGGACGACGTTTTCACGCAATAGTGTTGGTTTTAACTCTTTGAGTGCAGCCTCAATAGCCAACGTGACTGCATGTGTGTTTGCACCTAGTTGTCCTTGTACGGATAAATAAACACCTGTTTCCTCATTAATAGCTGCTGCACTGATTGAAGGCGCTGCCGCTTCAACAACGCGACCAATATCACTAATTTTAATCGTGCGCCCATTTCTGTGAATTAATGTTGCCTTGGCTATTGTTTCAGGTGACGTAGATTGCCCTTGTGTATTAACGATAATGCGTTGGTTACTATTTTGAATATAACCTGCACCACTGACGCCTGTGGCTTTTCTTGTTGCAAGGACAACATCATTGATATTGAGTTGGTACTGGAGTAGTTTCGCAGGATCTATCTGTACTTGAAATTGGCGAACCTCCCCACCAAATACATTGACATCAGCAACCCCAGGAATCGACAGCAAATGTGGCACAACCGTCCAATCAACAAGCGTGCGTAACTCCATTAGGTTACGTTCTTTAGACGTTAGGCCTAAGCCAAGTACAGTGCTAGCAGAAGATGTAAGCGGTGTAATGTTCGGCGTAATACCACTAGGAATTTGGTTGCTAAGTGTGCTAAGTCGCTCAGCAATAACTTGGCGGTTACGGTATATGTCCGAATCATCATTAAAAATAACAGTGACGACTGAAAGGCCAGGAATAGACTGCGAACGCAGTTCTGAGACGCCGACAGTGCCAGCAATAGCGGTTTCAATCGGTTGTGTAACAAGGCTTTCGACCAATTCAGCAGAAAGCCCAGGCGACTCTGTTTGAATAATAATTTGCGTGGGAGAAAACTCAGGAAATACATCCAAACTGCTACGCGCTAGGCTATAGCTTCCATAAAGTACAATTAGCATAGCAAGTCCGACCATTACGCCATAGAAGCGAATAGAAAAACGAACAATTGCTGACATCATCTTAATATCACCGCTGTCAGCACTATGAGTAATTGATTAAAGATGAGGGGTAAGTGGTAATGTTTAATCATCATTTTCATTTTTAATCAGATACTTAAACTCTTCTGAAAGTAGTAATTGTGCACCACTGACAACCACTTCACTATTCTTACCAAGCTCTTTATTAAACCAACCTTTGTCGATTTCAGTGTCTGTAGAAATTGGTTTGCGAATAAATTGGTCTTCTCCTTGTTTGAAGTATGCCCACGGCACCCCAGCATACCAAACGACCGCATTACTTGGGATGACAACGCCATTACTTTGTGTGTTTTTAGCAGCACTTGTTTCAACAGCAACACGCATACCAATACGCAAGTGAACAGAGGGAGCACTATAGTAAAATGTTCTCCCGACGCCAATAACATCTGCTTCTGTTGCCGCAGAAACGAAATTTGCTTTGATAGTTTGTCTGCTATTGAGTGGTGTAATTTGGATAGTGTCGCCAATCTTAGGGTCATATGTGCCATAAGGGAAACTCACTTGGATTAAGACATTTTTCTGAGACAATAATTTTTCAAACAGTGAATTTGCCTGATTGTTTAACGCAAGCTTTGCCAAAGAGTCTCCCCAGCTAAGTTCAACGCTGGTTCGTAAATTGTCTATCTCTAACAACTTACTGTTGATGATGATTTTGGAATTATTCGCTAATACATAAGCTTCTTGTACCACCAGATCGGATACATTTTTATCATCAGCATTTAATAGTTTGAGACGCTCATACTGGGTCTGATATTGTTTGTGACTTGTACGAGCTAATGCTAACTCTGCTTGTAAATTATGCAGCTTGGTTTTTGCTGCAATAAGTGTGTCCATTGATACAGCAGCGCCAAAGCTTTTAATCTCGTCCTGATATAACATTGACTCTACTTTATTTGTTCTAATCCCACTATTTTCCTGAACGGCAGGAGATAGACTGACAATACTAATCCCATCTTTCGTCGATACGCGGTCAATGCTTTCTATTGCTTCTTCTTGCTCAACTCTAAAATTCTCGAACTCATCCTTGCCGAAAAAAACAAGCATCCAAAACAGGATAACGATCAAGAGGGCTTGCAACGCAATCACACCGGTCGTTTTTTTATTCATCATCATTTTGCCTTCTAGAAGTCAAGGTGGGCATTGTAAACTCGCTATAAAGTGGTTTTTGCATCACGTCCTCAATTTGATTGGCTATTTCAAGTAAAGCAAATTGAGATGCGATTAGCTGTTGTCTTGCAATAATTGTACTGTTGGAATATCTGCTCAAATCAAGTTTTCCAATCAAACCAGCATCAAATTGTATTTGCATTTTCTGCTCTTGTTCGACTTGTTGCGATAGTTCAACCTTAGCTTGTTCAGTGACCTTTTTTGCAGCCAGATAGCGTGTATGAGCTTGGCTTATCATTGCAATGACTTCGGCTTGTAAGTTTTCAAATTGTGCACCTTCAATTTCGCGTAATTGTTTAGCCTCCTCAAGAAGTGTTTTGTTTTTATGTAGCATATTCAACAAGCTAGTAAAACCTAAAGACCAAATCCTATCGCCAAATTCGAATAAATAGCCTGGGCTAAGAACAATGTCAGGGGTTTGTTGTGCCACTTTTAGCTTAATTTCCGCTTCCGCTGCTGCATATCTCGCCATGCTACGTCTGATATCAATACGATTAAGTAGCGCTTGTTCTTGCAGTATTTTGGACTCTAGGGGTGTGTCTAATAAAAGTGTCTGCTGCGTCAAGGTGTTTTCTATGGACAGTGGTTTGATATTGATTAGTGCAAATTTTTCTCGACTTAATCCAACATCCGCAGCTAACTGGGCTTTGATTAGATTTAGCTGACCTTCTTTAATACTGAGAATATATTTTGCTTTGAGTGCTAATAAATTTGCATTTGTTAACTCTGTTTTCGATGCAATACCGATATTAACGCGTTTCTCTAACATGCTAACCATATAATCTTGTAGTGCAATTTCTTCGTTTAATAATTGCACTTCTGCCAGGTGTTGATGATAAGCAATATAATCTGTCGCAATTTTATTTCGTAATTGCCAAGCTGTTTCAGCAGCGTTCATATAGGCGATTTCGGTATTTTTTTCTGCTTTTTCAATTTGAGCAGCCCGTTTTTTAGTCGTTTCAATGGGAATATTAATAGATAATCCATAAGACCAAGGTGATATGTCACCATTTTCTAGGCTACTGCGAGCAAAAGTACCATCAATAGATGCATTGTTTTTGAACCCTGCAGTTTCAATTGCCAAATAGGAAAGCACTATCTGTTGCTTAGCAACATCTAAACTGGTGTGGAAATAAAGCGCGCACAAAGTCAGCTCATCAATACCCCATTGAGTAAAAGGTAGCTGTGCTTCTGTATAACCTTTTTCAGCTAGGTATTGATTGAATTTCGGATCAGTTGGATCTTTAGCTAACAGCTTCGTAGTCGTTAATTGACTATCTAAAGGTTTAAAAAACTGCTCAATGGAACAGCCTGAAATAAACAGACTAAAAATGATGACGATAAATTTAATTTTTTTGTTTAACATAGCACCTGATAAGCTAACAATATCAACTCCAAATTGAGTTGGCAGGCTTAATCTATGCTTGCATGCACAGAGTTGAGTGCGTCTTGCAAGGTTTCTTCTGGCAGTTGATTAATCGAAGTCGCTAGCAAATCAGCTGCTTCAACCGTACGAATTGGCAAGTCACTTGTTCTTATTTCTGCAATAAGACCTGCAGCAACTCCAGCAATAATCAGCAAGGTTTCACGTTCTTTCATGAGTAATTCAAGTTCTTCGCGGAGCATATTCGTTTCTGCAGTTTGTGTCATCTCTATGTACGTCTCAGTCTTTAGTGGGTAAGGATTGGCGGGCAATGAATGGTCTTATCACCATTAATTGAATGCCATACTTTAACTAGCGTTGTCAAAAAAGTAAATTAAATCTCACTAACAAATTCAAAACAATTTCAATTAAGCAACATCAAAACTAAAATTAGTTGTTTTTATGTAAGATTAGTCTTTTCCAGATGGAATCATTGATATACAATATCGCCTTTAGTGTTTATGACATTAATGTCATCAAACATATGCGAGAGTGGCGGAATTGGTAGACGCACTGGTTTTAGGTACCAGCGCCGCAAGGCGTGAGAGTTCGAGTCTCTCCTTTCGCACCAAAAATACCTACCTTCAATGAATAATTAATCAGGAAGCGCAACATGGCAGTATCTGTTGAAATAATCAGTAATATAGAGCGTCGTATGACAGTCACTATCCCTTTGGCTGAATTAGAAGGCGTTATTAATCGACGTCTTTCTGAACTTTCGCGTACGGCAAAATTTTCAGGTTTCCGTCCAGGCAAAGCACCAATGGGCCTGGTCAGTCAGCAGTATGGCGCTCAAGCGCGTGATGAAGTGTACGCAAAAGCGGTTGAGGCTAGCTTTAGCGATGCGGTAGTAGAGAATAAACTGCGTGTAGCAGGGTTTCCTAATATCGAGCACAAACCTTTTGCAGAAGCGGCGACTGAGCTTGAATACGTGGCGACCTTTGAAATTATTCCAGAAATTAAAGTGGGTGACGTTAAAAAAATTAAGGTTGAAAAGCCAACGTTAAGCGTTACTGACAAAGATGTTGATAAAACCATTGATGTGTTAGTAAAACAACGTGTGAGTTATTCACCGGTAAAGCGCGCATCTAAAAAAGGTGATCGAATTAATATTGATTTGACAGCATCAATTGATGGTGCTCAGGTTGAAAGTACGAACAATAAAGGCATGGATATCGTCTTAGGTGAAGTTGGCCGCATTGAAGCTTTTGATAAAGAGCTAACAGGCGGTAAAGCTGGCGATGCCAGAGATTTTGATATCGATTATCCGGCAGATCATGAACCGGCACAATTAGCGGGTAAAAAGGTAAGTTACAACGTGGTGTATAACGCTGTTTCTCAAGCAGTTTATCCTGAAGTGGATAAGGCGTTTGCTAAAACATTGGGCGTAAATGACGGTGATGTGCAAAAGTTGCGTGCTGAAATTCAATCCAGTTTAGAACAAGAAGTAGAAAAGCGCATCAAATCACGTGTTAAAGAACAAGTGTTTCAAGGGTTGATTGATGTAACTAAATTGGAAGTTCCTAAAGCAATGCTAGGCTCTGAAATTCAACGCATGATGCAAATGACGGCGCGCAACTTGCAGCAACGTGGTATGGATCCTAAAGCTATTAATTTGCAGCCACAAATGTTTGAAGAGCAAGCAAAACGTAGCTCTTCTTTGCGTTTAATTCTGTCAGAATTAGTGAATACTGAGAACTTACAAGCTAATGCTGATCAAATAAAGGCGATGGTTGAAGGGTTTGCTCAAAACTACGAGCAACCTGCGCAAATGGTTGATTGGTACTATGCAGATGTAAAACGTTTAGATGAGCCGATGGCATTAGCAACTGAAGAAAATGTTGTAGTGTGGGTGCTTGCAAAAGCTAAGGTTTCAGAATCTAAAATTAAATTTGATGAATTAATGGCAGGATAAAGAGGCATAAACAATGAGTGAACAAGCAAACTTGATTAACCCCGCATTAGATACTCAAAACCTCGGTTATATTCCGATGGTGATTGAGCAAAGTGGACGTGGTGAGCGCTCGTTTGATATTTATTCCCGTTTATTAAAAGAGCGCGTTATTTTCTTGGTCGGTCCAGTGAATGACGGCTCAGCAAACCTAATCGTTGCTCAGCTACTATTTTTAGAAGCAGAAAATCCTGATAAGGACATTTCTTTTTATATTAATTCACCAGGTGGATCTGTCACCGCAGGTATGTCAATTTATGACACCATGCAATTTATTAAGCCAGATGTTAGTACCCTTTGCATTGGACAAGCAGCTAGCATGGGTGCATTTTTATTGGCTTCAGGTGCTAAAGGCAAACGATTTAGCTTACCAAATTCACGCGTAATGATTCATCAGCCTTCTGGCGGCTTCCAAGGTCAGTCTTCTGACATTCAAATTCAAGCTAAAGAAATCATGTATTTGCGTGAAAGACTTAATAATATTTTAGCTAACCATACCGGCAAATCAGCAAAAGAAATTGATGTTGATACAGAACGTGACAACTTTATGAGTGCTGAAGAGTCTGTTAAGTATGGTCTTATTGATAAAGTGATTACAGACCGCTTACCAGTAGCATAATATTAATCAAGCAATAGGAATATTGAATGGCAACTAAGTCTGAAGATGAAAAACTACTTTACTGCTCATTTTGCGGAAAAAGTCAGCACGAAGTAAAAAAATTAATTGCCGGTCCTTCCGTATTTATTTGTGATGAATGCGTTGATTTGTGTAATGACATCATTAAAGAAGAGGTAACCAGTCTTAGTGATATTAAAACGGCAGAAAAATCCCTACCTAGTCCCAAAGAAATCTCAAAAATTCTAGATCAATATGTTATTGGTCAACAACAAGCAAAAAGAAACTTATCGGTAGCAGTTTATAACCATTACAAGCGTCTCGAGCATAACCATATTGGTGACAGCACGACTAAAGACGATGTGGAAATCCAAAAAAGTAATATTTTATTAATAGGTCCAACGGGTTCGGGCAAAACATTGCTGGCACAAACTTTGGCGCGCTTGTTAGACGTGCCTTTTGTAATGGCGGATGCAACAACATTGACAGAAGCAGGTTATGTCGGTGAAGACGTTGAAAATATTATGCAAAAATTATTGCAAAAATGTGACTACGATGTTGAAAAAGCGCAGCGTGGCATTGTCTATATTGATGAAGTCGATAAAATTTCACGTAAATCTGAGAACCCATCGATTACCCGTGATGTATCTGGTGAAGGCGTACAACAAGCGTTGTTGAAGTTGGTTGAGGGTACTGTCGCTTCTATTCCACCACAAGGCGGCCGTAAACACCCAAACCAGGAGTTTGTGCAGCTTGATACTACTAATATTTTATTTATCTGCGGCGGTGCTTTTGACGGCTTAGAGCGCATTATTCGCTTGCGCTCTGAAAAAGGCGGTATTGGTTTTGGCGCTGAAGTGAAAAGCAAAGATGACGTCAGTGCAGTAGGTGAAACTTTACGGGATGTTGAGCCAGAAGATTTGATTAAATTCGGTTTGATTCCTGAATTTATTGGCCGTTTACCAGTCGTTGCAACGCTCGAGTCACTAGATGAAGAAGCATTGATGACAATATTGACGCAGCCTAAAAATGCACTCACCAAGCAATATGCAAAACTCTTTAAAATGGAGGGTGTTGAGCTTGAGTTTAAAGAGGCTGCACTGAAATCAGTCGCAAAAAAAGCGCTTGAACGTAAAACTGGCGCCCGTGGACTGCGCTCTATCTTAGAGCAAACACTGCTCGATGTGATGTATGACATCCCATCAATGGAAAATTTAGTTAAGGTTATCATTGATGATGATGTCGTTACCGATGGAGCAACGCCAACAATGATCTTTCAGGATTCGCCAGCACTCGCAGAAAAAGCAAGCTAATCACATTAATTTTACATTGGCTATTTTTAATCCTAATTGATTGGCTTATAGTAAAGTATAAATGCGTAATAATTTTGTATTAATTAATACTTTATATTATCGCTTGCTCTTGAACTAGCAAGGAATGGTCCCATTCTAAGCACATAGGGTCGATAAGCCCGTGTCAAACTTAAGGTAACTATGACTGAATCAACGTTGACTGAAGCGTCTCCAAAAAATCCATTAACAGACGGTAAAATGCCTTTGTTACCACTGCGCGATGTGGTGGTTTATCCACATCTCGTCATTCCATTATTTGTTGGCAGAGACAAGTCAGTAAAAGCGCTCGAAATTGCTTCTGATGCTGATAAAAAAATCATGCTTGTTGCGCAAAAATCTGCGACTAAAGATGAGCCAGATGCTGATGATATTTATGAAATTGGTACGATTGCCACTGTATTGCAAATGCTTAAATTACCTGATGGCACAGTTAAAGTGCTGGTTGAAGGATTGCACCGTGTAAGAGTTTCTGAGTTTGAAGAAATTGATGGCAGCTTCTGGGCTAAGCCAGAAACGATTGAGCATGAAAAAGAAAATGGTACCGAAGTGGAAGCTTTAATGCGTACTGTGATGACGCAGTTTGATCAATACGTGAAGCTTAACAAGAAAATTCCACCCGAGATTCTCACCTCACTTGCAACCATTAACGAAGCAAGCCGCTTAGCAGATACTATTTCTGCGCACCTCACTTTAAAGCTGGAAGAAAAACAGAATGTATTGGAAATGCTCAGCGTTACTGAACGCTTAGAGCATTTGCTACACTTGATGGAGTCAGAGATTGATATCTTGCAAGTGGAAAAACGTATTCGCGGTCGCGTTAAGCGCCAAATGGAAAAAAGTCAGCGTGAGTATTATTTGAATGAGCAAGTGAAAGCCATTCAAAAAGAGCTGGGTGAGCAAGACGATAATGCTGAGATAGAAGCGCTTGAAGCCAAAATCAAAACAGCTGGCATGACAAAAGAGGCGTTGGCCAAAGTGAATGCAGAGCTTAAAAAGCTTAAATTAATGTCACCAATGTCGGCAGAAGCTTCAGTTGTTCGCAATTATATTGATACGTTGGTCAGTTTGCCTTGGAAAAAGAAAACGAAAATTAGCCGTGATTTAATGGAGGCAGAAGAAATATTAGACGCCGATCATTATGGTTTAGAAAACGTAAAAGAACGGATTATTGAGTATTTGGCTGTGCAACAGCGTGTTGGGAAAGTGAAAGCGCCTATTCTGTGCCTAGTGGGTCCACCAGGCGTTGGTAAAACATCATTAGGACAAAGTATTGCAAAAGCAATTAATCGTAAGTTTATTCGTATGGCCTTAGGTGGCGTGCGTGACGAAGCTGAAATTCGTGGGCACCGTCGTACTTATATTGGTTCAATGCCAGGTAAAGTATTGCAAAGCATGACGAAAGTTGGTGTTAAAAATCCACTATTTCTATTAGATGAAGTTGATAAAATGGGACAGGATATGCGTGGAGATCCGTCTTCAGCATTATTGGAAGTGTTGGATCCAGAACAAAACCATACTTTTGTAGATCATTATGCAGAAGTTGAATATGACTTGTCTGATGTCATGTTTGTTGCAACGGCCAACAGCATGAACATTCCCGCCCCATTATTAGACCGTATGGAAATTATTCGCCTTGCTGGATATACTGAGGATGAAAAAGTGAATATTGCTGAGCGATATTTATTGCCAAAACAGTTAAAAGCACATGGCTTAAAATCAACTGAGATTGAGGTTGATGCAAAAGTGATTCGTCATATTGTTCAGTACTATACGCGCGAAGCTGGTGTTAGACGCTTAGAGCAAGAACTAGCCAAGCTTTGTCGTAAAGTGGTGAAAGCGTTATTGCAAAGCAAAATGGAGGCGAAAAAATTTCAACTTGCAGAGGATGGTATTGAGTTATCAGTAGTTAAAAAAATCGAAATCACAGTTGATAATATTGATGTATATCTTGGTGTTTATCGTTATGACTTTGGCGTTGCTGCAAAAGAAAACCAAATTGGACAGGTCACAGGTTTAGCTTGGACTTCAGTTGGCGGTGAATTGTTAACAATAGAAACCGTTGTTTTGCCCGGTAAAGGCAAGATGATTAAAACGGGTAAGCTGGGTGATGTTATGCAAGAGTCACTAGAAGCCGCCATGAGTGTTGTGCGTAGTCGTGCAAGTCGTTTAGGTATTCCAGAAGACTTTTATGAAAAGAAAGATATTCATATTCACTTGCCAGAAGGCGCCACGCCAAAAGATGGGCCTAGTGCAGGTATTGGATTAACGACGGCGTTGGTTTCTGCTTTAACTAATATTCCAGCACGTGCTGATGTGGCAATGACGGGTGAAATTACATTGCGTGGTGAGGTATTGCCAATTGGTGGATTGAAAGAGAAGCTATTAGCAGCTCATCGTGGCGGGATTCAAACCGTCTTAATTCCAGAAGCGAATGTGAAAGATTTGTCGGAAATTCCTGAGAATATTAAAAATCATTTAAATATACATCCAGTTAAATGGATTGATCAAGTGTTGGAATATGCACTAGAGAAAATGCCTACGCCGTTAAATGAAGAGGGTAAAAAAGTGCCAACGACTGTTGCAGAGATAAAAAAAGACCCTAAAGCTGCTATTACACATTAATAATGTTAGCAAATCTGATTAATTCGACAAATAAAGATGAAAATTGCGATGAAACAGCTTGACAGTTACTTTTGTCGCTTGATATAAAGATAAAACAGGTTGAGCCTGTATCTTAATAATCTAATAGGGGATTACACGTGAATAAATCAGAATTAATTAATCAGATTGCAAAGTCAGCAGATATTTCAAAAGCAGCTGCTGGACGTGCACTAGATGCAACAACAGATGCCATTGCTAAGTCCTTAAAAAAAGGTGATTTAGTCACTTTAATTGGTTTTGGAACGTTTTATGTGGGCAAACGTGCAGCCCGCAGCGGTCGTAATCCTCGCACAGGCGCCACAATACAAATTAGTGCGGCAAATTCACCTAAATTCAGAGCTGGTAAAGCGCTTAAAGATGCGGTAAACTAATCGACTTATTTGATTGGGTACAGCTAGCCAAATAGCGTTGTTGCTTTTATAAAAGTATCAATTAAATGAAGCAGGGTGCTTAGCTCAGTTGGTAGAGCGTCGCCCTTACAAGGCGAATGTCAGCGGTTCGACCCCGTTAGCACCCACCATTGATTCCGATATTTGTTTTAACAAATAAAGAGTGCATGATAAAGCACTCTTTATTTTTGGTGCAGAGTATGTGTTGTAATAAAAGTTAACTGGAGCGGTAGTTCAGTTGGTTAGAATACCGGCCTGTCACGCCGGGGGTCGCGGGTTCGAGTCCCGTCCGCTCCGCCAACATCCAAAAAGAGTGTTAAGTTTATTCTTAACACTCTTTTTTATGAGCGTTTCTGCGGCACACAATGATGTTAACTACCTTATCAAACAGGCTAATATCAGTGTGCGACTAGTGCTTACTTATGGTATATTGTGAAATAATTTTTAGCCTAAATGACAATTCTGTAGCAATAAAACATTGAAAGTAGACTTATGTTAGAACTAATCCGTAGTCATTCAAAAGGGTGGCTGGCCAAATTGATTTTAGCCGCCATTACTATTCCATTTGCTTTGTTTGGCATTGATCAGTACTTGAGTGGTGCTGGTGCTAATGTGCCTGTTGCAAAAATTAATGGTGATGAAATATCACTACAAGAATATAGCAATACACTTGAGACAGTTCGAACGCGCTTGCAAGCTCAATCAGAGCAGTATGATGCTGCAGTTTTTGATAGCCCTGCTTTCAAACAGTCTGTTTTAGACGGCCTGATTATGCGGCGTTTGGTAAATGCTGAAACTGTAGATCGAAACTTCCAAATTGGTGATACACAGCTAAGCGATCATATTTTGAAAATGCCTGAATTTCAAGAGAATGGTCAGTTTTCTGAAGTGTTGTATCAAAAGACTTTAGAGCAAAATGGCTTGACAGCTAGCAAGCTGGAAGCAAGTATTCGGAATGATTTAGTGGTACAGCAAGCGAGCGTTGATTTAGGTGGTTTGGCATTTACACCTAAAACTCTTGCTGAGCAAGCAATGCAATATAATTATCAGAAGCGTAATGCGAGCAAAGCAGAGATTAAAGCGACAGCGTTTATTGCTGAGGTTAATGTAAAGCCTGACGATGTCAAAAAATATTATGAGCTATACAAAGATAAATTTAGAATGCCTGAAAAAGCAAAAATGGAATTTGTTTTACTTTCGGCTGCAAGTTTAATTAATGGTGTGAAAGTAACTGATGAGGAAGTAAATGCTTTTTATAATGAGAATTTAGACAAGTTTCAAGGAGATGAGAAACGCGAAGCTAGTCATATTTTGATTGGTTTTGGCGTTAGCGCTACGGCTGCGGATAAAGAAAAAGCAAAAGAGAAAGCGCTTGAGATAGAAGCGCAGTTAGAAACAAATCCCAAGCGTTTTGAAGAGTTAGCTGCTAAATTTTCACAAGATCCTGGTTCAGCTGTAAAAGGTGGTAGCCTGGGTAGTTTTGGTCGTGGTGCGATGGTTAAACCATTTGAAGACACTGTCTTTGGCATGGAAGTTAATCAAATTAGTGATGTTGTAGAGTCAGAGTTTGGCTACCATATCATTCGTTTGGATGGAATTACTGGGAATTCATCATCTTATGAGAGCTTAAAGCCACAAATTAAAGCAGAACTTATTTTTCAAAAAGCCCAGCTTAAATATGCGGAATTGACTGAAGAGTTTAGCAATTTAGTCTATGAACAATCTGGTAGCTTACAGCCTGTAGCGAAGAAATTTAATCTGACTGTGCAAACAACAGACTGGTTAAGCTATGAAGATGGCGCTAAGTATTTTAAAGATAGTCGTAAATTAATGGATATGGTTTTTTCTAATGAAGTCTTAAAAGAAAAACGGAATACAGAAGCCGTAGAAGTTGCAGCTAATAATTTAATTGCAGCGCGTGTAGTTGAGTATCAATCAGAAGCGCCCAAAACGTTTGATGATGTTAAGCAGGGAATTGAAGCATTACTAAAATTAGAGCAAGCAATGAAATTGGCTGAAGCCAAAGGCAAAGCAATCATAGCTAAGTTAAACGCTGGTGAACAAGACGAAACCTTAGAATGGATTCCTGAAGTGACGGTTGACCGGAAGAATGCACAAGGGTTGACTGAACCAGTAATGAATAAAGTGTTTAAGATGAAGACTGCCAAATTACCTGCTTATGACGGTTTTGTCGATATTAATAGAGCTTATGTATTAGTAAAAGTAGCCACTGTGACGAATGGGTTGAGTGAAGACGAAGCCCTGAAGCAACGCGCTCAAGCTGAGTATGAAGTTGCATTAGCGCAAGAATATGTAGCTGCTTATGGTAAGTCACTGAAAGCGAAAGCAGATATTGATGTGAGCCGTCATTTGATAGAAACTCCTCAGCAACCTTAAACCGTAACAACCATTGATTATGGTTGAGGGTATTAGTTGAGTAAGTAACATTAATAAAAAAGCTGGCTAAAGCCAGCTTTTTTATTTTAATGATAGATATTAATCTATTTGACCTGCTGCAGTGATGTTCATGCCACCGTCAACGTAAGTAATCTCTCCCGTAATGCCCGAGGCTAAGTCGCTACATAGAAACGCTGCAGCGTTGCCTACTTCATCAATGGTAACGTTTCTACGCATGGCGGCATGCTTCTCATTAAAGCCAATCATTTTATCAAAGTCACCAATACCTGAAGCCGCTAATGTTTTAATTGGGCCTGCAGAAACGGCATTGACGCGTATGCCTCTTGGACCTAAGCTCTGCGCTAAATAACGTACGTTCGCCTCTAAGCTAGCTTTCGCTACACCCATCACGTTGTAATTTGGCATCGTGCGTTCTGCGCCTAAATAACTGAGTGTTAATAGACTACCGTTGCGGCCTTTCATCATTGGATAAGCCGCTTTTGCTAACGCTGAAAAACTATATGAGCTGATATCATGTGCAATGCGGAAATTTTCACGGTCAACGGCGTCCAAGTAATCGCCCATCAATGCTGTTTTTGGCACAAATGCAAGAGAGTGAACAACCCCATCTAAGCCGTCCCACTGTTTCGCTAGTTCTGAAAATAACGCTTCAATTTGCGCATCTTCTGCAACATCACAAGGCAAGATAATCGTAGAGTCAAAATCAGCTGCTAAATCTGCAACGCGCTGTTGATGTTTTTCCATTTGGTAGGTGAATGCTAGCTCAGCACCTTCGCGTTTCATGGCTGTGGCAATGCCGTACGCAATTGATCGGTTGCTCAGTAAGCCAGCAATTAATATTTTTTTTCCTGCTAAAAATGCCATCGTTAATCCTATTTAATATGATTTAATCTGTTCATGTTTGGTTCTTTGATTAGCTAGATTGACTTCTAGGATCAAGCGCGTCGCGTAAACCTTCTCCAAGAAGATTATAACCTAACACGGTTAATAAAATGGCCATGCCAGGATAAAGCGACAACCACCAAGCAAATTGAATATACTCTTTGCCATCGGTTAGGATATTGCCCCATGACGCTTGCGGCGCCTGAACGCCTAATCCTAAAAAGCTTAAGCCTGACTCTAATAATACAGCGCCTGCAACACCTAATACCGCGCTTACGATAATTGGGGTTAGACTGTTTGGTAATAAGTGAATAAAAATAAGGCGCATATCTTTAGCGCCCAAGGTACGTGACGCTAAGATAAATTCACGGTTACTTAAACTAAGAAATTCTGCACGTACTAGGCGAGTGACTCCCATCCAAGAGGTTAAGCCAATCACAATCATAATATTAATAATTGAAGGGGTGAGAAAAGCAATAACAGCTAAGATTAAAAAGAAGCTGGGAATTGACAGCATAATGTCTACTAAACGCATTATAACGGTATCGACCCAGCCACGATAGTAACCGGCAAGGGCACCTAATACGATGCCGATCGCAGTGGAAATGCCAACCGCAACTAAACCGACAAGTAGAGAAATACGACCACCAAATAGCATACGACTGAGTACATCTCTGCCCAATCCGTCTGTACCCATCCAATGTTGCCATGAAGGACCTAACAAAATTTCTTTGACATCAAATGCATCAGGGTCATATGGCGCTATCCAAGATGCTAGCATGGCAAGGATAAACATCATCATAATGATGACAAAGCCTGCTAAAGCCAGTGGATTAGAAAGTGCTTTTGCCAATATATTTTTATGCATATTATCCCTTCGCTACACCACGTCTAACACGCGGATCAGCCCATGCATAGGCGATATCAGCTAATAGATTGCCAAGCAGGGTGAGAGCAGAGCCAATAGTGAGAACGCCCATCACAACAGGAAAGTCTCGCATTAGAACAGCATCATAAAACAACTTTCCCATACCCGGAATTGCAAAAATGGTTTCAGCAATCACTGAGCCGCCAATTAAGCCAGGAATTGATAATCCGATAATGGTAATTAAAGGTAATAATGCATTTCTTAAGGCGTGTGTGTAAACTACTTTGTGCTCACTCAGTCCTTTGGCACGCGCAGTCGTAATGTAATCTTGATTAAGCACATCCAGCATGCCATTTTTTACAAATAACGTGATACCAGCAAGTCCTGTGACAGAAGGAATAATCACGGGCATGATGAGGTGACTGATACTATCTTTGAATTTAGCCCAAGTTTCTAAATTCTCGTAATTAAGGCTGTGCAATCCAGAAATTGGCAGCCAATTATTGGCGACACCAAGCCAATACATGAGTAATAGCGATAACCAAAAACCAGGAATGGAGAAGCCAATAAAGTTAAACAGGGTAATGGATTTATCTTGCCATTGATGGTATTTGCGTGCGGCCAATATGCCGAGCGGTATCGCCAATGTGAGCGTAATGGCTAAACCCAGTAAATTAATCATCAACGTGATGGGAAGGGCTTCTTCTATCATGCCTTTTGTGTAGTTGCCATCTGCATCAGTTTTGCCTAGAAATACGGATTTTTGATGCGTAGCAAATGAGTTGCCAAAGTCAAATTGCACCATACGTTTTAGCCATAAGCCATATTGAACAATAATGGGTTTGTCTAAATTGTAAAGTTCACGCAGTTTTTGACGAGATTCTTCACTTGCTTTTGGGTTGAAAGACGCCTCATTATTGGTAATATCACCTGGCGCTAAATGCATGATAAAAAATGAAATAAGACTAATGCCAATGAGCATCGGAATCATCCATAACACGCGTTTGATTGAATATTTCAACATGTTAGTTAGCGCTTATTTGATTTCTACGATAGGACTTCGGAATATACCATTTTTGCGAATCATAGCCTACGCCAGCGGGAGGAATAGGGTTAACAATACCTTCAACGCGCTTATGTATTGCGGTGAGACCATACCCTGCCGATAAATAGACGATAGGGCTATCAGCGAGTAATTGTTCGGTGAAAGCATGATAGATTTCCTGCCGTTTATCTGGATTGAGTTCAGTGCGACCTTGCTCAAGCAGGTTATCAACTACTGGATTGTTGTAGCCAATAAAGTTAAATTGTCCTGGCGCTTGTTGGCTAGAATGCCAAATATTGTATTGGTCAGGGTCTAAACCTAAACCCCAGCCTAGGATGACAACATCAAAATCGCCTGTATTAATAAATCGGCTAATAAAACTTGCCCATTCAATCGCTCTAATTTTAACGTCGATCCCAATTTCTTTTAGTCTGCGCTGAATAATCACCGCTGACTTTTCTCGCTCTTTGTTTTGATTAGTCATGATTTCAAAGACAAAAGGTTTGCCATCGCGCTCTAAGATGCCATTAGCGTTTTTGCTAAAGCCAGCTTCTTTCAGTAATGTACGTGCTTTTTCGGGGTCATAAGAATACGGTTCTAAGGTTGGATTACTCCAGCGCGTACCTGGTTTGTAAGGGGAAGCAATATTAATCCCTAAGCCTAAATAAACGCCATCAATAATTTCTTGTTTATCAATCGCATAATTAATCGCTTTACGCACCCGAATATCATCAAATGGTTTGTGCTTAAGGTTAAAACCTAGATAAGTATAATTATTGCCTAACTCTTTGTATAGATTTAGGTTTTTCTTTAACTCTGGTCTGGCTGGAATAATGCGAGAGTATTTAATAGGATCCAAACCCATACTATCTATGTTGTCAGCCATTAACTCTAAGAATTGCGCAGAGTTATCAGGAATAATCCGTGTGACCAGTTGATCAATCGCCGCTTGCCCTAATACGGAGTTTGGGTTGCGTGAGAGTTTGAGATTCTCACCATGATTCCATTGTGACAGTTGATAGTAGTTGCTACCAACAGGTTTGCGTGCAAACGATGTCGTACGAATATCCTGACCCATTAACAAATGTTTTGGCAAAATATGTAAACTAGCCCAGCTATCTAATGCAGGCGCATACACTTGTCTGTAAGTTACTTTAAACGTGAGAGTATCAGGTGCTTCAGCATGGCTAACTAACTGATAGTCAGAGGCATAGGGGCTGCGGGTATTTTCATCAGTGACTGTTTTCCATGTAAATAACACATCTGCACTGGTGAGAGGCTGACCATCAGCCCAGAGTAGATTGGGTTTGAGCTTAAACGTAATGGTTTTTTGGTCGTCTGAAATTTGCCAGCTTTCCGCTAAGTCACCTTCAATCTCTAAGTTGCCATTGTATTTTAAGAGTGCGTTAAATATATTGGATGCAATCGCTGCTGATGCAGATTCTCCCGCAACCATGAAAATAAGACCACTAGGCTCACCTGTCATTGCACTAATCATGGTGCCGCCATCTTGACTAGGATACGACTTGCTGTAATCAAAGCTTACATCTGGCTGCTGGCTACAACCAGAGAACGTCAAGCAACTTAGGATAGAAAGCGTGGTGATTAATTTAAAAATATCAAAAAATGGCGTGCTGATAATGGATGCGAGTGTATTGATATTCATATAATTAACAATTGTATGCGCTTATTGACTGGTTAGCTAAAATTGTTAATGCTAAAAAATTGTTAATAATATTGTTAATATCAGTGCAATTGATTAAACATTAAATTCTTTTTGTCTTAGCTTTATCTGGGGTTGTTGAAATTTTAATAATTTGCCCAGCTTTTATATTGTAGGATTTCAGACGGTTTACTTTCATTAAAGTTCTCGTGTCTGTTCCATATTTTCTAGCGACCGTACTTAATGTTTCTCCGCGTTTTATTTTATGGGTAATCTGCACAATTTTGGCACCAAACGCAGTGACGTCTGTTTTTTGAGTCGCTAATTGACTGATGTCAATTGCATCTGAAGTCTCCTCGGTAGAAGGAACCAGCAAGTGCAATGGATTTGTCAACTGATTGTTATTAGAGAGGCTATTGATGTTACGTAATTTATCTAATGAAATATTGAATTTACTAGCGATACTGGCAATGTTTTCACCGCGTTTGGCATTATAAACTGACCATTTAGTCAACGACTGTTCATTGTTAGCTAAATTACGTTTAAAAATATCGACAGTAGCAACAGGCAATAAAATTTTATGCGTATTATTTTTTGAAGCAATAATTGGGCGCTTATAACTCGGGTTTAATAATGCAAACTCTTCATCCGAAATTTCAGCAAGGCTAGCCGCTAATTTTGCATCAATTTGAAACGGCGGATCAATTTCAGCAAAGTAAGCTTTATTGGGAATGATGTTGATATCAAGGCCATATTGTTCAGGCTCAGTCACAATATTTTTAATGGCTTGCAATTTAGGCACATATTGTTCTGTTTCTATTGGCAAAGATAGACTGTCATAATCTGTAGGTAGGCCAGCCCTTTTATTATTTTCAATTGCACGACTAACCGTTCCTTCTCCTGCATTATAGGCTGCAAGCGCTAACTCCCAGCTGCCGAACATAGCATGTAATTTTTCTAAATAATCTAACGCCGCTTGCGTAGATGAAACAACGTCTCTGCGATGGTCTGCCCACCAGTTTTGTTCTAATCCAAAGTATTTGCCTGTTGAAGGAATGAATTGCCAAATGCCAACTGCTCGACTACGTGATTGCGCTTGAGGGTTATAGGCACTTTCAATCATTGGCAATAAGGCAATTTCAGTTGGCATGCCCCTTTTTTGCACTTCTTCTACCACATAAAACAAATACTTGGCAGTTCGCCCCATCATCTGATTAACATATTCAGGACGCGCAGCATAAAAGTTTTCGAATTTTTTTGAGTATGCCGATTGGGTGTTAGACATCGCATAGCCTTGAGCAATTCGTAGCCATAAATTACTGTCCTCTAAACTACTTTCTTCCGTAACAGTTGATTCTATGATTAATGGCTTAGTAAGCTCATTGTCTAAAAGATAAGCAATTTCAACGCCACGTGCATTGCTTACTGCCATCGACGGTACAGAGAAAAGTATGCTGAATGCCAACAGGAAAATGCTTGAAGTAGCTGCAGAATGCGTGTACCAATGAGTGGTTGCGGCTAAGAACGGTCTTTTACGATTCATTGGACAAAATTCTTAAAATAAGTAAACCACATATTAGCTAGCTCATTTCGCCTAGTCAAGAATAAATTGGCTTTAAGTTTTTATTTTATCGCTATGATTAATAATGATTTCTTAGCAGTCTAATTTTTGTAAAGACTGATAATTCGTCTACTTCATTTACCCCTGCGTGAAGAATAACGTTGGATTCGCTACAGCGTAGGAACGGATTGGTTTTGAGCTCTAATTCGATGCTGCTTGGTAAGCTCGGTTTATTGTCTTTTCTTAATTGAGAAACCGCATGTTTTCTATCAACTAGGGCTTGGTTTTCGGGTTCTAAAGTAAGGGCAAAATCAATATTTTTAGCTGTATATTCATGTGCACAATACACTTGTGTATTGGCTGGCAGCTTTTTTAAGCGATTGAGTGACTCGAGCATTTGTACAGGTGTGCCTTCAAATAAGCGCCCGCAACCTGCACCAAATAAAACATCACCACAAAATAAATAATCATCATTCACATAAGCAATGTGACCTAAAGTGTGGCCTGGCAACCACATGATTTTAAGTTGCAAATCAAGTGGCGCTAAGTCAATCACATCTCCTTCAGCGACGGTTATATGATTGAACGGAAGCTCTTCATAGCTTGGCGCATAAACAGGCACTGGATAAGTTTGGAGTAAAGACGCAACACCGCCAATATGGTCAGCATGATGATGGGTGATTAAAATAGCACTTAGGGTCAGTTTTTTTGTTTCTAAAGCCGCTATAACTGGCGCTGCATCACCAGGGTCAATCATGATTGCATTGCGCGTATTGTGCAAAAGCCATATATAATTATCTTCAAAGGCTGAAATAGGCTCAATTTGTAAAGGTTGCTGTTGCATGTGTTTTCTTTTTGTCCTTAAGCGTTTTAAATCTAAAAATATCATGTTAACTATTGGATTGATTCCTACTTTTGTCAATTAATTAATGCAATCACTTACACAAAAAGTTTGGTTCGAAACGACTTTAGGTCAACGACTATTGTCGCGTGAACAAGCGATTTACGATCGTGCGGTCGTAGATGTCTTTGGTTTTTATGCGGTGCAAGTTGGTTCGCCGCAGATTGATTGCTTGCAACAATCTCGTATACCTAACCAGATCGCCTCAGGCAATACCGCTGGAGATGTCCGCTGCGAAAGTAGTTATTTGCCATTTGCCGAAAGTAGTATTGACTTGCTGTGTATGCCGCATGTTTTAGAGTTTAGTGATAATCCGCATCAAACGTTAAGAGAGGCAGCCAGAGTCCTAGTGCCGGAAGGTTACATCATTTTGACTGGCTTTAACCCTATGAGTTTATGGGGGCTTAAAAAACGTATGATAAAAGCACATCGTTATCCTTGGCATGGCCAGTTTTTTTCATTATCACGAATTAAAGATTGGTTGGCTTTGCTCGGGTTAGAGTTTGTTGAAGCGCAATTTTTATCGCATGAAGTGCCGATTAATAATGAAAAATGGTTGAAGCGCTTATCTTGTATCGAAAGAATGGGTCGCACATGGTGGCCAATGATGGGCGGGCAATATGTGATTGTGGCAAAAAAACGGGTTGTTAATATCACGTTGTTAAAGCCTAAATGGAAACGGAGTTTGTTGCAGTCTGGCTTGGCTATTGGCGGCCGTCAGAATATGAATCAAAACAAACAAAAACAGCAGAAAAGTATGAAAGAAAACAAGCAATGAATGAATTGGTTGAGATTTATACCGATGGCGCCTGTAAGGGAAATCCTGGTGTTGGTGGTTGGGGAGCTTGGTTCCATTACAATGGTCACGAAAAATCAATTTTTGGCGGTGAGGAGAATACCACCAATAATCGAATGGAAATGTTGGCTGTGATAAAAGCGCTGGAGACCTTAAAGCGTGCAAGCAAGGTTAAACTCTATACGGATTCTTCTTATGTCCAAAAAGGCATGACAGAATGGCTTGTCGGTTGGAAATCCAAGAATTGGAAAACAGCTAGCAAAAAGCCAGTGAAAAACGATGATTTATGGAAGCAGTTAGATGTGTTAGCTAATCAGCACCAAATAGAGTGGCTATGGGTTAGAGGGCATGATGGCAATTTAGGGAATGAACGGGCCGATGTGTTGGCTAATGCAGGCGTTGAGCAAGTGTTAAATAAGGCTAATTAAAATGAGACAAATATTTTTAGATACCGAAACGACGGGGCTTTATCCAGATCAGGGTCACCGTATCATTGAAATTGCTGCGGTCGAAACCATTAATCGTCGGCCAACCAATAATCACTATCATCAATATATTAATCCTGAGCGTGAAATTGATGTTGGCGCACAACAGGTGCATGGTATTACTTTAGAATTTTTGCAAGATAAGCCACTATTTGAGGCGATTGCTGATCATTTTCTCGCCTTTATTCAGGGGGCAGAAGTGATTATTCACAATGCACCCTTTGACGTTGGTTTTCTCAATAGTGAGTTAGGTCGCTTGGGTTTAGATCCCGTGCAAAAATGCTGTGATAGCATTACAGACACTTTAAAAATAGCCAAGGATGCGCGACCAGGACAGCGCAATAATTTAGATGCTTTATGCCGACACTTTGGGATTGATAACTCAAGGCGCACGTTACACGGCGCGTTATTGGATGCAGAGCTGTTAGCCGAAGTTTATATGGCGCTGACCCGTGGTCAAGATAGCTTTATGATAGACTTAGAGCATGAAACGTCTTCACCCAATAATATGCTAATCAATGAGAGTCAGTTAAAACTAAAGGTCTTAATCGCAGATGAAGCTGAATGCGCTGCGCATGAGGCATATTTAGCTGGCTTGGGTAATGCATAGAGGTCTTCTAGGTCATGGATCTAGAGTTAATGGATAAATAAAAATGGATAATTGTATTGTAGTGACCGGTGGCGCTGGTTTTATTGGCAGTAATTTTGTGAATGCGTGGGTAAAGCTAGGCTTAGGCAAAGTGATTAATTTAGACAAATTAACTTATGCGGGTAATTTGGAAAACTTAGCAGAAATCAGTGATAACGAAAATCATGTGTTTGTGCAAGCTGACATCGGTGATAACGAGACTGTTGCAGCGTTATTAAAACAGCATCAACCCAAAGCCGTGCTTAATTTTGCCGCAGAAAGCCACGTTGATCGCTCTATTCACTCACCGAATGAATTTATACAAACCAATATTGTTGGTACGTTTAATTTGTTAGAAGCAGTACGCGCTTATTGGGGCACATTAAATGATGAAGCGCAACGTAACTTCAGGTTCTTACATGTATCAACAGATGAAGTGTATGGTTCTTTAACCGCAGATGATCCTGCATTTAAAGAAACCAACCCATACGAACCGAACAGTCCTTACTCAGCATCAAAAGCTGCTTCTGATCATTTAGTCCGCGCCTATCACCATACTTATGGTATGCCAATGCTGACGACGAATTGTTCTAATAATTATGGACCCTATCATTTTCCTGAGAAGCTCATTCCACTCGTTATTCACAATGCATTAAATGGTAAAGATTTGCCGATTTATGGCAATGGCAGCAATGTGCGCGATTGGTTGTATGTGGAAGATCACTGTAGCGCGATACGTCGGGTACTGGAGGCTGGAAACGTTGGCGAAACCTATAATATTGGTGGTTGGAATGAGATGACAAATTTGGAAGTTGTGCATACGCTATGTGACAAATTAGACCAAGCACAACCCAAAGCCTCAGGCAGTTATCGCGATCAGATTACCTATGTGCAAGATAGACCAGGCCATGACCAACGCTATGCAATTGATGCAACTAAAATTGAGCGCGAACTAGGCTGGAAACCAGCTGAAACATTTGAAACGGGCATTCAGAAAACCGTGCAATGGTATTTGGATCATCAAAGTTGGGTAGTGCATGTGACTAGCGGCGAGTACAAAAAATGGATAGGTGACAATTATCAAGCTAGGGAGAAAGCGTAATGTCGACTAAAGGAATTATTCTAGCGGGTGGTTCGGGTACGCGCTTATATCCAGTTACAGAAGTCGTCTCTAAACAGTTGTTGCCAGTTTATGATAAACCGATGATTTATTACCCATTATCAGTATTGATGCTAGGCGGCATTCGAGAAGTGTTGGTGATTTCTACGCCACAAGATACCCCTCGCTTCGAAAGTTTGCTCGGCGATGGTAGCCAATGGGGAATGCAGATTAGTTATACCGTACAACCTTCGCCTGATGGCTTGGCACAAGCTTTTATTTTAGGTGAAAGCTTTATTGGGGATGACGCATGTGCGTTGGTATTAGGCGATAATATTTTCTATGGCCACGAGCTAGCCGAAATGACACAAAAAGCAGCGCAACGGTTAAGTGGCGCCACTGTTTTTGCCTACCCTGTTAATGATCCTGAGCGTTATGGTGTTGTTGAGTTTGATGGTGCTGGGGTTGCTGTTAGCTTGGAAGAAAAACCAGAAAAACCAAAATCTCGCTACGCCGTTACAGGTCTCTATTTTTACGATAATACCGTTGTAAAAATGGCTAAAAATCTGAAACCTTCTGCACGTGGTGAGTTAGAGATCACAGATTTGAATCGCATTTATCTAGAAGCAGGCAATTTGCATGTTGAAGTGATGGGTAGGGGTATGGCGTGGTTGGATACAGGCACGCACGATTCATTGCTCGAAGCTGGTAGTTTTATCCAAACCATAGAAAAACGGCAAGGTTTAAAAGTAGCATGTCCTGAAGAAATTGCTTATCGCATGGGCTTTATTGATGTAAGACAAGTAAAAGCATTGGCAAAAAAATATGCCAAAAATGGGTATGGTCAGTATTTAAGTCAAATGTTAGAAGAGCGGGTTTTTTAGATGCAAGCCATTAAAACACGTATTCCTGATGTTGTTATGTTTGAGCCTAAGGTGTTTGGAGATGCACGCGGATTTTTTTATGAAAGCTTTAATGCTAACGTGTTCGCGCAAGCCACTGGATTAAGCATCAACTTTGTTCAAGATAATCACTCTAAATCAGCTAACAATGTCTTGCGTGGTTTACATTATCAAACAGCTTATACGCAAGGAAAATTAGTGCGTGTTACACAAGGTGAAGTGTTTGATGTGGCTGTCGATTTACGTCAAACTTCAAATACGTTTGGGCAATGGGTAGGCGAGCGATTGTCTGCTGACAATAAGCGTATGTTGTGGGTGCCAGCAGGTTTTGCCCATGGCTTTTTAGTATTATCAGAAACAGCTGAGTTTTTATATAAAACAACGGATTTTTATTCACCTCAACATGAGGTGTGTATTCGCTGGGACGATGCTGACATTGGCATTGAGTGGCCTTTAGATAGCGCGCCATCTCTTTCTATAAAAGATAGCGCTGGAATGGCTTTTTCTGATGCGCCTAAATTTAAATAAACCTAAACCATAATCATGAAGCCAAACCGGATTCTATTAACTGGCATTAATGGTCAAGTTGGACATGCTTTGCTAGCGCAGTTATCTAGGTATGAGGTGGTCGGACTTTCTCGCCATGAGCTGGATTTAAGCAATAGTGATGCCATTAGGAGTGTTATTCGCGAAATTAAACCTGATTTAATTATCAATCCAGCGGCTTATACCGCTGTCGATAAAGCAGAGTCTGAACCTGATTTAGCCTATGCAATTAATGCGACGGCGCCACACGTGATGGCTGAAGAAGCCGCAAAATTGAATGGTGCGTTAATTCATTTTTCGACTGACTATGTTTATGATGGTCGTAAAAGTACACCTTACATTGAAACGGATGTAGTTAGTCCACAAAGCGTTTATGGCAAGAGTAAATTAGCTGGCGAAGTGGCGATACAAGCGATTGGATTACCACATCTTATTTTACGCACCAGTTGGGTTTATGGCGCTTACGGCAAAAATTTTCTCAAAACAATCTTACGCTTAGCCAGTGAAAGAGAGCAACTTGGAATTGTCGCCGATCAAATTGGCGCACCAACATCGAGTATGAGTATTGCAACCGCTTTAGCGCAATTAGTCGTGCAATGGGATGGTCTGCAAAGCGGTGTTTATCATTTTACCAATGCTGGCAATACATCTTGGCACGGATTTGCTTGTGAGATTGTTAAGCAATATTCTGTTTTAAATCAACAGCCTGCATTAACTGTGGGTGTAGAAGCAATTAAACCGTTAACAACTGCAGAGTATCCAACCCCTGCATCAAGACCGGCTAATTCATGCTTAGATAATGCTAAGTTACAACAAGATTTTGATATTGTCTTACCAGCATGGCAAGCTGGTTTACAAGCAGTGATGCAGCTTTTATGACTTAAGCAATAGCATCTGCCCAACTATTAGGTGTTTCGTACAGCCTGACGCGAACCAAGCTTAAGTGATTGCCGTAAGTATCTTGATATTGCCCTTTTAAGATTCTAAATGCTTCAGCCGCCATATTTTCTGCGGTTGGAACAGTATCAAAAATAACAGTTTTATGGTCAGGCAATGACTGTAAAAAATCGAGGATAACAGTATCATTTTTATAAACTAAAAATGCATGATCCCAAATATCAACAACACTTTCACGGGCAATGCGTTTGACATCAGAAAAGTCCATCACCATACCATCTTCTGATGTGGTTTCATTTTGAATAATATCGCCACCCAAGCTGATTTCAATGACATAACGGTGGCCATGCAAATTGCGACATTGGCTTTTATGGTTTGGGATGCGGTGCCCTGCATCAAATTCTAAACGTGTGGTAATTTCCATGATTGCTCAGCTTTGGCTTTGAGATTAATGCGGTGCTAAAAATCAGGATTATAACACCTCAACTTAATGTGCTTGCGCCCCAGTGATAAATGATTCATATGGTAACGCTTGAGAGTAGAAGTAACCTTGGTATTGATCAATTTTTAATTTTTAAAGGCGTTTAAGCAAGCCTCAGCTTGAGTGAATGTATCTCCTGCTGCTTATGCAGAAATGGATCAAAAGGCTTCTTTGGCTGTGTTCGAAATCGTTCGACCATGACAAATATCCCAAGCGTTAATTGACGCATTCAGATCTTCTTATCATGAATATCGACCATTATCGCTGCTCAATGCTCCAATGTGTGCCACGGCACATTCAGCTAATGATGGTAAATGATATCCGCCTTCAAGAGAGGAAATGATGCGGCCATGACCACACTTCTTTACAATTTCTTTAACGAAATTTGTCATCCAAGCATAGTCATCTTTTGTTAACCTAAGATCTGCTAATGGATCGTTAATATGAGCATCAAAACCTGCTGATATAAAAATAATATCAGGTTTAAATGCTTCTAAAGCAGGTTTAAACTTTTCTGTAAATACTTTTCTAATTTTAATACCATCACTTTTCGCATCTATAGGCACATTTAAAATATGATCACTAATTGTTTCAGCGCCAGTGTACGGGTAATATGGGTGCTGAAAAGTAGAGCAAAGCATGACATTTGGATTGTCTTTAAAAATATCTTCGGTACCATCCCCATGATGGACATCGAAATCAATAATAGCGGCTCGTTTTAGTTTATATTGATTAAATGCATAAGCGACACCAATTGCCACATGATTGAAAATACAAAAGCCACCGCTGTTTGCACGCCCTGCATGGTGCCCAGGTGGACGAACACAGCAAAAGGCGTTATCGACATTTTTCTGCATCACTAAATCTACTGCGTGAAGCACAGCGCCACTAGCTTGTAATGTCGCTGCTAAGCTCATTGGACCCATTGCGGTATCACTGTCTAGTCTAACCAAGCCTGCTTTAGGGGAAATGTCAAAAATATAGTCAACATATGCGCGGCTATGTACGCCTAATAAATCCTCTTGAGTGGCTTTTGGCGCATCATAAAATGCTAATTTTTTGGATAGATCAGAGGCTAGCACTGCATTTTTAATCGCAGTAATTCTCGCAGGAGATTCTGGATGGCTGCCGTCCATTATGTGCAGCAATGTATCTGGGTGTGAAATAAATGCAGTTTTAAGCACGGCGTCTTTAGTAGTTAGTGTTACTAGATAAAAGCTCCTGCGATATTTCTCTATAAAAAGTCATTCTGACTGGGTTAATTTTACCTTCGTTAACGGCTTGATTAACAGCACAATCTGGCTCAACTTGATGTTTACAGTCATTAAAACGACAATGACCTAGATAAGGTTTAAATTCAATAAAAGAAAACTCTAAATCTTCATGTGTTAAGTGGTTAAGACCAAATTCTTGCAATCCCGGCGAATCAATCAATGTACTTTCTGCATCAAGATAGTATAAGTGAGTAGCGGTTGTTGTGTGTTTGCCGCTATCTAGCGTATTACTAATCTCTTGGGTACGCACATTTTCATTGGGTAATAATGCATTGATAATGGTCGACTTTCCCATGCCAGATTGTCCGACTAACACGCTTTGTTGCTGCTTCAAATAAGGTAGTAGTGGTGAAACATCTTCTTTTGCGGATAAATAAATAATTTGGTAACCAAGGCTTTCATAAGCTTTTAGCTTATTTTTTGCGTCATTGGCTTCGGCTAAATCACACTTGTTTAATACAATTAATGGTTTGATGTTGGCCGCTTCTGCCGCAGTTAAACAACGATTAAGGAGCGCTTCGTAAAAGCTAGGCTGTGTTGCCAACACAATGACAATTTGTGTAACGTTTGCCGCTAATATTTTGCTTTTGATCGCATTGCTTCGGTAGAGTAGGCTGTTACGCGGTTCACTTGATTCAACAACTCCTTCGCGCTTATCGGTTAACTTGATATTAACAATATCGCCGCAAGCCAAGTCTGTTTTTTTTCCGCGTGTCACACAGCTGATTTTAGTTTTATCAGGCAGTTCTACTTGATAACGTTTACCATAAGATGCGATAACCAAGCCCTGCAATGTCGATGAATGACTATTCAAAGTGATAGTACTGTTGATTAAGGTAGGCCGAAGCATTTAATTCATCCTCTTCAAACCACTTTAAATCTAGATTGGTATTACAAGCGCGCACTTGTGCAACAAGACCTGCTGGAGATTCCACTTTACGGGCCGCACGAGTATAAATTTTCGAGCCATCACCGCCATAGCTAGCAGCATGACAACTCATACAATGTTGCTCAACCAGTGCTTTGCCCGCTTTGACATCGGCTTTTGCAAACAGGACTTGTGCGGCAGTATTAAAGCTGATTGCACTACAGACCAAAAAAATCAACTTATTCATTGTTTGCCATTTGTATGAGTGCGACTAACCAGTATACGCCGCTAATTTTGAAATGCGAACACTTGCAGGCGGATGGGAGTCATAAAAAGCCGAATGTAATGGATCTGGCGTCAATGTTGATGCATTATCACGGTATAGTTTTACTAAAGCTTCTACTAAATGTTTAGCACTGGCATTTTTAGCCGCATAATCATCTGCTTCAAACTCATTTTTTCTAGAATAACTAGCCATCAATGGGCGAATAGTGAATAAAAATACAGGTGAAACGAGCATAAATAACAGTAATGCCATGTAAGTGCTTGCCGTTGTGACACCTAATCCTTGGAAGAACCAAGATTGGTCAATTAACCAACCTAGTAAAGCTAATCCAATAAAGCTCACAAAGAAAATCATAGCGACACGCTTAATCACATGATGGTGTTTAAAATGACCTAATTCATGCGCAAGCACTGCTTCAATTTCTTCTGTATTTAAACGTTCAAGCAAAGTATCAAAGAAAACCACGCGCTTGCTGCTGCCAAAACCAGTAAAATAAGCATTGCCATGGCTGCTTCTTGTTGAGCCGTCCATCACAAATAAGCCTTGTGATTTGAAACCACATTTAGTCAATAAAGATTCAATTCTTGCTTTCAAACCCTCATCCGTTAGCGGTGTAAATTGATTAAATAATGGCGCGATAAACGTAGGATAAACCGCTAACATTAATATGTTAAACACAGTCCAAACCACCCATAAATAAAACCACCAATATTCACCAGCACCTTGCATTAACCATAACGCTGCAAATAAAAGTGGCGCGCCTAGTAATAGGCCAACAATGCTGTGTTTAATCAAATCGCTAAAGAACATTTGGCGGGTCATTTTGTTGAAGCCAAATCGCTCATCTACTACAAATGTTTTGTAATAGTCAAAAGGCAGATCAATCAAACTACTAATCAATAATGCGCTGCAAATGACAATCGCACCTCGCAATATTGCATGGTTCGGTACAATGGTCGTCCAAACTGTATCTATCCATTGCAAGCCACCGCCTATGGTCAACAGAAGTAGTAATAAGCCTTGCACAATCATTTCGTTTAAACCTAAGCTGGTTTTTGCACCAGAATAATCTGCTGCTTTTTGATGTGCATCTAAGGTGATGTTTTGTGTAAAAGCCGCAGGAACTTGATTGCGATGCGCTTGTACGTGATTAATTTGTCGTCTACCCAACCAAAAGCGGATGATGGTGCTGAAGGCGAGTAAACCGATGAAAATAAATGTAAGTGTATGTGCCATGTTTTTAAACTACTCTGCTAACCTGATATGATATAGATTCAACTATTCTGAAGCATTTATGCGTTGATTGTGCTAATACAACACAATTTTTTACTATTTTAATGGAAATCATGATGGAAGCTGAGAACAATGTGATAAACAAGGATAATTTGATTTGGTTAGATATGGAAATGACAGGTTTATTGCCTAATTCTGACCGCATTATTGAGTTGGCGGCAGTGGTGACTGATGCAGAGCTTAATGTTTTGGGTGAGTCGCCAGTGATTGTGGTACATCAATCGGATGCAGTATTAGATGGCATGGATGCTTGGAATAAGGGCACGCATGGCCGCAGCGGTTTAATTGAAAAAGTAAAAGCATCAACAACGGATGAAGAGACCGCCGCTAAGCAAATGATTGCATTTCTTGAGCAATATGTGCCAGCAGGTAAGTCACCGATGTCAGGTAATTCTATCTGTCAGGATCGCCGTTTTATGGCACACTATATGCCAGATTTGGAAGCTTTTTTTCACTATCGCAATTTAGATGTCAGTGTGTTTAAAGAGTTGGCTAGACGTTGGAAACCCGAAATTTATGCTGGATTTAAAAAGTCATCTAGACACGAAGCATTGGCAGATGTCTATGAATCAATTGATGAGCTGAAGTATTATCGTGAGCACTTTTTAATTAAATAACAGTTAATTAAATAACAGTTTATTAAAAAAGCGCAAAAAATGAGGCGGCATTGACATTCAATGTCGCCCCTAGGGAGGGAATTTCAGCTTTGGAGAAGCTGATTAATACTAAGCATATAGCGTGCCAAGTCCCCAACCTTGTTATTGTTACAATGTTTTTTTGGGTAAATCTAATGTTTTTTTGTATAAATCTAAGTATAGATTAGCGCTAGAGGCCCAACTGACGTCAGTTTGCATGCAATTCTTCTGAATTCTTCTCCATAGCTGCTTATTATGCCAAAGTTTAACTGCAGTTTGAATTGTGCCCAATAAGGATGCATGCGTGACATTTTTGAGCACAAATCCAGTGGCGGTTTTATTTTTAATGGTTGCTGGTGTCGTGTCTTGTACTGAATCGGCTAAACCGCCAGTTGCTGAAACAATCGGTGGCGTGCCATAAGCTAGGCCATATAACTGATTTAAACCGCAAGGCTCAAAGCGAGAAGGCATGATAAATAAATCAGCACCGGCCATAATGTTATGCGACATTGGCTCGTTATAGCCAATGGTGATGCTGACATTATTCGGAAATTGTTTTTGCAAAGCAATAAATTCATCCTCTAATGCTTTTTCGCCACTGCCTAAAATGGCTAATTGACAGCCATCAGCAACGAGTTGTGGAATAATGGGTGGCAATAAGTCCAAGCCTTTTTGATCAGCAAATCTGCTCACAACGCCCAATAATGGTCGATCTGGATTGATATTCAATCCAAGTTGTTGTTGTAAATTACTTTTAACTGCTTTTTTCCCAGCAATGTTATTGTCTGAATAGAATTTGATTAAGTGGCGATCCGTAGCAGGGTTCCAATCCTGCGTATCGATACCATTTAAAATACCTGTTAATTGGTCTGCACGAGCTGCCAGCAAGCCTTGTAGGCCAAAAGCATAATTAACGGTTTGAATTTCTTTGGCATAGGTAGGGCTCACCGTGCTTAGCTGATCGGCATAAAAAAGACCTGCTTTCATAAACGAAAGTTGCTGATAAAACTCAAAGCCATTTATATTAAAATGTTGCGCTGGCAGTTCCAATTGGCTCAATACGCTAACATCAAAATTGCCCTGATACGCTATATTATGAATGCTAAAGATAGATTTTACTGGCACTAAATCAACTAATTTCATATAAGCTGGCGTTAGTCCAGTTTGCCAATCATTGCAATGCACAAGATCGGGTTGCCAGTTAAGCGGTGAGTCTTGTTTAGAGAGTAAGCTGGCGATTCTAGAAAGCACACCAAATCGCAAAGCATTATCATCCCAATCAGCACCATGCGCATCGCTATAAGGGCCACCTGCACGGTCGTAGAGCGCATCATTTTTAATGGCAATCACTTGTACGTCACTATCTGGCATATAGCCAGAAAACAGCGTGCAAACTTGTTTCAGCGCTCGTATAGAAGCAACTTCTTTAACGCTTGTTAACTGAGATAAAACGCCGCGATAAGCAGGGAGCAATATTTTAATATCACCATTCAACTTAGCTGCATGTTTAATCGCCTTCGGTAGTGCGCCACTGACATCAGCCAATCCGCCTGTTTTAATCAATGGAAAGGCTTCTGATGTTACAAATAAGACGTGCACATTCGTTCTCTTATGGGATTTTATGAAAGATGTTATATTGATCACCATTATAAAGCGTAATGATTAATTTCTAAATGAAGGAATGGTATGTTAGTTGGACAATTTGTTGCGGTAGCGCTTGGAGCCATAGTCGGGGCATGGATCAGGTGGGGGCTAGGCCTAATGTTGAACAATACCTTCTTTCCTTTCGGTACTCTTGCGGCAAACCTGCTTGGCGGTTTTTTCATTGGGCTAGCATTAGCCTTTTTTGTTACAACACCGACTAACAATGAATTGAGATTGTTTGTTATGACGGGTGCTTTAGGCGGTTTAACGACTTTTTCTACTTTCTCAGCAGAAGCTTTAGGCTTTATTTACAAACAGCAATATATATTGGCTTCAACCCATATATTAACGCATGTATTGGGCTCTTTATTAATGACTGCAATTGGATACTGGTTGTTTCAAGCGCTAAAAAATTAAGTAGATAATCATAAAAAAAGCCCGACTCATCGGGCTTTTTAGTCGCAAAATGCCTTGTTTACTTCTGTGTTTCTACCATCACTAAAGGGGCTTCTGCCTTACCTGCTTCTGCATCTTTTTTCCAGTTTGCCTTTTTGCGTGGCGCTTTTTCTTTTGCTTGATTAGATACAGCTGGTTCTTGTTTAGGGTTATTTTTTGTTTCTATTAATTGCAAATCACTGTTGGCGACACTAACTGTTTTTTGTATTTTAGGCTTACGTTGTGGTCTAGCTTTTTTAGGCTTAATTTCTGCCGATTCAGTTTTGCCAGCATCCGTTTCAACAAGATTTTCAGTGGCACTTACTTTTTCAATAGGTGTCTCTTGCGTTGCGGTTATCTCTTGTTTAGATTTTGCTGGCCGACGACGTTTTGAAGCAGGCTTCTTAATGGTGATGTCCTCGTTATTAACGGCGGTTGCATTTTCTGTCACTGCATTCACTACACTGGTATTTTCTGAAGCTTCTTTCTCTACCCTTTTTTGTGCTTGAACAGCTTGCGTATTCACTGGCTTAGCCTGTGCTGCATCCTCACTTACTGCAACAATAACAGCTGTAGGCTTTTCAACTTTAGTTGTTGTTGGCGTGGTTTGCTTCGTCGCCTCTAGCATCTCAGTTGCACCTGTATTTTCTGCTTCATCACGCGGTCTGCGATCTCTTCTGTTGCGATTGCGTCTACCGCCACGTTCTGACCGTTGCTGATTATTTGTTACTTCAGCTTGATTAGGGTTAATCGGGTTGCTGGTTGCCGCTTCAGTCTTTTGCGAAACATTTTCTTCAGCAGATACTTTTGTTTTTGCTGTGTTTTCTGGTTTCGCTTGATTCAGCGTATTTTGCTGTGGGTTATCATTGCGATCACGATTGTTACGATTTTTATTGCGATTGCGGTTACGATTTTTATTACGATCACGATTAATATTCGTAATTTCTTCAGGTGTCTTTTCTACTGGTTTTACTTTACCTTCGCCACTTAACCATTTTTTAATACGGCCTAAGAATGATGTTTTCGTCTCGATTGCAGCGATTACTATCGGCGCCGCTGGTGTTGGCGCTGACGTTGATGTGGTTACACCTTTTACTAAGGCCTCTGCAGCAGCTGGTTTTGCTTCTTCAGATAAGCCGCGCACATAATCAGTTTCTGCTGGAATTTCGACTAAGTTATAGCTTGGAGAAGAGTCTTCTTTAACGTCATCTTGCTTAATTCTCACCACACTATAGTTAGGTGTTTCCATATGAATATTTGGAATGAGAACGACTTCTACACCCATTAATTCTTCAATGCTATGAATTTCCGCACGCTTTTCATTGAGTAAGAATGTAGCCGCATCAACCGGCAGTTGCACCTGAATAATCGCGCTATTGTCTTTCATTGCTTCTTCTTGTGTAATGCGCAAGATGTGTAGGGCAGTTGATTCAATGCCGCGAATATGACCGGTGCCATGACAACGTGGGCAAGCACCATGGTTAGCTTCGCCTAAGCTGGTACGTAAACGCTGACGTGACAGCTCTAATAAACCAAAACGCGAAATTTTACCTGTTTGTACACGTGCACGATCTGGATGTAACGCTTCACGCAATGCATTTTCAACTTCACGTTGATTGCGTTGGCTCTCCATATCAATAAAGTCAATGACAACCAAACCACCAAGATCACGCAATCTTAATTGGCGAGCAACTTCTTCTGCTGCTTCGATATTGGTATTAAATGCTGTTTGTTCAATATCCGCACCTTTGATTGAACGACCTGAGTTTACATCAATTGAAACCAAAGCTTCGGTATGGTCAATCACAATTGCGCCGCCAGAAGGTAAGCGCACTTCACGTGAATGCGCAGTTTCAATTTGATGTTCAATTTGGAAGCGAGAGAACAGGGGTGTTTCGTCTTCATACAACTTAACACGGGATACGTTTGCTGGCATGACATGATTCATGAATTGCACAGCTTGTTCATGTACTTCTGCGGTATCGATCAAGATTTCACCAATATCAGCGCTGAAGTAATCGCGAATTGCCCGAATCACAAGGCTACCTTCTTGGTAAATTAAGAACGCACCTGTTTGCAAGGTGGATGCATCTTCAATCGCTGTCCACAATTGTAATAAGTAGTTTAAATCCCACTGCAATTCTTCAGATGAGCGACGGATACCTGCTGTACGCGCGATGATGCTCATGCCTTTTGGCATTTCAAGCGCAGCCATGGTGTCACGCAATTCATTACGCTCTTCGCCTTCAACGCGACGTGAAACACCACCGCCTCTAGGGTTGTTCGGCATTAAAACTAAATAACGTCCAGCTAGTGAAATGTAAGTGGTTAAGGCAGCGCCTTTTGTGCCACGTTCATCTTTATCCACTTGAACAATGAGTTCTTGACCTTCTTTCAGCACATCTTGAATGCGTACTTTGCCACCTTCATTTTTGTTGTTATTGAAGTAAGAGCGTGAAATTTCTTTAAATGGCAGAAAGCCATGGCGATCCGTGCCGTAATCGACAAAAGCCGCTTCTAGTGATGGTTCTATACGGGTGATAATCCCTTTGTAGATATTGCTTTTTCGTTGTTCTTTACCGGCGTGCTCAATGTCTAAATCGATAAGCTTTTGACCGTCAACAATCGCAACGCGTAACTCTTCAGACTGCGTTGCATTAAATAACATGCGTTTCATTCGATACTCCCGCGCTTAGCAGGCAGATGAGTGAGTCAGGATTAAAGCTACGAAGATAGAGGCACATGCTGTGCGCAATTAACAAAGTGTAAGCTGAAGCAGGTATAGCTATTTTGATTTACTTGATCTGACGTAAGTCATGAAGACTTATGCTAAACAATCGTTTTGGCGTTATTACGCGCCTTTGGTTATCCACTATTTTGTTGCGGTTAACACGGAATGATTAATTAATATGCCAGTTAAATAGATTAAAATGATGCCTGTTGTCGTTATAAATTCGTTAAAATCATGTCTTCAGTAGCTTTAGTCGCACTTTATACTTTTTATCTGCGGCGGCTAGAGCGCAATTTTTTTATCGCTACTTAAAATATGGCGAGCGGTATTAGCCAAATATTCTTTAAAACTCATTCAGTTAGATGAGCATCGTTTAATGATTTTTTAATCTAAATATAAACGAAACTGGAGTATAGGCGCAATTGAGATTTTAAGCAAAAAATATGGTACAAGTAAGTGAAAATAAACAAATAAGTGAGCATGCTGCGGCACAAATATTAGTCGATGAGGCGAGTGAAGGGCAGCGCGTTGATAATTTTTTAACTAAAATTCTCAAAGGCGTACCTAAAAGCTATATCTATCGTATTTTGCGCAGCGGTGAAGTGCGCGTCAATAAAGGGCGGGTGGATGCCTCACGAAAACTGCAGATGAATGATGTAGTGCGCGTGCCGCCGATGCGCGTTTCAGCCAAAGTAATCGCTTCTGATATTGCGCCCGTTACTTCAAAATTTGCGGACGCGATTGTCTATGAAGATGATGCCATGTTGGTGCTTAATAAACCGGCAGGATTTGCGGTGCATGGCGGTAGCGGTATCAGTTGCGGCGTCATTGAGCAGTTGAGATTAGAGCGTCCCAAAGCAAAGTTTTTAGAGTTGGTACACCGTTTAGATAGAGAAACATCAGGCATCTTATTGCTCGCAAAAAGACGGTCGGCGTTAGTTGCCCTGCATGAGGCGATACGTGAGAATAAAACCGATAAACGCTATGCCATTTTGGTCGCAGGTGAATGGCAAGATACTAAGAAACATGTGGTACTAGATTTGCAGAAATATGTGTTACCGAGTGGTGAGCGGCGCGTTAATGTGGTGACAGATAAAGCAAAAGATAAGTTTAATGAAGCGAAGGTTTCTGAAACTATTTTTTATCTTAAACAGTCATTTCATGGGTTTAGTTTGCTAGAGGCAAAATTAATTACTGGTCGCACGCATCAATTGAGAGTACAGCTTGCTCACTTAGGTTTTCCAATTGTTGGCGATGATAAATACGGCGATTTTGAATTAAATAAAGCATTGCAAAAACAGGGGTTAAAGCGGATGTTTTTGCATTCGATTGAAACAAAGTTAAATCATCCAATCTCTAACGAACGTTTGCATTTGCACGCACCTTTGCCTAAACCATTAGCGCATTTTATGCAGTCACTCAGTAAAAAATAATTGGATTAAAAAAGAAAGAGATACGTTGATTAAGCGGCACGAAAAACAATTTGATTTAATCGTATGGGATTGGGACGGTACATTAGCGGACTCTACGAGTATGATTGCTCTTGCATTGGTTAAAGCGGCGGATCAAGTTGGCTTGCCGACGCTAGCATTGCAAAAAGCGCGCAATGTGATCGGTTTAGGTTTGCGTGAATCGATTCAAGCTCTATTTAGCAACATTTCAGACGAACAAGCGCAGGCTTTAGCTAAGCAATATACCGTTAATTATTATGCAGCTGAGCAAGCAATTCCACTATTTGAAGGTGCTTTGGTTTTAATTGTTGAGTTGGCAAGACGTGGTTATAAACAGGCTGTTGCCACAGGAAAAGGACGGCGTGGGCTTAACGCTGATTTAGAGCGCTTAGCAATAGCTAAATACTTTCAGGCAACCCGTACCGTTGATGAATGCTTTTCTAAACCGCATCCACAAATGCTGGATGAATTAATGGATGCATTGGTTGCAACGCCGGAACGAACGCTGATGATTGGGGATAGCAGCTACGATTTGCAAATGGCACAAAATGCGGGTGTACAATCATTAGCCGTAACCTTTGGCGCGCACACTAGCGAGCAATTGTTAAAGTTTAATCCTAAAGAAATCTGTAATACATTTGATGAACTAAGTGAATGGTTGTTGTGCAATGCCTAGTAAAATAATTGTCTTTAATAGTAACGATGTGCAAGAAAAATCGCGTGGTTTACGCTTTGATTTGCCCCATTTAGGTGAGCATGCTACAGGATTTGTTATCCGATTTGAGGGTAAGCTGCATGCCTATGTAAACCAATGTGCACATATGCCAGTGGAGTTGGATTGGAATGAAGGCGAGTTTTTCACCGTGGAAAAAGATTTTTTAATCTGCGCAACCCATGGAGCATGCTATGAACCAGATACTGGACATTGCGCTTTTGGACCATGCAAGGGTAAACAATTACAAGCATTAGTAGTGAAAGAAGAAAATAATCAAGTGTTTATTCATCTTGATTAGTTAATCAACAAATCAATAGATCATTTACATAGGAAAAAAATATGGCAGAAGAAAACAACGTTCAAGACAGTCGCTGGCAGAAAGAGGTGATTGAAAAGCTAGCGATGTCTAGTTTAAAGGAGCAAAAAACCGCTAGGCGATGGGGCATTTTGTTTAAAGTGCTAACGTTTATTTATTTGTTTGTCATTCTTGCTTATGCACTTGGCTGGGTGTCTAAAGAAGGCAAATCTGCTATTGGTGAACATACGGCTTTGATTGATGTTTCGGGTATTATTTTACCAGGGGGTGATGTGAATGCAGAGTCATTTATTGCTAGCTTGGCAGATGCTTATGACAACAAAGGCACAAAGGGTATTATTTTGCGGATTAATAGCCCAGGAGGTAGTCCAGTTCAGGCGGGGATGATTAATGAGGAAATTAAGCGTCAGAAAAAATTGCATCCAGATATTCCTGTTTATGCTGTGGTTGAGGATATTTGTGCCTCTGGCGGCTATTATATTGCGGCGGCAGCGGATAAAATTTATGTGGATAAAGCTAGTATCGTTGGTTCGATTGGTGTATTGATGGATAGTTATGGCTTTACGGGTGTGATGGAAAAAGTCGGTGTTGAACGTCGTTTATTGACTGCAGGTAAAAATAAAGCGATGTTGGACCCATTCTCTCCAGTCAATCCTGAGCATGTCGCCTTTGCGCAAACGATGTTAAATGAGATTCATGAGCAATTTAAAGCCGTTGTGCGCGAAGGTCGTGGTAGCCGCTTAAAAGAAACGCCAGATACTTTTAGTGGCTTGTTTTGGAGTGGTGAAGAAAGTATTAATATTGGCTTAGCCGATGAGCTAGGTAGTTCAGATTATGTGGCGAGGGAGGTTATAAAGCAAAAAGAAATCGTGGACTTTACTTATCGCGAAACCTTCGCTGATCGTTTTGCTAAGCGTTTAGGCGCTAGCATTGCTAAAAATATTGGTTTTGATATTGAATCAGCAGGCATCAAATTACGCTAAGTTTTTAACCGTATTTAGTTAATAAAAAAGCTGGGAAATCCCAGCTTTTTTATTGTGCTTCATGTATTACTAAGTAGTCATTAGCGGATAGATTTTGTATAGTTAATCAATCCATTGGTTGAGCTGTCGTAGTTAGTCACCAGTTCATCGTTCATCAGTTGCGGTAAAATTTGACTGGCAATTTGTTTGCCATACTCAACGCCCCATTGGTCATAGCTATTAATGTCCCAAATAATGCCTTGTACAAAAATCTTATGCTCATATAAAGCAATGAGTCTGCCCAATGTGTTTGGAGTCAGCTTGTCAAATAGAATAGACGTCGTAGGGCGGTTGCCTTCAAAAATCTTGTGTGGTAATAGTTTCTCAAGTGCTTCATCTGATAAACCTTGTTTTTCTAGTTCTACTCGGGCTTCTTCTTTGGTTTTTCCCAGCATTAATGCCTGAGTTTGCGCTAAGAAATTAGCTAACAGAATTTGATGGTGCTCATTGCCGTTTGTGCCTACAGCATAATGGCTATGGATAGGCATTAAAAAATCAGCAGGTATAATCAGCGTGCCTTGATGCATTAACTGATAAAACGCATGTTGACCATTAGTGCCAGCTTCCCCCCAAATGACAGGACCAGTTTTGTAATGTACGCGTTCACCATCGCGGCACATAAACTTTCCGTTGCTTTCCATATCCGCTTGCTGCATATAAGCAGGGAAGCGTGCCATACTTTGGTCATACGGTAAAATGGCATGAGAATCTGCATGAAAGAAATTGTTGTGCCAGATACCAATAAGCGCCATGATGACTGGCATGTTTTGTTCCAACGGAGCAGTCTTGAAGTGGTTGTCCATTGCATGCCCGCCAGCCAATAAGTCTTCAAAATGATCCATGCCAACATAGATAGCAATAGATAAACCAATGGCAGACCATAAAGAGTAGCGACCGCCAACCCAGTCCCAAAATTCAAACATGTTGGCGCCATCAATGCCGAATTCCGTTACTGCTTTGGCATTAGTTGATAAGGCAACAAAGTGTTTGGCAATGTGCGTTTCGTTTTTTGCGCTTTTGAGGAACCATGTACGCGCTGAACGCGCATTGGTCATGGTTTCTTGAGTCGTGAAAGTTTTTGACGCAACAATGACTAAGGTTGTTTCTGGGTTACACTTTTCGAATGCGCGCATCAAATGCGCGCCATCAATATTGGATACAAAATGAACGTTTAGGTCAGGGCGTGCATATGGCTTTAACGCATCACAAACCATTACTGGACCTAAATCTGAACCCCCAATACCAATGTTGATTATGTCGGTAATCGCCTTACCGGTATAACCTTTCCAGTCACCACTACGTACTTTTTCTGAGAAACTACGCATTTGTGATAGCACACCGTTTACATCAGGCATTACATCGTGACCATTAACATAAATCGGCGTGTTGCTTCGGTTACGTAAAGCGATGTGTAATACAGCGCGATCTTCCGTAATGTTAATTTTTTCACCCGCAAACATACGGCCACGCCACTCTTCAATTTTGGCTTCACGCGCAATTTGAAATAATAAACTTAAGGTCTCTTCTGTAATGCGATGTTTTGAATAATCTAACAATAGATCATCTAGTTTTAAACTAAAGGTTTCAAAACGTTTTGCATCCGCTTCAAACAAACTGCGCATATGCAGCGTTGAAATAGTTTCTTGATGTTTACAAAGTTTTTTCCAGCTAGGATGTTGAGTTAGTATTGCCATTGATTAATATTTTTTCTAGTAAATTAAAGTGAATCTAACGGTTTATTATTAAATTAGTGAGATGACAATCCCTGCCAATGGTGGAATCCTTACGATGATTGAGTGGTGTTGATTCATCCACCCAACATTTTCAGACTGTATATGGTTGCCATTGCTGATATTGCTACCACTGTAATAGCTTGCATCTGTGTTTAATACTTCTTTATATTGGCCCGAAACTGGCACACCAATGCGCTGACCTTCTCTTGGAACAGGCGTAAAGTTGAGTACTATTATAGCAAAACTATTGTTTTTGCCGCGTCTGATGAAGCTAAGTGTCGATTGGTCAGCATCTTGGCATTCTAGCCACTCAAATCCAGCAGGGTCAAAATCTAGCTCATATAAAGCAGGTTGCGATTGATATAAATCATTCAAATCACGATTTAATTGTTGGATACCGCGATGCAGCTGATGGCTAGGATTAGCATCGTTTAATAAGTGCCAGTCTAAACTCGCATTAACATTCCATTCGCTCGTTTGGCCGAATTCATTACCCATAAAGTTAAGTTTTTTGCCTGGCGAAGTTGTTTGCAAACACATTAATAGACGCAAGTTTGCAAACTTTTGCCATTCATCACCTGGCATTTTATTCAATAATGACTTTTTGCCGTGCACCACTTCATCGTGCGAAAATGGCAGTACAAAGTTTTCACTATAAGCATAAAGCTGGCCAAAGGTCAGCTTGTTGTGCTGATATTTTCGATGCACAGGATCCTCTTCCATGTAAGCAAGCGTATCGTTCATCCAGCCCATATTCCATTTCATACTAAAGCCTAATCCGCCAGCATAAACAGGTTTAGAAACACCAGGCCATGCAGTTGATTCTTCTGCAATCGTGAGTACGCCAGGAAAGTCTTGACCAACCATCATATTTAACTGTTTAAAAAACTCAATGACTTCAAGGTTTTCTCGACCACCGAATTTGTTTGGTAGCCATTCGTCTGCTTTGCGTGAGTAATCTAAGTACAACATGGATGCCACGGCATCAACACGCAAGCCATCAATGTGGAATTCATTTAACCAAAAGTGGGCATTACTAATCAAAAAGTTACGGACTTCATTGCGACCATAATTAAAAATATAGGTGCCCCAATCTTGATGTTCGCCCAGTCTTGGATCTTCGTGCTCATACAAGGCTGTGCCATCAAAGCGCGCAAGTGCCCAATCATCTTTGGGAAAGTGGCCTGGCACCCAGTCTAAAATAACACCAATATTGGCTTGATGAAAAACGTCAATCAAAAAGCGTAAGTCGTCAGGTGTGCCAAATCGATTAGTTACACCAAAGTAACCAGTAGTTTGATAGCCCCAGGATTCGTTTAAAGGGTGTTCCGTAATCGGTAATAGCTCAACATGGGTATAGCCCATTTCGACCACGTGAGGCACTAACTTCTCTGCCAATTCACGATAGTTAAGAAAGTGACCTTGTGCATTGCGCTGCCAACTGCCAAGATGCACTTCATAACAATTGAATGGCGCATGAAGCCAATCTCGTTCTTGTCTGTTCTTTAACCAAGTTGCATCAGCCCATTGATGGGTGCTTTGACTAATTTTACTCGCCGTGCCTGGACGCTGTTCATACTCAAAACCATAAGGGTCAGTTTTAACTAAGATATGACCAGTATGACGGTTGCGAATTTCAAATTTGTATAAATCATGCGTGGTCAATTGTGGAATAAACAGCTCCCATACGCCACTGCCACCAAGAGAACGCATACTGTGAATACGACCATCCCAGTCATTAAAATTACCTACAACGCTCACCCTTTGTGCATTGGGTGACCAAACAGCAAACCTGACGCCAGCAATGCCTTGTAGCGTGATGCTTTGTGCGCCAAGCATTTTGTAGGCTTCTTTTAGCGTACCTTCACCAAATAAATACAAGTCATCTTGGCTGATGCTGCTACTAAAAGTGTAGGGATCATAAATTTCAAACAGATGTCCATCAACGGCTACTTTAAGTAAACATGGCGTTTCAATAGGGTCTTTACTTTCCAACTCAAAGAGAGGCTTATGATCAACCTGCTTAAGTGGTAACCATTTTTGGCCAACTTTTAATTCAATATTGCTCGCGCGCGGATGAAATACTCTGAGCACAGTTTTACCATTTAGGGGATGTGCGCCTAAAAAATTAAAAGGGTCGTGATGTTGCGCATCCACAATTTTTTGTAAATGTTGCTCATCATTACTGGTCATGGAGATTGATTTTTTCACGGGCAAGCATTTATCCAAATATTTTGTATAATCACTATTAAAGTAGATTTAGATTGTATTAAGGTAATGTGATTATAAAGCAGAAGTGCTTCCATTTACTGCTTAATTGCCAGCTTTGTGAGGAATTTGCATGTCAGATCAAAAACATAAAAGTCGTCAAAAAATGAATGTTAGGTTGGAGCCGCAAGCAGATCGCTTTATTAGTAATTTAACCAAAAACACGGTCGCAATTATCCTTGCAGGCGGTCGTGGTAGTCGACTGAAAAACTTAACGGATTGGCGCGCAAAACCTGCTGTCCAATTTGGTGGAAAATTTAGAATTATTGATTTTCCACTATCCAATTGCATCAACTCTGGTATTCGTCGCATCAATGTTGCGACGCAATATAAAGCACAAAGTCTGATTCAACACATTCAACGTGGGTGGGGATTTTTACGCGGCGAGTTTAATGAATACGTCAATATTATTCCTGCGCAGCAACGATTGTCTGAACAATGGTACAAAGGAACGGCTGATGCCGTATATCAGAACTTAGATTTATTACGAGAAAATGGCGGCGAGTATATATTAGTCTTAGCAGGTGACCATATTTACAAAATGGATTATGGCAAAATGCTTGCTACCCATGCCAACAGTAACGCTGACATGACGATTGCTTGTATCAATGTGCCGTTAGAAGAAGCTAAGGGTTTTGGTGTTGTCGTCGTTAATGAGTCCGATCGTGTGATTGGGTTTTCAGAAAAACCAGCTCAGCCAGATTGTTTACCTGATGATCCGACACAAGCTTTTGCTAGCATGGGCATTTATATTTTTAATGCAAAGTTTCTATTTGAACAGCTTATAAGAGATGCGGATGATCCAAAATCCTCACATGATTTTGGTGCAGATATTATTCCACATGTGATTAAAAAATATCGCGTGCAAGCGCACCGCTTTACGGATAGCTGCGTAGGGCAGAACAATAATTATTACTGGCGCGATGTTGGAACAATTGATGCTTATTGGGAAGCCAATATGGAGTTAACCAAAGTCATTCCTGAATTAAATCTGTATGATATGGAATGGCCGATTTGGACCTATCAAGAACAGTTACCGCCTGCCAAGTTTGTATTTAATGATGAAGGAAGAACGGGTAAAGCAATAGATTCATTGGTCTCAGGTGGTTGTCTCATTAGCGGCTCATGTGTCACCAATTCAGTTTTATTTTCTGATGTGCATATTGATGACTATTGCGTCATAGAAAATGCGGTGATTCTGCCAAAATCAACGATTAATAGTAACGTTATACTAAAAAATGTCGTGATTGATCGTGGTTGCTATATTCCTGAAGGCATGCAAATAGGCGTAGACCTCGCATTGGATGCAAAACGTTTTTATGTTTCAGAGAAGGGGATTGTTCTGGTTACTCCAGACATGTTGGGGCAAGATTTGTATAGAGTTATTTAGTAAAAACAGTACTTTATACAAATAATTTAATGTTATTTGTTAGGAATATTTATGGCTATACAACCGCCCAAACTCCATCTGAATTTGTATTGGCACATGCATCAACCAGACTACCGAGATTTAAGTACTGGTGAATATGTATTGCCTTGGACTTATTTGCATGCAATAAAAGACTATAGTGATATGGCCTTTCATTTAGAGCAAATCCCAAAAGCCCGCGTTAGTTTTAACTTTGTTCCAATCTTAGTGGAGCAGTTGTTAGACTACACGGAGCAACTAGAAAATGACAATATTCGAGATCCTCTACTGGCACTGCTAATAGAGTCCGATTTAGCTGGTATTAATGAACAGCAGTGTCGTTTGATTGTGGAAAGCTGCTTTAAAGCGCACCACGAAAAAATGCTAAAACCTTTTCCGCATTACCAGCGCTTGTTGAATATTTATCAGCAAGTTGAGCCGATCATGACTGATGATTACAACTTTCATTATTTATCAGCGCAATACAAGGTCGATTTGTTGGTTTGGTATCACTTGGCTTGGTGTGGCGAAAGTTTACGTCAGCAAAGCAAGGTCATCCAGGCGCTGATGCAAAAAGGCGTACTCTTTACATTTGAGGATCGTCAACAGCTTTTCGCTGAAATTAAAAACACCATTAGCGGCCTTATCCCGCGGTACAAAGCATTAATGCAACGTGGACAAATTGAAATAACAACAACGCCTTATTACCATCCTATTTTGCCATTGTTGATTGATTTTGCTTCAACAAAAGATGCTATGCCTGATGCCCCATTACCAGTGCATACACACTATGCAGGTGGCGCTAGCCGCGCAAAAGCACACGTAAAAGCCGCTCAAGAATACCATCAAACAATTTTTGGTGAGTTGCCAAAAGGTATGTGGCCTGCTGAAGGCGGTGTATCGCATGCCGCATTGTCTTTAATGGCTGAACATGGCTTTAAATGGGCAGCTACAGGGCAAGCTGTATTAGCTAATAGCCTGATTAAATCAGGTGAAAGTGTGGTTGATAAGCATCAATATCTGTACGAGCCATATCGTGTTACTAACGGTAAAGATGATCTCTTATGCTTTTTTAGAGACGACCATTTATCCGATAAAATTGGTTTCGAGTATTCCAAAATGCATTCATCTGATGCGGTGAAGGATTTTATCGATAATCTAGAGAATATTCGAAATAATAATCCTAAAAAACCAAAAGTAGTGAGTGTCATTTTAGATGGTGAGAACGCTTGGGAATACTATCCTTATAATGGTTTTTACTTTTTAAAAGAGCTTTATGAAGCGCTAGTCAATCATCCAGATATTATTATGTCTACCTTTACTGATATCGTTGAGCTGAAAAAATCAGGGCACTTTCCTAGGACACCAGTGCTACCGCAAATAGCAGCAGGGAGCTGGGTATATGGTACTTTTAGTACATGGATTGGTGATAAAGATAAAAATGCGGCTTGGGATTTATTGTGCGATGCCAAAAGGGTATATGACAACGTGATTCATACCTTAAACGCTGAAAAACAGACGGCTTGTGAACGGCAGCTAGCCATTTGTGAAGGTTCAGATTGGTTTTGGTGGTTTGGCGACTATAATGCATCTGATAGTGTTAAAAGTTTTGACCAACTGTATCGTAGAAATTTAATTAATTTATATGAGTTACTAGGACAATCAGTGCCAGATGGCTTGTATAAAGCCATTAGTGAAGGTGGCGGAGATTCTGAAAACGCTGGAACCATGCGTAGGGGACAAAATGGCTAAAAACGCTTGTAATCATAAAAAACAAGCAGGTGTTTTATTACATATTAGCTCGTTACCTTCGGCAGATTTAGGTCAAGATGCATATCAGTTCGTTGACTTTTTGGCCGCAAGTGGCGTCAGCGTTTGGCAAACATTGCCAATTAATATGCCACATGCAGACAATTCACCCTATCAATGTGTGTCAGCACATGCGGCTAATACCGCTTTTATTAGCTTACAGCAGTTAGCAAAACAAGGTTTAATTGATGAGGCGGATACTCAGTTAGGGCATACCGAAGCCCTCAACTTGGCGTATGACAACCACGTCAAGCATGCGTTACAAGAAGCGTTTAAAGGTTTTTGCCAACAACATGAAGCTTGGCTAAATGACTTTTCGCTTTACGCCACGTTAAGAAAAAAGTTTCATAACGTTGGCTGGAATCAATGGGATACGCACTATAAAAATCGAGACCCAGCAGCATTAAAAGCATTTCAAACCGAGCATACTTTTGCAATTGAGCAAATTAAATTTCATCAATTTTTGTTTTTTAAACAATGGGATACATTGAAAACGTACGCCAACGTTAACAACATTGCATTGTTTGGTGACATTCCTATTTTTGTGGCTTATGACAGCGCAGAGGTTTGGGCAAAGCCTAGCTTATTTAAACTAGATGAAAATAATGATATGACTGTTGTGGCAGGTGTGCCGCCAGATTACTTCTCTGAAACAGGTCAGCGCTGGGGTAACCCACATTACAACTGGGATGAAATGGCGAAGGATCATTACGCGTGGTGGGTTGCGCGAATGCGGACACAATCTGAACTGTTTGATTTGGTGAGAATCGATCATTTTAGGGGTTTAGAAGCTGCGTGGGAGATCCCATCAAGCGAAGAAACCGCCATGAACGGCACATGGGTCACTGCGCCAGGTGATGATTTATTAACGGCTATTTATGCACAATGCCCGCATATTCATCTGATTGCAGAAGATTTGGGTATTATCACGGTAGAAGTCGATGCCTTACGATTGAAATACAATATGCCAGGGATGAAGATTTTGCAGTTTGCTTTTGGCGGCGATGAAACCAACCCTTATTTACCTGAGAATATTGAGGAAAATAGCGTGGTTTATACTGGTGCGCACGACAACGACACTACGCTGGGGTGGTATCAACAGGCAGGGCAGGAAACCAAAGAACATTTGCACCACTACTTGCAAAATGATCAGCCTGATATGCCCAGTGCATTAATCGCATTGGTTTTTGCTACAAAAGCCAAACTGGCGATAGTGCCCATGCAAGATATATTAGCGCTCGATAGCGCGCATCGCATGAATACGCCAGGCACAACCGAAAAAAATAATTGGGCTTGGCGTTTTAACTGGGCACAACTAACTCAAGCACATCAAGAGCAGTTTAAACAAGCTGTTAATGATGCAGGGCGTGCAGATAATGGCTAAAGCCATCGGCATAGATGTTGGCGGCACGAATCTTCGCATTGGTGTATTTGAAGATATGCGTTTAATCGCAGAAAGCCGCATTCAAGCTGATTTTTCTAGTATTTGCAAAAACAACTCCGCAGAAGTTGCTTGGCAAACCATATTGCATGTCACTGTAGACGGCATAAACAGTGTGCTTTTACACCATCCCGAGGTGGCACATATCGGTATTGGTTTTCCAGGGTTTATTAATCCTTACACCCATGCAGTCGCACAATCGCCAAACTTACCCGGTTTGCACAATGTGAATTTAGCACATGACCTTGCCAACCTTTTGCAGATAAAAGTGGTGGTGGAAAATGATGCTAATGCTGCTGCTTTTGGTGAATATTGTTTAGCAGGCAAACCTGCAACAGGTTTAATTTATCTAGGTTTAGGCACTGGTGTTGGTGGTGGTTTAATTCTAAATGGCCAACCTCATGTCGGTCATCATGGCTGCGCCATGGAAGTTGGCCATATTACCGTGGTACCAGAAGGGCGCTTGTGCGGTTGCGGCAACTTAGGATGTATGGAGCAATATGCCTCAGCCAGTGGCGTTAGCTTAAGTTATCAAGCAGCCACGCAACGCAAACACACCGCCGCAGAGATTGCTGTATTTGCAACCGCAGGCGATAACGATGCTATTCACGCCTATCACATTGCCGCAAACGCCTTAGCGCAAGCGCTCGCCAGCATTTTAAAAGTTGTTGATGTGCAACATATCGTCATTGGCGGCGGCATGGCTGGTGCTTGGAATTTAATGGAAAAATCTTTTAATCAACGCCTAGATCACGATTTAATGCCTGTGTTGCGAGGTAAAGTAAAAGTAGAACTATCAAGCGCACAAGATATGGCAGGCATGCTTGGCGCGGCAATGTTGACTAGTCAATAATACTTAACGCTAAGCTACGTAAAGTGGACGCATTGTGAGCCCTATGAAAAACTTCACTAACACATACGGTGTACCCCAAGCTGGTATGCCTTACGAGTTAGTTTGAAACTTATTGCTGATTAACAAAAGGATGATTACAAGATCCGCCGGGCGCTCGACCCGAGAAAGTTAAATCCAGAAAATTTATCGTATCTTATAGGTTGATAAATAAATTTATCTTTATAAATCAATAATTTAAGATTAATCGTGTCTGACTCATTAATACTCTTCGTCTACCACTCTGGCTCTTTGCTTATTGGTTGCTCTAAGCCGAGTTGAATTTTAATGTTGCTTAAAATATCAGCGGCAGCCAGTATTCTAAATATTGCACCTTCTTCATCCGCACGCTCTTCAAGCACCTGACATTTTTCATAAATCTCGCCACGCATTTTTTGCATAGACCAAGGCACCAACACCTCAGTTTCTATTAAATCTTGCTGAAAAAATGTGACTATTTTTTGGTGTAAGGCTGCAATATCACTTGGGTTGCGGGCGCTCATTAACACACAATCAGGGTAAATGTTTCGTAAAAAAGCCGCATGTTCAGCCTGCGCATCCGCGTCACCCACATGGTCAATTTTATTAAAAATGCGCAAGCGTGGCACCTCATTCGCCCCAATGTCCTCAAGCACCGCATCGGTAACCTCTAGTTGGCGCAAATAACCGGGGTCGCTCGCATCAATCACGTGCAGCAAGAGTGAGGCATCAAGCGCCTCGTCTAAGGTCGATTTAAAAGAGGCCACTAAACCATGCGGCAAGTTTTTAATAAAGCCCACCGTGTCACTCACCAGCACACGCGGCACGCTTTCTGGATAAAGCGCGCGCACGGTCGTATCTAATGTAGCAAAAAGCTTGTTAGCAACCAGCACCTCGCTACCCGTCAGTGCACGCATAATGGTAGATTTACCTGCATTGGTATAGCCTACTAAAGCAACTGCCGCTAAGCTATTATGCGCATGCCTACGCGCACTCTGTGTTTTTCGCTCGGCATTCATCGCAACAATTTCAAGTTGCAACTCGGCAATGCGGTCACGAATCTTGCGGCGGTCTAACTCCGTTTGCGACTCACCCGCACCTCGCCCACCATCACCACTGCGTTGCCTGCCCTGTGAGCCAGCAAGCTTAGCTGCCTCGCGCAAACGCGGGGCCATATAACCCAGACGAGCAATCTCAACTTGCGCCCGTGCCGCCCGCGAGCGCGCATTGCGGTGAAAAATCTCTAAAATCACCATGGTACGGTCCATCACCTCACAAGCCGTATCAATCTCAAGATTACGTGCTTGAGAAGGCGATATTTCATGGTCAACTATCAACACCTCAACGTCAGCGGCCTCAGCATCATGTTCAAGATAATGCTTAATTTCTTCACGCTTACCAACCCCAAGATAAGCCCGCATATCAAAGCTATTGCGCTTTTGCACAAAAGTTTTAATAACTGTATAACCAAGCGTTTTAGCCAGCTCACGCAACTCAGCCAGCGAGGCATCAAACTCTAAATCAGTCACACTAATACGTTGCACCGCCGCAATAATGGCATGCTTGGGTTGAACATTCACTTCTGTTTGCATGCGGTTAATATTTTCTGTCGTTAAATAAAAACAGATAGTACCTTAAAACCCATGGTTAATAGGGCAGCGTAAAACATTAATCCAAATCTCAATCAATGCAAAATCAATGCAATCGTAAATCAATCGAGTCTGACCTCATTGATTTGCTGTTAGGCGTCCCGTTTGATGGATGGGTTAGCCCTTTTTATGGACATATTCATATGTAGCATAGGTGTCACCTATGAATTTTGGCTTGAAGTTTCTTTTGCTAGCAACTTTATCTATAACTTTCTTGACAGAGCCCGTACCCAATCGGTGACTAACTTCAATTTCTTTAAAATTAACCTTCACATCATCCGGGAAATAACCACCTGTAATTTTCGGCCACCATGAATCTACAGCTGCCAGAACATCCGATTCATTTTCTATGAGAGGTATCTGTTTTGGCTTTTTACCTATAATTTTTATGGCAAAGGAAAAGACTGGAATTGCTAAGACAAGAAGAAGCCAGAGCTTTACTGGAACATTGATATTTAATTTATCTATGAAATATCCAAAGCTTCTCTCTGAAATTTGTGACCAAAGCAAAGTTATTAAGCCGATAATCCCGACGCTAATTACTTTGCTCCAAACTGGGTCTTTCCATATTTTGAAGAAAATATCTTTCATGTATTTTATCTTAAGGGCTAACGTTTGACATAAGGAGCGCGCTTTAGCGCGTCCCGCTTGATGGATGGGTTAGGCGTAAACTAGAGCGCAAACCAGACCCCTATGACAACAACAAAACCGCCGACCAACAAAAGAACCGTAGCCGCTCTAAGCAACCACCAGACAGCACGTAGTTTCTTTTCTCGACCTTCAGAGTGTGGTCGATTAAGAAAGTTAAAGTGAAAAAAGAAAGTGATAGTAGGTAGAAAAGCAGCGACTAAGAAGCACGACAAAGAAATGATAGCGAATGATTTAAAGCATTGATAAGCTGGCTTATCAAGTAATGCTTGGATTAATGCCAATATGCCAACCGCCGCTCCGCCACTAAGCACTGACAATCCTTTTGCCCCTTGCGATATTAAACTGTGAAGGCGCTCAAGCGCCCGCATGTCTTTATCATGTTCTAGCTGGCGTTCCAAGATGACCGTTTGCGCATCAGTTTCTCTGCTCATAAATTAATCTCGATTGGTAACTGCCCAACGTTGGAGGTAAGGGGCGCGGAGCCAGCTTGCTGGCGGTGCGTCCCGCTTGACCGAAGTGTTAGAGCTGGGCATAGATACGCTCCATCGCTTTGTCTCCCTTGCGATACTCTAAGCTAGGAGAAAACTTCTCCTTTAGTAAATCTAGAGAAAATACGTCCCGCACTTTTAGAAGCTTCCAGCCGACGCGCTCACCACTAACGCTTCCGCCAGCAGTTTGATAACAGCGAAGTATTTCATCGCCATCCTTATCTCGACCGTAGGCGTACGGTTCTACTATTCTTGAATAGCCGTGGTAACGAAGCTCTAGACTTCGTGTTTGGTTTATTGCCTCAACGATGGTCGAGTTCATGACGCACTGTCAGTCTTGGGTTGAATTTCCCGGACACTCATATTGTCGTATTGGTGCCCACAAGACGCGCAAACAATTGTCCGATGGTCTTTGGCAGAGCGGACAAGCTGCCGTTGCTTGTGATCGTTCTCCAAGCAACGAAGGCAGAATGGTTTACCAACTGCCTCACCTTTGGCATCTTTGACGTAGTATGCATCCCCGTAGCGGATGAGTTCGCCTTTTGCTTCAAAGGCCAAAGTCAATTCGCCTATTTTTTTATCTTTCTTTGCCAACTCCTCTTGCACCTCGACTAACTCAATTTTTGCGTCTGCCAACGACACCAGAAGGTCGGCAAGCTTTAGCTTGAGTTCTGCCTTCTCGATAGACAGGTCCGACTCACGCAAGAACTTTGCAATGTCAGTTGCAGTTTTGATGCTACTAAGCGCAGCTCCGATGGTTGCTAAGTCTGGCATTAAGGTGGCCTCAGGTAAGTGGTAGCTCTAACGTTTGAATTAAGGGGCGCCGTTAGGCGTCCCGCTTGAATGATAGGTTAGGCTGGTGATAAAACCGCCCATCTTGAAATTGAATAAATTGTGGCATAACAACCAACCCCAAAACTAACAATTAACAAAAATTTACCTTTAC
>Ga0105050_10000221_pt1 | contig 82279 bp, 69 predicted proteins | sample FRY01_FD_78088 | JGI IMG/M metagenome (GOLD analysis project Ga0105050, IMG submission 78088) | Freshwater microbial communities from Lake Fryxell liftoff mats and glacier meltwater in Antarctica - FRY-01 | ecosystem: Environmental > Aquatic > Freshwater > Ice > Glacier meltwater ... | reverse complement strand
TTATTGACTCAAAGTAACTTTGCAGTTGTTTCGAACCAAGCCCGCTACTATAGCATAAATACTTATGCACTTTTATCGCCGTGAGCAAAAATGACTGAAGATATTCTGATTAACGTGACTCCTTTTGAAACACGCGTCGCATTAGTGGCCCGGGGTGCCGTGCAAGAACTCCATATGGAACGTACGACCCAACGCAGACAGGTCGGTAATATATACCTCGGTAAGGTTGTACGGGTCTTGCCTGGGATGCAAAGCGCCTTTGTAGATATCGGCCTGGACCGCGCCGCGTTTATTCATATTGCCGACTTAAGAGAAAACCGCAGCGAGCGTGCGTTGGCAACTACGCCCACCCCGATTGAACGCTTAATGTTCGAGGGACAAAGCTTAATGGTGCAAGTTATTAAGGATCCCTTGGGCACAAAGGGGGCCCGACTTTCTACGCAGATCAGTATTGCAGGACGGATGTTGGTTTATCTGCCGCACGAGCCACATATAGGCATTTCACAAAAAATCGGCTCGGAAGCCGACCGACAAGCGCTACGTGACCGTGTACAGGCCCTCGTACCTACCGAAGAAAAAGGTGGATTTATCGTTCGCACACAAGCTGAGGGTGCATCAGACCAAGAGCTAGAGGCCGACCTTGCCTATTTAAAGAAGCTTTGGACGAATGTTCAGCAAGGTGCCCGCACCCTGCCCGCGACCAGCCTACTTCATCAGGATCTGACCCTGGCACAACGCGTTTTACGCGATATGGTGACGCCAGAGACGAGTCAGATACTGATTGATTCTCGTAGTGTGAGCTCGGAATTGCGTGGATGGGCTGAGATTTATACCCCCTCAGTGTCAGATCGCATCAAACACTACAGCGCAGAGCGCCCACTTTTTGATACTGCCAATATAGAGGAAGAGATTATCCGTGCGCTTTCAAGACGCGTGGACTTGAAATCGGGTGGATATCTAATCATTGATCAAACAGAGGCACTGACCACAGTCGACGTGAACACCGGTGGCTTCGTGGGGGGCAGAAATTTTGACGACACAATCTTTAAAACTAATTTAGAGGCGGCACAAGCCATTGCTAGGCAACTCAGGCTGCGTAACCTAGGGGGCATCATCATTCTTGATTTTATTGATATGGATGATGTCTCACACCGTGATGCGGTGCTTGCGGAGCTGAACAAGGCGTTGTCTTACGACCGTACGCGCATGACCGTCAATAGCTTCACTCAATTGGGTCTGGTTGAAATGACGCGTAAGCGCACCCGCGACTCTCTGGCCCATCAATTGTGCGAGCCCTGCCCAACATGCCAGAGTCGCGGCAATGTCAGAACGAACAAAAGCATCTGCTATGACATCTTGCGGGAGATTTTGCGTGAGGCCAAGCAGTTCAACCCGAGAGAGTTCCGAATTTTGGCCTCCCAAGCGGTGATTGATCTGTTTTTAGAGGAAGAAAGTCAGCACTTAGCCATGCTTGGTGATTTCATTGGTAAAAAAATATCTCTAGAGGTCGCAACGGGCTATACGCAAGAGCAATATGACATCGTCTTAACCTGAAGCGCGTCGCACTCGCGCTCGCGTCTTACGCTGCGTAGTGAGCTATTTTTTGACCTACATAATGCTACTTGTCAATACAGGATCATATGGATATCGGAAGGTCTCCAAAACACTTGCTTGAACGGTACACTCAGCAGGCGTTGTGAATAACGTCATTCAATTTAAGAGTAGTGATCTTAAAAATGGCGCTCTTAAAACAGCGATCTTAAAAGTAATGTTCGCAACAAGACGAATTCATGTCATACGCCAAAACAGGCAAACACCACGATTATTCTAAGGAAGAGACAACATGGTGAAGTTTTCAAAGGGACGGGTCGCCCGCTTATTCAGCGTGGCAACAGTCGCACTATCTGGTGCACTGGCTTTTTCTGCTGCACACGCGCAGTCAAACTACCCGAACAAACCAATAAAATTTGTAGTGCCCTACTCTGCCGGGACAACAACTGATGTCATTGCACGGGTATATGCACAAAAGCTCGGAGAGCTGTTAGGCCAACCGGTCGTGGTGGATAACAAGGCTGGTGCAGGTGGCAATATTTCAGCCGAGTCTGTTGCGCGCTCCGCACCCGATGGTTACACACTCACATTCTCGACGAGTGCCACACACGCCACGAATCCCACGCTCTACAGCAAGATTAACTTCGATCCAATTAAGGACTTCACGCACATTTCGCTGATGGTTTCGGCGCCGAATATGCTCGCGATCAATCCAAAGATTCCGGTCAACAACATGGCGGAACTCATCGCCTATGCAAAGAAAAATCCTGGAAAGCTCACCTACATCTCAGCGGGTTCCGGGACCTCACCGCACATGGCGGGCGAGTTGCTCAAGACAATGGCGGGTATTGATATTCAGCACGTGCCTTACAAAAATATCAATCAGGGCTTTACGGATTTGTTTGCGGGCACTGTTTCCATGACGTTTTATCATGTGCCTGTGATTTATCCTCATGTTAAGGATGGACGCCTCAAAGCGCTAGGTGTCGCGACCAGTGAGCGCAGTCCGATCGCGCCCGAAGTACCACCGATTGGCGACACGGTAAAGGGCTATGACATTCGGCCGTGGTGGGGTTTGGCAGGTCCTGCAGGGATGCCTCAAGATATCGTCGTGAAGCTTCATGATGCGACGACAAAAGTGTTGGCGGATCCTGTCGTACAAAAGCGTTTTGTCGACCTTGGCCTGATCATTACCCCGATGACGACCAAACAATTCAACGATTTCACTGTGACTGAACTGGCAAAGTGGGGCAAGATTGTCAAAGACTCAGGCGCAAACGTGAACTAAGACTGTTCGCTAAGACTGTTCGCTAAGACAGTTCACTAGGACTGTGCATTTAGTCAGTCTATTTGTTAATTGGTTCCAAGGCCCGCGGCGTCAGCAGTTGCGGGTCTTTTCATTTCACATTCTTACGAATCAACTTTCATGAAAAAAGCACAACTTGAAATGCTTCTGCCCACCACGGTCGTCGGAAGCTATCCTCAACCAGATTGGCTCGTGGACCGCGAACAATTATCCAAGGGTGTCCCGCGTACACGACAGCATGAAATCTGGCGCGTCGCGGACGCGCAACTCGAACAAGCGCAAGACGATGCCACCATTCTGGCCATCCGGGATATGGAGCGTGCGGGCATCGACATCATCACGGACGGCGAGATCAGGAGGGAAAGCTATTCGAACCGTTTCGCCATGGAGCTTGAGGGTGTAGATGGCGATACCCCCGCGATCATCGTATCCAAAGCTGGGATCAAGACAGCAGTTCCACGTGTTGTGAGCAAGATTAAGCGCACCCATCCTGTCGAAGTCAGGGACCTACAATTTCTGAAAGCGCATACAGATCGGTTGGCGAAGATCACTTTGCCCGGTCCATTTACGATGGGTCAGCAAGCAAAAAATGAGTATTACGCTGACGACGAAGAAATGGTCATGGACTTTGCCGTGGCGGTCAATGAAGAGGCACTAGCGCTACAAGCCGCCGGCGCTGACTTTATTCAGCTTGACGAACCCTGGTTACGACACGATCCTGAGGCTGCGCAGCGATATGCGGTCAAGGCTATTAATCGTGCGTTACAAGGCATCACGGTTCCAACAATCGTGCACTTGTGTTTTGGCTATGCCGCGGTGGTCAAGGGCCAAAAACCAACGGGTTACTCTTTTCTACCCGGCCTCAGCGGATCGATCGCCAAACAAATCTCCATTGAGGCGGCTCAGCCCAAACTAGATTTGGGTGTATTGTCAGAGCTGTCTGACAAAAAGATCATGCTAGGGGTTTTAGATCTCGGCACACACGATATCGAAACGCCTGAGCAAGTGGCAGCACGGATCAGGGCGGGACTGAAATACGTTTCCGCTAAAAATCTGATTCCTGCTCCAGATTGCGGCATGAAGTATTTACCTCGCGATGTGGCCTTCGGCAAATTGTGTGCGCTCGCCGAAGGTGCCAAGATTGTGCGCCGAGAACTTGGTCAAAGTACCTAAAAAGCAACTAAAGCACCTCAAGCACCTCAAGCATTGAGTCTGAAACTAACCTAGGTCGGGATGCATCGTGTGCCAGGGTGTCGCTTGCTCGAAGGCGAACCCGGCACGCAGGACGGTCGTTTCATCAAAATTCTTTCCGATGAGCTGCAGTGACAAGGGCAGGCCAGACGTTGAGAGGCCGCTCATCATCGCCAACGCGGGATGGCCCGTCAAATTAAAGGGGACTCTTGCTTGTCTTGTGTAGGTTCTCACGACCTCTAGCACATCATCGATTCGGCAAGCGGGTTCAAAAGAGTTGGCAGCGAGCAAAATATCGACTTCGCCAAAAGCCTGATTGACCGCATCGATGAGCTCACCACGATGCTGCATCGCCTGAACATAATCACCGCCACCAAGAAAAGCGCCACATAAGAGCTTGCGTCGGGACATTTGCGCATACTCTTCAGGACGCTCACGTAAGTTGCGTGCATGAACGGCCCACCCCTCCGCCATTAGGATAACTTTTTGAGACGCGCCAAAAGTCTTTAAGCTCGGTAGAGTGATGTCACGTACCTGCGCGCCAAGCGAGCGAAAAGTCTGACAAGCACTGTCAAGTGCGGACGTCACTTCTGGATCTGCAACTTCATCTTTTTCGTGAAAATGACGAATAAAACCAATCCGTAACCCTTTTACGCCGAGCTTGAGATCGTGCGTATAGGATTCGGGCCTAGGGTGTGTCGAGGGTGATGTAGTCCGCGCCATGACATCGAGCAACAGTGCGATATCCTCGACCGTGCGCGCCATCGGTCCGACGTGATCCAACGACATCGCCAAAGGATAAACACCTCTTCTGGAAACGAGGTTATACGTTGGCTTTAAGCCAGCCAGTCCACAGGCTGCCGCGGGGTGACGGACCGAGCCACCTGTATCTGTCCCTAAAGCGAGGGGTAAAAATCCCGCAGCAAGTGCGGTCCCCGAGCCAGAGGACGAGCCACCAGGATGATGCTTGATATTCCAGGGATTGCGCGCAGGCGGAAAAGGCAAATCAAAAGAAGGTCCACCAATCGCGAACTCGTGCAAAGCGAGTTTGCCAAATGTCATCGCTCCCGCAGCACGCAGCGCCGTAATCACAGGCGCATCTTGTTTGGCCTTGTGATTGCGCATCACGACAGAATGACAAGAGGTCGTTTGACCCGCCATATCAATAATGTCTTTGATGCCAACGGGCACGCCATGCAAAGGGCCAAGGCTGCGTCCGGCTCGCAGCTCTCGCTCGGCAATCAGAGCCGTCGCGAGCGCGTCCGCACGATCAAGATGAATGAATGCGTGGCATTGGGTATCCAGCGCATCAATACGTTCAAGGAGCGCTTCTGTCAGCGTCACGGGCGAGAGTGTGCCAGCTGCGTACCCGCGACTGATCTCCGATACCGTCATCCAATGCTTCATGACTTCACCTGCATGACGGGCCAAATTTCGGTCGTATTGTCTTCAGAGGCTTGGAGTGTGGCGCGCACGTTGAAAGCGACACGCGCAGCAGTCTTTACATCCTCAGGGAAGTGCAGCAGAGCACGATCGAGTCCCTCTAGTCTGGCCAGTGTTTGAATATCAAGCGCTTCTTGACCCTCTTGAAGCACTTGTGCTCCGAGTGAGCCTGTTGACTTTTGGTCCACCATCTTGCTCTCCATCTTTTTAATTATTTCAATGTGAATTTTTTATCGCGGATAAACGCACCGAAATCCGCACGCTCTGGCTGCGAATAGTGCCTGGCTTTGTCCTCAGACCAGCCATTCAGTTGGGCGTCTGGATAAAGTTGTGCGTAGCGCTGGCGACGTAAGGGGAACAGTGCATGGCGTCGCTGATCGTAGACATCAATTTTTTCTTTCAAACCGGATTCGTCGAACTGGTCAACATGCACGGTGACAGCAGTTGGCAAGCGCGGGATAATCCGACCTGACTCGACGGGGTATCCTACGCACAGGCCCGCCACTGGAAAAACGGCATCGGGTAATCCCAAGATATCACTCGTCTGCGCGGAATAATTCCGCACGGCGCTGATTGGCACAGTAACCAAGCCAACAGCCTCGGCGGCTCGAATGAACTGGCTCAACACGATACCGGCATCCACGGCAGCATTCATGAAATGATCCAAATGGTCGTTAGCGAAGGGTTTACCTCGCCACTCGCCAATCTGTCGGATCCGTCGATTGTTACCGCAAAAGACTAAAAATACGGGAGCATCGTTGATCCAAGGCATGTCTGGGATGAGATCCGCGATCGCCTTGATCCGCGTGCGATCGTCGACATGAATAATGTCGGCCTGCTGCAAATCAGACTTTGAAGGCGCCGACAATGCGCAGGCGAACAGAAGATTCAGTAGATCTGGTGTGACCGCTCGCGTTTGCCATTTACGGTGCGTACTATGCTTGAGCATTGCGAGCAACTCTTCGCCGCCGGTTAACGCATCCGGCACCTTAAGATGTTCTCCAAAACGCTGAAATGCCGCTTCGGCTATTTGTTCATCCAGCGTAACGGCGTGTTCAGACATGGAAATATCCTGTTAGTTTTCCCGGAACTGCATTTGATAGAGGGCAGCGTAAGCCCCACCTTTGGCCAAAAGCTCGGTGTGAGAGCCCTGCTCTACGACCTTGCCGTGATCCATCACGACGATCTTGTCGGCATTTTGAACGGTTGACAAACGATGGGCAATCACCAGCGTGGTCCGCCCTTTCATTAAGGTCTCGAGCGAAGCCTGCACCTGGCGTTCGGACTCATTATCCAACGCAGAGGTTGCTTCGTCCAAGATAAGGATGGGCGCATTTTTAATCAAGGCGCGCGCAATCGCCAGGCGCTGACGCTGCCCCCCCGATAGACGCGTGGCATTTTCCCCGACCTGTGTTTGAAGTCCTAACGGCAGGGCCTCAACGAAATCCAGAAGATTTGCTGCTGCGAGAGCACTTCGAATCTCCGCCTCTGAGGCGTCGTGCAAGGCACCATAGCCTACGTTGACCGCGATCGTGTCGTCGAACAAGACCACATCCTGACTCACCAGAGACAGCTGTTCACGTAAAGCACGTAGGTCGAGCGAGGCGATATCGCGCCCGTCAATCAAGACCTCGCCTGAGGAAGGTGAAACAAAGCGAGGCAACATGTTGACTAAAGTCGTCTTACCACTGCCTGAACGTCCGACTAACGCAACCGTTTGTCCGGGTTCAACCGAGATCGTCACATCTGACAGCGTGTCGGTCTGAGCATCCGCAAACCGATGAAAAACATTTTTAAACTCAACTCTGCCCTGAGCACGACCTGTAAACCGACCCGTACCCGTCTCGGGCTCGGATGACTGATCCACCAACGTAAATACGCTTTCTGCTGCGACAAGCATTTTTTGCATACGGCCCGCAACTTTGGTCAAACGCTTGATCGGATCAAAAATCTGCGCGAGCGCTGCCATGAAAGCGGCAAAACTTCCAACAGTCAAACTACCGGTATTAGCCTGATTCAAGGCAACCGCAATCACTGCAGCGACTGCGATCGCCGTCACAACCTGCGTAATCGGCGTCATGGCAGCATCGGAGGTCGCGGCACGCATATCAAAGCGGCGCAGGCGGCCACTCACATAAGCAAAGCGGCTACGCTCATATTCATAGCCATCAAAGAGCTTTACCACACGCTGTCCGTCAATGCCTTCGCTCACAACACGTGTGAGCTCAGCGTTCATATTGACAGTATCTCTATTGATGCGTCGCAACCGTGCGATAAAGGAACGCGAAATCAAAACTGAAATTGGCAAGGTCACCAAAATGATAAGCGTCAGCTCCCAAGACATATAGAGCAGCACACCGATCATGGCCAACACAACGAGCGTTTCACGGACAATGACGGTTAAAACCTCAGTGGCATAGCTGGTGACGTTACCTGCATCGACAGTGAAACGATTGAGCAGTCGCCCGGTATCTCCCTTTTTAAATTCGCTATCGGGCATCGTCAGCAGTTTTTCAAACATGTCACGCCGTACGCCTAGCAAGACATTATTTGCGACCCAGGCAAGCAAATAATCACTAAAAAAGTTACATAATCCGCGCAAAAAGATTAGACCAATGATCACAAGGGGAACTTGCCAGACGTATTCTGGCTTGGCACCCGAGAAGCCTTCGTCGAGCAGCGGCTTCATGGCTACAGCCAGTGTCGGTTGTGTCGCAGCCGCACCAGCCATAAAAAATACGGCAACTGCGAGCCCTTTCCAGTAGCTGCCAACGCGACTGTAGATGCGTTTCCACAGGTTTTTATTGAGCGACTGAGAAGACGCAGACGCTGATCCGGCGGGTGAAGTCAAAATGTAGCTCTAAAATCAGATGATTAAATGATTTTACCCCCGGCTGAAAGCCTGTGCGCGCGCAGACCGGAGGAAGATTCACCACTCCCCTAACCTGATCAAGTTTGAACATGAACGTGCAACACGCAACTAAACACTCCGAAACGATCCTGATCCGACTCCCAAACTGGGTGGGGGACACCTGCATGTGCCTGCCAGCACTTGAACTTCTGCAACAGTCTGGCGTGCCGTTTGTCATTTGTGCGCGCAGCTGGGTCAAATCTCTTTTGACTGGTCTACCGACAGCGGGCTTTATCGAAATGACGGATTCACTGAAGGACAATGTTCGCGCACTACGACAATGGCGCCGTGAACATCCGACACATCGATTAGGTTTGTTGATGCCGGACTCTTTATCTAGCGCCCTGGCTTTCCGACTGGCAGGCATCCATTGTGCCGGCTGGCGTGACGACGGACGCTCCTTGCTACTCAAATGGGGTTATCACAAGCCCACTCAATCACTACATGCTGTGCAAGCTTGGTTCGAACTCACGCGCCTTGCGCTCAATGGCTGGGGAGTCGATACCCGCCACGCGCAGCTAGCCGAAAGTCTGAACCTGAAGATAACCAATGAACATAAGCAAGCTGCTGCCGCGGCGATCAGGGAGGCTGGCCTAAAAGCGGGTCAATTTGTCTTAATCGCACCCACGGCAACCGGTCAACATCGTGGGCAGAAAAAAGTCTGGCCGCATTTTGATGCACTGGCGCGTGTCTTACAAAATAACCGGGTCGCTGTCGCAATGTGTCCGCCTCAATTTGAGCAAACGGCGGCTAACCGCGCGGCGCCCACGGTCGATATCATCCGTCCACTTGATCTTGGTGCTTTCTGTGCGCTCACAAAACAAGCCAAGCTGGTGATTTGCAATGACTCGGGCGTTGCCCATTTGTGTGCAGCAGCAGGTGCCCGGCAAGTGACCCTTTTTGGGGTCACTGACGCAGAACGAACAGGGCCTTGGTCCCCGAAGAGTGTCAATATGGGGCAAAATGGACATTGGCCTACTGCAGGTGAAGTTGTGACGCGCGTGCAGCAATTGTTGACCTCTGAATCCTAGTCGATACCCTTGCTTTCTTCGATCCCCTTTTCAAATTTGCTGCTTCACCCACCTGCTTTTTGCGCAGTATTGCTCGCGCTCGCCGTCGTATTGGCCTTACTGAACCACAGAACACTGGCAATCTGCATCACCCTCACGGGTCTCGCGTGGGTGTGGGTCTGGTCACTACCCGTCACTTCGATTTATTTGGGTAACAAGTTAGAGGCGCGATATCTTTACCAACCCGCAGCTGAACTACCAAGAGCCGACGTGATTGTTGTTTTTGGAGGGAATACTCAGGCAAATCGCGCGAACTGGTTTGAACCCTATAACCGTGCAACGGCGGTAGATAGAATTGATCGCGCAGAAGCGCTTTACCGGGCAGGTCGCGCTCCCAAAATTTTACTTTCTGGGAGTGCTCTTGAGGGTAGAGTCAGTGAAGCGCAGATGATTGCTCGCCTGCTCAGACAGCGCGGCATACCCGATTCGGCATTACTTTTGGAAAACGATAGTCGCAATACTTATGAAAACGCGCGTTTCACAGACATCACAATGCGTGGCCAAAAGCTTAAAAGTGCCTTGCTGGTCACCTCAGCGCTTCACATGCCTCGGGCTCTCGCGACGCTTGAAAAAAGAGGCATCAAAGTGACTGCGGCGGGCGGCGCACCTCAGATTTTCCTACCCGCCACTCAACCGCCTGAGCTCTGGTGGCCCAATATGCGAAGCCTAGAGGCTAGCCGCACCATTATCAAAGAGTATCTAGGTCTGTTTGGATACTGGATTCGCGGTTGGCTTTAGGCGACACGATCAAGGCAAGCAATAGTCTGCGACAGATGCGTCACACCCTGGGGCGCTGTGACCGATCCTGCAACACCTTTAAATAGAGACTCTCGTAGCGTGCTGCTACGGCCGACCAAGAATGTGCACGCACGATTGACGTACTTTCAGCCACGAGTTGCTCACGTAATGCGTGGTCTTCACCCAAGGACAAAAGTGCCTCGGCAATCTGTGCGGGCTCTCTGGGGTCTTGCAGTACCCAAGCATCTTGTCGATCATGTACAAACGCGGCAAAACCGCAGTATTGACTTGCGCTCAGCACAACGGGCAAGCGGTGCGCCATCGCCTCTAGCGGAGCCATTCCAAAACTGTCTAAAAGAGTTGGATGCACATAGATGTCGGCAGTCTGATAGTAAGGCGACACATTTGACACAGGATCCACAAGGCAGACCCGAGCAACCAAGGCCGGGTGTCGACTCGACAAGTACTGACGTGCCTCGGCATCGGCGCCCACGACTGCAAGTTTGTAATGGTTAGGCAGGCGCTCGAGTGCATGTGCGGTGGCAGCTAGACCCTTTCTCAGCGGGTTACGTGCAACCAACAAACATCCAATATCTGTTGATGCCCAACCAAATTGAGCGCGAATATCAGCGCGTACCGTAGGATCAATCGAACCCGCGTGCGCGCCGGGGGCAATCATTTCAATGGTACGAAGTGATGGGTAGGCCGCGTGAAGTTGTTCTTTGACATTCGGTGAAACCGCAACAACATAGCGGCCGGGTAACGATTGAACCGAAGCCGCCTCAAGCCATAAATATGCAATATTTCTAGGCTGAAGACAGCTGAGTCTGGCGCGCCACCATGACTGGGCCAATATGCGTCTGTATCTCACCGGTACGACATGCACGACGTGCACATCTCCAGCAGGACCCATCGCATGGGTGTGCACCACGTCATAGCCCGAACGCGTGAGCCTGTTGGCATGCCAAGCAAAATGAAGCGCTCTGATCCAGCCCGGCCAGCCTGGCATGCGACTGACTCGAACTTCTTTGACGGACAGATTGTGATCAAACTCGCGTGCGATGACCGTGACATCATGCCGCTTGGATAGGATTTCAAACAGGTGAACTGCGTAGGACTCCGCCCCACCGAACCGACGACCAAAGCGCTCTGTGATCAGCGCGATGCATAACCGCTCAGCCACGGCGGCGATCCTCATGTCCCGTCAGACATTTTTGAAAAAATCGCAAAAGATGCGTCGAGCGCCAAATGCCGACGCGCGGGAGTAAAAATGGTTGATCACGTGCGCCCGCAAAACCGCGCTGAGTCGTCGTCGCATTTTGATAACCCGCCTGCGCAACCATCTCGGCGTGCTCAGGTTTGAAATGCCCATAGGGATAGCAAAACGCGGTGATATCCTGAGCCACGACCTCTGAAAGGATTCGACGCGAATCCTTGATCTGCGTAAGGGCATCCTCTATAGACAACTCCGGCAAATGCACATGATCCAGGGTGTGTGAGCCGACCTCCTGGCCTGCCTGAGCCCATCCACGCGCTTCTTCTATGGTCATCAGCGGCTGGAATGGGACATTATTTTGTGCGTCCCATACATTGCCCCCGTCAAACTGGTGTGCAACCAGATAGTTGGTCGAAGTAAAGCCTAGCTCGGTCAACACCGGCAAGGCGTGCGTAAAGACATTGCGAAATCCATCATCAAACGTAATGCCAAAGACTTTACCGGTTCTCTCGCCACGCAGATAAGGCATCAAGTCGCGCATACTCAGACCGCGATAGCCCAGTCGATGCATCCAACTCATTTGGCGTGCAAAACTTTTAGGATGCACGGTCAGTCCGCGAAAATTTGTTCCGCGCGGAGCGGGCACATCAATTTGGTGATACATCAAAATGGGAATGGACTTGTACATAATTTTAGACAGCCTTTATCGATGGATTGGCGGCTGCGAAGAGCTCGATACAGTGGGGCCGACCTGACAGGTGCGCTGGTAAACCGCCAAGGTCTGCGCACTAAAGTGGCCAAGATTAAAGGATTGTTCGGCATGCGCTCTAGCCGCACGACCATACTGAGCAAGCATCTCAGGATGCGCAGCCATCTCAGCGAGTACTGTTGACATCTGTTGCGTATCACGCGCATCCACAATCCAGCCTTGAGTATCGCTAGAGAGATTTTCGGGCAGGCCGCCGACTCGCGTCACCATCACTGGCAGTCCGAGAGACATCATTTCTCGACAAGCAAAAGATAACGCTTCTTGATAGGACAACACAAAACCGACATCGCATGCAGCCAATATGGGGTGTACATCATCGATCAGCCCAGGGAAACTCACAAACGGAATCATACCGGCTGCAGCAACCTCACCTAGGAGTGGCTCTCCGGGGGGATCACCAGCCACCACAATATGAAATTGAGCTCGCACAGGTTCTGGCAACTGCGCGAGGGCGAAAACCAAATCCAACCAGCCCTTTTCACGATCTGTGCCGCCTGAACTAACGAGGAGAATTTTATCGCGCACCGCTGCGTCAAAATATTGAGCCCGAAGCGTCAACTTTTCGGTCGCGGTCACCGGCGCAAAATAATCGGTGTCCACGCCGTGGCGGATTGTGGTCACTTCGCATCGTCGATAGGGAGAGGCCATTACTAGGCCACGAATATAGTCACTGACCGCAATCACATGATCAGTCGCAAACCAAGCGCGCAAACGTTGCCCGAAGCTGCTAAGTGGATGATCGTTGTGCTTGGTGAAGACGACCTTGGGACGCGGACTCAATCCAACCAAGGCAAGCATGACCTGTTTATGGTCTGCAGAGCCATTGACATGAACAACATCGAAACGCTCGCGTTCAATAAACGACCTTAACCTAGCACGCGGACCAAGCCAAGACGAGGGACGGGTTGTGAAATCCATACCCACGACGTTCACGTCACGCACCTCTGACGCAAGCCGATGCAATCGGCTCCCTGCAGGACAGGCAACCGCCAACGTGTGTGTGCCCACGAGGCCTCTCAACAAGTTCACGATATACGTGACATGCCCACCGCCATTCCCTCCGTGAAAGTTCGTGTAGAGGATTTTCATTTCAACTGATTCTTTGACGCACGCTTAGCTCGACTCAACATCATCAACTTAGAGTAACGGAAAAAACTGCCCGCTGCAGCCGTCACCGCCAGCACGAAGCCATAGCGGCCATCTAGAAAGCCTCGGCGCAGTAGATATATACGGATAAAGGTCCAGACGCTATGCCCAATAATACTCAACACCCCAGCAGATTTACCCTGCGCGAGCATCATGGTCGCCGCATCTGTTGAGTAGCGGTTCATTTTCAGAATCAACGCATCGAGAGTTTCATAGGGATAATGAAGCAAACACGCCTGAAACTTTGCAGTAGGGCCTGTCACCTCGACGCGTTCATGAACGATCGCTTCAGTGAAATATCCACATTCACGACGAAAAAGTCTCAGAACATAGTCTGGCCACCAGCCGCTATGCCGAATCGGCTGGCCGCATAGTTCGGAAAGCCGCGGTAATAAATACCCATTTGCGACCGGAGCAGATAATGTCTGGAGAATTTCATTTTTGAGTGCTTCTGACACGCGCTCATCTGCATCAATCGACAAGACCCATGGTTGTGTGGCGAACGCCAATGCACGATTTTTCTGAGGTCCAAAACCAGGCCAATCAGAAGATTGATACACGACCGCACCGAATTGACGGGCAATCTCGGCTGTTGCATCCGTGCTGTTTGAATCCAATACGATCACTTCTCGCGCAAAACGCACAGACTCCAGACAAGCAGTGATGTGACGCGCCTCGTTCTTTGTGATGATAATCACGGATAGAGGTGGTGACTCTGCCCGCTCTGAAAATACTGGAGAGAATCCAGCGGAGTCCTGAATCGCAGTCGCCTTTGAAGGGTGAGTATTGATCTCCATTACGCTGATCCAGTCCGGACTTGTCCCCCATGGGATGCCCGCTGCTCGAGCCAGCGGCCATAGACCTCTTGGGTGCGTCGAACGAGTGCCTGGGGGGTAAATTGGGAAGCAGGATCAACCCAAATTCGTTCATACCCTTCACGTCCCATCTGCTTACGCAGTTCAGGGTTATCAATCAGTTTGAGTAATGCGCTGCGCAAGCCTTGCTCGTCGTCCAACGGGACCAGTAGGCCGGACCGGCCCTCCTCAAGCATTTCCGGCACGCCCCCAACGGCAGTGGCCACAACAGGTAGACCGACCGTGGCCGCTTCTAGAAAGACCATGCCGCTTGCCTCAAGCCTTGTTGCCAAGCAGAAAATATCAAAGCCTGTCATCACATTTGCGATGTCGTCACGCCTGCCCAGTAAATGAATGCGGTCTTGCAGATTCAAGCGCTGAACGAGCGCTTGGACTTGTTGAAAAACAGGCGCACCCTCACCCACGATAATCAAATGAAGGTTAGGCCGCATGGCGAACAGCGGCGCCATAGCATGCAGCAACTCGGCGTGACCTTTGTTGGCACGCATGACTGCCACGCAGCCCACAAGCACATCCGTACTCTTCAGACCTAACTCCTCTCGCAGCGTTGAGTGTTCAATGGGGGCTTGTTTAAGCACCGGTGTATAGATTGTCTCGACTCGGTCTGAGGGCACGCCTTTTTTAATTAACTGTTGACGGACAAATTGACTATCCGTTGTCACGCAGTGCGGTAACCAAGTGTAAGCCAGCAAGGAGTTGACACGATTCGCAAGATGACGGGTACGCACAATTAAAGGCGTTCCCGCCAAACGCCCCGCTGTTGCAGCAATAATCGTGTCACGTCGGCTATGTGTGTTGAGGACATCAAAAGCACCTCTTTTAAGGATTTGACGTATGTTGAGCACCCCACGCACAAAATTATATTGGCCATCCATCGGCATCGTATGCACGACAAAGCCTTGGTCTCTGAGACGAAGCGTCAGTTGCGCATGGGGTTGGCAGATCGCCTCTAAATGATGACCTGCCTCGCGCATCGCCAACATTTCTTTAAAAATACGGTGTTCCTGCCCCCCGAAGTTCGTGGCGGCTTCTGAGTGAATGATTCGCAAAGGTCGAGGCGTTGGCGTCGAGGACATAAGCATGCAGACTATTTATTTATATGCGACTTCGACATCGCTCTTCGAAGTCCATTCGGTTAATTGTTCTACCAGTTTGTCCGACAACCGGACTCGCCATGAATCATCAAGCCTGAGCGTACAAATTACGCCCATCGTTTCATACTGGATTTCGACAGGCGTGCCGAGCGAGGCTTGTTGAGGTGTGGTCCGGTATGGAATCAGTACGCGTTTGAGCATCGCAGCATCCGCATTGCCGTTGAGGCGTACGCGTAATGCTTTGGCGCGGGCCTCGCGCGCGAGTTGCAAATCATAAATCTGCTCAGCGGCCACTCGCATGCCTCCAGAGTACTCATCGTTTGTCACCTTGGCCTGAACAATCAGGAGTTGGTCTTCGCGCAGGCGATTACGATGCTGTTCCATCATCTCGGCGTAGACCGCGACTTCGACTTGAGCGGTCCCATCATCGAGGAGCACAAACAGCATTTTGCCGCGACGCGTCATCATCGTACGCAAGCCAGAAATGACGCCAGCCAGCCACTGTAAATCTCGCGAAGGCTCCAATCTGCTTAGCGGTTTACTGACGAAATGTCTGACTTCAGCACGCCAGGCGTCAAACAGATGACCACTGAAAAAGAAACCGAGGGCGACCTTTTCCTCTGAGAGTCGTGCGTGAAGATCCCAGGGTGCGCATTGCGCGAGCTCATTTTCGACGACCTGGGCACCATCATCACCAAAAAGCGAAACTTGGTTGGCGCTGCGGGCCACTTGCTCAGCGGCTTCGAGGGCCGTCGCCAGAGACGCCAATACGGCTGCGCGATTGCTCTCAATCTGATCGAAGGCACCCGCCCGGATCAGTGCTTCAATGCTGCGACGATTGACCGTATGGCGATCAATCCGCCTGCAAAAATCAAATAAGGAAGTGAAAGAACCCTCGGCGCGGGCGCGCAGGATTTCCTCAACCGCGGCTTGACCGGTTCCCTTGACTGCTCCCATGCCGTAGCGAATCGTGCGTGGGGGTAGCCCTTTCGCGGAATGCGCATCAGCGACCGGCTCAAAACGGTAGGCCGAAGCATTCACATCAGGGGGCAACACGGTGAGGCCATTAGCGAGGCAATCTCGCCAAAAAATCTGAACCTTGCCGGTATCGTCCATATCGGACGAAAGCGTCGCCGCCATGAACTCAGCGGGGTGATGGGCTTTGAGCCAGGCTGTTTGATAGGCAATCAACGCATACGCCGCAGAGTGCGACTTGTTGAATCCATACCCTGCAAACAACTCCATCAGATCAAAAAGTTTGACGGCGAGTTTGGCGTCATACCCCTTTTTAATAGCGCCCTGCTCGAACAGCTCACGATGCGCAGCCATTTCTTCGGCATTTTTCTTGCCCATGGCGCGACGCAGTAAATCAGCGCCACCCAAGGAATAGCCACCGATGATCTGAGAAATCAGCATCACCTGTTCCTGATACACGATCACACCGTAGGTGCTCTTCAGTGTATTTTCCAATTCCGGATGGAAATAATCAACGGAGGCTCGGCCGTGTTTGCGATTGACGAAGTCATCGACCATCCCGGACTCAAGAGGACCGGGACGAAACAGTGCCAAAACAGCGACGATATCCTCAAACGTATTGGGCCGCAGTTTTTTGAGCAGTTCTTTCATCCCGCGCGATTCGAGCTGAAACACGGCGGTGGTGTTGGCCTCACACAGAATCTGATAGGTTGCTGGATCATCCAGCGAAAGTGACATGATGTCAAAATCACGCATATCAGAGTTAAAGGCTCGCACAAAGCGCACAGCCCAATCCAAAATCGTGAGGTTACGTAGACCTAAAAAGTCGAACTTGACGAGGCCTGCTGCTTCGACATCATCCTTGTCGAATTGAGAGACTGCACTACCCTCCTGCCCCGGCTGACAATAAAGCGGACAGAAATCAGTCAGTTTGCCGGGTGCGATCAACACGCCACCCGCATGCATACCCACGTTTCGCGTCAACCCCTCGAGTGGCCGTGCCAGATCAACCAGTGCGCGAACTTCCTCTTCATTTTCGTAGCGGCTTTTGAAGGACGGTTCGTCCTTGAGCGCACGGTCTAGCGTCCAAGGATCCGCTGGGTTATGAGGGATCAGCTTGGACAGGCCATCACACAACATGTAAGGCATATCCAACACGCGTCCAGCATCACGCACCACTGCCTTAGCACCCAGCGTACCAAATGTTGCAATCTGACTGACGGCTTCGCGACCGTATTTTTGTTTGACGTATTCGATTACGCGTTCGCGGTTGTCCTGACAAAAATCAATATCAAAGTCAGGCATTGAGACCCGTTCTGGGTTCAGGAAACGTTCAAACAGTAAGTCGTAGCGAATAGGATCCAGATCGGTAATGCCTAACGAATAAGCCACCAAAGAGCCCGCACCCGAACCTCGACCGGGACCGACTGGCACGCCATTATTTTTACCCCAGTTGATGAAGTCTTGGACAATCAGGAAATATCCTGGGAAACCCATATTGATAATGGTTTGGCATTCTAGTGCGAGCCGGGCCGAGTACTGCGGCAGCGCACGTTCGCGTGCCTCCAGGTCCGGAAACAACTGTTCCATGCGCTTGGCCAGACCAATTTCAGACAACTGGATCAGGTAATCATCGAGCGTGATGCCGTCTGGCGTCGGAAAATCAGGTAACTGTGGCTGACCAAGCACAAGCGTCAGGTTGCAACGCTTGGCAATGGCAACCGCATTGGAGAGCGCTGAGGGCACATCGCTGAATCGCTCGATCATTGCTTCGGTCGATTGCAGATATTGATCCGGGGTAAACCAGCGCGGTCGTCGGGAATTAGTGAGGATTTCTCCTTGGGCAATACAAACCCGCGCTTCGTGTGATTGAAAATCGTTGGGCTGCAAAAACTGCACTGGATGCGTGGCAACCACAGGCAACGCGCACTCAGAAGCCAAGGCTAACGCCGCCCGCACGTAGGATTGATCAGCCTCTGCCTCGGTACGCTGCAATTCAATATAGTAGGCGTCGGGAAACGCACTTTTCCATTTTTTTGCGAGCGCGCGTGCCAAATCAACATTGCCAGCCATTAATGCCTGGCCCACATCGCCCCCACGCGCACCTGAAAGCGCAATCAGTCCCTGAACGCCCTCAAACCACTCGCGACGCATCTCAGCACGACCGCGATGCGCATTTGTCAGCCACGCGCGGGTGAGAAGCTCGCAAAGTGCCAAATACCCCGCGCGGTTCGCGACGAGAAGTAAAATGCGGTATGGTTTGTCTCGGTCTTCGTCGTTGGTCAGCCAAACATCGCAGCCGGCGATCGGCTTGATGCCTGCTGAACGTGCTTGTTTGTAGAACTTGATCAGACCAAAAACGTTGGAGAGGTCTGTCAACGCAACCGCGGGTTGACCGAGCTTGGAAACGCGGGCAATGAGCTCAGGAATACGCACGGTGCCGTCAACGACCGAGTATTCGGAGTGGACGCGCAGGTGGACGAAGGGTTCGGTTTGGTCTCTTTCTAACATAGTCGAATTGTACCAATTGTTGCTCGACACATAGTTTTATTTAGTAACAGCGCTGCATCCTTGCGGCACAACAGAATCACATAGGAAAACAGCATGAAATGGATTGTCCTCGGAACATGGATTGGCGCCATTCTTTTTGCTCATTTTCGCGGACGCGTTAGACTCCCTCTCGGGCGACAGTTATTAGACCATTCTAGTATTCTGGCGCCAATTAATGCCTTTATGGTGTTGACCTCGCGCGTACCCACGACACCTTACATTCCAAACTCTGACATACCGGAACTCAAACTACTTGAGGACAACTGGGAAATCATTCGGGATGAGGCCCTCCACCTGGCGACCTTACGTGAAATCAAAGCGCCCGAACTCCATAATGACATCGGCTTTAACTCTTTTTTCAAATATGGCTGGAAGCGTTTCTACCTGAAATGGTACGACGCCAAGCACCCTTCTGCGGCAGCACTCTGCCCAAAAACAGTGGCCTTGCTTAACCAGATTCCCTCAGTCAAAGCGGCGATGTTTGCGGAGCTCCCTCCAGGCGGGCAACTTAATCCTCATCGCGACCCCTTTGCAGGCTCGCTGCGCTACCACCTCGGACTCGCCACACCAAACGATGACCTCTGCTATATCGACGTCGATGGCATTCGTCACAGCTGGCGCGATGGTCAAGGTGTGATTTTTGATGAAACCTATGTGCATGATGCCTATAACAAGACGCAACAAAACCGGATCATTCTTTTTTGTGATGTCGAGCGGCCGCTCAAGTGGCGTTGGGCAGAGAAGTTTAATTATTGGTTTGGCAAATATGCGATGTCGGCCGCCAGCTCACCCAATGCCGATACCGACCAGACAGGTTTCGTCAACAAACTGACGCATTACCACTGGGTAGTGGATCAAAAGCGACGTGCTTTTAAAAAGGCAAACCGCACGGCCTACAAAGCCACAAAATTTGGCTTAATTGCCTTGGTTGTGATCTTGTTTTTCATCTTGTAGGGTGCTTAATCATTAACGCTGCATGTCATTAACGCTGCATAGCATCCCACGTCTTTTGTAATCGTTTGACCGATACAGGCATTGGGGTGCGCAGCTCTTGAGCGAAGAGCGCCACGCGTAACTCCTCAAGCAACCACCGAAACTCATCTAGACCTGTGTCTGTCGCGCCTTTAAGCGCACTCCGCGCACGGCTGTACTGCGTGATCACCGGGCTCATCTCACCCAAGAGACGCACATCGCGCGTGGGGTCGGCTTTTAATTTATCAATGCGGGCGATGACTGCTTTGAGATAACGCGGAAAATGCGCCAGTTGATCATAGGGCGTATCCACCACAAAGTTGGCGGTCACAAGCTGGTGTAACTGTTGCTGAATATCCGCATAGGTTGCCGCATGTGTTTTGGCTTGGGGCAATTTGCGCTGAGCCGCCGCCCAAGCCTCAAGCACGCCCCCCGCTAACCGAGCCACCTCTTGAGCGAGCAAGCCAAGCTTGGTCTTAGCCTCCTGTCGTCGCGCCTCAAAACTCTGCGCATCATTGGGCCAAGGCTCAACCAAACACGCCCTGATCAGCGCACAGTCAATAATCTGATCGCGTAGTTTTTCTTGAGTGCCCAATGGCAGGTACAGCATGCCCATTTTTGTGAGCTCGTGCAGATTTTTTTCAAGAAACTTGACCTGCTCACGCAACGCGATCCGGAACAATCTCACCAACCCTTTTTTATGGGCTTGTAGAGCGACGCGGGGATCGTCGAACACATCGAGTGCGCATTGGACACCCCGTTCCACCAACGCCGGATACCCGACGACGACTTGGTCTTTTCGACGAATCTCCATGAGCTCTGGCAGCTTGCCAAAGCTCCAATCGGTGATCTCGTCCTGCGCGAGCACGGTAGCAACCTCCTGATCGCGTGTGGCAAGCTTCTGAAAAGTAGCCTGTGCCTGTTTGCCCAGCTCAGCCTTGATTTGAGCCAGATTGCGTCCGGCAGCCAACATTCGACCATGCTCGTCGATGACTTTGAAGGACATGAAGAGATGCGCAGGCAATGTTTCTGGCTTGAAGTCCGTGAGCACAGGACGGATTTTTAGCTCGGTCCAAATGTCTTGAATCAGCGCCTCAATCAAGCCGCAAGGAGGATGATCCAGACGATCAAACCATCGGTCATAAAAACCAGTCGCGTAATCTGGCAATGGCACGCAGTGGCGGCGAATTTTTTGAGGTAACGACTTCAGTAAGAGCTGCGCTTTTTCTTTTAGCATGCCGGGGACTAACCACTCACAACGTGCTCCCTCAATCTGATTCAGAAAATAAAGCGGTACGTTCACGGTCAACCCATCTTTGGGAGACCCTGGTTCAAAATGGTAATCAATGGCCAGCCGTACGCCCTGCCAATCAAAAAACTTTGGAAAGACGTCAGTCGTGACACCCGCTGCCTCGTGACGCATCAACGCATCGCGGGTCAACATCAATTGTTGCGCTTGCTCTTTGGGCAGGCCTTTGACCCAGTGTTCAAGTGTTGCCGTCTGATATATCTCTGCGGGTAATAATTTTTCGTAGAAAGCTTGAATCAGCGCATCGTCCACCAAAATATCGGGACGCCTTGTCTGATGCTCCAGCTTTTCAATTTGGGCGATCAGCTTTCGATTGTGCGCAAGAAATGGCAAGGGACTATCGATCTCACCCGGAATCAGCGCCTGGAGGATAAAGATCTCGCGCGCTTGTTCCGGCGCAATGGGACCGTAATGCACGCGGCGACCAGAGTAAACCGTCAGCCCATAGAGGGTTGCTTTTTCATTTGCTACAACCTGACCGAGTTTGCGCTCCCAACGTGGATCGCTCCAAGATCGTTTCAACAAATGGCCCGCAACGCGCTCAACCCAAGCAGGATCAATCTTGGCGACGCATCGGGCGTAAAGCTTGCTGGTGTCCACCAACTCGGCGGCCATGATCCATTTGCCTGCCTTTTTGAGCAATCGAGAACCCGGGTGGATCCAGAACCGAATATCTCGTGCCCCAAGGTAGTGACCCGACTCCTCGGCCTTGAAACCAAGGTTGCCTAACAGGCCCGAGAGCAGTGCAAGATGGATCTGGTCGTGTGTGGCCTCGGTTTTATTCAGTCGCCAGCCCTGCTCTCCAACCAAAGACATCAGTTGGCTGTGAATGTCATGCCACTCCCTAAGCCGCAGGGGTGAAAGGTAATCCGCCCGCAGCTTCGCGACGAGCTTACGCTGAGACTCCTTGTGCTTGACCTGTTCGTGATACCAGTTCCACATTTTGACGTAAGCAACAAACTCAGACTTGTCATCTGCGAACTTGGCGTGCGCTTGCTCAGAGGCTTCGCGAGCATGCATCGGTCGGTCTCTAGGATCCTGGACCGAAAGTGCTGATGCAATGATTAGCATTTCTGTCAGACAATGTTGATCGCGCGCGGCGAGAATCATCCGACCCAGACGAGGATCAACGGGGAGCTTGGCTAACGCCCGACCTGTTTCAGTCAGAGCATCAGGCCTTTCGGCGTCAGGATCGATGGCACCAAGCTCTTGCAACAAATGATAGCCATCCGCGATGGCGCGACCACTCGGGGGGTCAACAAAAGGAAAGTGTTCAATTTCATTGAGGCGCAAGGCTTTCATTCGCAAAATCACACCAGCCAGCGAAGAGCGCAAGATCTCTGGGTCTGTGAAAGCAGCGCGGCCCTTAAAATCGAGTTCGTCATAAAGACGAATGCAGACGCCCGGCCCCAAGCGACCGCAACGTCCGGCCCGCTGATTGGCTGAAGCCTGGCTAATGGGCTCAATGCGGAGCTGTTCGACTTTGTTGCGCCAGGAATAGCGCTTGACCCGCGCCAAACCGCTATCAATGACGTAGCGAATGCCGGGCACGGTCAGCGAGGTTTCGGCCACATTGGTCGCCAACACGATACGCCGAGCGCTGGTGCGGGGACGAAAGATTTCTTCTTGCTCCTCTTGTGACAGACGTGCAAAAAGAGCGAGAACTTGGGTGCCAGGGGGATGGTGTTTACGAAGTGCTTCGGCAGATTCGCGTATTTCACGTTCGCCAGGCATAAAAACCAGAATATCGCCAGGCCCCAGGCGCGCGCACTCGTCGACCGCGTCGACCAACGCATTGATCAGATCGCGCTCCTCATCGCGGGCTAGGCTGCGTTCGGACAAGTTGGCAGTGGATGCATGTTGAGTCTGTCCGCCCGTCACTCCCTCCTCAAGGGCAGGATTCAAGATCGGTCGATACCGCACCTCGACAGGATATAGCCGACCGGACACCTCAATCACTGGGGCGGGTGTGCCGTTGGCGCTGGCAAAGTGCCGAGCAAATCGTCCGGCGTCGATGGTCGCAGAGGTAATAATGACTTTTAGGTCAGGTCGACGCGGCAAAAGCTGTCGCAAGTAGCCCAACAGAAAATCAATATTCAAGCTGCGCTCATGTGCCTCATCGATAATGATCGTGTCGTATCGTTTCAGGAGCGGGTCGCGCTGAGATTCTGCCAGCAAAATACCATCGGTCATCAACTTGATGGCGGTTTGTGCGCTGCTGCGGTCCTGAAAACGCACTTGATAACCGACCCAGTCACCTAAGGGGGTCTGAAGCTCATCGGCGATGCGGCGCGCCACGGAGCTTGCTGCCAGACGCCTGGGCTGGGTGTGGCCAATCATTTTTTTCAGACCGCGACCGAGTTCGAGGCAGATTTTGGGCAACTGCGTAGTTTTACCGGAGCCTGTCTCACCACTGACAATCACAACCTGATGGCTATTGATGGCGCGCGCGATTTCCTCACGGCGAGCACTGACCGGCAAATCCTCTGGATAGACGATCTTTGGGGGCTGGCGTGGGGAAATGACAACGCTTTCCGGCGTTATATCGGCTGCGGGCACTGATTCGGGCATATTTTCTGATCCGATGAACAGCTCATTATAAAATTTATCTATCAAACTCACAGCACTCACGAGGTTTACAACACAAACTGCCATGCCCGACACACAAGAACCTGAGATCGTATCCACACAAGAGTCCTCAAATATCGGCGTAGATGGCACGGTATCTGCCCAAGAAGCACCGGAATTTGCCGCCGCTCAATTTGTTCGCTGGTTTCGAGAGGTTGCTCCCTATGTCCATGCGTTTAGAGGAAAAACCTTCGTCGTCGCGTTCGGCGGTGAGCTGGTGCATGCCAATGCGCTCAACGCGCTCGTCCAAGACTTATCCCTCTTGTCTGCGCTTGGCATCAAACTTGTCTTGGTGCATGGTTCTCGTCCTCAGGTCAATGAGCAGCTCAGACTCAAGGGGTTCAGTCAGCAATTCGATCGGGGTCGCTCACCGATGGATGCCGACGCGCTAGAGTGCGCCAAAGAGGCCGCGGGCGAGATCAGACTGGATATCGAAGCCGCCTTTAGTCAGGGCCTCCCTAACACCCCGATGTCTCATGCAAAGATCCGCGTCATCTCGGGCAATTTCGTGACCGCCCGTCCGACTGGGATTATTGACGGGATCGACTACAAGCACACGGGACAAGTGCGCAAAATTGATGTTGAGGCGTTGCGCTCAAGCATCGAACGCGGCTCGATTGTGTTGCTATCGCCTTTGGGATTTTCACCTACAGGTGAGGCATTCAACCTCTCGATGGAAGAACTCGCCACGAGCGTGGCCACCGCCCTGCGCGCCGAAAAAATCATTTTCCTGACGGAGACGCCCGGTGTGTTGGCACCCGACGGCTCGATCGATACTGAGTTGGCTCGACTCGATGCAGACGCAATGCTGGCCTCGGGTGACCTCGACGAAGATACGGCTTTTTATTTGCAATATGCCTCTCGTGCTGTCAAACGTGGTGTCACGCGAGCACACCTGATTCCGTTCTCAATGGACGGCGTCGTTTTACTCGAAATTTTCACGCATGATGGCGTCGGCACCATGGTCGTGGAGGACACGCTGGATGACTTGCGTCCCGCCACGATTGATGACGTTGGCGCGATTCTTCAGCTGATCGAACCTCTAGAGCAAGACGGCACACTGGTGCCGAGGGGGCGCGCGATCATTGAGCGCGAAGTAGAAAACTTCACGGTACTTGAGCACGATGGCGTGATTTACGGGTGCGCCACGCTCAACGATTTTCCAAAAGATCAAATGGCCGAAATGGCTTGCCTGATTGTGCATCCCGAGTGGCAAGGTACTGGAGAGGGCGAAATCCTTTTGCGTCACATGGAGTCGCGTGCGCGCGCCCACGGAGCGAAACGCCTGTTTGTTTTAACGACTCGCACCTCACATTGGTTCATTAAGCGTGGTTTTGTCCAAGGCGGTGTGGCGGATCTCCCAAAAGAAAAGCAGTCACACTACAACCGCTCACGAAACAGCCTGATTTTCATCAAACGCTTGTGAGGCTTAGGGCTTTGCTCTCTGCTTAGACACCAAACACCCTACAATGCAGTGATATTAGTTTTAGACAGGATAATAAGATGAGTCGATCAGTACAGTGCTTAAAGCTCAAAAAAGAAGCCGAAGGCCTTGAATACCCTCCCTATCCAGGCGATATGGGCACCAAAATCTGGCAAAGTATTTCAAAAGAAGCTTGGCAAGACTGGTTGGGTGTGCAGACTCGCTTGGTCAACGAGAACAGGCTTAATCTGGCTGACGCTCGCGCTCGCAAGTATTTGAAAGAGCAGATGGAAAAATATCTGTTCGAAGATATCGACGTCGAAGCCCAAGGCTTCGTGCCTCCTCCGGCTTAAATCAGCCGCGCAAGCGCTACCCCAGCCGTCGAATCCCTTGCTGGGTTGCCAGCAAGGCAACATTGGCGGGCCGCACAGCAAACAGCCCATTTGTGACAACACCCGGCACGCCGTTTAGCTGCTGCTCTAGCACCGTGGCATTGAGAATAGTCAGTCCGTGTACATCAAGGATCTGATTGCCGTTTTCCGTCACAAACCCTTGGCGAAGCTCAGGTTTGCCTCCTAGGCTGATCGCAAAGCGTACAACGGCTTCGCGCGCAATCGGCAACACCTCAATAGGCAAGGGAAAGCGACCGAGGTATTCGACCAGTTTGCTTTCATCTGCAATACAAACAAATAGTTCTGCCACTGAGGCCACAATCTTTTCGCGCGTCAGTGCGCCACCTCCGCCTTTGATCATGTGAAGTTGGCTATTAATCTCGTCTGCACCATCTACATACACAGGCATCGTCTGTACGTCATTCAAATCCAGTACAGTGATACCCAAATCGGTGAGACGCTTAGCGCTACGCTCAGAACTCGCCACCGCACCGCGAAAACGATCGCGGTATCTGGCTAAACCATCGATAAACAAATCTGCCGTCGAACCCGTACCGACCCCAATCACTGCCTCTGCAGTCAGCATCGGCTCAATAAAAGAGAGCGCAGACTCAGCCGCCTGCAACTTAAGATCTTGTTGTGAAAGCATCATGTTCCTAATTTAAATAGATGGATCGCGTGTCATGCCGGACAGGGGCGTTTCTTCACCCGCGACATCGGCCCCTTTGACCACAGCAGACTCTGCAGCAAAGACTGCCCTAGCCTGATCTTCGGGCATCGCCTCAACACTTTTGAGACTGCGCAACATGACACGGGTGCGTGACTCTGTCTGTCCGATCCGAGTACTCGCTGAGTCGAGAGATTTTTTAACATTGGTAAGCGTGTCACCAAATTTTCCAAACTCAGTTTTGACCGCCCGTAATACCTGCCAGACCTCCGAGGAGCGCTGTTGAATCGCAAGTGTCCTGAAGCCCATTTGCAAGCTATTGAGTAATGCGGCCAGATTAGCGGGGCCTGCAACATTGACCCGCAAATCGTGTAATTTGTCGAGCAAACCGGACTGACGCAACACCTCCGCGTACAAACTTTCACTCGGCAAGAACATGATTGCAAAATCAGTCGTGTGTGGAGGCGATATATATTTCGACACAATTGTCTTAGCCTGTAACTCAACCGCGCGCGCGAGTGCAGCGCCTGCGACTTTGATGCCCTCACGGTCAGCGTTCTCATGCGCGTCCATGAGACGCTCGTACTCTTCCTTGGGGAATTTAGCGTCAATGGGTAACCAAACCGGACCATCGAGTTGGCCTGCGCCGGGCAGGCGAATCGCAAACTCGACCTGCGCATCACTACCCGGTACTGTCTTGACGTTTTGAGCGTACTGATCGGGCGTCATACAGTCCTCGATCAAACGGGCCAACTGAACCTCACCCCACGTGCCACGCGTCTTGACGTTAGTCAGCACGCGCTTGAGATCGCCGACACCCGCGGCCAAGGTCTGCATCTCTCCGAGTCCCTTTTGCACGGATTCGAGACGATCAGAGACTTGTTTAAATGACTCCGTCAAACGTGTCTCGAGTGTGGCATGCAGCTTCTCATCCACGGTTCGACGCATTTCTTCGAGTTTGGCGGAATTATCAGCTTGCAACGAGGTGAGCTTTTCCTCTACGGCAACGCGTAACTCGACAATCCGTCGTTCGTTCGTTTGAATCAAGGTTTGTAATTGATCAGCAAAACCTGCTGCGAAACGAGTTAAAGAGTCCGCGCTCTCCGCTCGACCTGCCGCAGCATCACGAGCGAAAGCCGCTCGGAACTCCGTATCGCTTTGTGAGAGTTCAACTCTCAGCGCGCGTGAGGACTCGGAGAGCTCGGTGCGTAACTGACGATGCATCTCTGCCTGCTCAGCACGCACACCACGCTCAAGTCGCTCCTGACCCATGACGATTTGATCCAGACGGGAGTCAGTCGGCAAAGCGTGGGGTCGACTCGCCCGCCACCACGCCAAAAACGAAAATAACATTGCCAGGCAGGCCGCCACGGCAATCAGCAGCAACAGAACGGTAGGCTCAAGCAGCGCAATAAAATCGCTCAATGGGCACCTAATTTTTCAGCGAAACGCTTTTCATTAAATCCAACGCTCACAGATTGATCCGGATACACAGTGACAGGACGGCGCACCAGCGCTGGGTATTGAGCAATCAACGTCAACCACTCCTGATCAGAACTCGGACGCTTAAGCGCTTCATCCAAGTTGCGCCATGTCATCGACGCTCGGTTCACAAGTTTTTCCCAACCACCTAGGGCCTGTGCCCATTTTATAAGCACGGACGCCGCAATGGGATCGTTACGATAATCCTGAAACGCATACTCGATCCCATTTTGCTTTAGCCAGACAAGCGCTTTTAGGCAGGTGCTGCATTGAGTGAGCCCATAAAGTTTTACTGACACCATCATTCCTTTGTCTGAAACGCTGAGCGATCGCTCTAGACGCTATTTTAATTGTTCCTGGGCGAACCAAACCTGTTGATAGCCCTCAATCAGGGCCAGCCAACAGGCCTGGTAATGATCGCCGCCCGTTTTTTTCAGCGAGCGCAGCAATCGCGAGAGATTTTCAGCGCGTTTGCCCGGTGAGAGAGAACCTAGGCGACCACGGTCAAAGTCGATCAACCAAATTTGACCCTGAGCATCACATAAGACATTGAACACATTTAAGTCCGCATGCCAGACACCAAAGCGATGCAACGCTGCAATTGCCGCCCCTGCACGCGCCCACAACACGAGGTCTTTCACGTGAGCTAGCGGCTGCGCATCAGGAATACGCTGTGTCAATAAGGCCGCGCGGTAGGTCAAGCCCTGCTTCCAGACTGCCGCACCAAGCGGCCGTGGCACGGGTAACCCTGCCCGCCACAAGCTTCGTAGTAAATCAAATTCTAAAAAAGCGCGCGTTTGACTCAAACCAGACCAGATGTAGCGGTCTTGCACGAGTTTGGCGACAAAACCACCACGTCGATAATGCCGCAATACAGCCTCGAAGGCGCCAACCTGAACAAACCATGCGGCGGCACGACCACCCGCAGTCACTGGGCGCGCGGCAAGCTCAGGCGTCTGAGCATCGAAATATGTCCAGACTGCCTCGGCTGCACTGCCGTCGTTTAGAAGCGCCTGATCGATACGCAACCATCGATCAGGCAGGCTCAATGTGTCGACCATTTGAGAAGCGGCTTCTTCGGGCGGCAACAACCGATTATCCTTCACACTGATTACCCTTCACGATTTCGCATCCAGTCCGCCACACCAAAAAAGATCTCAAGCATCCGATCCATTAAGGGCTCAGGATACTCAAGCTCTTGCATGGCGCGTGCCATGCACAGCAGCCATTGATCACGCTCTGCGATACCAATTGAAAATGGCAAGTGTCTAGCTCGCAGTCTGGGATGACCAAAACGTTCAATATAGAGCTGAGGACCACCAAAGTAGCCGCACAGATACCAAAATAGTTTGTCACGGGCTTGTACTAGGCTCGCGCCGTGCACCTCGCGGAGCAACTTTAAATCCGAGTCAACATCCATCACATCGTAAAAACGATCGACCAGCGAGCGGATACCAGGCTCGCCGCCAAGAATATCAAACATCGTTGGGCCTGCCGCCTCGGTTGTTTGATTATTCTGCGGTGCGCGCTGAGCTTGTTGCTTGCTTTGATCTTGAGAATGAGTCATTTTTTAAAGTTATGCGTGATGACGCAAAATGGCAAGCGGTGGAGACCTGAGCACACCTCTAAGCACAATCGCGCCTGCGAGCCATGCTCCCAACATGCACACAGCCAAGCCAAGGAACCAGGGCCATAATGAAAAGCGCATATCAAACTCAAATACCCAATGTGAAATTGCCCAGGCAGCCAAGGTGGCACCACTGGCCGCCAGAAGGCCCGCCAAGGCACCTACAGCCAACAGTTCAATCCGTTGCGCACCGGCGAGTTGACGTCGCGACGCGCCAAACGCCCTGAGTAAAGCGGCCTCGCGCACGCGCTCATCGCGAGTGGCGGACAAGGCGGCTGCCAATACAATGGCACCTGCAAACACCGAGAACAGAAAGAGCCCTTGAACAGCCACGGACACCTTATCAAGAATCGTCTGCAATTGGGTCAAAATGGCACCCACATCAAAGACGGTCAAGTTCGGAAACTGTTTGACTAAGTTTTGTGTGACCTCAAGTCGATCGGCAGGCAAATGAAAAGCTGTCATCCACGTCTGCGGCGCCTTCTTCAACGCAGTGGATGTCGTGATCGCGAAAAAGTTTGCGCGCATCGAGTCCCAATCTACCCGTCTGAGGCTCGTGACCTCCATACGGATGGACTCACCCGCCACGTCAAACACCAGCTGATCGCCGACATTGAGTCCAAGGGATTTGGCTAAACCGATCTCGAGTGAGACTTCCGAGCGCCCCGAGTCCAAATCGCGACCCGCCACAATCTGGCCAGGCTGCGCCAATCGGTCTGCATAGGACAGGTTGAATTCTCTCTGCACCAGCCGCTGCGCACGCACTTCTTCGTAATCAAGCGCGGAGACGACTCGCTCATTGACCGATACCAGACGCCCCCGTACCATCGGAGACAGCGTGACCTGAGTGAGTCCCGCCTCGCCCAGAACCTGCTCAATGCTTTTAACCTGATCCGTTTGGATATTAATCAGAAAACGGTTGGGCGCATCGGCTGGCAGCGTGCGTTGCCAGCCATCTAGCAAATCCGTGCGCACGATCGTCAACAGCAGAATCGCCATCATGCCAACCGCGAGCGCACTGGTCTGGGCAATCGTGGCACCGCGACGACGCACCACGCCCGCTAAGGCAAAACGCAGGACGGGAAAGTTTTTAAGATGCTCTCTGAACTGTGACAGCGCCCAAAGCACCAGAACACCCACTCCCGCAAAAAGGGCCGCGGCGACAAAAAAACCTGCCGCGAGACCAATGCCGAGCTTGACATCATTGGCGACCCACCACATCAACACAGAGAAGCCTGACAATCCTAACAAGTACCCCACCAGACTTTGTAGCGGAATACGTTCCTGCTGGACGCGCAAGATCTGCGAGGGCGGCACCTGTCGCAGGCTATGCAAAGGCGGCCAGGCAAAAGCAAGGAGCAACCAGAGTCCTGCAAACAAACCTTGCAAGGCGGGCTCTATGCCGGCCTGGGGGAGTTCGGCGCCTAACAGTCCACCCAGCGCCTTTACCATCAAGCCCTGTCCACCCAAACCTATCACCACGCCGACTACTGAAGCGACGATACCGGTCAGTACAAACTCACCGATCAAAATGGCAGACACCATCCGCTGCGTGGCGCCCAAACAGCGCATCACGGCAACACTGTTGCGGTGACGTTGACCAAAACGTCGCGCACCTAAAGCGACCGCGACGGCCGCAATTAATACAGACAGCATCGCCACCAACGCCAAAAATTCTTGCGCCCGATCCAAAGAACGTCTGATTTCGGGACGACCCTCATCGACGGATAGGATTTTCTGACCTGCTGTCATCGCACCGCCCAGCCAGACACGAAAATTATCCACGGCAGGTAAATCGCCCGCGACCAGAAAACTGTAACCAATCCGGCTACCAGGCGCGATCAGTCCAGAATGCATCAAATCCTCGGCGCGCAACATCAGGCGTGGGGCAAGATTGACAAATTGAGGTCCACGATCTGGTTCATACGTAATGGCACGCGCAATCTTTAAGCTGAGGTCACCGATTTTGATTGACTGGCCGATTTGGAGACCGGTCTGACTCAGCACCTGAGGGTCCACCCAAACCTGTCCGACTTCGGGTGCCGCAGCGGTTTGTTGCTCAGGTCCACCCAAAATTTCAGCCGTACGTAAGCTCCCCCGCAGAGGGTAACCAGACTCAACACCTTTGATTGAGGCCAAGATCAACTTTCCCTCGGCGCCCACCATTGACGGGAACTGCCAGCCTCTTACCGTGCGAAGCCCGAGAGACTCTGCCCGCTCAATAAAGCTCGCAGGAATCGGCACTGAGGACTCGACTACCAGATCTGCACCTAGCATTTGAGCCGCATCACGTTCGAGCGCCCGTCCGACTCGATCCGCCAAAAACCCAACACTCGTGACTGCGGCCACGGCAATCACGACCGCAATGGCCAACAGTCGCAAGTCACCTGCCCGCGCATCACGCCAAGTTTGTTTAAAAATCATTTTCAGAATGTTCATGCGCGTAACCTATCTAGTGCATCTTGAAGGCGATCAACCGCCCAAACTTCTAGCCCCTCAATGGGCTGTCGAGGGGCATTGGCCTTAGGAATGATCGCAACAGAAAAACCGAGTTTCGCCGCCTCACGCAAACGCTCCTGCCCTCGCGGCGCAGGCCTCACCTCACCCGCCAGTCCCACCTCACCAAAGGCGAATAAACCCTTGGGTAAGGGACGATCTCGCAAAGAAGACAAAATCGCCAACAGCACCGCTAAATCCGCTGCAGGCTCGGTAATCCGAACGCCACCGACAGCATTCACAAAGACATCTTGATCAGAGGTGGATACTCCGGCATGACGGTTCAACACCGCCAACAACATCGCCAAACGATTACCTTCGAGTCCAACCGACAAGCGACGAGGATTGGGGACATGTGCTGTGTCAACCAAGGCCTGAATTTCAACGAGTAAGGGACGCGTTCCTTCTTGGGTCGCCATGACGCAGGACCCTGAGACTTGGGCAGAATGTTGGGAGAGAAACAGCGCAGAAGGGTTGGACACGCCACGCAAACCACGATCTGTCATCGCAAACACGCCGAGCTCATTGACCGCACCGAAACGGTTTTTAAACGCACGCACCAATCGAAATGAAGAATGGGTATCGCCCTCGAAATACAACACAGTATCCACAATGTGCTCGAGTACCCTTGGGCCTGCCAGCGAACCATCTTTGGTGACATGACCAATCATCACAATGGGCACACCGGATTGCTTAGCCAAGCGGGTCAATTGCGCCGCACACTCCTTGACCTGCGAAACCGAACCCGGCGCAGCCGTCAGTTCGCTTGAGTACATGGTTTGAATCGAATCAATCACAGCCACGGCAGGCCTTTGTTCCAACAGAGCTGCCTGAATAGCTTCTAGACGAATTTCTGCGAACAGATCAACACCCTCGCCTGATAAACCTAGTCTTCGCGCACGCAACGCCACTTGTTCGGCCGATTCTTCTCCTGTCACGTATAGCACGCGCCGCTCACCCGACATCGCTACCAAGGCTTGTAGCAACAATGTCGACTTGCCGATCCCAGGATCACCGCCAATCAACACGACAGCGCCAGACACGAGTCCGCCGCCCAGCACCCGATCAAACTCAGGAATCCCAGTAGAAATGCGCGGCAGCTCCAGCGCTTCGACATCTGAGAGGCTTCGCAGCGCACTCGATGTAGTGAGGGGCGCATAGCGATGTTGTTCGGCTTGCCCAGACGAGCCACTGTCACGCGACTCTTCGAGTGTGTTCCATGCATGGCAGTGCGTGCATTGACCCAGCCATTTTGGACTGATGCCACCACACTCGGAGCAAGTAAAGATCGTTTTAATTTTAGCCATGGGACTCTCAGGCGCATGATGCGCCGCACCCTGCTAGTCTACCGCAGGGATATTCCCTTAAAAGCCTGAAATAGAGACAAAAAACCCCTGCATGACGGAGGTGAACCACTACACTTCAGTATTAGGACTTGAAATCGAAAGATTAAGTAATATTTATCCATGGCCGTTGATCATTACGAAAACTTCCCTGTCGCATCCTTACTCTTGCCACCGCACTTGCGGCGAGCTGTCAGGGACATCTATCGCTTCGCACGCAGTGCTGACGATATCGCTGATGAGGGAGATGCGACCCCTGAGCAGCGACTTGCTGCTTTACAGGCATACCGTTTCGGGCTTGAGCAGATCGCAAGCGGTCACACACCGCCTGCAGCTTTTCGTGATCTCGCCCACACCATTGCGCAACACGCACTGCCCTTAAAGCCTTTTTTGGATCTTCTGTCAGCTTTTGAACAAGATATTCAACAAAAGCGCTATCCAAACTACGATGCTTTACTGGATTATTGCCAGCGCTCTGCAAATCCAGTGGGCACCCTCATGCTGCACCTCTACAACACGATTGATCAGACTTCTCTGGCCCAGTCGAATGCTATTTGCTCAGCGCTGCAGCTGATTAATTTTCTACAAGACGTATCGATCGACTGGAACAAAGGGCGGGTGTATCTCCCTACCGAGGACTTGGAACGGTTTGGTGTCACACTTGAAAACATTGCTGAGGCAAAAACTGATGCAGCATGGTGTGCACTGATGCAGTTTCAAGTCGACCGTTGCCGAGGATTGTTACACTCTGGCGTTCCACTGGGTCGAACGCTTACGGGTCGCATTGGCTTGGAGTTACGCCTGATTATGCAAGGCGGCTTGAGAATTCTCGAAAAAATCGAGCATGCTCGATTCGATGTTTTCCGCAAGCGTCCAACCTTGAATGCTCTAGACTGGATGATCATGTTTTGGCGCGCTCTTAAAACCTAAAGAAATGACTCCTATTGAATACTGCCAAGACAAAGCGGCAAAAAGTGGCTCAAGCTTCTATTACGCTTTTCTATTTTTACCTCCCGAACGGCGACAAGCCATCACGGCGCTTTACGCATTTTGTCGCGAAGTCGACGATGTCGTAGACGAATGCACCGATACCTCCATCGCACGCATCAAGCTTGCTTGGTGGCGCACGCAAATCGATGCGATGTATCAAGGCAAGGCGGAACACCCTGTGGCGTTAGCCCTGACACCTCATCTCAAACCTTTCGACATCACGCAACCACGACTGCTCGCGATTATTGACGGCATGGAGATGGATCTCGATCAGACACGCTATCTGGACTGGCCTGCTCTGGAAAAATACTGTTGGCATGTGGCCGGTGTTGTGGGTGAGTTATCTGCAGGAATTTTTGGCTATCAAGATCCTGCTACCCTCCAATATGCCAGCAAGCTTGGTATCGCCTTTCAATTAACAAACATCATTAGAGATGTCGGTGATGATGCGCGACGGGGCCGTATTTATTTACCTATTAGTGATTTGCAGAAATTTGGTGTGCGCGTGGCCGATGTACTGAATGGTCAGTATTCTGATAATTTTTCTGCACTCATGGCATTTGAAGGCGAGCGAGCTAGAAAAACCTACGCCGACGCCATCAAGCTCTTGCCTGCTGTCGATCAACGTACGCAAAGGCCTGGCCTGATGATGGCCGCTATTTATTACGCCTTACTCAACGAAATCGAGGATGAACAATGGCAGGTGCTTCATCAGCGCATCTCGCTCACACCGCTGCGTAAATTCTGGCTGGCTTGGAAAAACTTTGTCAGTGCGGGACGTAGCGTTGTCAGACAAATCAGGCGATCGAGCCTCACCAAGTGAGCGCCCAGGTGCGCCAGGTCAAACGTATTGCGGTCATTGGCGCTGGTTGGGCCGGACTGGCCGCTGCCGTTCGGCTACAGGACCTAGGTGCTCAGGTCACAGTCTTTGAAGCAGCGCCCGTCACGGGTGGACGGGCACGCGCCGTAGAGGACATCAACATGGGCTGCATCGATAATGGTCAGCACCTCATGCTCGGTGCGTATGTTGAGACGGTTCGACTGATACAACATCTGCATCCAAACGTACCACTCGATCAATGGGTGCTGCGCACGCCGCTGCATCTCGAAAGTGCGGACGGTGCCTTTAAGCTACATGCGCCCGCTTCGCTGCCAGCGCCTCTCAATACGCTTTGGGCGCTTTTTTTCTCAAAAGGACTCTCTGTTGGCGACCGCCTCCGTGCCGGAGGCATGATGACAGGTTGTCGCTTAAAAGGTTGGCGTGCGCAAACCAATGAGACGGTGGCGGAGTTGCTGCAGCGTTACCGACAGTCTGCCGAGCTGCACCGCAGGCTTTGGATTCCGCTATGTCTAGCCGCACTCAACACACCGATTCATCGTGCTTGCGCCCAGCTCTTTTTAAATGTGTTGCGCGACAGTCTGGATGCACAGCAGCACGACAGCGACCTGCTGATTCCGCGTGTAGATCTCACGCGCTTATGGCCTGCGGCAGCAGCTGAGCGCATGGAGATGCGCTACCGACACATCGTACGTAGCTTGTGTGTCAAACCGACTCATGTTGAGATTGATACAGAGCCCTTTGACGCCTGCGTGCTCGCGACGCCTCCGTATGCGGCACTCCGTATCCTTTTCAATGAACAAAAGGCCAGCAATCTGTTGTCCGCCCTCAGTGAAGAGGACGTCGAACACCTACACAAAAAACTACTGGGCTTTGAATACCGGTCGATCGCGACCTTGACGCTTGAGCTGGACGCGCACTGGCAACTACCGCAACCGATGATGATGCTTGATGAGGAGCCAAAGAGCGGACAATTTGGTCAATGGGTCTTTAACCGAGACATGCACCCCCGGCAGTTGACCGTTGTCGTCAGTGATGCCGCAGATTTTTTAAAATTTGAACGCAGTGTTTTTGTTCAGTCGATCGCTGAGCAAATTCGTACACAAAGCCTGCAGCACCCCAAGTGTTCCACTCGGATGCCAGAGGTCAAACATCACCGTTTAATTGTTGAAAAACGGGCGACTTTCGACGCCACGCCCTCACTCCAGCGTCCGTCCAACAAGAGTCCCTGGTCACGCGTCGCACTTGCGGGCGACTGGACAGACACGGGCTACCCGAGTGTGCTGGAAGGCGCCGTGCGCAGCGGTCAAGCTGCCGCACAAATCATCATGTCAGACCAAACACCCTAATTGAGATGCGGTTAAGCCCTTAGACTCTGTGCAGTCAATAAGCCTAAATAAGTGAGTAACAAGGAGCCAGCCAGACTGAGACCGGAATAAGACACGGCCATTCCTAGACGCCCTTCTTCGATAAAGGCGATCGTCTCAGCTGAAAACGTTGAAAAAGTAGTGAGTGCACCAAGAAAACCCGTCACAAGTAACAAGCGCCAGAACGGTGGCCAATCTGGATGTGCTGCAACCACCCCCAGCACCAGCCCGATCAGATAGCCGCCCAACATATTGGCGGCAAAGGTTCCCCAGGGCAGCGTCTCAACGTGACGATTCAGCCAGAGTCCGAGGAGCCACCGCAGCCACGCCCCCGCCACTGCACCCACTGCCACCGCTAAAAAATTAATCGACGTCAGCACTTGCATGTGGAGATCCTTTGATTTGGGACTGCCTGCGGCTCAGCAGACGTTAACTGTCTGCATGCTCCATGATGTAGGCACGCACACTTGCAACATCACAGGGCAAAACAGTAAAACGTTGTGGTAGAGACTCGAGATTTTCAAGTCCTGCCGGCAAGGGTACCGGGATGCCAAGCGCTTCTTCAATGACTTCAGAAAACTTTGCGGGCAGTGCTGTCTCGAGCACTAACATCGGCACGCCAGGTTCGACATACTGGGCGGCAACCTTGACACCATCAGCAGTGTGAGGGTCGATAATGGCGCCTGTACGGGCATGCACGGCCCGAATTGTCGCCAAGCGATCCTGATGGGTGCTGCAGCCCGCCAAGAAACCATAATGACGCTCAAATTCAGTCTTATGCGCGGACAGATCAAAAAATCCCTCACGAGACAATTCACGCCAAAGGCTCGCCACCCGCTCAGCATCGCGACCCACTAAATCGAATACAAATCGCTCAAAATTCGACGCACGCGAAATATCCATTGAAGGACTCGACGTTGCAAAAGTTTGTGCTGCCACGCGTGGACGATAAATACCCGTGCGAAAGAACTCTTCGAGCACGTTATTTTCATTTGTGGCCAGAATGAGGCGACGGATGGGCAACCCCATCGAACGCGCAAAGTGACCGGCGAGAATATTTCCAAAATTACCTGAGGGTACGGTAAAGGACACCTCTTGACCGGGTCCGCTCGTCGAGCGCAACCAACCATGGAAGTAATAGACGATCTGAGCCGCAATACGTGCCCAGTTAATTGAATTGACCGCGCCAAGACGATATTTGGATTTGAAAGGTAAATCACTTGCTAAGGCCTTGACGACATCCTGCGCTTCATCAAACACGCCATTAACTGCAATATTGTGAATATTCGCGTCTTGCAAGGAATACATCTGCGCGCGCTGGAAGGCGCTCATGCGACCATGTGGTGAAAGCATAAACACAGCGACCGCGCTCTTGCCACGCATTGCATACTCGGCAGCTGAACCAGTGTCACCCGAGGTCGCGCCAAGAATATTCAAGGTTGTGCTGCGCTGTTTGAGTACATAGGGAAAGACTTGACCGAGAAACTGCATGGCCATGTCTTTAAACGCAAGCGTTGGGCCCTCGGAAAGGCTTAAAAGGGATATGCCGTCATAGAGCGGGCGCACAGGCACGATGGCGTCGGTCTTGAATGACGCTTTGCAATAGGCTGTCGCCGTCATTGCGGATAAAGCCGTGCGATCAATGTCTGTCACAAAGAGCGACAGTACCTCGGCGGCGAGTGCGTGATAGGGCAACGCACGCCAAGACTCAAGCGTTTCCAACGAAATGCGCGGAATCGACTCGGGAATCGCTAAACCACCATCGGGCGCGAGTCCCTCGAGCAAAATGTCTGAAAACTCGACAGGCGCCATGCCGCCTCGCGTTGATAAATATTTCATGACAGACTTTCCACTCTTAGGCGAGTCACGCTTGAGCGAACGAAGTGAAGACCCTCAATGCGGTTCATCGCCGCATTCACGCTGCGCTCCAATGCCTGATGCGTCAAGAAAATCAGATCAGCGTTGCCATCAGAGTCCGAAGGCTGCTGGACCATCGAGCCAATGGAAATCCCTGCATCCGCCAACACACGTGCGATATCAGCCAGAACACCTGGCTGATCCGCGACGGTCATGCGCAAATAATAGGATGTCACGACATCCTCGATAGGCAATATTGGCGTGTCCGCCATGGCGTCAGGTTGGAAGGCAAGGTGGGGCACCCGATGTTCAGGATCGGCAGTATGCAGGCGCGTGACATCGACAAGATCGGCGACGACTGCCGAAGCAGTAGGCTCCTCTCCTGCACCTTTGCCATAATAAAGTGTCTGACCGACCGCATCGCCGCGAACCAGTACTGCATTCATTGCGCCTTCGACGTTGGCGAGCAAAGATGCGCTCGGCACAAGTGCAGGATGGACACGCAACTCAATGCCTTCGGGGCGACGCTTGGTAATGCCAAGCAACTTGATGCGATAACCCAAGCGCTCAGCAAGCTTGATGTCTTCGGAGGCAAGCTTGGAAATCCCCTCGATATAGGCACGGTCAAACTGCACCGGGATACCAAAAGCAAGCGAAGCCAATAAGGTTAGCTTGTGGGCTGCGTCAACGCCCTCGATATCAAAGGTGGGATCAGCTTCGGCATAACCAAGCTTTTGTGCCTCAGCCAACACCGTTGCAAAAGGCAGCCCGCGCGACCGCATCTCGGAAAGAATAAAGTTGGTCGTACCATTGATAATGCCGGCCACCCACTCAATGCGGTTGGCGGTCAAGCCCTCACGCATGGCCTTGATGATGGGAATGCCACCGGCGACAGCGGCCTCGAAAGCCACCATCACACCCTTTGCAGACGCGGCCGCAAAGATCTCAGTGCCATGTTTAGCCAAGAGTGCCTTGTTGGCCGTGACGACGTGCTTACCTTGGGCAATGGCCTCCAGCACCAACTCGCGCGCCAGCGTGTCACCACCGATCAACTCAACCACGATATCAATAGAAGGATCGCGGACAACCGAAAAAGGATCAGTGTTGACATTGACCGAGGGTCCAAGCAATGCGCGAGCCTTCGCAATGTCGCGCACAGCGACACGGGTCACCTCAATGCTGCGTCCGGCACGGCGGGAAATCTCTCCAGCGTTGCGCGCCAGCACTTTCCAAGTGCCACCACCAACCACACCCAACCCTAATAACCCGACTTTGATTGATTCCATTACAACAGCCCATCCTTGCGAAACATTTCTTTTATGCCACGAACCGCCTGTCGGGTTCGTTGCTCATTTTCAATCAGAGCGAAGCGCACATACTCATCGCCGTAATCACCAAAGCCAATGCCAGGCGAAACAGCCACCTTGGCCTCTTCGAGAATGCGTTTGGCAAACTCAAGCGAACCCGCGGCCCGATAAGGCTCGGGAATGTGCCCCCAGATATACATCGAAGCCTTAGGGTTTTCGACCATCCAGCCCGCCTCATGTAGCCCTTTTACTAAGACGTCTCTGCGGTTCTGATATTTTTGAACGACTTCAGTGACACACTCTTGAGGACCATCAAGCGCAGCAATCGCAGCCACTTGAATTGGGGTGAACGTGCCGTAATCGTGGTAACTCTTGATCCGCGCAAGCGCGTTGACCAGCTCGGCATTCCCTACCATGAAGCCAATGCGCCAACCGGCCATGTTGTAGCTTTTACTCATGGTAAAGAACTCTACAGCAACCTCCCGGGCGCCAGGCACCTGCATGATAGATGGCGCTTGATATCCATCGAAGCAGATATCCGCGTAGGCCAAGTCATGCACCACAATAATATTGTGTTCTTGAGCGAGTTTGACAACTCTTTCAAAAAAAGAGAGGTCGACGCACTGTGCAGTCGGGTTGCTGGGAAAACCCAGAATCATCATCTTTGGCTTAGGAATTGACTCACGCACTGCACGTTCAAGTTCCTCAAAAAAATCAGTCCCGGGCGTCATGCGCACCGAACGAATATTGGCACCCGCAATCACAGCACCATAAATGTGTATTGGATAGCTTGGGTTGGGGACTAGAACGGTGTCACCAGCGTCCAGTGTCGCTAGCATCAAATGCGCAAGTCCTTCTTTTGAGCCTATGGTCACGATGGCTTCGGAGTCTGGATCGAACTCAACCTGAAAGCGACGGGAATACCAATCAGTAATGGCTTTGCGCAGACGTGGAATACCTTTTGAGACCGAATAACCGTGGGTGGTAGGTCGCTCAGACGCCTCAACCAGTTTCTGTACGATATGTGGAGGTGTAGCGCCATCAGGATTGCCCATGGACATGTCAATGATGTCTTCGCCGCGTCTGCGTGCCGCCATTTTGAGCTCTGCCGTGATGTTGAACACATAAGGGGGCAGCCGCTCGATGCGTGAAAACTTTCTCATCCTCAGTCCTTGTATAAGAAATTCTTAACCTGCTTTTGACTTTTTGCAAATGACTTTTATTTGCAGCGCAGCAAAACCCTGTAATCTAGCGCATCATGACGTAAGCCGCAAATCGATATCGGGTGGCTGAAATTCAATATTTTCAATCCCCTCAGCGAGATGCGGTCGCCTCTCCTGTCCCGACTGATTGCGCTATGATCAATTGAACCTTCCGGAGTCATGATTGAAGCTTCACACAGATACCAATGCGGCCCTCAATACCGTCACCGGCTACGGCAACGGATTCGTCGAAATCAACAGAGTCCGCTTTGACCATGCGATATTTTTTGGTCCGAGCGGCGACGTTCTCAAATGGTCAGCAGAGAGCGCAGACAGTATTTCAACACAATCGTTACTGCTGGCAGCAGGCCTGACCCTCTTGCCCATCGATCCGATGGCATTTCTTGAGTCAGACCTACCACCACAACCTGAAGTCGTCGGAGAGCGTCCCGAGGTTCTTCTTGTTGGCACCGGCTCCCGTCAACGGATGCTTGATCACGCTGTCCTAGCGCCACTGCTGCGCATCGGTGTGGGGGTTGAATGCATGACGACCCAAGCCGCGGCCAGAACCTACAACATTCTGATGGCAGAAGGTCGTCAAGTGATCGCAGCCCTTTTACCGGAGCAAGTCTGATGAGCAATGCCCAAATCGGTAAACCCGCACCCGCCTTTACAGCGAACAGCACCTTCGGAGAAATTTCCCTACAAGGTTGCCTCGGCCGAGGCGTTGTCCTGTATTTTTACCCAAAAGACAACACCCCTGGTTGCACCACCGAGACCCAAGATTTTCGTGACCTGCATGATCAGTTTTTGGCTGAAAGCTGCGTCGTGATTGGCGCCTCGAGAGACTCTTTGAAATCACATGAAAATTTTTCCAAAAAACTCGATCTACCGTTTCCATTGATCGCAGACCCAGAAGAAATACTTTGTGAAATCTACGGGGTCATGAAGCTTAAGCAGATGTATGGAAAACAAGTACGCGGAATCGAACGCAGCACATTCCTGATCGACGCAAGCGGAAAACTCGTACAGGCCTGGCGTGGGCTCAAAGTCCCCGGTCACGCACAAGAAGTATTGCAGGCCGCACGTAGTCTGACCTAATGCACTGACCGCTCTAGCCTATTCATTGCTCGACCCATTGGAGATTTTCAGCATGCCGTTGCCCAAGCTGCCCACTCGTCTAGCCGCGATCCTCGAAGTGAAGGACCTCAAACTTGAGCTGGATGATGCGCCCCGAGAGCGCGTAGATGTTGAAGCTGTCGCGACGATGGCGCCACACCCTGTCGCACAGACTCCTGCGCCGACAACCGCCGCCCCGGTCTCTATTGCAGCACCTGATTCCAAGGCGTTCTTTACAGACGCATCGATCGACGACGCGCGTGAAGCGCGCGCTAAGACTCCTGTGCACGTCGAAGCAAGCTCACCGAAAAAATCTGCGAGTAAAAATACGCCACCAGCCAAGCCAAAACCTACCAAGGCCAAAGCAGATGGAAAAGGGTTACGCAAACTCTTTGTCTTAGATACTAATGTGCTGCTGCATGATCCAAGCTCATTATTCCGCTTTGAAGAGCACGACATATTTTTGCCAATGATGACACTCGAAGAGCTCGATCATCAAAAGAAAGGGATGTCAGAAGTCGCACGCAATGCCCGGCAAGTCAGTCGCTCACTCGATACGCTCGTGGGAGATCACCGACAGCTTGAGGAGGGACTTGCGCTTGACGGCTTGGGTCATAAAGATGCCGTTGGGCGTCTATTTTTCCAAACCACTGCGATGGAAAGCAGCCTACCGCCTGACTTGCCAATGGGTAAGGCAGACAATCAAATTTTGAGTGTTGTGCGCGCGCTGCATGACAAATTTTCTGACCGTGAAGTCGTCTTGGTGTCTAAAGACATCAATATGAGACTGAAAGCGCGTACGCTTTCTCTATCGGCCGAAGATTATTTTAATGACCAGGTATTAGAAGACTCGGATCTTTTGTATTCTGGGATGCTCGCGCTACCGGATAATTTCTGGAACAAACACGGTAAAGGTGTCGAGTCGTGGCAACAAGGCGGCACCACGTTCTACCGCATCTCGGGTCCCTTATGTCACCAGTTTATGGTGAATCAATTTGTCTTTTTCGAAGGACCGATGCCGCTTTACGCACAAGTGCGAGAAGTCAATGGCAAGAGCGCGGTGCTGGCGACGCTTAAAGACTTTACGCATGGAAAAAATAACGTCTGGGGCGTCACTGCGCGTAATCGTGAACAAAATTTTGCGATGAATCTGTTGATGAACCCCGATTGTGATTTTGTCTCCCTGCTGGGACAAGCGGGAACGGGCAAGACGCTCTTGGCGCTGGCAGCTGGTCTCGCTCAAATACTTGAAACCAAGCGCTATACGGAAATCATCATGACGCGCGTGACCGTCCCTGTCGGCGAAGACATCGGATTTTTGCCCGGCACCGAAGAAGAAAAAATGCAACCTTGGATGGGCGCGCTTGAAGACAACCTTGAAGTCTTAACCATGGGAGAGACCGATGGCGGGTCCTCTGCCTCAACAGGCCAAACAACCGACTGGGGTCGAAACGCAACGATGGATTTAATTCGTTCACGCATCAAAGTGAAATCACTGAATTTCATGCGAGGGCGAACATTTCTGAATAAGTACTTGATCATTGATGAGGCGCAAAACCTGACCCCGAAGCAGATGAAGACCTTGATTACGCGTGCCGGCCCTGGCACCAAAGTCATTTGCCTTGGCAATATCGCCCAGATCGACACACCCTATCTCACTGAGGGAAGCTCAGGCCTCACATTTGTGGTGGATCGCTTCAAAGGATGGCCCCATGCAGGGCATATCACCTTGCAGCGTGGCGAGCGTTCGCGCCTGGCCGACTATGCGGGCGAAGTACTTTAGGGATGAATGTTTCGACATGAAATTTGCACGATGAAACTGATCCCTATTCTTGCTCACGCACCGATCGCCATGACCGTAGGCGATGCGGCCGGTATCGGCCCAGAGATCGTCGTCAAACTGCATGCGCGAGGGTTGAGTGCACCTTGTATCGTTTATGGCGACACAGGATCACTGCGGCGTGCCTGTGCCTCGCTAGGGTTTGACTTAAAAATCGTTGAGCTTGCGCGCACAGACCCGTTGACGGATCAGTATCAACAAAGCGGTCACATTTTTGTTCGACCCACGTTGCCCGCCCTGCCCGCGGACCTCCCCCTCGGTAGCGTCGACGCGCGTGCGGGCGCCGCCGCCGTCCAAGCACTTTGCGACGCGATTGATGATGCACTTGCGGGGCGGATACGTGCAATCGTGACCGCCCCTCTTAACAAAGAGTCCATGCATGCCGCCGGGATCGACTTTCCAGGGCACACCGAAATCCTCGCAGAGCGTTCCAATACGCCACACGTCGCAATGATGCTTGTCAACGACCACCTTCGTGTCATTTTGGTAACCATTCACATTGCTTTGGCCGATGTTTCACCCACAATCACCACCGAGCTTGAGCTGCGTACTATTGAGCTCGCGGGCGTTGCCTGCCGAGCGATGGGTATCGAGGCGCCACGCATTGCCGTCGCAGGACTCAATCCTCATGCGGGTGAGCAAGGAAAATTCGGTAGGGAAGATTTAGATGTCATTGCGCCCGCAATCGCGCTCGCGCGCGCCAACGGGCTCGACGCGACAGGCCCTTGGCCAGGTGACACCGTATTTATGCGTGCCCGCAAAGGTGAGTTTGATATCTGCGTGGCCCAATATCACGATCAAGGGCTCATCCCCATCAAATACCTCGGCATTGATGAAGGCGTCAATGTCACCGTCGGCTTGCCTTTTGTGCGCACCAGCGTTGACCATGGCACCGCTTTCGATATCGCGGGCCAAGGCGTCGCTGACCCCTCTTCCCTCCAAGCTGCCTTTGACTTAGCCATACGTCTAACGTCACACCTTGTCACAACAAAAAACAAAGGGTAAACCCTTGCTTTAAGTAATGTTAATAAATAATCGGTTTAAGTGTCCCGCCTAAGTATATAATTTACATAGTTTTTATACTTCAAAGGCGTTGGGAATGCGTGTTGGATTGTTTTTAACCTTTCGCAAAGTCTGTCTCACCGGCTGTATCAGCCTGAGTATTGCTTTGTCTGGTGCGCCCGTTGTGGCACAAAGTACGACGCAAAGCACCCAGGCAACCAAGCCAAAAGCTACTACAACACAAAAGGCGACGACACAAAAAAAATCCTCGTCAACTAAGAAATCTAAAACTACCCAAAGCAAGACGAAATCTAAGTCTGCGGCAAACAGCAAGCAGAAAAAGGCAGCACCCGGCGGCACCCCCCAAGGGAGTCGCAGTACCGCCCCACGTTCAGGCACAGGTAAAGCAATCGCTGCTGGCGCCACCACAGCCGCCGTGGCAAGTGCCGCAAGTGCACAGCAAGCTCAGGCTGACCGTCGCTCTGGCAATCCCGCAAGCGGCCTGCGCTCAAATGTCGTGTTTGTACAAGACCTCAATAGTCAAACCGTGCTTTTTGCGCGCAACGACGAAGTCGCTCGCCCTATCGCCTCGATCACAAAACTCATGACGGCACTGATTGTCGTGGATGCCAAACAGCCACTTGATGAAATGCTGCAAATTACTCAGGCAGATGTCGACGTGGTGAAATTCAGTCGCTCCCGTCTAGCTGTCGGTGCGCGTCTCTCGCGAGGCGATATGCTGCATCTTGCGCTCATGTCCTCTGAGAATCGCGCGGCCAATGCGCTTGGCCGACATTATCCGGGTGGGATGCCGGCTTTTGTTGCAGCCATGAACAACAAAGCAAGGGAACTCGGCATGAGCAATAGCCGTTTTGTTGAACCCACAGGGTTGTCTAGCGCAAACGTCGCCACGCCTCGTGACCTGGTTAAACTCATGCAGGCTACGGCGGCTAGACCTACGATTCGCTTCTACACGACCGACCAGCAACACGAAATCGCGACACGTGGCCACGCCACCCTGTTTCGCAACACGAACATGCTCGTCACGAATCCTAACTGGGATATCCGTATATCAAAAACTGGCTTTCTTAATGAGGCCGGCCAGTGCCTTGTGATGGTCGCTCGCATCAACAATCGCGATACCGCCATTGTTTTGCTAAATGCTGACGGCAAAGGCACGCGTATCGGCGATGCCGTCAAAATCCGTCAATTGGTGCAAAATCGCCAAATGGTCGCGATGTCTCGCCCTGAGGCAAACTAAAAAAGGCTAAGGCCTTTAGTAGCTCGACTGTCCGCCAGCGAAATTCAAGAAACGCGTGCTAGAGCCTTGGAACGTAAGGCGCACAGTGCCAATGGGCCCGTTACGCTGCTTACCAATAATGATTTCTGCCGTACCCTTGTCTGGAGAGTCGGGGTTATAGACTTCGTCGCGATAAATAAAGAGAATCAAGTCTGCATCCTGTTCGATGGCTCCAGACTCGCGCAGATCGCTCATGACAGGTCGCTTGTTAGGACGTTGCTCCAAGCTACGGTTGAGCTGAGATAGAGCGATCACCGGACACTCCAGCTCTTTGCCGAGCGCTTTCAATGAGCGACTAATCTCAGAAATCTCCGTCGCGCGATTTTCACCTGCAGAGTTCGCACCCATCAGCTGCAAGTAGTCAATCACGATCAGACCCAGCTTGCCGCACTGGCGTGCCAGACGACGCGCACGCGCTCTGACTTCAACAGAGCTCAAGGCTGGTGTTTCATCGATATACATCTGCGCATCCTGCATACGCTGCACAGCATGGGTGACGCGAGGCCAATCATCCGCCAAAAGCTTGCCAGTCCGCATCCTATGCTGATCGAGCATCCCAACCGAGCCCAGCATACGCATGGCTAACTGCACGGCCCCCATCTCCATGGAGAATACTGCGACAGGAAGTCCTTGCTCAATCGCCACGTGCTCAGCAATATTCATCGCAAGAGAAGTCTTACCCATCGATGGACGGCCTGCGATAATCACAAGGTCTCCGCCCTGCAGTCCTGATGTCATACGGTCAAGATCAGTGAAGCCTGTTGGCACTCCCGTCACATCCGTATCACCTTCGCGATGATAGAGCTCGTCAATCCGCTCAACAACTTCTGATAGCAACGGTTGGATTTCCCTGAAACCTGCGCTGGCTTTAGCGCCTTCTTGGGCAATTTTGAATACCTTGGACTCAGCTTCATCGAGCAGCTGACGTGCTTCTTTGCCCTGGGGGTTAAAAGCGGTAGCGGCGATCTCATCTGCGACCGTGACCAGCTTACGGAGCATCGAGCGTTCGCGAACAATCTCGGCGTAACGCCGAATATTAGCGGCCGAAGGTGTGTTGTGCGCTAACGCATTGAGGTAGCTCAGGCCACCGACTTCGTCGGACTTTCCAACGCTCGAAATAGACTCGTGAACGGTCACGACATCCGCAGGACGAGAAAGGTTAATCAGTCGCGAAATATGATGCCAGATCAGCTTGTGATCATAGCGATAGAAGTCCTCTTCGTTTACAACATCCGTGACACGCTCCCAAGCGCCATTATCAAGAAGCAAACCACCCAAGACGGACTGTTCTGCCTCAACGGAATGGGGAGGTACCCGGAGATACTCTAACTGTGGATCTGGCTGATTATTCATAGATGGATCATAACCTCAAGGCGTCAGACACATACAAAAAGCCTCGCACATCACGCCCGGGTAACCGTCGCAATAACCACTCCGTGTATTTCTGCACTCCACCAAATAATTTGCCAAGGCGTTTGAGCTGCGCCGTCACCGCGGGATCCGGATTGGCCGCTAGGTACGCGTCTAGTAGTCGATCGCAGAGCAATCTACGCTCTTGCTCTGAGAACTGTTCGCCCCGCAGTCCTGCCATCGAGGACATCATCTGATAGACATCGTACGCTTGCCCAAGCGGCCTGGATAACGCTTCGCCAATATTTTCCTCAAAGTCGATCCGTGTAATTCGCTCTCCATCCACCATCAAATTACGGAGTTGAGCACCCCCGTGCACAAAACCTGCGCGATGAAAACCCGCCAAATCCTGCGCGGCAAGGTCCATCCATTTGAGGCGAGCCTCGGGTGTAGACTCCCTAAGAATTGTTGGTAAGCTTTCTCCGACATAGTCAAGCACAAGAACACTGGGGCCGTGATAAAGCACCTCGGGTGCGGGGTAGTGTCGGGTGTGTAGCGTCAGCAGACGCTCTGTTTCATCTTCGACCCGATTGCGCAACAATATCCGAGCCGAAGGACGCTCCTTGAAGCCCCACCAACACAGCAGGGAAATCAAGAAGGCTCGCAGATAACGCACGCCATAGCTCAGACGACCCAGCAAAGAGGGCCTTTTAATCTTGATCACACACAATCGCCCAGCAAGCTCAACGACGCTCACCTCATGGGTGAGCGTTGCATGCGCTCGAAGCCAGTCGCTTAGTGCCTTTAAAAACTGCGGATCAGAATGGGTCATTTCTCGCAAGTCGTCTATTTAGCAAAACATCAATGAAACGTGCCAGCTCAACTTGGCAATTGCGCTAAACCTAACAACACCACAATACAAAAAGCCGGCAATTGCCGGCTTTTTGTATTGTGTCATCAAGGCTTAGACGAGATCGCCAACCACGACAACTTTAACGCTGCACACCACGTCAGGATGCAATGCAATCTGAATAGATGTTTCGCCGACGGTCTTGATTGGACCTTCGGGCAGACGGATTTGCGACTTTTCAATACCAGCAAAGTTTGCAACCAATAAACCAGCTGCGATATCCATGTTGGTCACGGAACCGAACAGGCGGCCATCCACACCAGCTTTTTGCTTGACGGTCAAAGAGTAACCTTCTAGACGCTGACCAAGTGCTTCGCACGCGGCCAGTTTCTCTGCTTGGGTTTTCTCAAGCTCAGCACGGCGGAGTTCGAACTCTTTGAGCGCGGCCTCTGTCGCACGACGCGCTTTTTTCTGAGGGATCAGAAAATTACGAGCATAGCCGTCGCGAACGCGCACAACTTCACCGAGATTTCCAACGTTAACGACTTTTTCGAGCAGAATGATTTGCATAGTGTGCCCCGGGATCAGTTGTGGTTATCAGTGAAGGGCAGCAAAGCCAAAAAGCGCGCACGCTTAATTGCTGAGTCGAGCTGACGCTGATAGATGGCTTTTGTACCTGTCAGACGCGCAGGGATGATTTTGCCGTTTTCCTGAATGAAGTCACGCAATGTATCGAGATCTTTGTAATCGATCTGGTCAACATTTGCAGCGCTAAAGCGGCAGAACTTACGACGCTTGAACAGTGGGTTTTGTTGAGTGAACTTCTTTTTTTCTTTACGTTTACCGAAGAAAGCCATGATATGCCTTGTTCAAATTTGTTGAATATGCTGCGCATGCAGCCGATATTTTTGAGAATCTTTTCGAACCGGGGCCAAAAAACCCTGAATCCGGACGTTGCTACCTAAACTCATCGTGCCCGCCATCTGTGCCAGATCTCCCATCGCTACAACCGCTAAATTAAGAGCAATGCGACGGGGTTGACCTGCTTCAGTGACCTCTGACTCGTGTGAGAGCATGAACTCGAGTACTTGAACTCCTGCGGGTGTGTACCTTAAAGGAGAAAGCTCAACAATCAGACCCTGCACCTCAAGTCGATTCACGACAAGTCCGGCTTACTCAGCGTCTTCCGGGGTTGATTCGGCAGATGCTTTACGCGCTTCTTCGCGCTCGACTTGCTTCATCATGATTGAAGGCTCTGTTTCAGCAGCTTTCGTCTTAATCACCAGATGACGCAGGACAGCATCGTTGTAACGGAAGGAATGCTCAAGCTCGTCGAGCGTCACTTGACCACATTCGATGTTGAAGCAAAGATAGTGTGCTTTGACAAGTTTTTGAATTGGGTATGCCAACTGACGACGACCCCAGTCTTCGGTGCGGTGGATTTTTCCGCCCTGAGCTGTGACCATCGCTTGATAGCGCTCAACCATGGCGGGCACCTGCTCGCTTTGGTCTGGGTGAACAATAAAAACAACTTCGTAATGGCGCATGCAATGCACTCCTGAGGATATCCGAACATGACAAATGATCGTGTGATCAACATGCTGTGTTCGGGGGCAGCCCGCAAGTATGATTCAAACCCGCCGCTTAAACCTAACGTTTAAACAGCCAGTCCAGACCTGTCGAGCAAGAAAGTCTATTATTTTCGCGCATTTAGCGACTTTTAGCAAACCGGACTCAATCGAACACGACCGAATGTCGCTCAGGCAAAGAATCGCCCGCGAATCGATCGCTCGATGCCCGCAGCGTCCAGCCCCACTCCAGCCAGCAACGCTGTCTGCTCGCCATGATCAATAAATCGGTCTGGCAACCCCAGATTCAGCACTGGACAGACGATCGCGTGCGCGGCGAGCGTCTCGGAAACCGCGCTACCAGCCCCCCCCATCAGACAGCCTTCTTCGACAGTGACGATTCCGGCTGGATGTTCAGCGGCCATTTGCAACACGAGCTCGGTATCAATGGGTTTAACAAAGCGCATATCGACCACCGTCAAATCGAGCGCCTCTGCGGCCTGAAGAGCGGCGGAAAGCAGCGTTCCAAAAACCAGAACCACCACTTTTTTACCCCTTCGACGCACGATACCCCTTCCAAGCGGCACGACATCCAGAGTTTGGGTCACCACGGCACCTACGCCTGCCCCCCTGGGGTAGCGAACGGAGGCAGGCCCCGGATGCTGATAACACGTCGTCAACAGCAGACGCGTCTCATTTTCGTCAGAGGGTGTGGCCACCACCATATTTGGGATGCAACGCAAGAAAGCAATGTCGTAGTTACCCGCGTGCGTCGCACCGTCTGCACCGACGAGCCCCGCGCGATCAAGTGCAAACGTGACATCAAGATTTTGCAACGCAACATCATGAATCAACTGATCATAGCCGCGCTGTAAAAAAGTGGAATAGATGGCGAGCACCGGTTTTTGTCCCTCGCACGCCATGCCAGCCGCAAAAGTCACGGCATGTTGCTCTGCGATCCCGACATCAAAATAGCGCTTGGGAAAGCGACGTTCGAATTCCACCATGCCACTGCCCTCGCGCATAGCCGGCGTAATGCCGTTTAGGCGTGGGTCGTGCTCAGCCATGTCGCACAACCATGTGCCAAACACTTGAGTAAACGTTGTCTTGGGAACTGCTGTGGACTTTTGAATGCCAATGGCAGGATCGAACTTGCCCGGACCGTGATAGAGCACCGGGTCCGCCTCAGCCAGCTTGTAGCCCTGACCCTTTTTAGTGACAACATGCAAAAACTGTGGTCCTTTGAGGGCACGCATATTTTGGAGGGTTGGGATCAGCGCATCAAGATCATGCCCATCGATCGGCCCGACGTAGTTAAACCCCATTTCCTCGAATAACGTGGCCGGAGTCACCATCCCCTTGGCGTGCTCTTCTAAGCGTCTGGCAAGCTCAAGCACCGGTGGGACATGCTGCAAAACGGACCGGCCCATATTTTTGGCCGCCGCGTAAAACTGTCCCGAGAGCAACCTGGCAAAGTAACGATTCAATGCGCCCACGGGCGGGGATATCGACATATCGTTGTCGTTCAGAATCACCAACATGTTGATATCTGGGGTCACACCCGCGTTGTTCATGGCTTCGAACACCATGCCAGCGGACATCGCACCATCACCAATCACTGCAATGTGCTGGCGCGACACGCCTGCATTGCGCGAAGCCACGGCCATCCCAAGCACCGCTGAAATCGAAGTCGACGAATGTGCCGTACCAAAGGCGTCATACTCGGACTCTGAGCGCTTGGGAAAGCCTGAAATTCCGCCAAACTGACGCAACGTGCTCATTGCGTCCTTACGTCCTGTCAAAATTTTATGTGGATATGACTGGTGTCCCACGTCCCAAATAATTCGATCATGCGGGGTGTCATACACATGATGCAATGCGATGGTCAACTCAACCGTGCCAAGATTTGAAGAAAGATGTCCGCCGGTGCGCGAAACCGATTCCAAAACGAAACCACGCAACTCCTGAGCAAGTTTTTTCAGCTCGCGACGATCCAGGACCTTAAGGTCCGCAGGTGTCTGAATACGATCAAGCAAATCAGTAGACATTTTTCTCGTCAATAATCATGCGTCAATAATCACGCAAAACAATAAAGTCCGCCAACCCTGCCAAGTAATGGCTGGATTGGCCAAGGGGAACAATCGCCTCGAGCGCCTCACGGTGCAGCTCTGCCGCAAGCGCACGGGCGCGATCAAGCCCCATGAGCGCAACGTAAGTGGGCTTATTAGCCGCAGCGTCTTTACCGGCAGTTTTTCCTAATGTAGTCGTATCTGTTGTGACATCCAACATATCATCCACAACTTGAAAGGCAAGCCCCATCGCACGACCATAGGCACTCAGCGCCTGTCGCTCTAAGCCGCTCGCACCCGCCGCCAACCCACCAAGCTCTACACTCGCGGACAACAAAGCGCCCGTTTTGAGCATATGCATCTGCTGCAAACTCTCTTGAGACAACGTTTGCCCGACGCTCGCCAAATCAATCGCCTGGCCGCCTGCCATGCCTAGACTCCCCGCAGCGCGAGCGAGCACTTGTGTTGCCGCCACAATCAGGCGGTTATCCACGGGCATTTGAGACAGCAACTCGAATGCAAGGGGCTGCAAAGCGTCCCCCGCAAGCAACGCAGTCGCTTCATCAAACTGAACATGTACCGTCGGTTGACCGCGACGCAGCGTATCGTCGTCCATGCAAGGCAAATCATCGTGCACAAGCGAATAGGCATGCACAAGCTCAACCGCCGCGGCAGCGCAATCAAGCGCACGGTCAAGCGTAGAGGCTTCTGCACGCCCTGCACTGCACGCGGCACCCGCCGCATACACCAACGCCGCGCGCACCCGTTTGCCTCCGCCAAGAACGGCATAACGCATGGCGCCGTGCAGACGACACGGCACAACGTCTGCCTGCGGCATGGACTGGGCCAGCACGGAATCAACATGCGAGGCGCGGGCATTCAGCCAACCAGAAATAGACACTGCTGTTTTGCTCATTCTGGCTGACGATCCAATGCATCGAATGGACGCAGCATGTCCGCCTCAAGCACGCTGACCTGCTGCTCGGCCTGAGCCAACCGCTCCTGACAGATGCGGGTCAACGATACGCCTCGACGATACGCCGCCAGCGATTCTTCGAGTGGCAGTACGCCGGACTCCATCTTGGCGACCAATTCTTCGAGCTGAGCGAGCGCCGTTTCAAAATCCTGAGGCAAATCGGCCTGCTCCTCCGTCGCGTTCATTGCATCCAAAGCAACAGAGGGCGCGGCAGAAGACGAGGCAGCTTTGATGGGCTTAATCAAATGAAACTCCATTGGAATCTGCGCAAGAGAGCGGCAGTGACACAACACATTAAGCGTCATTGTACGAGATCATCACTCAGCATAGTCCCCCATCCCTTGGGGTACAATCCGATCTTTAATATGGTGATCGGCGAATCCGATTTTTCTTCGCGCCAGAACGGTCATTCCGGCTGGCATGTGTTTCCGTGCGGAGGGAATCATGACCGACATTGGTCGGAGGGAGCATTTAGCCCCAGCTCGCACCCAGCTGCCCGTCAGTGCCTATTTTGACGAAGCGCTTTTTGCCCGTGAGCAAGCGAGCATTTTTAAGCAGTCCTCCCTGTACGTTGGGCACCACAAAGGTGTGCCCCGCAAGGGAGACTGGCGTAGTTTGTCCCACGAAAACAATGGGCGTGTACTCGTGCGCGGCGAAAATGGAGTCGAGCTCCTCTCAAACGTTTGCCGACACCGCCAAGCGTTAATGCTCGGCGGAGAGACAGGCAACGTCTCGGGACACGTCAATACCCATGGAAATCTTGTGGGTACTGGTGGCAACATCGTCTGCCCTCTGCATCGGTGGACTTATAACAAAGAGGGTCAGTTGCTCGGCGCGCCTCAGTTTGACGACAAGCCTTGCCTGAACCTCCAACGCTTTCCCCTAAAAGATTGCCACGGACTGTTATTTGAGGGTCCACGCGATCCTATGGCGGATATCGGCGGCCTGTTTAAACGTCCTGAGTTCGACTTCTCGGACTATGTCCTTGACCACGTCGAGGTCCATCAGTGCCATTACAACTGGAAAACGTTCATCGAGGTCTACCTTGAGGACTATCACGTCGCGCCCTTTCATCCAGGTCTCGGACACTTCGTCACCTGTGACGATTTGTCCTGGGAGTTTGCAGAGCAATATAGTATGCAGCGGGTGGGGATCCATCGTGCGCTGTCGCAACCGGGGTCGCCCGCCTACAAGACTTGGCATGAAAAGCTCCTGCAATTCCGCCAGGGCCAAGCGCCAGACTTTGGTGCGGTCTGGGTCACCTACTTCCCGACCCATATGATCGAGCTCTACCCTCATGTGCTGGTGCTCTCGACGCTCTATCCCGTTTCCCCGCAAGAGACTGTCAATATCGTCGAGTTTTATTACCCCGAAGAGATTGCATTGTTCGAACGCGAGTTTGTCGAGGCGCAACGCGAGGCCTACATGGAAACCGCGATTGAAGACGACGAGATCGCTGAGCGTATGGATGCGGGTCGACGCGCACTTCTCAAGCGCGGCGTCTCTGAGATAGGTCCATATCAGTCACCGATGGAAGATGGCATGCAACATTTCCATGAGTGGTATCGAGCCACCATGGACAAAGAGTCCGAAACTCCGACTGGGAACTCTTTGAATCTTTAATTGTCGAATTTACACTTTTGACAGATCGTTCAGTTCATTGACTCCCTTTTAAGGGTGAGACGCACTGAACAATTTTTAATCTTTCACTTACGCTTAACGACTCAACAAAAAAATATGAAAAGAATTGTGCTTTTTCTGGCGACCAACCTCGCTGTGATACTGGTTCTGAGTGTCACGCTCAATATATTGGGGGTCAATCGTTTCATCACGGATCAGGGCCTGAACGTTCAGATGCTGTTGATCTTTTCGCTGATCGTAGGTTTTGCCGGTTCGATCATCTCCTTGCTGATCAGTAAGCCGATGGCCAAATGGAGCACGGGTGCGCAGATTATCGATCCAAAAGCGCCTGGCGGTCCTCGTGAGTCTTGGCTTCTCGACACGGTGCACCAGCTCGCGGATCGTGCGGGTATCGGCCGGCCCGAAGTCGCAATTTACGAAGGCGAGCCAAACGCCTTTGCCACCGGTGCTTTTCGTAACGATTCACTTGTCGCGGTCTCGACGGGTCTACTCGACAGCATGACCGAGGAGGAGATCTCTGCAGTGTTGGCCCATGAGGTCGCGCACATTGCCAATGGCGACATGATCACCTTGACGCTGATTCAAGGCGTAGTCAATACCTTCGTGGTGTTCTTTGCACGCATCGTTGGTTATTTTGTCGACCGTGTCATCCTAAAAAATGACAAAGGCCTCGGCATTGGTTACTACGCGACCGTGATTGTCTGTGAAATCGCTTTTGGCATTGTTGCCAGCCTTATCGTGGCTTGGTTTTCGCGTCAGCGCGAGTATCGTGCCGACGCTGGATCTGCCCAGCTGTTGAGCTCGCGTGAGCCGATGATCCGAGCGCTTGCTCGCTTGGGTGGTTTGACCCCAGGCGACTTACCCAAGAGTTTTGAGGCCGCCGGCATCGCGGGTCGGGGTGGTCTGGGTGCAATGTTTGCCACACACCCCCCCATCCCTGCTCGCATCAACGCCTTGCAACAAATGCCAGTCCGCTAACACCACTGATCTGCTCTAAAAATGGTGCCCACGTCTTTAAATACGTGGGCATTTTCATTTAATGGGCTTGCTCCCAATTCGGTCCGACACCGACCTCTGCCACCAGTGGCACCCTTAAGCTTGCCACCTCGCACATCAGACGTGGCAAATTTAGTTTAATGATTTCAATTTCATCGTCGGGTGTGTCAAGCACCAACTCGTCATGCACCTGCATCACAATCTTACTTTGCAGTTTTTGATCATGCAGCCAGTTTTGTACAGCAACCATAGCGAGTTTAATTAAATCCGCGGCAGTCCCTTGCATGGGAGCATTAATAGCAGCACGCTCTGCCCCTGCCCGTCGGGCGCCCGCAGCATTGATGTCTAACAACCATAAACGACGCCCAAACACCGTTTCAACGAATCCCTGCGCATGTGCGAGCGTTTTTGTTTCCGCCATGTACTGGGCCACACCAGGATAGCGTTTGAAATAACGATCAATATACGACTGCGCCGCATCTCGTGTAATACCCAGATTACTCGCCAATCCAAACGCGCCCATGCCGTAGATCAAGCCAAAGTTAATCGCTTTGGCAGCCCGTCGTTGCTCGCCAGTGACATCGGGGAGAGGAACGCCAAAAACCTCTGAAGCCGTCGCACGATGAATGTCCTCGCCTGCCGCAAAAGCCTTCTGGAGGTTTGCATCATTGGAGACATGCGCCATGACGCGCAACTCGATTTGCGAATAGTCGGCGGAAATGATCTTGCCGTGCGTCGCAACAAATGCTTCGCGCACACGCCTACCCGCCTCAGAGCGAACGGGAATATTTTGAAGATTGGGGTCAGAGGAAGCCAGCCGCCCTGTGATCACTGAAGCCTGCGAATAATGCGTATGTACCCGTCCAGTAGAGGTGTTGACCATCTTGGGCAGCTTATCCGTGTAGGTGGATTTCAATTTGGCCATTCCACGATACTCAAGCAAGACCTTGGGCAACGGGTAATCCTCGGCGAGTTTAGTCAACACCTCTTCATCGGTGGAAGGCGCACCCCCAGCCGTTTTTCGCACGACAGGCAACTGCATTTTGCCGAATAGAATTTCACCGAGTTGCTTGGGTGAGTTGAGATTGAAAGGTTGCCCCGCCAAACCATACGCGCGCTGCTCTAATACAAGTAATTCCTGACCCAATGCGTGGCTTTGTCGACCTAACTCTGCCGCATCAATCCGAACACCCGTGCGCTCGATCTCGAATAGCACGCGGGATGTTTGCATTTCCAGTTGGTAGATGAACGCCAACTTATCGTTTTGCTTGATTTTGGGATGGAGTACCTCGTGCAGTCGAAACGTGAAATCGGCATCTTCACAGGCGTACTGTGTGGCACGTTCAAGGTCGACCTGATCAAAGCAAATCTGGTGAGCGCCTTTGCCACAAATTTCCTCAAACGAAACCCCTTTAACCCCAAGATAGCGCTGGCCGAGTTCATCAAGACCCACACCCCGATGCGACTCCAGCACATACGCCTCAAGCATCGTGTCATTCGCTACGCCCTGCAGGTCAATACCTTCATTCGCAAAAATGTGCGTGTCGTACTTGGCATGGTGAAGCAATTTGGTGGCCTGCCTATCCTCAAGCCAAGGCTTCAGTCGCTGCAACACTTCTTGTTTAGGTAACTGACCTTGGGCATCTGCGCCGCGATGCGCGAGCGGAATGTAACAGGCACTCCCCGCCTCAACTGAAAGTGAAATCCCGACCAATCGAGCCTGCATTGGCTCCAAAGAGGTTGTCTCCGTGTCGAGCGCCACACAACTCGCTGCGCTCGCACGGGCAAGCCAGAGATCGAAAGTTTCCCAATCGGTAACCATGTCGTACTGCTGATGAACGGGGGCTGTCGGCTTAGCCGCTTCCACGGGCACACGGGTGTCCCCTTTTGGTACCCGCTCCTGCTCACCCGTCAGCTCTCTCAACCAAGATCGAAAGCCATACCGCTCATACAGATGAATGAGTGCTTCCCGGTCCGGCTCACTGGGCACAAGCACCTCAATATTGGGAACTTCGCGATTTAAGTCGCAATCAATTTTGACGGTCAACAACTCCCGCGTGAGCGGAAATTGACCGATCGCCGCACGCAGATTTTCACCCGCCACACCTTTGATTTCAGCGGCACGATCTATCAGCGCATCGACAGAACCATATTCTTCGATCCATTTTGCAGCCGTTTTAGGTCCCACCTTTTGAACGCCGGGTACGTTATCAACCGTATCACCCACGAGCATTAAGTAGTCCACAATACGTTCTGGCCCTACGCCGAACTTACGCACGACGCCAGCAGGGTCCAGTTTTTCATTGGACATGGTGTTGACCAACGTGACATGGGGCGTGACGAGTTGAGCGAGGTCTTTATCGCCTGTAGAAATGACCGTATGGACATCATGATCCGTCGCCCAGTGCGCTAGAGTACCAATGACATCGTCCGCCTCGACGCCCTCGATACCAAGTACTGTCCAACCCATCGCACGGATCGCCGCGTGAATGGGTTCGATCTGGGCGGCGAGCTCCTCAGGCATCGGTGGGCGATGTGATTTATATTCTGGATATAGATCCTCACGGAAGGTCTTGCCCCGCACATCGAACACGCATGCGGCATACTGTGCCTGATAATCGTGCAGCATTTTGCGCATCATGTTGACAACACCATAGATGGCACCGGTCGGCTCACCCTGCGCATTGCGCAAGTCAGGCATGGCGTGAAAAGCACGGTACAAATAACTCGATCCATCTACTAGCAACAAGGTTTTTTTCATGGGCCACAAACAAGAAGTAGTTTCGCCGGCACTCCAGCAAACAACCCAAATTATGTCAGAGATGCTGCATGCGGCAGACACTCTGGCCAAGATTGGGCCAGCAATCAGCATCTTTGGTAGTGCACGGATCAAAAAAGACTCTCCGTACTATGCCACTAGCGAAAAAATCGCTCAGGCACTCGCCCACGCAGGCTTCACCGTCATCGCAGGGGGTGGGCCAGGCATTATGGAGGCTGCCAACAAAGGCGCCTTCGAGGCGGGTGGGATGAGCGTTGGCTTGCACATCAAGCTACCCAAAGAATCTAAACATAACGATTTTCAGACCATCAGTCTGCCATTTCAGCACTTTGTCTCTCGAAAGGCGACTTTTTTCATGCATAGTCTGGCCTATGTCGTGCTGCCAGGCGGCTTTGGCACACTCGATGAGCTATTCGAGGCGGTCACACTCATGCAGACTGGAAAAATCCCTGCCGGACCTGTGATTTTGGTCGGGAGTGCCTTCTGGGGTGGACTGATGACATGGATCCGCACCGAACTTGAACTCACGGCACTGATCAATCCGTTGGATCGGCACACCTTGACGATTGAAGATGACCCTCAGAAGGTTGTAGAGCATTTAGCGCGTTTTTATCAAGATCACCCCGGCGTGATGGCCAGACAGCCAAATGCCCCGGTGTGAGCCCGCAGAATGTTGAGACCGCAGCAGCGCTGCACTAGAATGAACGTTAATGGATCACTCGCTGGAGAAACACTATGGATCGCGCAGTATTCCCAATGAAACTTAATAACCCGGACTTATTGCGGGCACAATCTTATATCAACGGCAAGTGGGTCGACGCTAAAGATGGTGGCGTCTTTGCCGTCGATAACCCTGCAACGGGCAGCCACATCGCACATGTGGCCAACCTCGGCGCTGCTCAGGCGCAACTTGCGATTGACGCAGCGAGTGCCGCTTTTCCTGCATGGCGCGCCCGTACGGCCAAAGAACGCTCAGTTATTTTACGTAAATGGTTTGATCTGATCGTCGCAAATACTGATGATCTGGCTCGCATTATGACCATCGAACAGGGCAAGCCCTTTGCCGAAGCAAAAGGCGAGATTGCCTACGGTGCATCGTTTGTCGAATGGTTTGCCGAACAAGCCAAACGCGTCATGGGTGACACGATTTCCGCGCCGATTGCGAGCAATCGCATGCTTGTTTTGCGTGAGCCTATCGGTGTTTGTGCAGCGATCACGCCGTGGAACTTCCCGATTGCGATGATCACCCGCAAGGTCGCACCCGCAATCGCCGCAGGTTGCACCATCGTGCTCAAACCTGCCGAACAAACGCCTCTCTCCGCGCTCGCGCTTGCGGAACTGGCTGAACAGGCAGGCATCCCTGCGGGCGTACTCAACATCATCACAGCGGATAGCGAGCAATCTATAGCAATCGGTAAAGTGCTCTGTGCAAGCCCGACCGTTCGAAAACTCACCTTCACTGGATCCACACCTGTGGGCCGCATCCTGATGCAACAAAGTGCTCCTAGCATCAAGAAAATGTCCCTCGAGCTCGGTGGCCATGCTCCGTTTATCGTCTTTGAGGATGCCGATATTGATGCTGCGATCGAAGGCGCGATGATTTCTAAGTATCGCAACGCAGGTCAAACATGTGTGTGTACCAATCGTTTCTATGTACACGCTAACGTCTATGACAGTTTTGCAGAAAAACTGGCGGCCAGAGTTTCAGGTTCTTTGTCGGTGGGCGAAGGTTTTGAAGACAAGGTCACCACAGGCCCACTGATCGACGAGGCCGCGGTCGCTAAGGTCGATGAGCACGTACAGGATGCTGTCGCAAAAGGCGCGAAGATTTTGTGTGGCGGCGCCAAGCATCCTCGTGGTGGTCGCTTTTACCAGCCCACCGTCATTACTCAGGTTTCTGAAGACATGTTGTGCATGCGCGAAGAAACGTTCGGCCCGCTCGCACCCATCGTCAAGTTCACCGATGAAGCTGAAGTGATCCGTTTGGCAAACAATACGGACTACGGTCTCGCTTCGTACTTTTATAGCCGCGATATCGGTCGTATCTTCCGTGTTGCAGAAGCATTGGAGTACGGCATGGTGGGCGTGAACACGGGCCTCATTTCGAATGAAATGGCGCCTTTTGGTGGTGTCAAACAATCCGGACTCGGTCGCGAAGGCTCCGTGTACGGTATGGACGACTTCATGGAAATGAAATACGTCTGCCTAGGCGGAATTTAACGCGTCGGAATTTAACGCACTGGCAAATCAGAGTAGTACATAAAAAAACACCCCAAAGTTTGGATATCCAAACTTTGGGGTGTTTTTATCGAGCAGCTTTGCTTAACGCTATACGTTAACGTGACATGTTAACGCGACATTTTGCGACGCTCGTGCTCTTTGAGGTAGCGCTTACGCAAACGGATGCTCTTTGGTGTGACTTCCACCAGCTCATCATCGCTGATGAACTCAACTGCATACTCAAGGTTGCAATCAACAGGTGGTACCAAACGCACAGCCTCATCCGTACCTGAAGACCGCACGTTCGTGAGTTGCTTACCTTTGATTGGATTCACGACCAGGTCATTATCACGGCTGTGAATACCGATGATCATGCCTTCGTAAACAGGATCGTTATGGGACACAAACATACGGCCGCGATCTTGTAGTTTCCAGATGGCATAGGCGACAGCTGCACCATCGTCTTGGCTGATCAGCACGCCATTACGACGCTCACCGAGCAAACCATCTTTTACAGGGCCATACGCGTCAAAGGTGTGACTCATCAAACCATTACCACGGGTCATCGTCATGAAGTCGCCCTGAAAACCAATCAGGCCGCGTGCTGGCACGCGATACTCCAAGCGCGTGCGTCCGCGTCCATCACTGACCATATCCAAGAGCTCAGCTTTACGCATGCCAAGCTCTTCCATCACCGCACCTTGGGTGTTGTCTTCGAGATCAATGCTCAAATTCTCGTAGGGCTCAAGCTTTACGCCATTCTCTTCCTTGAGCACCACGCGAGGACGCGACACGGCCATTTCATAACCTTCGCGACGCATGGTCTCGATCAAAATGGTTAGATGCAATTCGCCACGACCCGACACTTCAAACACGGTGTCGTCGTCCGTATCAGCAACGCGCAGCGCCATGTTCGACTTCATCTCGCGATTCAGACGCTCACGCAGCTGACGACTTGTCACAAATTTACCCTCACGGCCTGCCAACGGGCTGGTGTTGACCATAAAGTTCATGGTCAGCGTCGGCTCGTCAATTTTGAGTAATGGCAGACCCTCAACAAGCTCAGGCGAACACATTGTTGTACCGATCGCAATATCTTCAACGCCGTTGACCAACACAATATCACCGGCAATCGCACCATCTACGATCTCGCGCTCGAGACCCTTAAACTTAAGGACCTGATTAATTCGACCCTTGAACTGCGCGCCATCGGGGCCATTCAGACAAACGACGTCCATACCTGTCTTGACGCTTCCACGGCGGATACGACCGATACCGATTTTGCCAACATAGGTGCTGTAATCGATGGAGCTAATTTGCAGTTGTAGTGGCGCGTCAGCATCATCATCGCGCATGGGCACATGCTCGAGAATCGCGTTAAACAGAGGACGCATATCGCCTTCACGCACATCTTCTGTTGGACCCGCGTAACCATTCAGACCTGAGGCATAAATGATTGGGAAGTCCAACTGCTCCTCAGTCGCACCCAGTTTGTCAAAGAGTTCGAATGTTGCATTAATGACGAAATCGCAACGTGCACCCGGACGATCGACCTTGTTAATGACAACGATCGGCTGCAACCCTAGCGCAAGCGCTTTTTTAGTCACAAAACGTGTCTGAGGCATTGGGCCCTCAACTGCATCCACCAACAAGAGCACGCCATCGACCATCGATAGCACTCGCTCAACCTCTCCACCAAAATCGGCGTGACCGGGGGTATCAACGATGTTGATGTGTGTGCCTTCGTATTCGACTGCACAGTTCTTGGAAAGAATCGTGATGCCACGCTCTTTTTCAAGATCGTTAGAGTCCATGACCCGCTCGGTCATTCGCTCATTGGAGCGAAATGTACCGGACTGACGCAAAAGTTGGTCGACGAGTGTCGTTTTACCGTGGTCGACGTGGGCAATAATGGCAACGTTACGCAATGCGCGTGACATACAAATCCTTTAGTAAGTCTGAGCGGACACATCGTCCGCAGGTGATACATGAATGGAACCAGATGAAACAATATCTGGAGAAGCTGTGCTTTTTTTCGCTGGCACAAGCTCAGCGGGTAAATCTTCCATCGCGATCAAGACACGCTCGGGTGTCTCCATCGTTTGTAATGTTTCAAGCTCAATCGCATTTTCCAAGGAAAATGGCCCGACCATCGTTCGCCTTAAGGCTGAAAGATGTGCACAGCACCCCAATACACGACCAATATCTTGAGCCAAGGTTCTGATGTAGGTGCCCTTGGTGCAATGGATATAAACCTCAGCAGACATTGGCGTAAAACTTAACAATTCGAGTTCTAGAATCGTGATTTCTCGTGGCTCACGCTCAAGCACAATGCCCTGACGCGCATATTCATAGAGCGGTTTACCGTCACGCTTCAAGGCTGAAATCATCGGAGGGATTTGCATTTGCGTCCCCATGAAGGTCTGCAACACATCACGACAGGCCGCTTCTGTCACACCCGTAAAATCTGCCGGCGCTTGTTGCACAACCAAACCAGTTAAATCACCAGAGTCCGTTTCGCGACCGAACGCAATCGTTGCTCGGTAGCCTTTGTTTGCACTCAGCATTGCGCCAGATATCTTGGTCGCCCGCCCCATGCAACATACCAGCAAACCCGTCGCAAACGGATCAAGCGTGCCAGTGTGACCTGCTTTTTGGGCATCCATAGCATGCTTGGCTCGCTGAAGCGCGTGATTACTCGACAAACCAACAGGTTTATCCAGCAACAACACACCATCGAGCACGCGCCCGCGTCGTTTAGCCATCGTCAGTTTCCAGAAACGACAGCCTTACGGCTTGTCTTCAGGCTCGTCGGGGACGCCAGCGTACTGACCAGGCAGGTTCGCCTGATCAATCAAAGCGGACATCTCGATACCGCGCTTTAAGCGTGGATCATGAAAAAAGTGCAAGGTTGGCACGGTGTGGATGTGCAGCAACTTGTAAAGCAGAGAATGAAACCACCCTGCTTTTTCATTCAGTAGGGCGGCTGCCTGTTCGGGCTCAGCGCCAAGAACAGTGAAATAGACCTTCGCATGGGCATAATCCGTCGTCAACTCAATACCCGACAACGTAATAAGACCCGCACGACTCATATCGATTTCGCGCTGAATAATAATGGCCAAATCCTTCTGGATCTGGTCAGCGAGCCTTAAGTTGCGGCCGGGCGAGGATTTCTGTTTATGACGACTCATTAATGGGCATTAAAGCGAACGGGCCACTTCCTTGATTTCAAAAATTTCGAGTTGATCGCCAACTTGCAAGTCGTTATTGCCTCGCAAGGTGATACCGCAATCAAAGCCAGACTTAACTTCTTTGGCATCGTCTTTAAAACGACGCAGCGAATCGAGCCAACCGGTCCAATGCACAACGTTGTTGCGCAACAAACGAATCTGCGAGTCGCGACGGACTAAACCATCAGTCACCATACAACCTGCGACAGTTCCGATGCGTGAAATCGTGTAGACCTCGCGAATTTCGACCATACCAATAATTTCTTCACGCTTTTCAGGCGCAAGCATGCCGGACATGGCGAGCTTGATCTCGTCGACGGCATCGTAAATGATGTTGTAGTAGCGAATATCGACACCGTTGGACTCAGCAAGCTTTTTGGTACTCGCATCCGCACGAACGTTAAAGCCGATAATCACAGCGCCCGATGCAATCGCCAAGTTGACGTCGCTTTCGGAAATACCACCCACTGCGGCATGAACAACCTGAACACGCACCTCTTCGGTCGAGAGCTTGAGCAGCGATGCGACCAAAGCTTCTTGTGAACCCTGTACGTCTGTTTTGACAATCAGAGAAAGGGTTTGTGCGCCTTCGCTGATGTTTTCGAACATCGACTCCAGCTTGGCTGCCTGTTGACGGGCCAGTTTCACATCACGGAACTTACCTTGACGGAACAACGCGATCTCACGAGCACGTCGTTCGTCGGCCAGTGACATCATCTCGTCGCCAGCAGCAGGGACTTCGGTTAAACCTTGAATTTCGACAGGGATCGAAGGACCAGCAGATTGAATCGGCTTGCCATTTTCATCGAGCATGGCACGCACACGACCATAACTAGCGCCTGCTAACACCACATCACCACGTCGTAACGTGCCACTCTGGACTAAAATCGTTGCAACAGGACCCCGACCTTTGTCGAGACGCGCCTCAATCACAATACCTTTAGCGGGCGCCTCGATTGCGGCCTTGAGCTCTAGCACTTCGGCTTGCAGCAAGACGTTTTCCAACAGCTCGTCGATACCCTGACCTGTCTTAGCCGACACGGAAATAAAGGGCACATCACCACCATATTCCTCGGGCACCACTTCTTCGACGACCAGTTCCTGCTTGACCCGCTCAGGATTGGCATCAGGCTTGTCGATCTTGTTGACCGCGACAACAAGTGGTACACCAGCTGCTTTGGCATGGTGAATCGCTTCTTTTGTCTGAGGCATCACACCATCATCTGCCGCAACAACCAAAATTACAATATCGGTCGCCTTGGCACCACGGGCACGCATCGCCGTAAAGGCTTCGTGTCCGGGCGTGTCTAAGAAAGTAACCATGCCACGTTCAGTTTGCACATGGTAAGCACCAATGTGTTGTGTGATACCGCCCGCTTCGCCGGACGCCACCTTGGCGCGACGAATGTAATCCAGTAACGATGTCTTACCGTGATCAACGTGTCCCATGACCGTCACCACTGGGGCGCGAGCAAACAATTGAAGATCTTGGTGAGGCGCTTCCTCATCCAAGAATGCCTCGGGATCATCCAGCTTTGCGGCAATTGCTTTATGGCCAAGCTCTTCGACCACAATCATTGCAGTTTCTTGGTCAAGGACTTGGTTGATCGTCACCATCTGACCGAGCTTCATCAAGTGCTTGATGACCTCACCCGCTTTAACTGACATTTTGTGAGCCAAGTCAGCCACGCTGATGGTCTCTGGCACGTGAATTTCACGTGCAATAAACTCGATCGGTGCGGGCTCACGGCGATCCTGCGTGACGTTATTTGAGCCACGACCACCTTTCTTGCCACCCGACTTGCCCTTACCACCCGCACGCCAACCGTCGCGCCCTGGCGCGGCCGGCGCATCACGCTTTTCAGCAGGCTTTTTGCGTGAAGCGTCGTCAGTCCAAGTCGATGCAATTGCACCAGATTTCAATACTTTTTTACCGGCGGCATCTACTGCGCCTTCTTTCTTGAGGCCTTTGGCAGCCGCTGCAGCAGTCGCAGCTGGCTTATGCAACGTACCAGAAAGTGCAGCGACTGGCTCGGGTAGAGGCTTGATGACTTTGCGAGGACGATTCAACATGTCACGCAAGGCAGCAGCCTCAGCCTCGGAGGCGCGACGCGCCTCATCACGGGCTTCGCTATCAACAGGTGCGGCCACAACATGCGCAGGCGGAACAGCACGACCACGCGTACCTTTCACTGGCTTGTACGGTTGTGGCACGCGCTCTTCGGCCGGAGCCGGCGTGACGCTCTCGGTCGCTTGTGTGAGCGGTGTTTCCTGCGTTTGCGCGTCAGATTTCACAGGAATGGCAGCCTCAGCACCAGGCAGCTGAGCTGCAGTGGCAGAAGCTGCGCTGGACTCTTTACGAGTATCAGCCGCTTGGGCGACATTTGTCCCGACTGGCTGATCTGCATGCTCTACAGGAGCCGCTGACTCGGCTGGCGAGGCAGGCAGGTTGGTCTGAACTTGCAAGGGTTGCTCAGACAGGGTCTCTGCAACCACGGCCGACTCAGGCGCGACACTCACGTGCTCAGCTGAAGGCTCACTAGGGTGAGCCTGTGGGGAATCAAGTGCTTGTGCACGAGTGTCAGCATCCGATACACCTGCGTCCGCCGAGGCCGCAGTTGTTGCCTCAGCTACAGGCGCGACCAGCTGATCAGCAGATGCTGCGATAAGCTCTGCACCCGTGGACGTCTCAGACTGGGCCTGAGTGTCGGCAGAAACAGGTGTGGCTTGAGGTAGGGACTCAGATGCAGACTGAGGCGCAGCTTGTAAGGCGGTGTCTGATAATTCGGGCGTATCACGCTTGACGAAGACACGCTTTTTGCGGACTTCGACTTGAATAGTGCGCGAACGACCGGATCCATCTGCCTGACGAATCTCGGAAGTCTGGCGTCGCGTTAAGGTGATTTTTTTGCCCTCTGTCGCACCATGGGACCGACGAAGAGACTCAAGCAGGCGAGCCTTGTCGCCATCAGTGACGTGATCATCCACTGAAATAAGATCAACACCTGCGGCACGCAGCTGTTCTAACAGCACGTTGGCAGGCATTTTCAGCTCGGTAGCGAACTGGGCGACTGTATTACTCGACATTAGGCTCTCTCTTACCTTTTTTACAGCGTTACCACTTCAAGCGTTACAACTTCAAGCGTTACAACTTAAATCGTTACAACTTCAAGCGCCATCACTTCAATTTGCTGCGCAAGCGACGCTTGAACAGCGAACATGCATTTTGCTACTTTTCTTCAAACCAGTGCGCACGCGCAGCCATGATGAAGTCACTTGCTGTGCTCTCATCGAGGCCTGTCATTTCGGCTAGTTCGTCTGTTGCCAACTCGGCAAGCTCATCGCGCGTTGTCACGTTACCTGCAGCTAACTTTGCAACCAGCTCGGAAGTCATACCCTCGAGGGACAGCAAATCTTGCGCAGTTTCAACACGCTCTTCTTGAGCAATCGCCTCAGTGAGCAACGCATTACGCGCACGTGTACGCAGCTCATTAATGGTGCCTTCGTCGAACGACTCGATCTCAAGCAACTCCTGCATCGGGACGTACGCGATTTCCTCGAGGCCTGTAAAGCCTTCATCAATCAGGATATCAGCGACTTCTTCGTCCACATCCAGGCGAGACATAAAGGCCGTGCGCAGCTGGGTGCGCTCAAGCTCTTGTCTGTTATGGCTTTCTTCAGGCGTCATGATGTTGATCTGCCATCCAGTCAGCTCGGAAGCAAGCCGTACATTTTGACCTTTTGAGCCAATCGCTTTAGGGAGATTTTCCTCATCGACGACCACATCCATCGCGTGGCGATCTTCGTCGACCACAATGGACTCAACGTTAGCAGGTGCCAATGCACCAATCACAAACTCTGCTGGATCCTCAGACCACAACACAATATCAACCTGTTCGCCGCCCAATTCATTACGAACTGCCGTTACGCGCGAACCACGCATACCGACGCAAGTACCAATCGGATCAATGCGCTTATCGTGGGCAACAACAGCGATTTTGGCGCGGACGCCTGGATCGCGCGCAGCACCTTTAATTTCGAGCAAACCCTGCTCAATCTCGGGCACTTCGTTTTCAAATAACTGACGAATAAAATCTGGTGCCGTGCGAGACAAAATAACTTGCTGCCCACGCGCGGTACGATCAACCTTGAGGACCCAAGCGCGCACACGGTCACCCACGCGCAAATTTTCCTTGGGGATCATTTCGCTGCGTGGCAAACGTGCTTCGATTTTGCCGGTTTCGACGATGACATCGCCTTTGTCCATACGCTTAATGGAGCCAGAAACAATCGTTTCGCCGCGATCCAAAAAATCATTCAGTATCTGCTCGCGCTCGGCATCACGTATGCGCTGCAATATCGCTTGCTTGGCCGCCTGGGCACCAATGCGTCCAAACTCGATCGGCTCAAGAGCCTCTTCTATGTATTCGCCTACCTCGATGTCCGCCACAATTTCGCTTGCATCGGAGAGCATCTCCTGCTGATCGGGCTCCTGCAAGCCCTGATCATCAGCAACAACCAGCCAGCGACGGTAGCCCTCGTGATCTCCCGTCGAGCGGTTCACAGACACGCGGATATCGGCATCCTCTTTGAAACGCTTTTTCATGGCGGAAGCCAGCGCGCCCTCAAGTGCGTCAAACACCACATCGCGCGTCACATTTTTTTCACGCGCCAACGCGTCTACTAACAGAAGAATTTCGCGACTCATCGCTTTTTGCCCTTGAAATCCAGAACGGGATTTAACTTGGCGCGCTCAACGTCCGAAAACGCAAATGCCACCTGTCGAATCTCGCCCTTTTTTGCCTCAAACTCAATACCGAAAGGCTGAACCGCCTCGGCACCCGCAGCGCCGGCAGATCCAATGAGGTCCACCAGTTCACCAGAAAAAACTTTTTGATTATCTACAGCTTCGCGGAGCTTGACCTCGACGCGCTCACCGACAAATCGCTTGAAATCTGCCTCGGACTTTAAGGGGCGATCCACACCAGGTGAACCAACCTCAAGCCTACGATAGTCGATATTTTCAACCTCAAACACTCTGGACAGTTGCTTGGACACTTGCTCACAGTCTTCGATGCGTATGCCGTCCGGCCGATCAATCGTGACGCGCAATAAACCAAGCGCGGCGCGCTCGATATCGATGAACTCGATATCCATGGAGGCTAATGCCTGCTGCGTAAGTGTATAAAGATCTGCCATACGTCCAAAAAAAAGGGCTGAAAACAGCCCGTTCACTAAAATGAGTCCTGCACCTGCGCTATGGGCGCTGATACTTGAACCTGTGCCCGATGGGCGCTGATACCTGAGCCAGGCTCGGTAGATAAATATCGCGCATATATATATAGACCAAAAACCACTGGACATATACAAAAAACAATCCGCAGACAATACTCGATAGCCCTAAATTTTAGCATGTATTGTGAAAAAAAGCTTGTCGCAGCAACGATTTACGTCAAACTGCTGCGATCAAGCCGACCAGTAGGCTGTCAGCCCGCAGGTCACTTCAACGGTTTCCGCGCGGGGACTTTGAGAAACCAAGCTTTGATTCATGCGCAGAAGCGCCACGGGGCTGCCAATCATCCCCTTTAGGCGCTGAGCGTCCAGCGCCCGAAGCCCCTGCAGCTCCCGGACCCGGTCTTGAGCGACCAGTAGGCTTATCAGAGCCTCGACCACCCGTTTTGGGCGGACGTCCCTGCCCTCCGGGACCCGAGGGCCCTCGACCTCGAGCCTGATCAGCGCCAGTGCCTGGCACAAAATCCTGTCCTCCTGGACTGGCCGCGCGACCATAACCACGCTGGCCACCTTGACCGGGTTGCCTTGGCTGGTCACTTTGCCCACCTTCAGCGCCCATCGGACCTCGACCTGTAGGCCGAGCAGGACGGCCCGGACGTGCCGCACCCTTTGGACCCGGCTTGTTGCCCTGCGCCCGCGGACCTCCGGATGGGGGCCCGCCAGGTTTACCGCGACCACCTCGTCCAGCACCTTGACCAAATTGAGGATGACCGTTTGCATAGCCGCCGCCAACCGTCAATACAGCAGCCGGATTCTCTGATGGATGCACAAACGGTCCTGGCTTGCCAGTACGTCCACCTTGAATATTTCCTCGTCGGCCGACTTTTGCACCGTGAGTACCATTGCGCTCAAGCGTACCAAAACCTGGTGGCAAGGCGCTGTCATGAGAGACGGGCTGTTTAGGCGCACGTGAGCGACCATCCACAGCGTCATCGTCACGGATCAATCCAACCTGCACCATCAGTGCGGAAACCAGTTTTGGATCGAGCTCTTCCCAGCGACCACGGCGCAACGTTGTTGGCAGCACAATATCGCCAAAACGCGTACGAATCAGTCGACTGACAGTCAGTCCAATCGACTCAAACATTCTGCGAACCTCACGATTGCGCCCCTCGTTGAGCGTCACGCGATACCAGCGATTGCTACCCTCGCCTCCGATGAACTCAACCATGCCAAAACTTGCTGGACCATCATCGAGGACCACACCATCTAACAATAGTTGACGCTGCTCGGGGCCAAGCTCGCCCAGCACGCGCACTGCATACTCGCGCTCATTGCCGTAGCGAGGATGCAGCAAGCGATTTGATAAATCGCCAGAAGTTGTCAGAATTAATAAACCCTCAGTATTGAGATCTAGTCGACCAATTGACAACCACTTGCCCACCTTCATCTTAGGTAAGCGTGAAAACACGTTGGCACGACCGTTCGGATCGTCATGACTGACGATTTCACCCGCCGGTTTGTGATACAAAATAACGCGCGGAGGCTTTTTAGTATTAGTGCGGGTGACTGGCTTGCCATTGACACGCACATTGTCGTTGACGCCCACACGTTGCCCTATATGCGCTGGCTCTCCATTGACAGAGACTCGGCCGGCGATGATCAACTCTTCCATCTCGCGACGGGAGCCAATGCCGGCATCAGCCAACACTTTGTGCAACTTGGGCATCAGAACATCACTGTTCAGATATTTATTCAGCCGCTGCTCAATACGATCTGCACCACTTAAATAAGAGAGCGCCTGCTCTGCCTCTTTTTCTGCAGCAACAGGATCACCCATGTCAACGACATCACGGGCATCCTCATCAAAGGAAACTGCCGCCGCGTGAGGACTGGGCGCACCGCCCTCAGGCACCGGGCCTGAAACAGGTGCATCGCTACGGCGACGACGAAATGGCGTCCGTAATTTGCGACCTCGTGACTTTGGACCGCCACCGCCTGTCTCACTAAAAGATTCTGCATCATGCGGCACAAAAGCCGCTGCTGTCTGGACGTCCGAGACATTTACGGTATCAACGCCGTGGTGCGGTGTCGCATGCGCATGGGACGGCGCTTGCACAGCTACGTGTTCTGGCGGCGCCTGATGGGCAGCAGATGCTTGAATATCCAAACGCTCTGCACTTGAATTTTCTGCAGCGCTTGCGTCGCGGAGCACCGCATCCGTTCGAGCTCTAGCAGTTTTGCGCGGCGCGGCAGGCTTACGTGGAGCAGCAACCTTAGGCGCATCTGCTGACGCAGCTTCAGAGGTAACAACCGTCACACCGACGTTCGCCGCAGCAGGTGACGCGCCGGTGACTGAACTAGAGCCAGTCACTGCCTCAGCGCCAGCGTCTGTTCCAGCACTCAGTGCATTCGTTGTTTTCTTGGCTCTCTTGACCGCGGCTTTGACCACAGTCTTAGGAGTCGCCTGCGGCGCCAAATCGAACTCTGCAATCGGCGCAGTCTTAGGCGCCCTGGGCGTAATCTTGCGGGGCGAAGATTTTTTCGCTGGCGCATCCGCTTGATTTGGTGTGGCAGGCTCAGTCGATGCGCGGGCCTCGACAGTCACCGTCGCCTTGGCAGCGACATCTGCCTCAGCCTTCGCAGCGACTTTACTTGTGGAAGCTGTTTTGCGCGGGGTCGCAGTCTTACGCGCAGCGGTTTTACGCGCTGGCTTTTGAGACTCGCTGGCTTGCTCGACGTCTTGTGCCACTGGCTTGGAGATCAGGCCTGATTCTTCGGTATTCGGTTTAGTCACTTGGACTCCAGATTGGTATTGTGCTTGTTTTGTTCATCGACAGATTCGGATTGCTGCACCGGTGTGCATGCCGCGTCGTCTAGTGGTTCTTGTGTTGCGTTAAGCGCTTCGTTAGTGGGCGCTTCGTATTTATCTTTATCCAAATTTTCAAGATCTAATGCCGGGGCGCTGATCTCATGACTGGTATCGGCCACACTAGGTGCCTCGACAGCCAAACCAGCTTCTAGGGTCAAACCGGCTTCAAGCGTTAACGACTGCAAAGCTTCAGTGATCTCTGCGGCACCCAACGCTGGTAACTCGTCTAGGGCACGCAAACCCAAATCATCCAAAAACTGTTTTGTGGTCCCAAGCAAACCAGGGCGGCCCGGGCCATCGCGGTGGCCAATGACCTCAACCCAGCCACGATCCTCAAGCGTTCTGACAATCTGAGATGAAACAGTCACCCCACGAATATCTTCAATGTCACCCCGCGTAACCGGCTGTCGCCAGGCAATAATCGCTAAAGTCTCCATGACGGCACGAGAATACTTTGGCACACGCTCGGGACTCAATCTTTCAAGATATCTCTGCATTGAGGCCCGGCTTTGAAAACGCCAACCTGAGGCAAGTTCCACAAGCTCCATGCCACGGTCGAGCCAATCTTGCTGAATAGACTCAAGCGCACTCGTGACAAGCTTGGCGGACAAAGACTCGTTTTCGAACAGCTTACGTAATTCTGTGAGCGGCATCGGACTCGATGCGCACAATAACGCAGTTTCGATCACGCGCTTAAGCACATTGAGTTCAATCGTACCTTCAGCGCTTGTACCTTCAGCGCTTGTATCAGCAGCGCCTGTCATATCAGCGTCCGTATTGTCAGCGACCGTATCGTCAACGACCAAGGTATCAACCACCTGTCCCTCGAGAGGATCTATCTCACTTAAAGCATTTTGCATGTCTTGCCGATCATTCATGAAAGTTCTATTTCCTATGCTCGCCTTGAGGCAACTTGTCCCGAAACGGGATATACGCTATACTTTATTCTTCAGACGCGGGGTGGAGCAGTCTGGCAGCTCGTCGGGCTCATAACCCGAAGGTCGTAGGTTCAAATCCTGCCCCCGCAACCAAATACAACTGGTCGATCGCTTTAAGCGCTCGGCCAGTTTTATTTTCTGGCCACACATTCATCATCACTCTATTTATTGGCGCATTGACTGGCGCATTGACTGTTTGTGTATTTGCTTTTTGTGTATTTATTTTTTGCTGGCTCACTGTTTGCGCATTTTCCTGCATGACGATCTTGTTAATGCGCAAGTTTGCGAATCGAAATAAGTAAAGCGCACGCGCTGCAAATAGACGCACTGAAGACAGACGCGCAGAATACAGACGTGCAAAAAACACACGAAAATAAGAACGCAAAAAACGAGCGGTATCAATCATTCAACAAAAAAATGTTAGTTAGGCCGACAGACACTACCCACCAAGGTGAGGCGCTTAGCGCTTTTCGGTCAGATGCAAGGATCCTGTCGCACTGTGACAACAAACAGTCACTGAAACGTTGCTATTGGAGCATCACGATTTCGTTGTAGCAGTTAATACTGCCACTTTTGGCACAGCGCATATATGGCTGCAGTCTTCAGTCACACTGAAAAATCTGAGATATTAGTGACTGGACAGGCGCCGTGCCGGACAATCAAGTCTTTGAATATTTAATATTTTCAAAGACTTAGACAAATAGATTTTTAAACTATTTGAAAATATAGAGATGAAATTCTATATATTATTCAGATTTTACCGTACAGCACCCTAAATCCTCAAGCTTTTTACTCAACCTTTTGCATATTCAGTCGAGTCCGAGCCCAGTTGCAATTGACTCTGCATCTAAATACAACACCTGTCGGTACGGTAGGTGTTGTAAAGCGTCTGGACTGAGGCCGGCAAACTGACCGATCGAGGCAGGCTGCTCTGAGGGCAGCCATCCTGGTCGGGAAATAACCAAAATCTGTTTTTCGCGAGCAGCTTCAGGTTCAAGCCCCTCAAGGGCCCTCTCCCCATCGGAAAGCAGTCGTGCTGCAGTGATCAACCGAAACGTCAACTGATGAAAATAGCGTTGGCCAAGGAAGGGGGTGTGCCGCAAGGTAAACGCCAATTGGTCGGTCTCGACACCGCGCGACTCAATGAATACTCGATTGAGTGGGTGGGTGCGCTCAGCGAGTGCCTCAAAAAAAAGCTTGCGCAACGCATCGCCAAGGCCGCTATGCATGCCGCAGCAGAGGCAACTATCCTGCGCACTTGCTGTGACCTTAGGCAGGGCAATGTAGCGTGCCCCCTGCAAAACCTCTCCATCTGATTGAATAGGCCCGATCACAACAGAGCCCACCATCGCTGCGTGCTTGAGCAGAAGATTTAAAAACTGCGTCTTCCCAGCGCCCTCCTCTCCCAACACAAGCACCAACGGTATACGTCCCGCTTGTCGCGATGTCTGAAACAACATCAATCAAGACTGCCCGGCCATTGAAACGCCGAAGGTTTCTTGTTTAAAAATCTTTGTACCGCGTCAGTATGCCATTGGCTCGTACGGGCAACCGCTTGAGCATCGGCTTCGATATCCATCATCGTATCGAGTGAGCTGTTCATCGACACATTCAGCGCACGCTTTGTCATAGCAAGCGCTGCAGGCGCAGCACTCGCAAAACATCTCGCCATCTGTTGAGCACGCTCAAGCACTCTGCCCTCGGGCACGATCTCGAGCACGATACCAAGATCCCGGGCCTGTTCTGCATTCAGCTCACGCGCGGAGAACGCCAACTCCTTGGCGCGTTGCGTACCAACGATGCGAGGCAAGGTGTAGAAAGCAGCGCAATCCGGTACTAAGCCAAGCCGCATGAAGGACATGCAAAACCGGCCAGACGGTGCGGACAAGACAATGTCGGCAGTTAAGGCCAAGCTAAAGCCCGCGCCAAAGGCTGGGCCCTCAACCGCTGAAATAACGGGGACCTCGAGACGCAGCAATGTTTCGATCCACGACAAATAGTCGTGTCGCATGCGATGCCTCCCGTCTTCGGGGGTCAAGGTACCTGCCCCCATCACACTGATATCTCCTCCCGCACAAAAACTGGCGCCTGCGCCTGTCAGAATGAGTGCGCGCAAGTCCCGCATCTGCGGAAACGTTGGAACAAGCGCCTTGAGCTCCTCGCGCATCACGGCATCAATGGCGTTTTTACGGGTGGGCCGATTTAGCGTAAGCGTACCGACACCTTCATGTAGTTCAAACTTGATTGTTTCCAAAACCTTTACCCCTTTATCCTTTAACTGGCACGCCTAAGTGTTAATCAGGCAATCTCAAAACATGCTTCGCGATGATTTCTTTTTGCACCTCAGTGCTTCCCCCATAAATCGTCGCGGGAATCGAATTAAACATAATAGCTGGCACATTCATCCCCTCCTCGCAGAGGTCAGTCGTATAACCCGTTGCGCCATGTTCCTGCGCATACTCGACCATCACCATGCAAATCCTCTGATAAGTGTCGGTCCCCCAGATTTTGAGCAAGGACACACTCGGTGGCAGAGGCTCACCACGTTTGACCATGTCTGCATAATGCGTGTAGGCCGAAACTTGATCCGTGACATCGAGCATCAGTTCTGCATAACGCGCCGCAAAAACTGGATCGGACATGAGATCTAGCCGCTCAGCGAGTAGCGCTAACTGGCTCAGTGCGTAACGGGACTGTTTCGGACTCCCCAGAAAAATTCGCTCAAAACCCAGAAGAGCTTTTGCAATCGTCCAACCCTGGTTGATTTCACCCACTAGATTGTCGACAGGCACACGCACGTTATCGAAAAAAACCTCGCAAAACTCTTCGTAGCCAACGATGTCTTTAATTGGGCGGATCGTAATCCCAGGGCTACTGAGATCAATAAGCAAAAAGCTAATACCTGCTTGTTTTTTAGCTGCCTTGTCGGTGCGGACCAGTGCAAACATGTGTGTCGCATCCTGAGCGAGCGTCGTCCATATTTTTTGACCATTCACGACAAATACATCGCCGTCTGGAATAGCTTCAGTTTGCAAGGCAGCCAGATCAGAGCCCGCGCCGGGTTCGGAATATCCCTGACACCACACATGCTCGCCTGCAATAATTTTAGGGAGGAATTTCTGTTGCTGCTCAGGACTGCCACGCTGTATAAGGAGCGGCCCAATCATCACAATCCCCATATCGGGTGCACGTGCCACGCCATACTGTTCTTGCTCTTCAACGTAAGCAATCATTTTTGCAGGTGATAGCCCCATCCCTCCGAATTTCTTTGGCCACGCAGGGGCGACCCAGCCTTGTGTGGATAACGTTGCATACCAATTTTTAATCTCATGCCAATGTAATCGTCGTGGTACATGACGCATAGACTCAGGATAATTTTTACGATAAAAGCCTCGAAGCATTTTCCTAAAGTCGGGGTCGGACATCGCGTCCCAGTCCGCATGACTAGGAAACTCAACGGCGTCGTCGATGGCTGGGTCCTCGATCTCCGGAGTCGACGCATGAAGATAACGCTGACGATGTCGACTTTGGTTGCCGAGCCAAGAGGAACAATACAACGCACGCTTAAAATAAAGGCCTACATCACACTCATCCGTAAAACCCATGGCGCCATGAAACTGAATCGCCATCCGCGTCACAAGTAATGCCGCATGCACGCAGCGGGCCTTAGCTCGACTCGCCAAGGCGCTCAAACCACCACCCTCCTCGACCTGTCGCAAGACGTCTTGAAGACAAGCGCCAGCGAGCTCGACCTGAATATAACCATCGACCGCACGGTGTTTAAGTGCTTGGAAACTACCAATCGGCTTTCCAAACTGCTTGCGTGTACCCAGGTAATCAATGGTCGTGGCCAATGCTTTTCGCATAATACCCAGCAGTTCTGCCGATTGAATCAGGCGTGCAAGATCATTGGCATCATCCACGAGCTCACATACGAAAGCACCAGACGCCAGCACCTGAGACGAAGGAATTTGGACCTGGTCAAAGGTCAATGTCGTGATGACTGAGCCATCCACGCTACGGATATCGTTCAGCGTGACACCCGAGGTTTGTGCGGGCAACCACAGTAACACTGGCCTTGCGTCATCCTGCGCAACAACCAACCACCCATCGGCACCCGAACCAGGTGTCACAAATTGTTTTTTGCCATTGAGCGTCAAAAGAGTGTGTGTCGGTGACGTCACAATTTGCAAACGGGTTGTGATGGGTTGAGAGGCACACATTAATTGCCCAAGCGACTCTTGCCAAGCCAGACCTGCCACCAACTCGCCTGACACGAGCTTTTCGAGTAAGGCCGAGCGTAGTGCACCTTCAGGACAGCGGCTCAATACAGTTGCTACCTGCACTGCAGTGGGAATTAAAGGCTCAGGTAATAGGCGTTGCCCGACCTCTTCTGCAATCGCCGCCATCTCTCGAACACCCAGACCGAGCCCGCCATCTTCCTCGGGAACGAAGACGCCTAGCCAACCCGCATTGGCCAACTCTTGCCAAACGGTGCGATCAAAACCAGAGACGCTATCCCGCAAGCGTCGCAACCTTGCGATGGTGTCCTGGCGTCCCAGCAAATCTCGGGCGCTGTCACGAAACGCTTCTATTGATTCGGTCTGCATAATGTTGTCCAAAGGAAAGTCAGCCGTACTTGCTTGCTCGATTGTATGAGTTCACGTCATTTACGCAAATGACGCACAATGACACTGCTGCAAAACTAAGCGCGATGTAATAAAGTAGCAGCGAGACGCTCGTTGCAAACGAAGACAGCCGTGGCAAACTGAGACCCTACTTGATACTTGAGACCAAAAATAATGATTCATAGTACCGAACAAAAAATTGTTGACGATGCCATTACTTCCCGCCATTCGATGCGCGCCTTTCTTCAAACGCCGATTTCCCGCGAGGACATCGAGGAGATGCTTGGCGTTGCAGCCCGAGCGCCTTCGGGATCTAATACCCAACCTTGGAAAGTTTACGTGGTCGCGGGTGAGATGAAGCAACGGGTCTCCGCTGAAATCCAAAAGGTTTATCAAGACAAGGCGCAGTTTGAAGCGTTAACTGAAGATTACAAATACTACCCGACGCAATGGGACTCGCCCTATATTGAACGTCGTCGCAAGGTCGGCTTGGATCTCTATAAATTGTTAGGTCTTGGGCGCGAGGATAAAGCCGGCATGAACGCTCAGCATGCGCGTAACTATACGTTTTTTGATGCACCTGTTGGTATGTTCTTTACCATTGATCGCACAATGAACACCGGCTCCTGGCTCGATTTTGGCTGTTTCTTACAAAGCTTAATGGTTGCGGCGCGAGGGCGTGGGCTCGACACGTGCGCACAAGCGGCATTCAACCGCTTTCACAACACGATTCGTGCTGTGACGGGCATTCCAGAAAGTGAGGTGATTATGTGCGGGATGGCGCTTGGCTATGCTGACATGACAAAGATTGAAAACTCACTCATTAGTGAGCGAGAGCCCGCTTCAACCTTTGCCAAGTTTCTCGACTGAACGCATCCTACCGCTAGAAATCAGCTGGTTTGATCGAAGCGCGTTTCCCAAGCTTCTACTTCGCTCAGACCAAGCGCTTCGTTGTACTGCGCGGAGGTAAACATTTTATCTTCGTAGCCAGCCATGTTGCCAGCGCTTTGCAGATGTGAAAGCGCTGCAGTCAACGCGTGTCCAAAGACGCCACGCGCCATACCTGGATAGATCGCTAAATCGACTCCCGCGCGCTTGAGTTCAGAGGACTGCAGCTTGCGCAAATCCGGGGCACTATCGACATTCACGACAACTGGCACCGACACACTCGCTTTGATGGCCAAGATGTCTTTTAGAATGTTTGGATTGGATTTAAGCTCGACAAAAACAGCATCTGCACCCACTCGAGCAAATGCTTGCGTGCGACGAATGGCCTCAGCCAGACCGAGCGCTCCCGCCGAGTCAGTGCGCGCAATCAATACAAAGTCTGGATCCGAGCGCGCTGCACTCGCTGCAGCTACCTTTGCAACAGCCTCATCAAAATCCAAGACGATCCGATCGCCCGGCATCTGGGCGCAGCGCTTAGGTGAAATCTGGTCTTCCATGTGAATCGCCGCGACACCTGCCGCTTCGAATTCCATGATCGCTCGACGCACATTCACCACATTGCCATAGCCTGTATCCGCATCGCAAATCAAGGGGATCGAGACACAAGCCGCGACACGGCGGGCGTGATCCGTCATCATCGTCAAGTCCACCAAACCCACATCCGGGCGTCCGAGCAACGTCGCAGACACCCCATTACCCGTCATATAGACCGCCTGAAAACCAGCTTGCTCGACTAAACGCGCACCGTAACCATCGTAAATACCTGGCGCACGCACTGTCTGACTCCCCTTCAAAAGTTGACGTAAAGCGCGGCGCTTCTGTGATGCAGAAATCATACTCATGCAAAATTCCAATCGGGATATTTTTGTAAGAACGGCACTAAGCCGCCCATCGAAAGAATGGCAAGAATTTCAGCAGGCAAAGGGTGCGTTGTCTGTAATTTTTTCCCCGCGCTCAATAAATGCCCCCCTGCCAAGTCGAGCTCAAGAGGCTGACCTTCTTTGATCGCCGAGGTATCGCATTCAAAAACAGCCAGGCCGTTATTGATCGCATTTCGAAAAAACTGCCTTCCAAACGACTGCGCAACGATCGCGCGTACGTTCATCTGATGCAGGACATGTGTCGCCTGCTCACGCGAAGAATTGATACCGAAATGTTGTCCCGCGACCAAGATTGCACCATCACTCGCCCTGATTCGCGCAGCGATCCCTGGGGAAAGCTGTTCGAAGGCGTGCTGAGCGACATACGCGACATCTTTACCAGGCAAATACTTATTGGAACAATGGATATCTGTGTTGACATGATCACCAAGCAAAAAAGCTGGTCCCGTAATGAATACACTCATGCGACTGACCTCCATGTTCCACCCTCAACCAGCCTTGGGTCAGTAATAAAACCCGTTAAGGCGGAGGCCGCGACCGTTGCAGCAGAGCCCAACCAGATATCCGCATTTTTGTTCGTGAGTCGCCCTTTAAAATTTCTATTCGCGGTCGAAATCACGGTGTCGCCATCGCCTGGAACGAGACGGTTGGTAATGCCAACACAGGTGCCACAACCCGCAGATTCAAATGAAGCCCCCGCGGTGGTCAAAATCTCAATGAGGCCTTCACGGAGCGCAGCAAGGTAAATTTGGCGTGAAGCCGGCGTCACAATCATCCGCACGCCCGCAGCGAGCTTACGGCCTTTTAGAATGGCTGCCGCTTGTCGAATATCGTCAAGCCTCCCATTTGTACAGGTCCCAATCAGGGCAAACTGAATTTTTTGTCGATCAATCTGATCCACACCAACGATGTCATCTACCTCGTGCTTGCGCGCCAATTGGGGGGGCAGATTTGCCACGTCTATTGCAAAGTGTTGCGAATAAGTTGCGTCGGCATCTGCAAAGGTTGGCTTGGGCGGCCGAGCACCGTGGGCGGCTAACCAGGCAAACGTTTTATCATCAGGCTCGAGAATGGCCGCCTTGGCACCCAGCTCAGCGGCATGATTACATAACGTCATACGATCATCGATCTCCATCGCTCTGACCGCATCTCCAACATACTCAATCGCCAGGTAGTTCAGTCCCTCAGCACCAAATTTTCCAAGCATGGCCAACGTAATATCCTTGGCCCATACTCCTGGAGCCAGCGTGCCTTGCAAATCAATGCGCACAGTTTGCGGTACGCGAAACCACAACTTGCTGCTTATCATCACCGCAGAAACATCCGTCCCCTCAATCCCGGTTCCAAACGCATTGAATGCCCCATACGTCACCGAATGCGTATCCGTACCCACCACCAAGTAACCACAAGTCAGGTGTCCGCCTTCAGGTAAAACCTGATGACAGATACCGTCACCAATGTCGTAGAGGCCCGTGCCGCGTTTGGCTGCAAAAGCTCGCATTGCGCTATGAATATCCGCGGCCTCTTGGTTGGGTGGCGGAGAATAGTGATCGAGCACGAGTGATGTTTTCTTTGCGAATTGCAGTGGCTGGTCACCAAACCGATCAATCATTTTGATTGTATTGACTGCGCGGGTATCGGTCACCATCGCATAGTCGACCTCGGCCACCACGACTTCGCCCGCACTGACTGACTCCCGGCCCGCGTGTTTAGCCAGAATTTTTTCAACAATGGTTGATCCCAAGATGCTTCTCTAAAAATTAAAATTTCAATGTACGTACGACCTTGCCCCAAGTATCAAACTCTTTGGTGACAAAATCTCGCATTTCTTGTGAGGTCGAGGGATCGGGATCCATCGCCTGACCACTTAGGCGCTTGAGGGTTGCAGGATCATTAATCGCCGCCACAATCGACTCGTTGAGTTTTTTGACAATCGCGGGTGGCGTACTGGCTGGTGCGATGAAGCTGTACCAGTTGGTCGCCAGGTAACCAGGAAAACCCAGTTCGGCGATGGTCGGCACATCCGGCAAGGACTCCGCGCGTTTATCGCTAGTCACCGCCAAGGCACGGAGTTTTCCAGCCTTGACCAAAGGAATGGCCGTCGGTGCACTGGCGAAGATGGCCTGAATCTCACCCCCTAGCAATCCGTTCATCGCGGGGCCGCCCCCTTTGTAATTGATGTGCTGAGCAGTGGTGTCAGCCCGCTGTTTGAGTAGCTCGCCCGACAAATGACCCGCACTGCCAAAACCCGAGGAGCCGTAAAACAAAGGATTGTCTTTATTTTTGGCGGCAACCAGATAGTCGGCAAAGGTCTTGATGTTGGAGTCCGCACGAACCACCAGCACATTGCCAAAACTTACGCCATTACCCAGCATTGCAAAGTCTTTTAGTGGGTTGTATGTTGTGCCATTGGGCATATGCGGATTGACCGCAAGCGACCCGATATTTGCCAACCCGATGGTGTAACCATCACCCGGCGCTTTCGCCACAAGGTCTGCAGCGATATTGCCGCCCGCGCCGGGCTTGTTATCCACAACAACCGTTTGACCCAGAATCTCACTGAGTTTGATCGCGATCGTGCGCGCGGCGGCATCTGTGCCACCTCCTGGCGCAAAACCTACCAACAGTTTGATGGGTTTATTTGGATACGTTGCCGCGGCGCCAGTCTGAGCGAAAGCGCCACTAGCAACACCGCCTATCGCACCAATCACTGCACTCATGAGCACTAGTTTTTTCAACTTATGCGAAAACATGTCGGGATTCCTTGAAAATAACGTGTCGATTTTTTTAAAAAAATTTAAATAAACGCCTGCTCGATCCTACTCCGTGGCAGCCTACAGTGACAGAGAATTTATTATTGCAACGCAACAAATATCTGCAGATCAAATTCAACTGAACACGCCAGACAATAAAACCAAGGCAAAACACAGAAGCGCACGCTCAATGCAATATTGATGCAAAATCAGCACTTATTTAGTTTTTACCTCACCCCACTTTTTTACCTCACTTCAAAAAAAATTAAAAATGAGAAGCAAATTATTCGTACCCGGGTCACGTCCTGAGCTCTTTGACAAGGCCTTGGCCAGTGCAGCTGACGGACTTTCC
>Ga0105050_10000216_pt1 | contig 82728 bp, 65 predicted proteins | sample FRY01_FD_78088 | JGI IMG/M metagenome (GOLD analysis project Ga0105050, IMG submission 78088) | Freshwater microbial communities from Lake Fryxell liftoff mats and glacier meltwater in Antarctica - FRY-01 | ecosystem: Environmental > Aquatic > Freshwater > Ice > Glacier meltwater ... | reverse complement strand
TTTCCTGGTGTCGCTACAATCGGAAAAAACATCATTTATTTGGAAAACAGAAACGGTAATTCAAATGTAAAATTTAAACAAGAAGATACACTTGAAACGATTTACAAGCTTCTAAAAGAGAGTGATATAAAAATACATAGAAGTAGGATGGACTGCGGATCCTTCACACAAGATGTTGTGAAAACGGTGGAAGAAAACAGTACCTATTTTTTCATTCGGGCACAACGTTGCAAGAGCTTGTCAACTCAAATTCGTGCAGTAACTGAATGAAAAAAAACAATGATTGGTTCTAAGGAAGTAGAAATTGCAAGCGTTCAATATAAACCATTTGGGGAGGAAAAAGAATACAGATACGTTGTAAGTCGTGAGCCGAATAAAACTAGACAAATTGATGTTTTTCACGGATCTCATTTCATTTACAGAGCTATAATGACCAATCATTGGGAGATGAAGGATGAGGAAGTTATTCACTTTTATAATCAGCGAGGAGCTTCAGAAAAGATATTTGATGAAATGAATAACGATTTTGGATGGGGAAATTTGCCTTTTTCATTTTTAGAGGAAAACACCGTTTATATGTCACTTATGGCAATGTGTCGAAATTTTTATCTGCATGTTGTGGAGAAATTTGCAAAGAAAATTGATTTTGTAGAAAATACTTTTCGACTTAAGAAATTTATTTTTCGTTTTATTATTGTTCCATTCAAATGGGTTAAAATTGGAGGACAAAAGACACTAAAATTGTTCACCAACAAGCCATATCATCTAGTTTTAAAGTAAGAAAAAATTGAAAAACACAAGAATTACAGGATACATATGTAAATTAAAATAAGTTAATTGACTATTAATCAGAGCATTGTCTTCGTTTTGCGATTATCCAGCATCAAGAGCTTAAAAAAATAAGATAACCCTTTTATCATTTCGGGATTTAATTCATAAAATAACTCCATAAAGCTAAAATGATCAAGATTTAGCTCAAAAATAGAAGTGAAAATCAAAAATCAAAGAAATTAAATTCTGCTATTTATTGTTTGCGGATTTGAGGTTGTACTAAAATTTAATTCCAACAAAAGTAAAATTATTCGGAAAGCCACCACTTTTTATGTATATATTTGATAATCAAAAAAGTTTTCAATGTCGTTTTGTTGATTCTGCTGATAAAAATTTAACAGTGTAAATTTTTTTAAAATATCAAGGGGGATTCCGCTTTTTTTATAACTTTTTTATACAAACATTTGTACCCTCAAAATTTCAACAGTAAAAGGTTAATAAATAAACTTTTCATTTATCTTTTGAAGTAAAACAGAAATTAACAAACTAAAAAATATGAGTAACAATCACGAAAGCGCCTGGGAATCCTGCCTAAAAGTTATTAAAGACAATATTTCTATTCAAGCTTTCAAGACCTGGTTTATGCCAATCGTGCCTATTAAGTTAGATAAAAGCATTTTAACTATTCAAGTTCCTTCTCATTTTTTCTATGAATGGTTGGAAGAACATTACATCACCCTTTTAAGAAAGGTTGTAAAGAAAGAAATAGGCCCTGAAGGAAGCTTGGAATATAGCATTATCATGGAAAACAATAATAAATCAGCGAGTCCTTACACTGTGAAAATTCCGACGAACAACACAAACTCATTGAGAAATGCTCCAGTAAATGTTCCAATTGACATGAATGAAAAGCAAATTCGTAATCCTTTTATCATTCCAGGTTTGAAAAAAGTGAATATCGAATCAAATCTTCAACCAAAACATACGTTCGAAAATTTTATTGAAGGTGAGTGTAATCGTTTGGCACGTGCTTCTGGATATGCGGTTGCTAACAAACCTGGTGGTACAGCTTTTAATCCTTTGTTATTGTATGGAGGAGTTGGTCTTGGAAAAACGCATTTAGCCCAGTCTATTGGGATTGCTATTAAAGATATTCATCCAAGTAAAATCGTACTTTACGTTCAAGCAGAGAAATTTACGCATCAATTTATCGACGCATTAAAAAACAACAGAACAAATGATTTCGTTCATTTCTATCAAATGGTAGACGTGTTAATCATTGATGATGTCCAATTCTTCACAGGGAAAGAAAAAACACAAGATGTATTCTTCTCAATTTTTAATCACTTGCACCAAAATGGAAAACAAATTGTTTTAACATCTGATAAACCGCCAATTGAAATGCAAGGAATGGAGCAACGTTTGCTTTCTCGTTTCAAATGGGGATTGTCAGCAGATTTAGGTGTTCCAGATTTAGAAACTAGAATTGCAATCCTTGAAAAGAAAATGTACGGTAGTGGAATCGAACTTCCAAAAGAAGTGGTTGAATACCTTGCTTACTCGATTAATACAAACGTACGTGAAATAGAAGGAGCGTTGAATACACTTTTAGCTCAAGCTTCATTGAATAAAAAAGCCATTACGCTTGAATTAGCAAAACAAATGGTAGATAAATTCGTGAAAAGTACAGCACGCGAAGTATCAATCGAATACATTCAAAAAATCGTTTGCGATTACTTCGACCTACCAATTGAGATGTTAAAATCGAAAACACGTAAACGCGAAGTGGTTCAAGCCCGTCAAATTTCCATGTTCTTCTCTAAAAAAATGACAAAATCTTCTTTAGCAAACATTGGAGCTCATTGCGGAGGAAAAGACCATGCAACAGTATTGCACGCATGCAGAACGGTTGTGAATCTTTCAGAAACAGATAAACAATTCCGTCATTATTTGGAAGATTTAGAGAAAAAACTAACGATTCAATAAGTTCTTAATAAAAAAGAAATTCCATGCGGATTTTAATGGTTTGCTTGGGTAATATTTGCCGTTCACCTATGGCAGATGGACATTTACGAAAGAAAGTCAAAGATTTAAAATTGAATGTTTTTGTTGATTCTGCTGGTACTGCAAATTATCATGTAGGTAAAGCTCCCGATAAACGTATGATTTCAACAGGAGCGAAATTCGGAACTCCAATAGATGACTTGAGAGCAAGACAATTTAAAGCAACTGATTTTGATAAATTTGATGTGATTTATTGCATGGATTCTGAAAACCTAAAGAATGTACTTTCATTAGCTAGAAACGAAAATGATTATCAAAAAGCTCGTTTACTATTGAACGAACTTCAACCAAATGCAGACTTAGCTGTCCCTGATCCATATTTTGGTACTATGGCTGATTTTGAAGCTGTTTACGAACTTTTAGATAAGGCTATTGATTGCATTATAGAAAAAATTAAAAATGGAAAAATTAGGTAAATTATTTCTTATCCCCAATACACTTGGTGGTGAAAGTATCAACGACATCATTCCAGCTGATGTAATAAAAATTTCAACGCAAATAAGACATTTTGCAGTAGAAGAAATCAAGTCTGCTAGAAGATTATTGCGTAAAATGGATCGTGAATTCCCCATCGATGACTGTCAATTTACTATTCTAAATAAACGCACAAACGAAGCTGAATTAATGAAAGTTTTGTTGACATTGACCAAAGGAAACGATGTCGGAATTATTTCAGAAGCTGGTTGTCCTGGTGTAGCAGATCCTGGAGCAGACTTAGTAGCTTTAGCACATACTCAAAACATAACTGTAGAACCTTTAGTTGGTCCATCTTCGTTTTTATTAGCCTTAATGGCAAGTGGCTTTTCAGGTCAACGATTTTCGTTTCACGGTTATTTACCACGCGAACGTAAAGAACGTATTCACAAATTAAAAGACTACGAAATGGACGCTAAACGAAATGGTACAACACATATTTTCATGGACACGCCTTTTAGAAATAATCACGTTATGGAAGATATTTTAAACGAATTAGGAGACACAGCAGAATTATGCATTGCATCGAATTTAACTAATTTCAACGGAACTGTTCGCACAATGAAAATCATCGATTGGAAAGAAAATGCCTTCGATTTAGGAAAAATTCCAGCTGTATTTTTGATTGGAGTGAGCCAGTAATTTAGTGGAGAGTGAAGTTTCTCAGTCTTTTCTTTAACATCTTTTTTCCTCCTCCTGCACCTCCCAAAGGGGAAAAATAGAGTGTGATTAACAAACGGATGGTTGATTCCCTAAAATAAGGAGGAAAAGTAAATTCTTTCCAAAAAACAAATTGACACCTACTTTAAAAGTATAAACAAAAAAAACGCACCCTTTCGAATGCGTCTTGCTATTTATTTGTTGTTTTTATCTATTTTGCTAATTCCTCTTTTACTAAAGAAGCAATCAACTTACCGTCTGCTTTTCCAGCTAATTTACTAGAAAGCACGCCCATAACTTTACCCATTTCTTGAGGTCCGCTTGCGCCAGTTTGTGTAATTGCGGCGATAACCTCTGCTCTAACTTCTTCTTCTGAAAGCATCTTTGGAAGATATTCCTCAATTACTTTCGCTTGAAATAACTCGTCAGCAGCTAAATCTTCTCTATTTTGAGCGATATACAAATCATACGTTTCAATACGCTGTTTGTGTAATTTCATACAGATTTTCATTGCTACTTCCTCAGAAACTTCGCCGCTTCCACCAGAAGTTGCTTCTAATAAAAGTTTAGATTTAACATCTCGCAAAGCTGCAAGACGTTCTTTGTCTCTTGCCAACATCGCTGTTTTGATTGCTGCGTTTATAGTTTCTGTAAAGCTCATTAGTCTACGTTATCGTGTAAAAAATTATTTCCTCTTAATGTTGCTGATCCGTCTGAATTAGAAGATAAACCAAATTTAGAATAAGCTGTTTCTGTGCTTGGAGTTTCGTAATTTAAATTAATATTACGACGAACGTAAGCAGGTTCATTTTCAAACTCAGCAATTCCTTCTGCTTTTTTCAATTTAGAAGTGAATTCTTGAATTTTAGAATGACGTTCCATCGTTCTTCTGTGTAATTCTTCTGGAGTAAGAACCTCTCTTTTTGGTGCACTTTCTGTGGATGGATTCTCAGCAAACATGTTCAATTCATGACGAATGATTACTTTTTCTTCCGTTTTTGGTGCAGTATTTTCTGATGTTATAGAAACAGCCTTTAGAGGAATTTCAGCCACAACTTCTGGTGTTTTTACATCAATGATATCCCAAGAATATTTCTGAACTGACTCAACTTCAATAGTTTTTTCTTTCTCTTTCGTTTCTTCAACTGAAGGTGTAAAAGTTGCAATTGATTCTACTTCAACTGTTGGAGTATAAGTCGATGTTGTTGCTTCTACAGCTGTTTGCTCGAATAAATTAAATGATTTTTTCTCTTCTTGAATTGGTGTCGAAATTGGTGCAACAATTGGTGTTGAATTTAAAACTCCAATAATTGGTTCTTCTGGTTTCAAAAAAGGTGCTTGTGCCAATTGCTCAGTAACCGTTGGTGCTTGCTGAGTTGGCGTTTGCAAAGGAGTAGTAATTTCATTTCTATTAACTTCATCCATAGAGATTACTACACGTTCTGGAGCTTTTTCGTAATCTGTTATTTGCGCTGGAGAAAATCCTGTTGCAATCAAGGTAATACTGATTTTATCTCCTAAAGAAGCATCAAATCCATGTCCCCAAATTACGTCAGCAGTTGCTCCTGCAGCATCTTGAATATAATCTGTAATATCAGTAATTTCATCCATCATCACTTCTTTATTTCCATAAGTGATGTTCAATAATACATAACGTGCGCCATTGATATCATTATCATTTAATAATGGAGAAGTCAAAGCTGATTTAACCGCATTTATTGCACGATCTTCACCTTCTGCTACTGCGCTTCCCATGATTGCACGACCGCTATTTCTCAATACTGTATTAACGTCATTAAAGTCAACGTTGATTGCGCCTGTAACAGAAATTACCTCAGCTATACCCTTCGCTGCAATAGTCAAAATATTATCTGCGTGACCGAATGCATCGGATAAAGACATGTTTTTTCCAAATTCACGTAAACGTTCATTATTGATAATCAACAATGTATCTACATTTTGTCGCATTTTTTCTAAACCTTCCTCTGCTTGTTGTCTTCTTTTACGACCTTCAAAACTAAAAGGAACTGTAACAATACCAACAGTCAAAATACCTAAATCTTTTGCTACTTGTGCAATAACTGGCGCTGCACCTGTTCCTGTACCACCGCCCATTCCAGCAGTTACAAAAACCATTTTCGTGTTTTTAGAAAGCAATTCTCTAATTTCTTCGATATTTTCAATAGCTGCATTCATTCCAACTTCAGGAATCATACCTGCACCACGACCTTCAGTAAGGTTTGGTTTAAGTTGAATTTTGAAGGGTACTGGGGAAATATCTAACGCTTGACGATCCGTATTACAAACGATAAAGTCAACACCAATAATTCCTTGGCTGTACATGTGATTGACAGCATTACTTCCACCGCCACCAACACCGATTACTTTAATGATTGAGTTCACATCTCTCGGCAAGTCAAACTCCATTTTTGGCATATCAAATTCCATAATTTCAGGTATATTTTAATTAATCTATTCTTTGTTGTTATCGTCGTTAAAGAAATCTTTTGTGAAATCTTTTGTTGATTTTAATATTTTATCGAAGAATCCTCCCCGTTTTTCTTTATCAGAATGAGTTGTAACGATTTGTTCAGTTACTTCCGTAGTTTTTACGCTATCTTTCACTGATTCAAAACCTTTCATTACCAAACCAATTCCTGTTGCGTAAATGGGACTTGCTAATTCGGTCAAATTATTTGTATAGGCAAGGTGCTCGTTTGGATAGCCAATTCGTGTGTCCATTCCAGTCATGTATTCAAATAATTGGGTCAAATGTTGCAATTGTGCACCTCCACCAGTAACTACAATTCCACCAATTAACTTTTTCTGATAACCTGAATTTTTTATTTCGTAGAAAACTAAATCAATGATTTCTTCCATTCGCGCTTGAATGATACTTGCTAAATTCTTCAAGGTAATTTCCTTTGAAGGACGCCCTCTCAACCCTGGAATGCAAACAACTTCATTTTCTTTGGTTTCCATCGCTAAAGCACTACCGAAACGCACTTTCAATGCTTCGGCAGGTTTTTGCATAATTTTGCACCCTTCTTTAATATCTTGGGTAATAATATTTCCACCGAATGGAATTACTGCCGTATGGCGAATCAATCCATCTTGGAAAATAGCCACATCTGTAGTGCCACCACCAATATCAACTAAAACAACACCTGCTTCTTTTTCTTCATCGGTCAGTACAGCATCGGCAGAAGCAATCGGCTCTAAAATGATATCTTTCACTTTCAAACCAGCTCTGTCAACACATTTACGAATATTTAATACGTTCGTAACTTGGCCAGTAATAATATGGAAATTTGCTTCTAATCGTGTACCAGGCATGCCGATTGGCTCCTTAATACCTGTTAGATTATCTACAATATATTCTTGGGGTATAACTGTAATGATTTCATCGCCTGGAGACATAAGCATACTGTACATGTCTTCGATAAAATTATCGATATCTTTTTGAGAAATTTCACCTTGTCGGTCTTTACGGGTGTAGATTCCACGGTGTTGCACGCTTTTAATATGTTGCCCTGCAATTCCAACATTCACGTTCACAATTTTCAAGCGACCTTCCTGATTTTCTTCTGTTATTTCAACAGCAGACAAAATTGACTTTACTGTTTTATCGATGTTTTCAACCACCCCTCGACCAACGCCAAGTGATTCGCTTTTACCCATCGCAATAATTTCGATTTTATTATGTTCGTTTTTACGACCAACAAAACAAGCTATTTTGGTAGTTCCAATATCTAACCCAACAACAATCGGCGACTTTTTCGTCTCGTTGTTATCCTCTTTTCCTGCAAACGATTTGTCCGTCATATTTTACACTAATTTCATTGTACTTTGTCCAACCTTCGTAAGGCATGGCTTCTTTATAAAAAATCTTTAACCGTTCAAATTTTTCTTTGACTTCCTTTTCCGAATAGGCTGTACCAAATACAATTTTCTGATCCCCTATCAATGGAACTAATACAAAGTCGCCGTCATTTTCCAAGTAAACTTGCCCAATGAGTTTTTGTAATAATGGATCTTTACAAACGTAATCGGAAATACGGTAGATATCATCCAATTTTCGAATACTTTTCAATGAGTCATTGTTAATAATATCTACCACAGATTGACGACTGTAGTAATCTTTAATATTCCCTGAAAACACAAGGGTTCTAGACGTATGTAAGTCCGAACGATTCATCATAAAACCGTCCTCATCAAGGTAAAAACTTTCGCCGTAAACATTGAAAACTCGTGCAATTGGTTTTCTTAATTCCACTTTTATATACCATTTCTTACCTATATCACGAAAAACACGAACAGTTTTTACTTCTTCCATCACTGAAATTTTGGCTTCAATCAAATCGATTTTAAGCGCTTCATTAGATTGACCTTCGTAAATCAAACGATCCATTTTTAAGCGCGTTAGTAACTCTTGCTCGGTCAGAAAAGCATTCTCAGAATCGACATGAATCGAAATTTGAGGAACTGTGGGTATCTTTTTTGCTTCCTGCTCAGATGCTTTTAATAAAACGACAATCACACCGATAAAGATGCAAAAAACAAGCGCTATTTTTAACCATTTTCTCATCTTAAATCGAACTATTAGAGGTTAAAATTTCTTTCAAAGGTTTTACAATTCTATCAATATCTCCTGCTCCCATTGTAAGCACAACACCTTCACTGAAATTAGAAAAATGTTGCAGGACTTCACTTGGTGATTTTAAACTTTTATTTTTTAAAGACAATTTAGAAAGTAGCCAATCACTCGAAATTCCATGAATTGGCTCTTCACGTGCTGGATAAATTGGCATAAGTATTAGATCGTCCAATTTATTCAATTCTTCTACAAATCCGTCGGTGAAATCTTTGGTTCGTGAAAATAAGTGGGGCTGAAAAACACCTGTGATTTTCATATCTGGATAAAGCATTCGGATGGATTCCACTAGCGATTTAATTTCTATTGGATGGTGCGCATAATCGTCGATGTAAATCAATTCAGGTGTACGAAGTTGATATTCAAAGCGTCTTTTAACTCCTAAAAAACTAGCTAAACCAACTCTGATTTCTTGTTGAGACATCCCCAACTCATTTAAAAGCGCAATACAACCCAGCGCATTTTCTGCATTGTGCAAGCCAGGAATTCCCAATTTCACTTTGTGCCAGATTTGTGTACCAAAACTAACATCACCATAGAGGAAATCATTTTCCCAAGCTAGGTTATTCATGTTGTAAGTTGCAGTTGTGGAATTTATAGCATAAGATACTTTTTTCGATAATGTGTTCAATCCTAAACCTTCCTTTTCAACTAAAATGCCACCTAAATCAGTTTTCATCGCATATTGTCGAAAGCCATCTAAAAACTGGTCGGCATTACCGTAAATATCTAAATGATCTGGATCGGTAGCTGTGATAATACTAGCAAAAGGTGAAAGTTGTAAAAACGAACGATCATATTCATCTGCTTCAATTACAGTCCAATTACTAGTTTGTGAAAGTACTAAGTTTGAATTGAAGTTGGTAGCAATTCCACCAAGAAATGCATTACAACCCCAAGAAGATTGGTCTAAAATGTGCGCTAAAAGTGAGCTTGTTGTTGTTTTTCCATGCGTACCAGCTACACATAAACCTTTAGACGTTCTTGTTAGCATTCCTAAAATTTCGGAGCGTTTGAATAATTTTACATCTTTCGCTTTTAAAAATTTTAACTCTTCCATTTTAGCCGGAATCGCAGGTGTATAAATAAAAAGCACTGTACTAAAGTCTTTTATATCATTCTCTAATTCGTCGCCTAAATCATCGTAATGAATCAAGCATCCTTCTATTTCGAGCTGTTTGGTGAGTTCAGTTTGCGTTTTATCATAACCTAAAACGTGCAATCCTTGACTGTTAAAATACCTAGCCAAAGCTGACATTCCAATTCCCCCAATCCCAAGGAAATAAACTGATTTATATGTATTTAAAAGATTGTTTTTCATTTGGCGGACTTAGAACATTAAAACTTTTGGATAATAATAGTGTTTTGCGAGGTAGAGATTTTACGTGTGAAAGATTAAAAAATTAAACTGAGATTTCCGAAGGTAAGCGGTCATTTTTGTATTTTCTATTTAACCAAATTGGCAATTTTTTACATCATTTTGCTTTTTTTTCGTTTTCTATCAACAATTTTTTCGCACGCATCTACTATTTCGTTTGTTGCGTTTGGTTTTTCTAAGTATTTTAAAGCTTTAGCAAGTTGCATTTGTCGTTCTTTATCAAGCAACAAGCTTAATGCTTCTGGAATCAACTGTTTGCGTGCTTGGTTATCTTTAATTAGAATTGCTGCATTCTTTTTCACTAAAGCCATTGCATTTTTCGTTTGGTGATCTTCAGACACATTTGGAGAAGGCACCAAAATAATCGGTTTTCCGACCATACTCAATTCTGAAACAGAAATTGCGCCAGCTCTGGAGATAATTATATCCGCTGCTGAATACGCCATGTCCATTCGTTGGATGAATTGTAAAAACTTAACATTGGACAAATCTTCATTAAAAGTTTCCTCTATAATCGAATCGTAGTAATGTTTACCCGTTTGAAGTAACACTTGCACATTTGCTTCATTAATTAAATCAATGTTTTTTGTAACCGAGCGATTTAAAGTTTTGGCACCTAAACTACCGCCAATAACCAAAATAACAGGTTTTGAATTATCTAATTTATAAAAAGCAATTGCATCTTCTTTAGATATAGACTTTTCATGAAACTCTTTTCTCACTGGATTTCCTGTCAAAATAATTTTATCTTTCGGAAAAAATAGATCCATATTTTCATAAGCCACACAAATATTTTCTGTCTTTTTTGCTAACATTTTATTTGTTTTTCCTGGAAATGAATTCTGCTCCTGAATCAAAGTCGGATAACCTAACCAATTTGCCATTTTCAAAGTTGGACCGCTTGCGTAACCACCTACTCCTATAACCAGTTGAGGATGAAAATTCATCAAAATATGTCTTGCTCTATACAAACTTTTAATGATTTTAAAAGGTAATAAAAAGTTAGAAAATGTAAACTTTCGTTGAAAACCCGCGATTTTTAAACCTTCAATATTATATCCAGCTTGCGGAACTTTCTCCATCTCCATTTTCCAACTTGCGCCAACAAACAAAATTTTGACTTTTGGATTTCTTCTTTTGATCTCATCAGCTATAGCAATTGCAGGGAAGATATGTCCCCCAGTTCCGCCTCCAGAAATTACAACTCGTTCTATCATAGTAATTTATTTAATTTTCTGCTGTTACTTCAGCAGTTATTCCATCTTTCTTTTTTTGTAGTTGGTAGGCGAAAGATTGTATGATGCCAATGGATACACACGCCATAATTAAGGCAGATCCTCCCATTGCTAAAAAAGGCATATTTTGACCAGTAACAGGAAAAACACCTGTGCATACTAACATGTTTATACTCGCTTGCGTAAGCAAATGAATTCCAATACCGAGGCTTGCAAAGGATTGAAACAAGTCGTCCGTTGCTAATGCGAATCTGATAATTCGGAATAATAATATCAAGTAAAGAAGCACCAAAACAAGGGACGAAATCAGCCCAAATTCTTCGACATAACTTGCAAAATAAAAATCGGCATACGCCTCAGGTAGGTATTCTTTCAGCTTTCCATCCCCTACTCCTTGACCGAAAAGTGAACCATTGTGAATTGCAAGTTTAGCATTATTTGCCTGCGCGTTATCTAAGTTATTTTCATCACTCGTTGCTCTATTGGTTATCCGATTTTTCCATGTATCATAACGAGATAAAATATTCAACTCAGGTAAACTAAGGTGTAAAAGAACTACTAATCCTGCGAAAGTAATTATAATTACTCCCATGCTTGCCAATTTCAAAAACGGCACTCTACCTATAAACAACACTAACATTGACAATGCGAACAACATAAAAGCAGTAGAGAAATTGTCTTTTACAATCAATCCACAAATTACAATAATTGGCACCAAAATCGGAAAAATCCCTTCTTTCCAATTGTCTAATTTATCCTTTTTTCGAACCAATAATTTTGAAACGTAGAGCAATAAAGCCAACTTCGCAAAATCCGACGATTGAAATGTCAAGCTTACAAAAGGAATACGAATCCAACGACCTGCACCATTGACTTCCACACCAAAGAACAAAGTGAAAATCAACATAGCAATCCCCAGGTAATACCCAAATTTTGTGAGTTGACTAATGTATTTTGGATTTAAACGATGCACAGAGTACATTGCAATAAATCCTAAAATAACGTAAATAAGGTGTTTAAACAAATAACTAAAAGGCGTTCCTCCTTCAATTTTAACCAATATAGGCACAAAACTATACACGGTCACTAAAGAGAAACCCATCATCAAAAGGGTAATAATCCAAATTACTGGGTCACCTTTAAGATATTTTAAATAGTCTCTCATTGAATTTGCACCAATTCTAAATAATTATTAATTTGTCTATTTGTATATTCTGTATTAGAATCTGTTGATGTAAACAACACAATCCCAGGTTTTTTAGAATTTTCTTTTATTGATTTTAAAGCTTCATTGATATCTCCAAAAAACAAGCATTTTTCGTTTTTAAAAGGAGATTCACCTATAATTAAATACCTCAAAATCTTTCCTTCAATTGTTGGATTCTGTTGTAAAATAGCTTCCATTTCAGCACCATTTCCTATCCAAACAAGATCAAATGGAAAAGATTGAATGGTCGAACTTAAAGTCTCAACTCCGGGATATAGCCAAACAAAAGCATCCATTCCGTATAACTTACCTTTTGGCGTCAAAGTTCCTGTTCGCGAAATCGACAAATCGTATTTCAGTTCAGTTAAGTCTTTTATTTTCCCTACCTCTTTTTCACTCATTCCGCAAAGATTTAAAGCGCTTTTACTGCTTGTTTAAATTGATTTCCTCTGTCCTCGTAATTTTCAAATAAATCAAAACTTGCACAAGCTGGAGATAATAAAACAGTTTCATCTTTTCGTGCCAATTGATATCCGTAAGCAACTGCTTCGGTTGCTGATTTTACCTCAACAATCATTTCAACTCTTGATTTAAACGCTTCGATAATTTTATGATTATCTATTCCAAGACAAATAATTGCTTTCACTTTTTCGCTTACCAATTCAGCTAATTCAGCGTAATCATTTCCTTTATCTACGCCACCAACAATCCAAACAGTTGGTTTTTCCATGCTTTCTAACGCAAACCAAGTTGAATTGATATTTGTTGCTTTTGAATCATTGATAAATTCGATTCCGTTCACTTTCGCCACAAATTCCAAGCGGTGTTCAACGTTCACAAAATCACCTAAACTTTCGCGTACTACTTCTGAGCGAATTTCAAGAATGCGACTTGCAATTCCTGCTGCAAGTGAGTTTTGGGTATTGTGCTTACCCTTCAAAGCTAAATCGTAAATTGACATAGTTAGTTGTTCTTTTATGTTTATTATTAGTTGTTTCTCTTTTGCGAATCCTCCGATTGTCATTTCTTCCTTCATGGAAAATGCTGCCAATTGCATAGATGGTTTTCTTTTAACTATTTCGGCTTGAATGATAGGATCATCATAATTATAAATGAACCAATCTTGATGTTGTTGATTGTTTAAAATTCTAAATTTAGAGTCCACATAATTTTGCATTTGATATTCGTATCTATCCAAATGATCAGGTGTGATATTTGTCAAAATGCTAATATTTGCCCGGAAATCGTGCATGTCGTCTAGTTGAAATGAACTTAATTCTAACACGTACCAATCGTATTTTTCCTCAGCGATTTGTTTCGCAAAACTTTGTCCAACATTTCCAGCTAAACCAACATTCCACCCCGCTTTTTTCAAGATGTGGTAAGTTAACATGGTCGTTGTCGTTTTACCATTACTTCCCGAAATACAAATTGTCTTCGCATTTGAATAGTATGCGCCAAATTCGATTTCAGAAATGATCTTAATTTTGTTTGTTCTAAGTGCTTGAATCAGTTCCCCTTTATCTGGAATCCCAGGTGATTTAATGACTAAATCTGCTGTTAAAATTCGCTCTTTAGAGTGTTTTCCTTCCTCCCATTCAATTTGTTTGGCATCTAATTCCAAGCGGAAGGATTGTTTCACTTTTCCTGCGTCAGAAACGAATACATTCCACCCTTGCTTTTTAGCCAGAATTGCTGCACCAACACCACTTTCGCCAGCGCCAAGAATTACGATATGTTTTCCTTTACCTTCCACTTTTTAGCGCAATTTGAGAGTTACAATCGTTATAACTGCCAATAAAACAGCTACAATCCAGAAGCGTGCAACGATTTTTGCTTCGTGCAACCCTTTCTTTTGATAGTGATGATGTAAAGGCGCCATGAGGAAAATTCGCCTGCCTTCTCCAAAACGATTTTTTGTAAATTTGAAATATCCTACTTGTATCATTACTGACAAATTCTCAATTAAAAAGACACCACATAAAACAGGAATCAATAATTCTTTACGTATTGAAATTGCAAAAACAGCAATAATCCCACCTAAAGCTAAACTTCCTGTATCGCCCATGAATACTTGAGCTGGATAGGAATTGTACCATAAGAAACCAACGCAAGCCCCAACGAATGCTGCGATGAAAACAACCATTTCTTCCGCCATCGGAATGTACATTACATTTAGATAATCAGCAAATTTTGCGTGAGAGCTAACGTAGGCCAAAACAGCTAAGGCAATTCCAATTATGGCAGAAGTTCCAGTCGCTAAACCATCTAATCCGTCTGTCATATTGGCTCCGTTCGAAACAGCGATGACAATAAAAATGACAATTGGAATAAACAATAACCAACCGTACGACTTGTGCCAATCACTTATTAACCAGTTGTAATTAAACTCATTCCCTTTAATAAAAGGAATCGTGGTCGTCATGTCGTCTGTCTTTACCCATTTGTAGGTTTCACCGTCATTTTGAATATGGGCATCTGATACAAACTTTTCATCTGCTTGCAATTTATAGTCTGCTCCTACACGTTTATGAACAGTCACACTATCTGAGAAATATAAAATGCTTCCAACAATAATTCCTACTCCGATTTGACCAATCACTTTAAACTTTCCTTTTAAACCTTCTTTGTTCTTTTTGAAAACTTTTATGTAATCATCTAAAAAGCCAATCGCTCCTAACCAAACAGTGGCTAATAACATCGTAATCACATAAACGTTGTGCAATTTCGCAAACAATAAAGTGGGAATAATAATCGCTGATAGAATAATCAATCCACCCATTGTTGGCGTTCCTGACTTTTCAATTTGTCCAGCTAAACCAAGGTCGCGCACTGTTTCTCCAATTTGTTGACGACTTAAAGCGTTGATTATTTTTTTTCCGAACACGACAGAAATAATCAATGAAGTAATCAAAGCCATTGCAGCTCTGAAAGAAATGAAATCAAACAATCCTGCTCCGGGAACATTCAATTTATCGAGGTATTCAAATAAGTAGTACAGCATTATTTTTTCAATTGGTTAAATAATTCTTCCGTTATTTTTAGGTCGTCGAAATCGTATTTGATTCCCATTATATCTTGGTATTTCTCGTGTCCTTTTCCAGCAATTAGTAAAATATCACCTGCATTTGCTAATGAAATTGCTGTTTTAATCGCTTGTTTTCTATCTTGAATCGTAAGTGATTTATTTTGTTGTTCAGCAGTTAATCCAGCTTCCATTTCTTCCAGAATCGACTGGGGATTCTCTGTTCTGGGATTGTCAGAAGTTAAAATAACTTGTGTGCTAAATTCAGTTGCAATTTGTGCCATTTTTGGACGTTTCATTTTATCTCTATTGCCACCACAACCAACTACCGTCAAAACCTTTTGAGTTCCTTTTCTAATTCCACTAATGGTTTTTAATACATTTTCAAGTGCGTCGGGCGTGTGGGCATAATCTACTATTGCTATGATTCCGCTCGTACTTCTAACATATTGAAAACGACCTTCTACTGATTCTAAATTACTCATGATGCGCAAAACCTCTTGTTTGTCCATTCCCAACAATTGACTCACTCCATAAACAACCAATAAATTATATGCATTAAAATCTCCCACCAATCGCGAGTAAACTTCCGTTTGATTAATGGTCATTATCAATCCAGTGAATTCATTTTCAATTACTTTTCCTTTAAAATCAGCTGCCATTTTCAAAGCAAAACTAAATTTTTTGGCTGCAGAATTTTGTAACATCACCATTCCATTTTTATCGTCAGAGTTAACAAGAGCAAACGCATCTTTTCCTAATCCATCGAAAAATGCTTTTTTCACTCGAATGTATTCTGCGAAAGTTTTATGATAGTCTAAATGGTCGTGTGTAATATTTGTAAAAGCGCCACCAACAAATTCCAGACCTATAATTCGTTGTTGGTGAACTGCATGTGAACTTACTTCCATAAAGCAATACGTGCAACCTTCAGTAACCATTTTTGCTAAAAGGGCATTCAAATTTATTGGGTCAGGAGTTGTGTGGGTAGAAGGGATTTCTTCGTTTCCAATTTTATTTACCACAGTAGAAATTAAGCCACATTTGTAACCTAACTCCGTAACTAATTTATGTAATAATGTAGCCGTCGTTGTTTTTCCATTTGTCCCTGTGATACCAACTAATTTCAAGTCTTGCGAAGGATTATCGTAAAACGCACAAGCCATTAAACCTAAAGCCTCCGAAGTATCACGAACCTTGATTACAGTTGCATCCTCAGGTAAATCCACCTCTTCTTGCACTACAAAAACACGGCATCCATTTTCGTAAACAGACTGAATGAAAGAATGTCCATTATTTGTGAATCCAACAATTGCAAAAAACACAGCGTTAACAGTTGCTTCTCGCGAATCAAAAACTAATTCTGTTACTTCTTGCTCCAAGTTTCCTTGGGTCAAGTTGTAATTTACAGTCGTAAGAAGATCTAATAATAAACTCATTATTTCAATTCTATTTTTATCAATTGTCCTTTTGCTATGGGCATTCCAGCATTTAAAGATTGACTAATTACTTTTCCAAAACCTACTAATTTCACAATCAATCCGCGGCTCTCCAATAAGTAAACAGCATCTTTCGCAGTCATTCCTATTACGTTTGGCAAAAGGTCTTTTTCTACTTTTCTTTTATCCAATTGAACTTTTCTCGCAAGTGTGTCTGCTGTCAGCCATTCACCTTCATAATTCAATTGATAGTTGACATTCAACATTTTTAGCAATGCAGTAATATCTCTTTTATTGCCACTTTTCACTTTTGGCAAATTATAATTTAATGGTGTTGATTCGTTGATTGCTTTATGATATTTTAAAGTCGAAGCGTACACTTTATTCGCGATTGCAGCGAAAACAGTACCTGATACGCGCGCACCATAATATTCTTTTCGGGGACGGGATATCACTACGATACAAGAATACATCGGTTTGTCTGTTGGAAAATAACCCGCAAATGAAGCTTGATAAGAACTCTTTTTTTCTTCTTCAAATGTTCCTTTATCACTTAATAATTTTGCTGTTCCAGTTTTACCAGCAATTTCAAATTCGACGCCTTTCAATTCTTTTCCTGTTCCACTTTTCATTACGCCCTCCAAACAACTTTGAACGATTTTTAATGTTTGATCGGAACAAATTTTACTTTTTAAAACAACTGGCTTAAACTTTTTAATTACTTGGCCAGAACGGCGAATTTCTTTTACAAACTGAGGGCGAACAAATATTCCGTTATTTGCTACAGCGTTGTAAAGAGCCAAGGTTTGCAAAGGTGTCGTTCGTAACTCATAACCAACTGACATCCAAGGAATCGACAATGCAGACCAACCTTTTGCACCCGGTTTTGGAATTACTGGAGTTGGCTCGCCAGCAATAGCAACACCAAGGGGCTCGGTAACACCAAACTGAACCAATCTTTTTATGAATCGTTCTGGTTCGTTACGGTACGCTTTGTTTGTAATTTGTGCAATCACATTTGATGACTTTTCAAACGCTTGTTGGATAGTAATTTCACCGTAACCCATTCCATGATTAGAATCTTCCATCTTCTTACCACCAGCAAAATTATACCTTCCATAAGCTTTCACTTTATCGGTAATTTTGAACTTTTCATCTTCCAATCCAGCCATGATTGAAGCTAATTTGAAAGTAGAACCTGGCGTTTCTAGTTCACCAACTGCATAATTATACTCCTCAACAAAAGCGCCGTTTTTTTGCCTCGTCAAATTGGCGATTGCTTTCACAAAACCTGTTTTCACATCCATTAAAATCACACAACCATGGTCGGCGTCCATTTCTTTCAATTGTCGCTCCAACTCAGAATGCGCCACCTCTTGAATATCTTTATCAAAACTTGTAATAATGTCAGCGCCTTCCACAGCGTCTTTAACGATCTGACCAATTTTTTTCCAACCTGTTGAGAATTTTTGCTCAATTTCCTCTCCTTCAACACCTTTCAAATAATTAATAAAAGCACCTTCAATTCCGACCTTTAATTCTTCGCCAGCTTCTTCTTTACTTTTGTAATAACCCAGTGTTCGTTCCAACAAACCGCCGTTCGGTTTTTTTCTTAAAATTGTTTCATCTGTATCGATTATTCCGCCTTTCATTCTTCCTAATTTGAAGATTGGTAAAGCTCTCAATCGTTTTCTTTGCTCGTTGGTTACCTTATTTTTAATTGATAAATAACGTGAACCATTCGTTCTTGAACGACGTATTTCATTTTCATATTCCCGTGCTGTTTTTTCAGGATAAATACTACTTAAACCCTGCGCCAATTCTGAAACCTTTTCGTCGAAAATTGTTTGCTCAACAACAGTTGGATCCATGTGAACGTCGTAAAAAGTAACTGATGAAACCAATGGCACCATATTTTCGTCCATTATTTCTCCCATTCTTGGATAACGTTTCACTATCCTCACAGGAATCACCTCATCCGAATCGTCGAACAAACTCGAACGACCCTGAAATTGCAACGACGCAGTTTGGTACAATACACCAATCATGATGAGCACAAACCCAACATAAATGGCATAGGCCCTATAATAGAGAAAATTTTTGTCCTTACTCATTTTCTTTTCTTAATCGTATTACTTTTTTAGTATTTTGAGACTCCAACAAGTCTCTCGATTTTAATTTTTCTACCAATTTATACCTTCGTGTCACAAACTCTAAACGCGATTTTGCTTCGATGAATTCAGCCGCTTTTTGATCTAAATCACGTTGCGTTTTGTTGGCGTCATCAATTAATTGTTTTCCGTAATATCCTTTGGAAATAATTATTATTAAAAGAAACATTATGAAAAAAATATAATTCAAATTGCTTAAAAAGAATTCTTTAGTTAAAAATTCCCCATTTAAAATCAACATAAATGCATTTGACTTTTTGCCATTCACTTTTTTCGGATTAACCGTTTTTGAAGAGTTACCTGTTTGTTTCTCTCCATTTTCGTAAGTATCAAATTCGTTCTCAGCCATTTTTCTCTGCTATTCTTAATTTGGCACTTCGAGCGCGCGTATTTCTTTTAATTTCTTCCTCGTTTGGAACAATTGGGTGGCGAACGATTTCAGTCAACGGTTTTAAAACATTACCGAAAAAATCCTTTTCAATTTCACCTGTAAATGAACCTCTTTTCATATAATTTTTCACCAATCTATCCTCTAAAGAATGGTAGGACATCACGACTAAACGTCCGCTTGGAGTTAACATTTCCGTTGCTTGTTCAAGCATTTGTTTCAACACTTCTAATTCTTGGTTTACTTCAATTCGTATTGCTTGAAAAACTTGTGCATAAAACTTGTGATCTTTGAATTTTGGAGCAAATCTTCTCAATGCTTCCATTAATTCAAACGTTGTTTTGATTGGCTTGTCAGCTCGTTTTACTACCAGCTCTTGTGCAAGGGCACGCGCGTTAGTTAATTCACCGTAATACCGAAAAATAGCAATTAATTGTTCCTCTGAATCTTCATTTACAACGTGGTAAGCCGATCGATCTAAATACTGGTTCATACGCATATCAAGATGTGCATCTTCGCGAATTGTAAACCCGCGTTCAGCAACATCAAATTGATGAGAGGAAACGCCTAAATCTGCTAATAAACCATCGATTTTGTCAATTTTTAAAAGCTTTAAGTGATTTTTAAGAAATGCAAAATTAGTTGCTACAAAGTGAAAATTTGGAGCATCTAAGCGATTCTTATTAGCGTCGGCATCTTGATCAAAAGCGATTAGTTTTCCTTCAGTACTTAGCTGTTCGAGTATTGCTTTAGAATGACTGCCACCACCGAAAGTTACATCAACATAAACTCCGTTTGGCTTGATAGCTAGGCCTTCAATACATTCATTTAATAGTACAGGAACGTGGTATTCTAAATTATTCTCCATTGTTTAAGTCACCCATTACTTCATCCGCCAAATCAGCGAAATCTGCCATGTTTCCTTCGATCATTTCGAAGTATTTGGACTTATCCCAGATTTCAATGCGATCGTTGTAAGCAATCAACATTACTTCTTGTTTTAGACCCACTCTTTCTACATGTGTAGAAGGAACGAGTACTCTGCCTGCATTGTCCAAAGTGATTTGTTTAGCACCTTGATGAAACAAGCGGTAGAACAAGCGATTTTTTTCTTTGAATAAGTTCAATTTGGATAACTTTTCACTTAATTTTTCCCACTCGATTAACGGGTAAAGTGTCAAACAATCCTCAAAACCTTTATTCAACATAAAATCTTTCTGAGCCGCAGGAGAAAGCTGCTTCCGTAATCCGGAAGGAAATAAAAACCGTCCTTTTTCGTCCAGTTTAACTTCAAATTCTCCTACTAATCCTGCCATAGCGTTGTAATGGGTAAAATTAATGGTATTTTACCACTTCTTACCACCAAACTTTAAATTGTTAATAACTTGTAACGAAACAGAACGATAAAGGTTTCTTTTTACATAACAAAAAAATGAAAATAATCAATGAATACTAAGATTTTAATAAAAGTGGTAAAAAGTGGAGTAAAATTCAAAAGTTCAAAAATAACCTCAAAATCAGTATTTTTAAAAGCAGCTCTATTTGGACAATACTATTGAATTGAACGGTCATTTAAATACGCTATAAGATTGAATTGAACAGTCATTTAAATACGCTTTAAGTAAGAATTGAACGGTCATTTAAATACGCTTTAAGTAAGAATAATAATAAGTTATAAAACAATTATCAAACTTCACTTCGTTTCAAATTCAATGTTTAATTACTTTTGTCGCATGTCAAACTCTACCAAAAGCTGGATGCTTTTACTCACTCTTGCCTGTATTTGGGGAAGCTCGTTTATTTTAATGAAAAAAGGAATGTTTACTGCGGATGGTGGCGAATTATTTTCAGCACCTCAAGTTGGCGCCTTGCGTATGTTGATTGCTTCTAGTGTTTTATTACCCTTTTCTATTCGAGCAATTCGTAAAATTCAAAACAAAAAAGATTTGCTATTCTTTTCGATAGTAGGATTTAGTGGGAATTTCTTTCCTGCCTTTTTATTTACTTATGCTGAAACAGGTATTTCGTCTGGTTTTGCAGGAATGTTGAATAGCTTTACACCTATTTTCACCATTATAATAGGTTATGTTATTTATAAACAGCGAATTACTTCATTTCAAGTCGCGGGAACTATTATTGGAACTATCGGCATCATTTTATTAATAAATGCTGGTAAATCAGTATCATTAAATGCAAGTATTTTTCATGTTTTAGCAGTTGTTTTAGCTACTTTTTTATACGGTGTGAGTTTAACAACGATAAAAAATAAACTTCAACATTATTCTTCGGTAGATATTACTTCATTAGCATTTTTAACAGTTTTCGTTCCAGCCTTGTTTGCTTTTTTCATTTTTGAAACTCCTTCAGTAATTCTAGAAAATGAGCATGCTTTGGAAGGTTTAATGTATATTTCCATTCTTGCCATTTTTGGGACTGCTATGGCTGTTTTCTTATTTAATGGAATCCTTCGTATGTCATCAGCTTTGTTCGCAAGCAGTGTCACTTATTTCATTCCTATAGTTGCTGTTATCATTGGATTCTTTTTTAAGGAAAGTTTAAGTTGGGGACAAGTTATATCAATGTTTATTGTTTTAATTGGAGTTGTTACAGCAAATTACGGACACCTAATAATAAATACGAAGAAAACTTCGTGAATAATTTGTCCTAAAGAAATAAAATCATATCTTTGCCATCCTAAATTTAGGAAATAAACATTTAAAAAAAGCTATTATGTACGCAATTGTAGAGATAGCAGGGCAGCAGTTTAAAGTGCAAAAAGACCAAAAGATTTTTGTACATCGTTTAGCTCATGACGCAGGTTCAAAAATCGAATTTGACCGTGTGTTATTGATTGACAACGATGGTAAAATCAGCATTGGCGCCCCAGCTATAGACGGTGCAAAAATCACCGCAGAAGTAATCGACCATGTTAAAGGTGACAAGGTTATCGTTTTCAAAAAGAAACGTAGAAAAGGTTACAAAAAGAGAAATGGTCACCGTCAACAATTTACGGCGATTACAATTACAGATATTAAAGCATAATTAACCTTCCAATTAAGGAATAAAACTTTAAACGATGGCACACAAAAAAGGAGTCGGTAGTTCAAAAAACGGTCGTGAGTCACATAGCAAGCGCTTAGGTGTGAAAATTTTCGGTGGACAAGCTGCAATTGCAGGAAATATTATTGTTCGTCAACGTGGCACGCACCACCATCCAGGTGTAAATGTAGGTATTGGTAAAGACCATACTTTATTTGCTTTAACTGATGGATTAGTTGAATTTCGCAAGAAAAAAGACAACCGTTCTTTTGTTTCAATTGTAGCAATTGAAACTGCGAACGCATAACATTAAAAGAGAAGTATCTTTTGTAAAGGCTGACAAGAAATTGTTAGCCTTTTTTTATTCGCTGTTTTGTCACTTATGTTGAGCCTTTCAATAAAATCATTACTATTTTTACGCTTTATAAAAAAATGATTACACGTCCTCGTCGATACTTACTTTCCGTTCTTAGCGGATTGCTCTTAGTCCTTTGTTTTCCATTTACAGGAAGCATAACACCACTTATTTTTGTCGCATTAATTCCATTGCTTTTTGTGGAAGATAGTATTGCTATTCAAAAACGAGCTTCAGCAAATGTGTTTTTGCATGCGTATATTACTTTTTTCATTTATAATATTGGAACTACTTTCTGGATTTGGCATTCTACAGAGGTTGGCGGCGTATTAGCGTTTGTATTTAATTCTTTATTAATGACTTTGGCATTTCAAAGCTTTCATTTTGCCAAAAAACACATTGGAAATAAGGAAGGATACATTTCTTATGTAATTATTTGGACAGCTTTTGAATACGCGCATTTCAACTGGGAACTTTCTTGGCCTTGGTTGGCTTTTGGAGATGTTTTTTCTATTCACACTAATTGGATTCAATGGTATGAATACATTGGTGTATTAGGCGGAACAATTTGGGTTTTAGTAGTTAACTTACTGCTCTTTTTAGGACTAAAAAAGCACTTTTCTAAAGACACTAATCAAAAAGTTAAACGCAATTCTTTTGTGATAGCAGGAATTTTTCTGTTTTTTCCGATTGCTTACTCTTATTGGCTTTTACAGGAACCATACCTAAAAGGAAAGTCGCTAGAAGTTGTTTTGGTGCAACCAAACATTGACCCATACACCGAAAAATTTAGCGGGAACTTTAGTGTTGATGCACAATTAACCCGATTTTTTGATCTTGCTGACAAAAAAATGACTGACAAAACAGACTTGTTAATTGGTCCAGAAACGGCCATTTCACAAGGGTTTGTTGAATCCGAATTATCCTACTTTGAATTTTATAAATTAATTAAAAAACGCCTTGCGAAACACAAGCAAACAGAATTATTAATTGGAGCTTCTACCGCTTTACTTTTCGATAAAAAAGTAACAAGAGCCACACTTTCTATGGGTAATGGTAAAGGGTTTTATGAAAGCTACAATACTTCTTTGTTTGTGCCTAAAAACGGAGAGTTTTCGTTTATCCATAAGTCAAAATTGGTATTAGGTGTCGAGAAATTGCCGTTCTCCAACTACCTGCCATTTTTGGAAGAATTAGCAATAAGCAATGGAGGTACTTCAGGCACTTTAGGAATTGAAGCTTACCCGAAAAATTTCAAGACGAAAAATTCAGTTATTGCTCCAATTGTTTGCTACGAGTCGATTTACGGCGAATTTGTTTCACAACAAGTTAGAACTGGCGCTGAATTATTATGCATCATCACCAATGATGGATGGTGGAAAGACACACCAGGTTATAAGCAACATTTTAGTTTTGCGCGCCTCAGAGCAATAGAAAATAGACGTTGGGTTGTTCGTTCTGCAAATACAGGTACAAGTGGAATTATCAATGAAAAAGGCGAAGTTTTGCAGCAGACAGATTTCTGGGTTCCTGCTGTTTTAAAGGCAGAAGTTCAACTTTCCAACAAACAAACAATTTATGCCACGTATGGTGATTTTATTGGCCGAAGTTTCGCTTTTGTGGCAGTTCTCCTATTGATTTTTGCTTTAAAAAATAAGATAAGACCGATTAAAAAGTAAGTATCAGAACTACAAATAAGGCAAAAAAAATGCTTAACTAATTTCTAGGTTAAGCATTTTTAAAATGTATTTAATTTTCGGTTCTTATAGAATCAACATAGCGTCACCATAAGAATAGAATCTGTAATTTTCTTTAATTGCTTCTTGGTATGCTTTCATCATTAAATCATGTCCACAAAAAGCTGAAATCATCATTAATAAAGTAGAAAGCGGTGTGTGAAAATTAGTGATTAAACTATCAGCAATACTAAAATCGTACGGAGGGAAAATGAATTTATTAGTCCAGCCGTCAAATGGTTTCAACAACCCTTCTGTAGAAACTGAAGTTTCAATTCCGCGCATGGAAGTTGTACCAATAGCACAGACACGTTTCTTGTTCAATTTTGCTTGGTTCACTATTTTCGCACAACTTTCAGGAATAATTAATTGCTCAGAATCCATCTTGTGTTTCGTTAAATCTTCAACCTCAACGGTACGAAAAGTTCCCAAACCAACATGCAATGTCAACTCAGCAAAATTAATACCTTTCAATTCCAAACGTTTCATCAACTGACGGGAAAAATGCAAACCAGCTGTTGGAGCTGCAACTGCACCTTCTACACTAGCAAAAATAGTTTGATAACGTTCTTCGTCTTCAGGTTCTACTTCGCGTTTAATATATTTAGGAATTGGAGTTTCGCCCAACTCTGTGATTTTAGCTTTAAAGTCTTCGTACGGACCATCAAAAAGGAAACGAAGCGTACGACCGCGTGAAGTTGTGTTGTCAATCACCTCAGCTACTAATGAATCGTCATCACCAAAATATAATTTGTTTCCGATACGGATTTTTCTTGCTGGGTCAACTAATACGTCCCATAGTAAGCTTTCACGATTCAATTCTCTTAATAAGAAAACTTCAATTTTTGCCCCTGTTTTTTCTTTGTTTCCGTACATTCTCGCAGGAAAAACACGGGTATTATTCATAACTAAAACATCTCCATCAGAGAAGTAATTAATCATGTCTTTGAAAAGTTTATGTTCGATTTTACCTGTATCTTTATGAATAACCATCAGGCGAGAATCGTCACGATTGTCGGTTGGGTGGTTAGCAATTAATTCTTCTGGAAGGTCGAAGTTGAACTCCGATAATTTCATTTTACTCATAAGTGAATTGTATTTCTTTTTAAAAAAGGTTTGCAAAGATACAACATCGACCCCCCCCTTGTCAAGTGTTTTGGCAATTAATTACAAAAAGACTTTGTGAATCAGGAATATAGAGGTTATAAATCAACATTTTCAGAATCGATATAGTAAAAGAAGTCTAAAAGAAAACAAAAGGTTTGATAAAACGCGTGATTCGACTAAAATTAAAATTCTAAAAACTAAAGACTTATTTCGAAGGAAAATGCTCTTAATTCTTCCAATTTAGTTATCATTGGATTAATAAAATTACGTTTGTTTTCTACCGCCTCTGTATATGAAACGACAATAGGGTCTTGTGTTTCAATAACCATTACTTTCATTCGGTCAAAAAAATCAATAGTGAGTTCTTGTCCTATACTTTTTACAAAACGAACGGAACTATCTATTGAACAGCCAGAAGCATTCTCTACATCTTCATTTACAGCAAAAATCAAATATTGGTTGAATAGAAGTGTTCCATCGCAAACTAATTTTTTATTGTGCGCAACCCAGTTATCTAAAAAAACTTTTAACTTTTCATTTAAAAAATGTACTTCAGTTCCGTCTAATTTTCGATTAGCAAGATACAACCAAACATGGCTATGCGCTGGAAATGTTGGAAATAATTGGTTAAAGTTCGGCAGCATTCGCTATTAATTCGGCAACGTCCAACACTATTATCTCATCTTCTTTATTGAAATTCTTTACACCATCTGTCATCATTGTATTACAAAAAGGACATCCTGTTGCGATAATACTTGCAGTGGTTTCTAAAGCATCTTCTGTCCGTTCCACATTGATTTCTTTCGCTCCTTTTTCTGCTTCCTTGAACATTTGAGCACCTCCAGCGCCACAACAAAGACCGTTTGTTTTGCAACGTTTCATTTCTACTAACTCTGCATCTAATTTTTCAATTAAACTTCTAGGAGCTTCGTAAACATCATTTGCTCGTCCTAAATAACAAGGGTCATGAAAGGTAATTTTCTTTCCTTTATAGGTTTGACTTCCTTCTAAAGCCAATTTACCAGTATTGATTAAATCTTGAATCAATTGCGTGTGGTGAACAACTTCATAGGTTCCTCCCAATTCAGGATATTCGTTTTTCAAGGTATTAAAACAATGTGGGCAAGCAGTAACGATTTTTTTTACTTCGTACCCATTTAACACTTGAATATTCATCATTGCTTGCATTTGGAAAGTAAATTCATTTCCAGCGCGTTTTGCAGGATCCCCAGTACAACTTTCTTCCGTTCCAAGAACAGCAAATTTCACATTGCAATGATTTAAAATCTTCACTAAAGCTTTAGTGATTTTTTTTGCTCTGTCATCAAAACTTCCAGCGCAACCAACCCAGAATAATACATCTGCTGTTTCGCCTTTAGCTAGCATTTCTGCCATTGTAGGTACATTCAAACTCATAGCTTAATATTCTTTAGCCCAATTTAGTCGGTCACTTGGTGAAAATTGCCAAGGTGCACCGTTATTTTCAATGTTTGTCAACATCCCTGTCAATCCTGTTGGCATTTTAGATTCTTCCATTACCAAATAGCGACGTAAATCAATAATTATAGATAGTGGATCGATATTTATAGGACAATCTTGCACGCAAGCATTACAACTTGTACAAGCCCAAATTTCTTCTTCAGAAATATAAGTTAACAAACTTTTTCCGTCGTCGTAATCTTTTCCGTATTGACGTAAATTATCACCAACTTCCATTAAACGGTCGCGAGTGTCCATCATAATTTTGCGTGGAGATAACAATTTTCCAGTTTGGTTTGCAGGACAAGAAGCTGTACAACGACCGCATTCCGTACAAGTATAGGCGTCTAATAAATTTTTCCAAGTTAAATCTTGCACATCCTTGGCTCCAAAACGTTGTGGTATTGCATTTGGGTCAGCTGGTGCTGCGTAAGGGTCAGCGCTTGGATCGAGCATCAATTTGACCTCGTTTGTTACAGATTCCATATTCGTGAATCTTCCTTTTTTCTCCAAATTTGAGAAATAAGTATTTGGAAACGCTAGCACAATATGGAAGTGTTTTGAATAAGGCAAGTAGTTGAGGAAAGCAAAAACCATTGCGATGTGTCCCCACCAACCAACACGTTCAATTATTTCTAACTCACTTGTTGGATATCCATTTTTGAATAATGGCATTAATAAATCTGCGAAAAAAGAAGATATCAAAAACCCAAAAGAGCCACGTTCATGAATTGCGTGAGAACCTCCGATACGGTATAAAATTTCATCAGAAGTGTTCATTGTGAAAATACAAGTAACCAACACAACCTCCATAATTAGAATTAGATTAGCGTCCTTTGTTGGCCATCCTATCATTTCTTTCATGTTAAATCGTGGTAGTTTTAACAAATTCCTTCTTGCTAAAAAAGCAAAAGTTGCAATCAAAGCCAACAAAGAAAGTACTTCAATAAAACTTATCATAAAAGTGTAAAAACCTCCTAACGCAGTGAAAAATAATCGGTGATTTCCTGTTATGCCATCTAAAATGATTTCAATCAATTCAATTTGAGTGATAACAAAAGCAACATAAAGCGCCAAGTGTAATAAGGCCGGAATCGGTCTTGAAAACATTTTGTTTTGACCAAAAGCAACAAGTAACATTGTCTTCCAACGCTCACTTGTATTGTCTTTTCTTTCAATATCACGACCCAAGAGAATGTTGCTACGAACTTTCCAAATGTTATAGCCAAAGAAACCAATGCTTGCAACTGATATTACAGCGAAAATAATAATTTGAATCATATTTTTATCTTATTCTGGAATTGAATCCAATAATTTTCTAAATTTCTTTTCTTCTTGCGATGTAATCGGAACGCCTTTTGTTTTTGATCCAAAGACAGAGAAGTGGATGTAACGTTCAGGATGCAGTTGCAGATCATTAACAAGATTCTGTAGCTCATTGTTCGTTTCTACTAATTCATTGTATAATTTTTCATCTTTTAAGAGCTTACCCATTGTACCTGTGCCACTTTCGACATCGGAAAGAACAAGGTTTAATTTCTTAATTGTTGTTTGTGCGTCGAGAACGACACTTTTAAAATCAGCAGTAACTAAATCGTCAGAAATCTTTTTCGTGTTGCCAATGATAGCAGTCACTTGATCATTACTCTTTTTGAGATTTCCTGTAATATCCTCAACATTTGCCATAATTTTAGCAAACTGAATTTTTTCGACACCTACAAAAGATTCAATTTCTTCTGCTACATTTCCCAATTTTTCAATCGTAATTTTCACTTGTCGTAAAGTTCCTTCAATTTCTGAAGTTGCTGTTGTGTCCCAAAATGCAGAAAGTGAAACCACCATTTTATCAATGGAACTCATCATCGCTTGTAGACGTTGTGAAATTGGATCGGCGTATTGTTTTACTTGAGACATCATGTCAATTGTCAATTTGCCAGGGATTACAGCTCCTGTTTTGTAGTAACCTTTATCGAAATTAAGTGGGATTTGAATGATAATAGCTTTAGTCAAAACGTCTAATGAGCCTATTTCAATAACTGTTCCTTTTGGCAACTTAATGTTTTTGTCTTGAATACTGAAAACAATTTTTACTCTTCTGTTAGGTGTATTATTAGGGATATTTTTAATATTCATCACTTTCCCTACCACAACACCGTTTAAAGTTACATTATTTGAAACCATGATATTTCCTGAATTTGGAAAGTAGGCAATGTATTTTTTGTCACCTCCAAAAAAACTATTTCCTTTTAGAAAATTGACACCGGCCACAAGGATAACAATTGCAATTACGGCAATCACTCCAACTTTTATTTCTTTTGCGAATTTCAAATGCTTATTTTTCTGCTAATTTAATAGCTTTTTCAATACTAATTCGCTCACTGTTAAAGAAAGCTACAACAAATGCATTTTGGTAGCCATTTTCAATTAATGCATTTTTGTGATTTTTAGCGCCTTGTAGGTCATTTTGAAAAATACCATTGCAATATTTAAATAAATTATCTTGCTGATATTCAAACATTTCCATTCCTTTAAAACGAGTAGATGTCAAAGATGTATGTTTTTCTGATGTGTGGATTTGAACTCTAAAAATTAATCCTGTACTATCTTTAGTTACCGATTGATTTGTTTGTAATACAGTTTGTGATGACGAATTGTTTGTTGTTGAATTATTGTCAACAACACCAATTATTGCATTACCCTCATTACTTTGAGTGTCTTTCACAACTATTTTCCCCTCCATTTGATTTTTGTAATTCTCAAAAGCCTTAAACATTGAATTAGCCATCTGATCTTGACCGTCTTTCACGCCGAGAAATTTTTCTTCTGTTGGATTTGTCAAAAAACCAGTTTCAATCAAAACACTTGGCATCGTAGTTTTATACAAAACCAAAAAACCTGCTTGTTTTACTCCACGGTCATAACGTCCAATTTTCTTAAACTCGCGTTGTAAATTTTCCGCAAAAACAATTGAATGATTTAAATAAACAGCGCCTTGTAATTGTTTTGCTATAATCGCATCAGGCGACATGTCGAAATCTTTATACTTTGCACCTTTGTCGTCTTCCAAAGCAATAATTGAATTCTCACGTTCCATTACTTTTTGTTGCGCCTCTGTACGATGCAGACCAAGAACATACGTTTCTGTACCCGCAGCTGCAGCACTTCCAGCGTTTGCATGAATACAAATAAACAAATCCGCTTTGTTACGATTGGCAATGTTTGCACGTTCAATCAATTCCACAAAAACATCTTTATCACGCGTGTAAACAACTTTTACATCGGGATATTTAGCTTTTATTAATGCCCCTAATCTTAATGCGATTTCTAAACAAACTATTTTTTCTTGGGCAAAATTTCCATGGCAACCCGGGTCTTTTCCTCCGTGACCTGCATCAATGACAACTGTTTTTAACAATTGTTTTTCAGCCTTACCACTTTGAGCAAGCGCGTCAACTACAAAGCTGCAAAAAAATACAACTATTAGTTGAACAAATAATTTCGCTTGAATTTCGTTTTTCATTCGCACACTGAATTTTGGTAGTTTTGCACCAATTCCTCCATGATACAAAATTAGTACCATAGCTTGACTAAGATTATAAACATACAACAACTTTTCTTCGTTACATTGTTAATAATGTACGCTCAAGGTTTTGTTACAGCTCAAGTTGTGCAAAAGGACACCCTTGTTGTAAATGATAATTCACTTGAAAGTATCATTCGGTATAGCGCACGAGATTCCATTTTTAATGATTTGAAAAAGAAACAAGTGCACTTATATGGTGATGCAAAAATCCAAATGGACGAAGTTAATATGACTGCTGGATATATTTTAATAGATATGAATTCCAACGAAATAATGGCAAGTTATGCTTACGACAAAGACAGTAACAAAGTAGAATTTCCAACATTTACTGACGGTGCAGAAGTAGTCACTGCACACAAATTACGTTACAACATCAAAACTAAAAAGGGTTTTTTGGAAGAACTTTCAATCAAACAAGATGAATTTTATTTCCACATGGGGATCGCAAAACGACATCCAAACGATGAAATTCACCTTCGACAAGGAAGACTTACGACGTGCGATTTAGAAGAACCTCATTATCATTTTCAGTTATCGAAAGGGGTGGTTATTCCAAACGAACGAATAGTAACAGGACCAATGAACTTATGGGTAAAAGGAATTCCAACACCTTTTGGTTTGCCATTTGCCCTTTTGCCAACTAATAAAAAAGAGCGCACCTCTGGTTTACTTTTTCCTGAATTCGTTCCTTTATCGCAATATGGTTTTGGTTTTCAAAATTTAGGTTATTACATTCCAATTAACGATAATTTACAAACTTCACTTTACGCAAACCTTTACAGCCGTGGAAGCTGGGGCTTGAGAAACGATCTTGATTATTCTAAAAGATATGGTTTTTCTGGACGACTTTCGGTTGGATTTCAGCAGTTTCGTTCTGGGTTTCCCGAAAGCACTAATTCCAACAAAGTGAGTGTGAATTGGTCGCATCGCAAAGAGCCAAAATCAAATCCTTATTGGAATTTCTCTTCAAATGTGAACTTTATATCAGATAATACAGCTAAGAATAATTTGGACCCTATCAATCCAGAATATTTCAATAATTCGTTTAATTCTGATATTAATATTAACCGCTTATTTCCAGGGAAACCTTTGACAATGGGAATGAAATTGTCGATGCGACAAAATTCAATAGCCAAAAAAATTTCGTTAATTAGTCCCATTTTTAATACCAATTTAACTCGTGTTTTTCCCTTTAAAAATCTTTTTAAAGTTGCCAATAAAGAATGGAAAAAAACGATAGCACGGATTGGAGTAACTTACAATATGGAAGGACAAAATCGCTCAAATTTTGAAGATACCTTACTGTCTTCAGGAGATTTTCGAGGTATATCTAACGAATTTATGAATGGCATATCACAGAACATGGCTATTCAAACCACTTTTGGATTAATTGGCAATACAGTAAAAATTAATCCTTCCGTAACTTATGCTAATAAAATCAATTTTCAACAAGTCGATAAATCGTATGATTTACCTTCAAATTCAACTATTGTCGATACAATTAAACGCTTTGGGATGGCACATGAATTTAATATGAACGTTAGTTTGACAACTATGCTTTATAGCTATTATCAATTTGTTGGTAAGAAAAATCCAAAAATGCGCCACATCATGACTCCAAGTATAGGATTTCGATATGTTCCATTATTAAATCCGTTGCTATCTGAAAATGTCGGTGCAAATCAATCAACGATTAATTATTCACCTTTTGAGCGAAGTATTTACGCTGTTGGTAATTCGCAACAAGCTGCATTTTTAAATTTTGGTATCAATAATACCTTTGAATTAAAATATAAATCAGCAAAAGATACCATTACGGGATTTAAAAAAACGCGACTTATTGACCAATTTTCTATAAACGGGAATTATGACTTCATGCGCGATTCAATGAATTTATCCAATATCTCACTTGCTTTAAGAATTAGTCCTGCAAACTGGATTAATTTTGTGTCTAACGCCAGTTTTAGCCCTTATGGTTGGGACGAATTAACAGGGAAAACGATTGGAGCGTATGCTTTAGACAACAGTCAAGGTTTAGGACGGTTTTTAAACACTGGCTTCACTACCGCTTTGACGATTGCGCCATCAAAAGATAGAAAAAAAATACAAGAAACAGGGGAACGGTTGAATACCAATTGGAATAGTGACTTCAATTATTTTGCATTGTATCCTGAACGAGCGATTTATTTTGATATTCCTTGGAAAATGTCACTTTCACATGTTTATACAATCAATGCGAATCAATCGAAAACAACCAATTTTCCAAAAAATTACAATCAGGTTCAAACATTGGTTTTAAATGGTGATTTAAGTTTTACAAAACGTTGGAATTTATCTGGAAATTTGAACTTGAACTTACAAGATTTTGAAGTTACAAACCTTTATTTTTCATTGAATCGCAACATGCATTGTTGGGCGCTATCTTTTTTCTGGACTCCAATAGGGGGAAATAAAAGTTTCTTGTTTAGTATCAGAAATACTTCTTCCGTCTTTAAAGATGCGAAGATTGAAATTCGCAAACCGCCAGCGTTTTTGTAAAATAAGTTAATAAAAAAAACCACCAATCTTTCGACGGTGGTTTCCCAAACTTTTAAGAAATTTTGATTAGTTTGCTGCTTTTTTAGCGCAACAAGCTTTTTTCTCAGCAGAAGAGCAAGAAGCTTTTGTTTGCGAAGCACAAGTAGCACCTTTCTTTTTCTTTTTCTTTTTGTCGTCGTTTTTAACGACTTCAATTCCGTTTGCAGCTGCATAAGCTGTCGAAGCCATAGAACCAACAAATGTGGTCAAAGCCAATGCTAAAAAAAATTTTTTCATAGTACTTATTTTTGTAAAGTTAATAAATTATTTAAATGTTGCCAAACGCGTTAACTTTGCATTAACAACGTCTCCAACCTTGACATCTAATTGAGCATCAAGTGGAAGAAACACATCAATTCTTGAGCCAAATTTTATAAAACCAAATTCTTCTGCTTGTTTGGCAGGACTTCCTACTTCCGTGTAGTAGCAAATTCTTCTTGCAACAGCTCCTGCAATCTGTCGAAACAAAATCTCAACTCCGTTTTTATGTTCAACAACAAAAGTTGTTCTTTCATTTTCTGTACTACTTTTCGGATGCCATGCGACAAGAAATAATCCTGGATGGTATTTCGCATATTTCGTAATGCCACTGATTGGGTAATAATTTGCGTGCACATTTAAAGGCGACATAAAAATTGAAATCTGAATTCTTTTATCTTTAAAATATTCGTTTTCAGTAGTTTCTTCCACAACAACAATTTTTCCATCAGCAGGAGAAACAATGTCATTTTCACCAAAAAGACAAACACGAGTTGGAACTCTAAAGAACTGAACAACGAGTACGAAAAACGTTAGAATTACCAATTCCGCAATAATAAAAAGTGTTAGTAGATCGTGTTTGGTATAGCCCCAATAATTTAAGGCACTCAAACCAGAAACCAATACTAACGTTCCAAACATTATACTGTACCCTTCTTTGTGTAATTTCATACTTTAATTTTACCAGTAATTATAAATCATTGACCAACAATAGAAAAATGGTATTGCGAACAATGCTGCGTCAAAACGATCTAAAATCCCACCATGCCCTGGAAGGATTGAGCCTGTATCTTTAATGTTTAAACTTCTTTTGAATAGGGATTCCAATAAATCACCGTAAATAGCACATGGCGCAATGATTACAGCTGAGACAATCCAAAAAACTTCTCCTCCCCTGTTGATAAAAGCACCAATGATATATCCGAAAAGCAAAGTAAATAAAATTCCTCCAATTGTTCCTTCCCATGTTTTTTTTGGTGAAATTCGTTCGAATAATTTAGTTTTTCCGAAAGCGCGCCCTGTCAGATATGCGAAGGAATCATTTGCCCAAATCAATAAATACATCCCAACAACAGCAGGCAAATAAGAGGTATCTCTTAGGTTTAAATCAATTGTTAAGTAAAAAGGAACAACTACATAAATTATCCCAAAAACCAAAACCGAAATATTAATTATTGGGTATTCTTTTCGCTTCCACAATTCTGTTAAAACTAAAGTAAAGAATAAAGGAAAGATAACAGTTATTGAAATAATTGGTAGCACCTTAGCACTTATTCCAATCAATAAAGTAAAGATAAATAATCCGATGAAAATACCAATTTCTGAACTGACATTAACGATTTTATCATTTTTAAACATACGGTAAAATTCAATCAGACCAAGCACCATAAAAACAGAGAATACAAGTGCCTGCACGTAAGGGTTCCAAAGGATAGAACCAATTACAATGGTAGCGAAAACTGCCCCTGTTAGTGCTCTAGTTCCTAAATTACCCAGTGGCATCTTTCACTAATTTATCCGCTTTTTCTTGATCTTCTGAAATAACGAAGAGTTCGTAAGTTCCAAAATTATTGTACATGGAAGAAACAGTATTTCGCTCTTTGAAAACAACTTCTTCAGCATCAAGAACCATTTTAATCTGTTCAAAAAGAAACAAATCGGTAGTACTAAATACGCTTACCCAATTCATTAGAAAGAAACGCTATTATCCGATTCCGGAGTACTATCTGTAACTGACGTACCAGAATTTGGAGTTTCATCTGTTGGTTTTTCAGAAACTGGTTTTTCTTCGATAACAGTTTGATTCACTTCATTTGCAAATTCTTTATCCCATTGACGTTTACCAAAAATTGCTTCCAAATCTTCTTTAAAAATAACCTCCGTCAACAATAACTTATCTGCTAAAGCGTTCAATTTATCTCTATTTTCTTTCAAAAGTTGTATTGCACGCTGGTATTGACCTTCTATCAATTTACTAACTTCTTCATCTATTGTCCTAGCTGTATCTTCCGAATAAGGTTTTGTAAAAGAATCTCTACCTTGAGAATCATAGTATGAAATATTACCCACTTTCTCGTTCAAACCATAAATAGAAACCATTGCGTAAGCTTGCTTTGTAACTTTTTCTAAGTCACTTAAAGCTCCTGTACTGATTTTGCCAAAAGTCACTAGCTCAGCAGCACGTCCACCTAAAGTTGAACACATATCGTCCAAAATTTGCTCAGTAGTTGTGATACTTCTTTCTTCTGGCAAATACCATGCTGCACCGAGTGAATTTCCACGTGGAACGATTGTTACTTTAATTAATGGATGAGCATGTTCTAACAACCAAGAGATTGTCGCATGACCCGCTTCGTGAAAAGCAATTGATTTTTTCTCTTGCGGTGTGATGATTTTATTCTTCTTCTCTAAACCACCAACAATTCGATCTACAGCGTCTAAGAAATCTTGTTTCTCAACTTGTTTTTTATCATTTCTTGCAGCAATTAATGCAGCTTCGTTACAAAGATTAGCGATATCTGCACCTGAAAATCCAGGAGTTTGTTTCGCTAAGAATTCGACATCAATATTTTCTTCTAATTTTAAGGGTTTTAAATGCACAGCGAAAATTTCTTTACGCTCATTAATGTCAGGCATATCAACATAAATCTGTCTATCGAATCGACCAGCACGCATTAATGCGGCATCCAAAACATCTGCTCTGTTCGTAGCAGCAATTATAATAACACCTGAATTGGTGCCAAAACCATCCATCTCTGTCAACAACTGATTCAACGTATTTTCGCGTTCGTCATTGGAGTTAAAACCATTGTTTTTTCCTCTTGCCCGACCGATTGCATCAATTTCATCTATGAAAATAATTGAAGGTGCTTTTTCTTTTGCTTGGCGAAATAAGTCACGTACCCGAGAAGCTCCAACACCGACAAACATTTCCACAAAGTCGGAACCTGAAAGGGAGAAAAACGGAACCTTAGCCTCACCTGCAACTGCTTTTGCTAATAAAGTTTTACCTGTACCTGGAGGTCCTACTAAAAGTGCACCTTTTGGAATTTTAGCTCCTAATTCCGTGTATTTTTTTGGATTTTTAAGAAATTCAACAATTTCTACTATCTCTTCTTTTGCTCCTTGTAAACCAGCAACGTCCTTGAACGTAATGTTGGTAGTTTTACCTTTTTCGTACACTTGCGCTCTTGATTTTCCGATATTGAAGATTTGACCGCCACCGCCACCTCCACCACCTGCCATACGGCGCATCACGAAAATCCAGATGATTATTATCAACGCAAAAGGCAATAGGTAGCTTAAAATTTGAGCTACATAGTTTACCTCGTTAACATTTTCGTAATTATGGTAACCTTTTTCATCTAGCGTTTTCTCAAAATTCGCGTGATTTCCAATATTTTCCAATTCAAAAGTTAATTCTTTTCCTTTCACAGAGCCCTCTTTTGAAAGCGTTTTCTTCATGTCAGCAAGTTCTCCTTGATTCGCTTTTTTAACGATGTCCAAACCTTTTGCTGTCAATTTAAAATCTGCTTGACTTTGATTTATAATTCTTACGTTTTTAACTCCTTGCTGATCAACAAGCTCGAAAAAAGTTTCGCGGTATTTAATACTTGCATGACCACCGGTGTTCATGTAAATTTGAAAGGCAATCAGCGCTACACCCAATGCAGCATAAATCCAGTAAATTGAGAACGGATTTTTTTTCTTTTCTTCTGACATAATTTTTTTAGTCTAAATTTGGAATATCTGTACGGATTGCATCTGCCCACAAATCTTCGATTTGGTAAAAACCTCTTGCGTCTTTGTAAAATATGTGTGCAACCACGTCAATGTAATCTAACAAAATCCATTCACTATTGTTTTTCCCTTCAATGTGCCAAGGTTTTTCTGAGAGCACTTTTCGTGTGTGTCGAGCAGTAGCATTTGAGATTCCATCAACATGCGTGCTTGATTCACCCGTGCAAACAACGAAAAAATCACTAACTGCGCTTGTCAGATGGCGCAAATCCAATACTACTATATTTTTCGCTTTGTTTTCTTGCATACCTTCGACAATGGCTTTGCACAATAATTCAGATTCAGTTATACTTTTTGTTTTTCGCATTTAATTTTTATGTTGATTCACAAATCTAAGGGATAAATTCTAATTTTGACCCGACCCGCAAAAGTAATACCGTGAAGCAAGCTCTTTTTGGAAAAGAAATTATAAGTTTATCTAATATTGATTCAACCAACAATTTTGCTGCCAAGATGCTTTCAGAGAACCTTTGTCAAAATGGAGCGGTAATATTGGCAGACTTACAAACACAAGGAAAAGGTCAAAGAGGAAATAGTTGGTTGTCTGAATCAGGGAAAAACTTACTTTCTTCCTTCGTTTACAAACCCGACAATCTGTCAGTAGGAAATCAGACGGTTTTAACATGGGCAACAAGCCTTTCTCTCTTAGAAACATTAAGAAAATTTAACATTGAAGCCTCTATCAAATGGCCAAATGACATTTTCGTTTCGTCACAAAAAATTGCTGGAATTTTAATAGAAAATCAATTACAAGGATCATTAATTAACTGTTCAATTATTGGAATTGGATTGAATGTGAACCAAGAAAATTTTAACGAATTAAAAGCGACGAGCATACTTCTAGAAACGGACATAAACCATTCACCAAGGTTTGTTTTAAATCAATTGATGAAAGATATGAATAATCAATTTGACTACATTAAAAAAAAAGATTTCGAATATCTAAAAAATGAATACGAGTCAAAGCTATTTAAAAAGAATAAATTATTAAAATATGCTGATGTAAATGGTGCATTTTTTGGGGAAATTATTGGAACTACGAACGAAGGGAAATTATCAATTAAAAGAGAAAATAGAATTGTTAATTATGGGTTAAAAGAGGTTTGGATTTTTGAGAAATAGGACTTTAAGAGGAACGACAAAATTTGGATACGCCATAGCGTAGAGGGAATAAGAAAAATATTAAAAACAACGAGTTATGCAGTTATTAAGCCTTGTATTGTAATCTTTAAAAATGGAATGAAATGCTTTCGAAAGAAAGGTTTCAGTCACAGCAATTCATATTTACTTAATGGTCTGTGGATATTGATTATTTTTGTTGATTCATGGGTGTAGTACAAAAAGACGCAATCAAAACAACTGTTTTATCTTTCATAGGTCTTTCCTTGGGGTACATCAACAAAGCAGTTTTATTCATTGCCCTATTATCAGTAGAACAAGTTGGATTGATGAATTTGGTGATAACCGTTGCCATGTTATTTGCACAGCTTTCAAATCTTGGTTCGATTTATTCCACTTGGCGCTTTTTTCCCTTCTTTCGGAACAAAGAAAAAAATCATTACGGTTTTCTGTTAATGAATATGATTTTAATACTTTTCGGGATTACTTTTTTTGCTTTGCTGATATTTTTGTTTAATCAACCAATTGTAGATTATTATAAGGAAAAATCGGTTCTTTTTACTAATTATTACCTTTGGATAATTCCACTTGGAATTGCAAATGTTTTCTTTTTATTATTTGAAAGTTACCTTCGTGGATTATTTAAAAATGTTTTTCCCGTGTTTTTACAGGAAATATTTTTGCGTGTTTTAGTTTTTATTTTACTCCTTTTACTCGCTGGAAAAGTAATAGACTTTCATCAGTTTTTTATCGCTCACGTATTAGTTTACTTCATTCCGAGTTTGTTTTTATTAATTTACTTAGTTCGACTAAAAGAACTGAAATTTTCTTTGAAATCCATTACAGTTCCGCGTCGTTTTCGCAAGATTTTGATAACGTTCAGCTTTATGAGTTACTTAAATAGTTTAGCAACGCTTCTCGTTATTTCGATGGATGCGATGATGATTGCATCGTTTATAGGTTTAGGTGCCACTGGAATTTACACCACAATGATTTATTTGACAAGTGCATTAATGGTTCCTTATCGATCTGTTATTCGCGTGAGTTCAACTTTAGTTGCAAAATATTGGCAAGAAAAAGATATGGTTTCCATGCAAGAAATTTATGAGAAATCTTCATCAGTGGGATTGATTGTTGGTTTACTTGGGTTTTTAGTAATTTTTCTACCTATCCACGAATTGTTTTCCTTTATTCCTGACTATAAAACCGGTATAGATGTATTCGTGATTTTGATGGTCGGTAAGATTTTAGATATGTATAGCGGACTCAACGGAACGATTTTCTCAACTTCCAAAAAATTCAAGTTTGATTTGTATTTTACTGTTTTATTGTGTTCAATTGTCTTCGGTTTAAACTTACTTTTAATTCCAAAAATAGGGATTAATGGAGCTGCAATTTCTACGAGTTTTGCTTACGTTGCATATAACGTGTTACGTTGTTTTTACGTCTATAAATTATTTGGTTTGCAGCCCTTCAATTTTGGACAGCTAAAACTTATCTTTTTGTTTGCCATTGTTGTTTGCTTAGCTGTAACTTTTAATTACCTTGAATTGTTTAAGGATTGGAATGTTTGGATGGCTATAATTGTGAAAGAATTGATTGTTTTGATTGCTTTTGTTTTACCTATTTTCATTTTCAATTTAGAACCTGAAGTAGTGAAATTCACAAAAAATAGTTATCGAAAATGGTCCGTTCGTATAAGAAAGTAAATTATTAATCGTTATAAATTGCATGAAGGCACTTATCAATTTAGTTTTTTTCGTTTTTATTTCAACTATTAGTTTTGGACAACTTGATATTGATGATTCTTTCACCGTTGAATTAGGTCTACCGAACGCTTTCACGAACAAAGGAAATAAAGACATCATGCAAGGATTAGTTTGTGTTGCTCCACAATATCAATATGCGACGAAATTTGGATTAGCTTTCGGTGTTGGTTTGCATTACACCTATTTCAACATCAATGAGTTTCGTGTTTCCCAAAAAGTTTTCGGTGGAATTCATACTGGCGCAGGATATATAAAAATCAGTCATGAAAAATTTTGGACAGATTTAATTGGAACTGATATTGGAGTAAAAGTTGGCTATTTAGAAAGTTACGCCACTTCTGATTTATTGCGGGCAAAAGAAATTCGCTTCGTTAAAACACAAGCATTACTAATTGAACCAACAATTGCTTTCGTTTTAGCATCTGATGTAAATGCTTCCTATCGCTTCACAATTTCATATCCATTTTACGGATATTCTTTTTCCCCTGAAATGATTGGAATAGATTCAAACATTGGTTATACAAAAGCGGAAATTGCTAAATCAAATTCATTTTTAACAGTTGGTTTCGGCTATACTTTTTACTTCAATGGCAAAAAAAGTAGCGTCAGTAACGACGATTAATTTTGACTTCAATTTTCACTAAAAATGAACTGAATACACAATTAGTTTTACCTTCATTTTTAAATCCTATTTCATGAAAAATTTAGTGCTCACTGGCTTGCTATTTGCGGGAATAGTCTCAGTTTTTGCTCAAAAAGAAGTATTTACAACTGCCGAAATGAAAAAAGCAACCGTATTCTTTACAGGTGCCCAAATTCAACATGAAAGCGAACTCACTTTAAATTCTGGTAAACAAGAAATTATTTTTCAAAAACTAACTGATTTCATCGACCCAAATACGATGCAAGTTAAAGCAATCGGGGAGTTGACAATTTTATCCGTTCGCACAAAGAAAAACTACGAAGATTTAAAAATCAGCAACGAAGAAATGAAAAACCTCAATCTTAAACGCAAAATTTTAGCGGCTAAAGATTTAACCTTGCGCGACGAATACACCATTTTGGAATTGGATAAAAACCTATTGATGCGCAACAGAGATTTGAAAGGAAATGAGCAAGGTTTAAAAATTACAGAACTGAAAGAAGCTTACACGTTTATGCACGGTAAATTGTCCGAAATCACTAATCGACTTTCTGAAATTAGAACTGAATTGGAGGAACTTCAAAAAAAGATGAATCAATTAGAACAAGAAATCATTTCTCAACGAAGTAAACCTGTTATTAATTATTCTGAAATTGTAGTGGAAGTTGACGTTTTAAAAACAACCAACGCACGATTTTCGTTCAATTACATTTCTCCGAAAGCAACTTGGAAGCCTTATTACGATATGCGCAGTGACGGAATTGGAAAACCAGTACGTTTGGAAGCAAAAGCAAACGTGAGCCAAACAACAGGAATCGAATGGAAAAATATTGATTTAGTGCTTTCCACAAATGATCCTTATCAAAATGCGCAAGAGCCAACAATAATTCCATGGTTTATCAATTATAATAATTATCCGCAGCAACGTCAAATTATTTCAAGACCCATTCCTGCAGTCGACTTTTCAGGCGAAAAATTACGTGGAGAAGTAATTGATGCTTCAACAGGAGAACCAATGCCTTTTGCAAAAGTTGCATTTTATGGTAATCCAAATATAAGCGCAGTTTCAAATTTTGATGGAAAATTTGAAATTACCGTTCCGAAAGGCGAAACTTATTTGAATGCTTCATTTGTTGGATATACTGACCAATTAGTTGAAATTACAACACCTTATTTAAAATTTTTTTTAGTTCCTTATGGATTAGATGTTTCACTTTTGAAAGTAAGTGAAGGTTCTAAAAATCAAGAAACTTACCAATGGGATGGAAATAAGATAATGGATGGGAAATATGCCTACGATTCGTTTTCTCTGAATGAAATGGTAGATTTAGAAGAAATAAGTATTCAAGGAAATGCTACTGACAGGACAAGAAAGAGCAATAAAAATTTATCTAGGTATGAAGAAAAATCTGAATCAACAGGTGGGGATTACGCACCAACAGTATCAACAGTTGTTCAGAAAAAAGACATGCACGTAGAATATTCAATTGCCTTAAAAATGTCAATTCCGACTGATGGAATGAACCACCGTGTTTCTATTTCAAGTTATGATTTGACAGCAAATTATGAATATCATGTTATACCTAAAATCGACCCTAGTGTTTATTTAGCTGCGCAAGTTAGTGGTTGGGAAAAACTAAATTTAATGAGCGGAGAATCAAACATTTACTTTGATGGTACGTTTATGGGGAAATCGTATTTAGATGTAAATTCAACTAAAGATACGCTTTCATTTTCGTTTGGAAAAGATAATAAAATCAGCGTTGATCGCGTTCGAATTAAGGAAAAATCAAAAAGTAGAACAATTGGATCCAGACAGAAATTTGAGGTAACGTGGGAACTGAAAATCAAAAACAATGGTGGTGCAAAAATTCCATTTGTTATAAAAGATCAATTTCCAATTTCTAATTCAGATGATATAAAAATAAAGCAAGGGAATTATGGGAATGGGCAATTAGATGAAAATACAAGCATTATAACTTGGTTGTTCCCTGCTGGAATTACTGGAATCCAAACCTTAGCTTTCGATTATTCAGTTGATTATCAAACTGGAGTCGTTTTGTATTTGGAGTAAGAAAATTTACTGACCATGAAAACTTATTCGTTAAGGCAAACTGAAAGTTAAAATACAACTTTCAGTCTCACTTATTCTACTTTTAATTTGTAAGAAACAAAAAGGTAACTAGAATCGTTAAATTAAGTATAAAGATTTGATAGAGATTAATTTATGTTGTACTTTAGCTTTCTGTGAAATATTTTTTTCTATATATATTACTTTTTATTGGCTTCAACCATTTTTCTCAAACGGTTTGGATGACTCCCAATCGAGGACAATGGGACGATAGAATAAGATATAACGTGGATTTGAACCAAGGAAAAATGTACCTTGAAAACAAAGGAATGACATTTCTGTTGACAGATGCTTTGGCGCACAACCATTCAGAAATTAATCATGACCACGATTCGGAAGGTTTGATAAAATACCACGCAATAAAACAGCATTTAATAGGTTCAAATTCAAATCCAACTATTACAGAAAGTAATCCTTCTAGTCATTACTCAAATTACATCTTAGGTAACAATTCTTCAAAATGGAAATCTTCTGTTTTCAGTTATGACTTTGTTGTTTTTTCTGCTGTATACGATGGAATCAATACTTTTTATGAAGGGAAATCAGATCAACTTAGTTATAATTTTGAAGTAAATGTAGGTGCAAATCCTTCGCAAATACGGTTCGAAATTGATGGCGCTGATGCAGTCGAAATTACACCAAATGGGGAATTAACACTAAAACATCGCTTTGGGCAAATTATACAATCAGCACCAATAGCTTGGAATATTTCAGAAGATGGAAGAAAAACTAAAGTGAAATGTGATTTTCAGCAAACTGGAAATATCGTTTCATTTCGATTTCCCCAAGGGTACAATCAAGAAGAAAAATTAATTATCGACCCAAGTTTAACATTCGCAACATTCACTGGATCAACTGCTGACAATTGGGGATTCACCGCAACTCCCGACGTGAATTCTAATTTATTTGGTGGTGGAATTGTTTTTGGTGTTGGATATCCAACTTCGTCTGGCGCCTATGACAATTCATTTAATAATGGATCAGGTTCTTTTCCTATGGATGTTGGAATAACAAAATATTCTGCCCTCGGAAATAATTTACTTTTTTCAACTTATATTGGTGGTTCTGGAAATGAAACCCCACACAGCATTGTTGCAGCACCCAATGGCGAACTATTTATTTATGGTGTTACTTCCTCCACTAATTTTCCAATGGCAGGAAACCCTTATGATAATTCATTTAATGGTGGACCAAGTGTTACTGAAAACTCTTTAAATTTCAATGGAGCAGATATTTACGTTGCACGTTTAAGTCCAAATGGAAGTTCTTTAATAGCCTCAACTTTTGTTGGTGGCTCTGGAACTGATGGGTTAAATATCAATTCTTTAAGTTACAATTACGGCGACCAATTCAGGGGGGAAATAACACTTGACGCCTCTCAAAATGTGTACATTTCAAGTACAACATCTTCAAGTAATTTCCCAACTGTTGCTGCAAGTCAAGGATCATTATCGGGAAGTCAAGATGCAATTGCTTTTAAATTAACCCCCAATTTAAGTTCCTTGAGTTGGAGTACTTACTTTGGTGGTTCTGGACTTGAAACAGGAAATTCAATAACAATCGGAACTGATGGCTCTGCATTTTTAGCCGGTGGAACAACCTCAAGTAATTTACCGATAACTTCTGGAAATGATTTAAGTTACAACGGTGGCGCTTCCGATGGATATGTTATCCGAATAAACGGATCGACAGGAGCTTTACTTTCAGGAACTTACATGGGGATGAGCGAATACGACCAAACTTATTTTGTTCAAACAGATATTGACAATTCAGTTTATGTTTATGGTCAAACAGAATCTCCTTGGCAAGTTAGCCCAGGATGCTATGGAAACCCAAATTCTGGACAATTCATCCGAAAATACACCACTAATTTAATAAATATTAACTGGACAACTATGGTTGGAGCCGGCACGGGGCATGTTGAAATATCTCCAACAGCCTTTCTGATTTCCAATTGTTATGACATTTATATTTCAGGTTGGGGCGGAAATTTAAATGCCGGACATGGTCAAGCTGTCAATTCAACTACAAATGGATTTCAAGTGACACCCGATGCGTATCAATTAAACACAAACGGTAGTAATTTCTACTTAGCTGTATTGGGAAAAGATGCTGTCAATCTTAAGTACGCCACTTTTATGGGTGGTACAAATAGCAGCTACAACCATGTAGATGGAGGAACAAGTCGTTTTGATAAAGCAGGAAGAGTTTATCACGCAGTTTGTGGTGGTTGCGGCGGGAATCCTAATGGTTTCACGAGTACGCCAGGAAGTTGGTCACCACAAAATGGAAGTAACAATTGCAACATGGCAACTTTTAAATTTGAATTGAGTTCGATTGATGCAATAGCAGCCCAACCAGCACCATTAATTTGCATTCCTCAATCTGTTTATTTTCAAAACAATAGTACAAATGGAAATGCCTATTTATGGGATTTTGGAGACGGAAATACATCTACTGCTTTTGCCCCTATTTATCAATATACAACCCCTGGAGTATATGATGTTAAATTAGTAGTTTATGACACAAGCGGTTGTTTCAGCTCCGATTCTGTAACTATTCAAGTGATTGTTGGCGCATTTACGGGTGGAATTGTGCAACCTGCGAATCCAGTTTGTCCCGGTGGAAGTTATCAATTCGATGCTTACGGCGGCGCAAACTACAATTGGACTCCAGCTAATTTATTAAACAACCCAAACATTCCAAATCCAACCGCAACGGTTCAAACGACAACTATATTTTCAGTTGTAATTTCTGATAGCTGTGGTTCAGTAACACTAAATGTAACACTTCCTGTTTATGATAATAATATTGGCATTACGCCAGATACAAGCATTTGTTTGGGAAGTGCAGTTCCTTTGCAAGTTCAAGGCTCGGGAACAATAAGTTGGAGCCCACCCGATTTTTTAAGTAGCACCTCTAATTTTAATACAATCTCAACACCTGATACGACAATTGTATATAGTGTAAATGTAACATCTCCTGATGGGTGTTTATTGAGCGATTCTGTAAAAATTACTGTTTATTTCTCATTACCAATTTCAAATTTACCAGATACGATGAATATGTGCTTTGGTAGTCAAATTGGGATTTTAGCATCTGGAGGCAACAATTATTCTTGGAGTCCCAATGAGTATGTATTGAATCAAAATGGTCCTTTAGTTGAAGTAAATCCTCCTTATGATAAATGGTACTATGTCGATATAGCAAATGCTTGTGGAATAATTAAAGATTCTGTTTTTATCCATTTGGTGGAAGCAGCTATAATCGCTGGAAACGACACAACAATATGTCCTAGAGAATCTGCCTTTTTATGGGCAACAGGCGCTGATAATTACTTTTGGCACCCTTACAATACGGTTGTCGGTCAATTCGGAAACTATGTAGAAGTAAAACCTCCTGGAAGCACCAATTATATGGTCGTTGGGGAAGATAATAATGGTTGTTACGACACAGCTTATGTGGAGGTAGTTGTTCATCCTTACCCGAGTTTACAAGTAAATTCAACTGTTTACGCCTTCTACGACGATCAAATTCAATTAGAAGCATTTAGTCATAACTCGGGCACTTTTACTTGGTTTCCAACAGAGGGTTTATCTTGTGTAAACTGTCCAAACCCAATTACTGCTCCAAATCAAAACGTAACTTATTTCGTTTACTTTGTGGACAATAATGGCTGTAAAAACTCTAGTTACGTGGATATTATTTACGACGCAACAATTTATGTTCCGAATACCTTTATTCCAAATAGCGACAATGTAAATGACTATTTCAGGATTTATGGGGGTAATTTTAAGAAAATCGAATGTCAAATTTTTAACCGTTGGGGAGAATTGGTGAAAATTATCAATTCAGTTGATGATTATTGGGACGGGACTTACAGAGGGAAAAAATGCCAAGATGGAACTTACACTTGGAAATTGATTTACGTTGACTTTTTAGGTGTAAAACATTTTCTAACGGGACATGTAAATTTATTGAGATAAATTATTTAAATTTACTTAAAAAAAACATGAGAAAATTGAAAAAAATCACACTAATAACATCAGCAAGTGTATGTTTATTAGCCGCTACAAGTAGTTGTGGTAAATATGAAGATGGCCCAGGTCTTACATTACTTTCAAAAAAATCTAGAGTAGTTGGCGAGTGGGACGTCAAATCCATTGGGTCTAACGTGTTAACCTCTGAATATGGAATCAACATGAGTTTTGAAAAAAATGGATCAATGATTTTTTCTTACATCTATGGTGGAAGTAATGAAACATATGCCGGTTCTTGGGATTTTGCCTCAGACAAAGAGAACTTACTATTAACTGTTGACGGAGAAGCGATTATTTATGAAATAAAGCGATTAACAAATAAAGAAATGTGGCTTGATGACGATATTACTAGTGGTGATGGTGAAATTTGGAAATTGGAAGCGAAGTAAAAAGATTAATTCTTAATTTTAAGCCTCCTAATAAGGAGGTTTTTTTATGGAAAATAAGTACAAAATATCTTACAATATTGAGGTTCCTGCGATTTTAAAAAAAAATAAAATCAGTATTTTACTCACAACCTATCAACCTGGAAAATTAATTATTATTAGCCCAGAAAATGACCTTTTGTTACAAAAACCCATTTCGTTTAAAAAGCCAATGGGAATTGCTATTCAAGGAAATAAATTAGCAGTGGCATGTCAAGATGAAATAATAATTTTTTCCAAAAATGAAAATGTAGGATCCTTCATTAATAAAGATTCAACTAATTTTGATTCAATATTTCTACAACGCTCGTCTTATCATACTGGAACTCTCGATATTCACGATTTAGATTTTGGAGATGGTTTATTGTGGGGAGTTAATACGCTTTTTTCGTGCTTATCTATATTTGACATAAATCATAGCTTTAAACCTAAGTGGAAACCAAATTTCATTTCTAATTTAGTACCAGAGGATAAATGTCATTTGAACGGTATGGAAATGGTTGATTCTCTTCCAAAGTATGCAACCTCTCTTAGTATTGATGATACTAAGCAAGGATGGAGAATAAATAAATTGAATACAGGTGTTTTAATTGAAGTTCCAACAGGAGAAATAATATTATCAAACCTGTCAATGCCACATTCACCAAGAATTTATAAAAACGAATTATATTTATTAGAATCTGGAAAGGGAACATTAGTTAAAGTAAATACAACTAAAAAAATAGTTGAAGTAATATACAATTTCAATTGTTTTATTCGAGGACTTGCATTTAGTAATGGTATTGCATTCATTGGTAAATCTTTAATTAGAGATGATTCAGTCGATTTTAACCATTTAGAAATTAAAGAAAATTCAAAAAATGCTGGGGTAATTATGTTTAATCTAGAGACAATGTCTATAATTGGAGAAATAAATTACGAAAAAGATATTCAAGAACTTTACGATATTCAGATTCTTGAAAATAGCTTAAATCCAATTATTATTTCTAATGAACTTAAAGAATATAACGATATAATTACATTCCCTGGAAATGTTTTTTGTAAAAACACAACTATTTAGACCAAATAAAAATGCTTAATATCCATACTTTTCAATTTAATGCCTTTCAAGAGAACACCTTTTTAGTTTGGGATTCTCAAAAAAATTGTTTGATCTTTGATCCAGGATGTTACTCTCGAGAGGAACAAAATGAATTACTCGAGTTTATTTCTGAAAATAATTTAAAGGTAGTTGCACTTTTAAATACGCATGCACATATCGATCATGTACTTGGAAACAATTTTATTTTACAGAATTTTAAAGTTGACTATTACCTTCATCCTGAAGATTTAAAAGTGTTACAATCTGTTGAGTCTTACGCACATCTTTATGGTTTTGAAGGTTATAAGGTTTCACCAAATCCAACTAAAGAACTAAGTCATAATCAAAAACTAAGTTTTGGAGAGATGGAAATTAGCGTTTTTCACACACCTGGTCACGCTCCAGGTCACGTCGTTTTCTATTTTGAAAATCAAGATTTTGTCGTAAATGGGGATGTGTTATTTCGCGGAAGTTTTGGAAGGGTTGATTTACCTTTTGGGGATTTAGAAACGTTGAAGAAATCAATTTTCAATACTTTATTTTCCTTACCTGACGAAACGACGGTCTATTGTGGTCATGGTCCTTCAACTACAATTGGTTTAGAAAAGAAAACGAATTATATTTTACAATTCTAAGAACTGTGAGAATTGGTATAAACGCACGTAATATTCTTCCCAAAAAGCTAGAAGGTTTTGGTCACTATTCTTTAGAAATCACCAAGAGAATTTGTTCCTCCCATCCAGAACACGAATTTGTTTTGTTCTTTGACAGAGAGGTAGATTCATCTTTGGTTTTTAGTTCTAACGTTAAAACAATCGTGGTTTTCCCCCCAACAAGGCATCCCCTACTTTGGATGTTATGGTTTGATTTTTCTCTGCCAATTCTTTTAAAAAAGAATAAAATTGACTTGTTTTGGTCACCAGATGGATTTTGTTCTCTTTTCACAAAAGTTCCTCAACTGATTACAATTCACGACATTAATTTTGAACATTACCCAAAGGATATGCCTTGGTTAGTAAGTAAATATTTCCGTTATTTCTTTCCTAAATTCGCTAGAAAAGCTAAAAAAATTCTCACTGTTTCAAACTATTCAAAAGAGGATATAAGCAAAACTTACTCTATTCCTAAAAGTAAAATTGCAGTTGTCTATAATGCTCCAAATGAAATTTATAAGCCAATAAGTGAGGTGGAAAAAAGAGAAATCAAGAATTCTTTTTCAAATGGATTTGATTACTTTTTATTTATTGGTTCAATTCACCCACGAAAAAATGTACAACGTTTAATTGATAGTTTTTTATTAGCAAAATCTAAACTTTCAACCTTAAAATTAGTGATAGTTGGAAGCGTCATGTGGAAAGATAAATTATTAACGATTCCAACAGAAATTGAAGAAGACATAATTTTCCTCGGTCATTTAAGTTTGAATGATTTAGCGAAGGTTACAGCTAGTGCGTTTGCATTAACGTATGTTCCGTATTTTGAAGGTTTTGGGATTCCTTTAGTAGAAGCGATGAAATGTGGAGTGCCTATTTTAGCAGCTAATGCAACTTGTTTACCTGAAGTAGCTGGTGATAGCGCAATTTATTGTGATCCTTTCGATAGTGCATCGATTGCAAATGGAATGGAACAACTTTTTTCAGATGATAAGCTTCGGTCTCAATTGTCAACTAAAGGATTAGAACGCTGTAAAAAGTATAATTGGGATAAATCAGCCCAAGAAGTTTGGCTTCAAATCGAGTTACAATTAAATATGATTCTTTAAAGTAGTTAAGTTATCTTTGAGAAAATATTGGCTTCGTAGTTCAACGGATAGAATAGAAGTTTCCTAAACTTTTGATCCAGGTTCGATTCCTGGCGAGGTCACAGCAGTAAAATTATGAAAGAAATTACTTTGCTATTAGTAAAATCATTGCTTAAAACGCGAGAAAGAGAAAGCAACAAAAGTGATTACGGGCATTGCTTACTAATCAACGGCAACTCTGGAAAAATGGGAGCTGCAATCATTTCTTCCAAAGCATGCTTAAGGGCTGGAGTTGGTCTATTAAGTGTAAACGTTCCAGCAAAAGAAGGAATTATTATGCAAATTTCTGTTCCTGAAGCCATGATTGAAAAAAGGGAAGAAAACACTATCAATTTTGAAAAATATCAAGCAATTGGAATTGGTTCAGGTTTTGGATTAGACACTCAATCTGAAAAAACTCTCAAAAATGTAATCTTAAATTCAAACTGTCCTTTACTAATTGATGCGGATGCACTCACGCTTCTCGCTCAACAAGAAAAACCTATTAAACTTCCTTTAAATACAATTATAACTCCACATGAAAAAGAGTTTGATAGATTATTCGGAAGTCATTCTAGGAGGGAAGATAGATTGATTACTGCTAAATCCAAAGCCTCAGAACTTAATATAATCATCGTATTAAAGGGTTCGAATACTGTAATCATTAACTCAACGGAACAATTTATAAATACAATTGGGAATTCTGGACTTGCAAAAGCAGGCTCTGGTGATGCATTAACAGGAATTATTAGCGCTTTCCTCTCTCAAGGATATTTACCAATTGAAGCAACAATCATTGGGGTTTACATTCATTCATTAGCCGCAGATTTAACCCTTAAAAATCAATCTCTTGAATCTATGCTAATAACAGACGTAATAGAATCCCTTGGATACGCATTTAATTATATTTCAAAGACTTAGTGAAACTTAAAACATCATTGATTGTGAAATTAACATCGTACCTTAGATAAAAAATAAGGTATGAAAAAAGTATTGGTAGCGATTGATTATAACCCAAGCGCAGAAAAAGTGGCAAAAAAAGGATTAGAACTAGCTATTGCAATGAATGCTGAGGCTTTGCTTCTACATGTTATTTCTGACTTAAACTATTATATAACTGACAGATATGATCCCATAATGGGATTCGATGGTTTTATGAATCAAGAATACCTTTTAGAAAATCCCGTTCAAAATCTGAATCAAGAATCCGAAAATTACCTAAAATCGATAAAGAAACATCTAAAGAATGAATCAATTAAAACAGTTACTTTAGAGGGTGATGCAGCAGATTCGATTATTGAATATGTTGAAAAAGAAAAAATAGACTATATCGTAATGGGCTCGCATAGTAAAGGTTTTTTAGAAGACATTTTTATGGGAAGTGTGACACAAAAAGTTCTTCACCATTCTACTATTCCCCTATTAATCGTTTCTACAAAAAAATAGAGGTCAAGCTTATAATTGAAGATTGACCTACTACTTTAATATATTGGAAAACTATAGTTTAAATTACTTTTAATTCTTTACCAACTTTAACAAAAGCAGCGATTGCCTTGTCAAGGTTCTCTTTTGAATGAGCAGCAGAAATTTGAGTTCTTATTCTAGCTTGACCCTTTGCCACAACTGGGTAAAAGAAACCGACAGCATAGACCCCTTCTTCTAATAATTTATTGGCGAAACTTTGTGAAAGTGCTGCATCATAAAGCATTATTGGAACAATTGGAGAATCACCAGGCTTAATATCAAATCCAGCCGCCTTAATTTTTTCTTTAAAATAGAGCGTGTTTTCCTCTAATTTATCACGTAACTCAGTGGTTGAACTTAACAATTCAAATACTTTTATGGAAGCACCAACAATTGAAGGAGCTAAAGAATTAGAGAATAAATAGGGGCGAGAACGTTGACGTAGCATTTCAATTATTTCCTTTTTTCCTGTTGTGTAGCCACCCATTGCGCCACCCAAAGCTTTACCTAAAGTTCCCGTTATAATATCAACTCTATCTAAAACACCACAAAACTCAGGAACTCCACGACCTGTTCTACCGATAAAACCAGCAGAATGACATTCATCAGTCATAACTAAAGCATCGTATTTATCAGCTAAGTCGCAAATTTGATCCATTTTCGCTAGGTCACCATCCATTGAGAAAACACCGTCAGTAACAATAATTCGTACCCGCTGATCCTGTGCTTTTATTAATTGTGCTTCTAAATCTGCCATATCAGAATGCTTGAAGCGATAACGCTGTGCTTTGCATAAGCGAACACCATCAATTATCGATGCATGGTTTAACTCATCAGAAATAATCGCATCTTCTTCAGAAAATAAGGGTTCAAAAACACCTCCATTTGCATCAAAAGCAGCAGCATATAAAATCGTATCCTCAGTACCATAAAATTCTGAAATTTTTTGCTCCAATTCTTTATGGATATCTTGTGTTCCACAAATAAAACGTACTGAAGACACTCCAAATCCATGAGAATCTAATGCACTTTTAGCTGCATCTATTACCTCTGGGTGTGATGACAAGCCTAAATAATTATTTGCACACATAATTACGACTTCATTTCCACTTTCAACCTTTACTGTTGGACCTTGTGGTGTAATAATTATACGCTCTCTTTTCATTAATCCATTAGCTTCAATCGCTTTTAATTCATCCGAAAGAAGTGTTTTAATTTTTCCGTACATACTCTATTTTTTAGTTATTTCTTTAATTTTTTTAGTTATCAAATTGAATAAGAGAGTTGATTCTTTTTGATTTAATTTTCGACCAAATCTAATCTCTTTATCAAAATATTCAAAACATAATCGTTCTCCACCATTTATCCAGGGAGAAGATTCCCAAAGCGATTGAATTGATGTTGAATCAGGGAATTCAAAATTAATATTTTTGATGTTTTCAAAGTAGTAAGGTACAGAACCACCATAATTACGAATTGATTTTTTAATAGTAACTGAAACTTCATCAATTTTAACTAATTCTTTTCCAAAAATTAACCAAAGAAAAGATTTTGAAACACGAAAAGCATAGTAAAACCAAAAAGCTAAGAATACATAAAGAATTATCTTTTCTTGTTCAGTTAATTTTAAAATAGCCAAAGACCATATTACAACTACGCCAATCGTTAACCACATTGAAAGCCATGCTCCCATCAAAGAATTAACTAAGAGATTTTTTTCAGGTTCAATAACAATTGTCATTTTCCCTTTAGAATCATTAAAGCTAATTCGCTCACCTATAGATTTCATAGAACAAAAATAAAAAAACCCCACCAAAAGAATTGATGGGGTTCTGAATATAAATTAACATTTTAATAATTCCAAACGTCATGTTCCCATTTACGCATGTCTTCTTTAATTTTTTCAGCTTCATACAAAGCATCAACACCATATTTAAAATCTTCTAATTCTCTATCAAACTTATCTGATACTTTATAAATTTGAGCCATAAATTTACGTTTCCAGAATACATCGTCAAAAGACATCCATTGAGCATCAGATTTATCATTATAAACATAATAGTTTACCATTATGTTTCTTAACTCTGGAAAATATAACCAAAACATCTCTCTTTCGTCTACTTTACCTTTGTATTCTTCATAGCTATTTGTTGCATCGTCAAAAAACACTGGAATTCCAGTATCGCTGTAAGCAAGAATCTTACCTCTTTCGAATTTTACAGTCGATGAATCGTCTTCGTAAGTAAACCGTGCAACTGGTGCTATAGAAATAATTCTTCGGTCAATAATTGATCTTTCTTTATCAAAAAACCAATCCTCCTTAATATTGTATGCAATTATATTGTTGGAGGAAATAAACCTTAAGATTGCGTCTTTACGAACTAAGTCATCAACTTTCTTAGTCGCATTCCACCATCTTTCTCCATCTTCAAAACTATAACCTTTAACTAACTCTTCATAATCAGGATCACTTGCTAATGAATCAACAAATCTTCTATAAGTTTGCGCCGTTTTTTGAATCGCAAGTGTATCTTCTGATCTCGCTATCGAAAATTTAGGACCGATTCCACCTGCAGCTACAAGTCTATTAACTTTGTTTTTATAAAAAGGGACATCGAAATAATCATTTTTAGATTGTCTTTCAATTGGATATTTTAAACTAAAACCATCCTCAATTAATGGATTAGCTTCACTTGCCACTTCATAAGCCGTCAACTCACCTAATAATATGTGACGCATTATAACTGTCCATAGAGACCATCTTTTTTGGTCTTTATACCAAGATGGATCATCAATTTCTGAGGCATCCTTAGGTTTATAATCTGAACTCAGGCCATTACTTTCAAAATAATCATAGGGAAAAAACAAATCGTGATTCATTTTTTCTCTACAATCTATACGAGAAAAAACTCGTTTTGACCAAACGTAGTCCGCTAAACGAACATGTTCATAAGGAATTGCTTCCCTTACCGGAACTTCATCTTTGATAATTACACCATCAATTACTCCACCTTGTAATATATTATAGGGACCACGAGGAGGTTGATCCTGAGAATAAATTGAAAAAGTGCTTACACTTAAACAAAATAAAAGAATTAATTTTTTCATGGTCTCTGTAATTAATTATTAATTAAGGTACTACTTTCAAACTTGAAGAAATTGAAGGACCTTTCATTCCATTTCTAGTATAGAAAACATCAATTGAAACTTTCTTACCAATTTTTGCTTTTGCAATAGCAGTTGATGGCACTCGGTCTCCAGAGAAAGAAGTAACAACATCTCCAACGGTTATTTCACCACCGGTTACGTTAAAAGTTACCCCAGTAAATGGACTGTCCGCACCTAATCCTACAATTACTTTTGTTCCACTTGCTTTCGAAATTGTTCCACCTTGTACTAAAGGAGAAGGGAAAGGTTTCACTTTATATTTAAATGAGCCGAAATTATTTGCTTTTCCTGTTTTGTCTTTACCAATCAAGGTTATAATAACTTGTCTAGTTCCAGGAGAAACGTTCACGTAATAACCGTTATAAGTGTTACCATCAGCTGACCAAGTCTTTTGTGATTTGGTTCCACCTTGCACAGTGATATCTGAACTAACCATACCAGCGACTACAGGAACAACCTTATTATCCCAACTAGTATAAAGTACGCTTAACTCAGGTAAAGAAATACTTCCTGCTTTTGCAGCCACTTGAATTTTGGTTTCGTAAAGCATTTCTTTAATCTCACCTCGTTTATTAGCAACTCCTACTGTTCCTCTAATAATCATTTCGCCACTACTTGGTGCAGTTAATTTTACTATTGCTCTACCATTTGCAACGCTTGTTACCGAACCTTGACCTGGTTTTACAATCGGTTGTTTGTCTGTATCATAAGCGGCCATCATAACTGTCATTTCAAATTGATCCCCTGGATTTAAAACAGAAGATTCTGGAAATGCAAGACCTTGAATGCTATTAAATGAATAATCTCCACCACCTAATCTTGAACGAATCAAACTAACAGCATCAGCTCTTGCAGTTAAAATTTCTTTTTGCAAACCAGAAATAGAAGCTATTGCTGCAACTGATGGAGCATGGTTAAATATTTTAGCCAACCAATGTACTCCTCCAGGTTCATGTTCATCAACCAAAGTTTCATTTTTTGTTAAAGCCGTATAGATTTTAGCAACCTCTTGAAAATCATCATTCTTAATATTTGATTTTTTAAATCCTTCTTTTACTTTTTTCTGAAGATCAGCTAAATCTTTGAAAGAATAGATTTTAGGATCTGAAAATGAATATTTTACTGTATCTGATGAGCTTGCAACTAGAAGCTCACATAATTTTCCACGGTAATCATTCATCTGTGTCCATAAATCAATCCCGCCTTTGTTAGTTGAGCTTTTACAAGTATAAGAAGTTGGCTTTACTAAACTTTTATCAATTCCAAAGATACGCATGGATTCATCATACTTATCTTTGTTGGTAACATGAGACAAGTTCATTCTGATAGGTCGCAGCGGAAAATTTTTATCGAAATCGACCATAATGATTGATTCTGGACCTGCTTTTAATTTAGCTGGCTCTTCCTTAATTTCAGTTAGAATTTCGATTTTTAAAGCATCTAAATATTGAATCTGTTGCGCCGTAATTTTGTCAATCTGATCAATAGACTCCATCAATTTCTTAGCTTTAGCCTTTACTTCTGGAGTATCACCTGTTTTCATTTTTTCTTCAAGTTCTACCCTTTTTTCTAACCCTCTTGCATGCTCATTTTGTGAAGCGATTTGAATGTTTTCTTCAATTGCAACAAAAGCATCGATAATACTTTTCGACACATTCAAAGCCAACATCGCCATCAGCACCAAGTACATCATCCCAATCATTTTCTGTCTTGGGGTTTCCTTACCTCCACTCATAATCTTTTATATTAATTTATTAATAAAAATAATAGAATAATTAAGCTTTCATAGCTTTTAACATATTGCCATAAACGTTATTCAAATCAGTTAAGTTTTGAGATAACATAGCCATGTTTTCACGGTAGATAGTCGTGTCTTTAGCGGACGCAGATAAGTCTGTCATAATAGTTTTGATATTCGCCTGCAAATCATTCATTTGATTAAGACCAGTCAAATATTCTTGTGAACCTTGTAATTGTAGTTCATAAACGTTATTCAATGCGGATAAATTCTGACCCATTTTTTGCATTTCTGACCCAAAATTTCCTCCAATTCCAGCAGTAATTCCAGCAATTGCATTAGCAGAAGATGAATATTGTGCAGTTAATTGAGTTAAACTATTTGAAGCTGTTTCCAAATTTTTGACATAAGAATCCGTTGCTCCAGCAGCTGATGAAATAGTACCTAGAGAAGCTGCATTGGAAGCTAGATTTGACATACCGTCTTTCAGCTTTTCTAATAATTTTTCGTCGATTCCTGCGTCCTCTAGTTGTTTCGCAACCAATTCCGCATTTGAAGAACCACCATTACCACCTATCATAGCGTTTGGTGACATTTCGTGCAATTGTTCTACTGTTAAATCTGGATCCAAAACTGGGTGAACTCTTTCCCAATGGTATTCCGGATGATCAGGAACGAAAATCATTACGATAAAAATTACAGCTTCCAATCCTAACCCTACCGGTAACATGATATCTGAACCTGGATAATGTTGAATCTTGAATAAAGCTCCAACAATTACAATCGCTGCACCCCACCCAAAGAAATGCTTCATAATAGTCTTAAAAGACTTACTGTGTAAAAAACCACCTTTACCACTCATAACACTTGATTTTAAATTAAACTTTATTTATAAATTAAACATGAATTTACTATTTTAATTGGATATCACTTTGGATTTCCTCCCCATTCTCTTGGTCAATGTCACGACCTCCTCGACCTAGATGCGTCATAACATTTCTGAATCCAACATACGATTTTGCAGTATCTTGATATTCAAATGTTCTTGTAGCATTCATTAGGTAATAGCCTATATCTTTCCAAGAACCACCACGAACGACTTTTCTTTTCTTAACTGGGTGATCGCCATCTTTTGCTTGGTAATCATATTCAGAACTTAGGTCATGGGAGAATTCATACATCGACTCATCAAAAGTAGTTGAACACCATTCAGCTACATTTCCAGCCATACAGAACAAACCGAAACCATTTGGATTGTATGAATAAACTTTAACTGTGTGGAATCCACCATCTTCAAAATATCTACCTCTTAATGGTTTAAAGTTAGCTAAGAAACATCCCGATGAATTTCTAATGTAAGGACCACCCCACGGATATTGAGCCAAATCTAAATCTCCTCTAGCTCCTCTTTCCCATTCGGATTCCGTTGGCAATCTGAAATCATTAACAAATAAATCTCCATTTGCTTGTAGCCAACTATGATAAACTTGTGTTCTCCATACCGAAAAAGCTTTAGCTTGTGTCCATGTTACCCCGACAACAGGATAATTATCATAAGCATTGTGCCAAAAATAATTTTGTGTCATTGGCTCATGAAAAGAGTAGGTGAAATCTCTAACCCAACATAATGTATCGGGATAAACATTTATTCTCTCTTTGATGACAAAGCGACTTCTATCTGTATGTCCTCTTATCGCATTGTGTTGACCTTTACTATTCGTGTAACCTAAATCCAAGTCCTGTCCTGGGTTTTCTAAAATTGTACCTTTCAAGTTGCTTGTATCATTGATGCTGTATACACCCTTGTCAACTAGACCACCTTGAGGATCTCCAAACTGGCGACCTTTATTATAGATAGTTGTATCTACCCATACTTTATTCGTGTTTTGATCCACAGTATATAAAGTGGAACGGTGTAAATCATTAGTTTTATAATCTTTATTTAATGGCTCTCTTCTAGCTCTTTGATAAATAGCAGTTCCATTATCTGGACTCAAACTATCGTAAGCAAAGGTTTTACGGGCATCAACAGATTTTGTAATTACTTTACCTTTTTTAGCTGCCTCTTTATAATCTATCCAATAATAATCAAAGAATAATAAACGTGTATCAATTTCACGTCTTTTATAAAAACGTTCTTGTTCGCTGTAATACATATCAGCCAATAGAAAAGAAACTTGAGGGTCACTGTAGTCGATTAATTCCTCCCAGTTGAGTGTAAAATACTTTCTGTTTTCTACGCGTCCACCTTGGGAATAAACTATTTTACTATTTGCACCTTTCAAGGTTTTATCTGCTTTATTTTTACTCACCGCTTTTCCAGATGAAGCTCCAGTATACATTTGCATAATACCCCTTAGCTCAGCTTCAGAAACCACTACATCGTCTACTTTTTTACTGTTTGCATTACCAGGATAATTTTTTTGATCGAATGAGTAACCATTTAACAATTTCTTTCCTTTTCCTTTACCTTTTTCATAATTCCCCATCATAGTTAACAAAGTCTTGTCAATTTCAGAGTTATTTAAAGTATCGTTAATCAATTGGAAAGAAGTGTTACCTCCTTGTACATCAGAACCCATATCAATGATTGTTCTGTAAGGTTCTTTAAAGAAATTATCTGGAACATTAATCCATCTTTCGGCCTCATCATCAAAACTTCGTCTGTATAATTTTTCACGTGCAATTGAATCTCGTACCCAGTCAACAAATTGGCGATATTCATTGTTAGAAATTTCAGTTGCGTCCATGTAGAAAGCTGGAACAGAAACTGTTCTCATTCTAGCTGTATGAAGGCCCATGATGTCTTCATCATCTTCGCCTGTTTGGTAACCTCCAGAGGGAACGTAGACCATTCCAATTGGCAGTTTACCCGGACCTAGTACGTCTGGATACCATGTGTCGCGTCTAACACCAACAAGGTTTCCTTCAACTTCACTACAAGAGTAAAGTAGGATTAATACCGTAAAAACACTTAATAACTTTTTCATTTTATCTTTTTTGGTTCTACCAGTTTCCAAATTAACTTGCTACAGGATTTTGGGTTTGGATATAACGGAGGAACTGTACAAATGGTTACAATTTACTTTTAAATTTATTTTCTACAACCATCTAGGATGACGTGCATTCTGTTTTGGTGGTGGAGGCAAATAATAACAATATCTAACAACAAGCTCATGAGAACCTCTTGAAATACTTGCTAATTTATTTAATGTTAGGTCATAGGAGTAACCAACTGTTAATTTAGGAATTGGCGTATAACCAGCCATTATTGCGAATGCATCAGATGAACGTGCCGTAAAACCACCATAAACCTGTTTTTGACCAGCTAAAGGTTGAATGTAGCGGACATTTAAATCTCCTGAGAATTTAACTAAATCAGTTCTTAATAAGATTTGAGCATCAATACTACCTTTACCGCCTCCAATTTTCCTAAACTGCTTACCCCCCATTGCATAATAATGTCTTGCAGTCTGATAATTTTGGTCAAAGCCACCAACACTTTGAGACATTAAAGATGCCGTTAAATGGGTAGATGATAATCCAGCATAAAAATCTTTACCATTGAAATACAAACCAAAATTAGCATCTAAACTTGTTGCTGCAAATCCGATAGGTAAAGAAGCGTCGGGATTATTAGTTGGTGGAACCCAATCAGGATCCATACCGTAATTCAATATCCCTATTCCAATACCTACACCCAAAACACCAGCTCGACCAATTTGAATTGGATATGAATAATTCAATAAAAGATTATTTTGTCTTGCGAAACCAATTGCATCATGGAAAAAAGAAATACCAACACCACCGGGAAAAAACTTTGACAAATTTGCTTCAACATTCAAAATTGCTGAATTTGGCGCACCGTTAACTTTATCCCATTGGTTCCTGTAAATGGAGGTTCCACAGATTCCATTATACATATCAATTCCCGTCTTACCTGGATTGATTGTCATTTTATCGTAAATAAAATGTGTAAGTAACTTGTCTTGTTGAGCATTAATCCCAAAATAGAAAAGTGCTATAAATAAGCTTAAAAAACTGTTTTTCAATAGCATATGGTTTATTAAATGGTTTGCATTAGGAATCGATAAAAAATTTCATCCTAAATTAGGTGGCTAAAATAGGTAATATTTATTAAATACTGAAATATTAACAGAAAAAAGTTAAGAACTAGATTAACTTAGTTTATGATATGTTTTCCACCATAGATCTGGAATTTCATTTTTCATTGCGTTATCATAGTCTTCTTTATTGCAAGGTATGATGTGGTGGCGTTCGTATTTCTTCCCCTCTGTAGGAGGATAAGGTACTTCCATCCACCATCGATGCGATTTATTGCTTTTATAGAAAATTAGTTCATGATTGGATTCTTCCAAGAATACATGAAACTTTACATAGTCTGTTTTACTCCCAATTGGAAAATCACCTTTTCGATTAGAAACACCATCTAAAAAGTACCAGATAATTTGACCTAAAAGTTTATCTGAAACTGCATTAATGTCGGAATAATTGAATATTCCAAAGGAGGTGGATTTATCTGAAATCCCTGCATATTTAGCAATTTGACATATTTGTTCAGCATAAAACCCGTTTGGCATCGTATTTTCAGACAAAACCTCGGATGCTTTAATCGACTGAAAATCAATGTTAATAATGTCCGCGTTTCGTAAATGAGGCTCAGCAATTGTAAAACTTTTATTAAACTCTCCCAAACGACAAATATCAAAATACAATTTATCAAATAAATCTAATTGCTTTGGGTTTACAAAAGGAATTTGAAGTCCAATGTTTGCGTGATTAAATAAATAACAAGGTCGATTCAATAGTATTTGGCTTAGATAACCGTTGGATTTAATTTCAGTGTTCGGTTCACCCAAATCAAGGGCATAATCAATTGAACATATATTTATTAATTGCTCAAGCTTTTCATAACCTTTATAAACTGAAAAAATTAAATCTTGGCTTCCTCCTATTATTATTGGAATTGCATTGATTTTAACAAGTTCCGCAACAACACTTGAAACAGCGTAATACGTATCTTTTAATTCATTTCCTGGAAGAATTTCTCCTAAATCATACACGTCAAAATTCCAATCTCCACCAAAGTAATGTGCAAAAAAATCATCTCTGAATTTACTTGGAACTTTGTCATTTACGGAAGTGTGATGACCTCTAAATTCTGGAACTGAAAACAATACACAACTACTTTTTTTAATTTCAGGAAAACTATGTTGATTACGTATTATTTTAGAACCAATTTGATCTAGATTATAAGTTGAATCATTCGATATAATTGGAGTAAAATAGATGGAAATATCCTTCATGTTTTAAAGTAATTGATTATTAAATCAAAACTAATGATAAGAATAACGAATATATTTAATCTTATATAAAGAAATCAAGCAAATGAAGTGGATAACTTATTTTTCCAATATTGATTTTATATTTGGTCGAAAATATAAGCTAGATTTTAACACTTTTCCATCTTCGCGGTAAATTGGCTGACCACTCTCATCTAATTTACTCATATTTGATTTTTGTATTTCAGCGAAAACTTCTTCAATTTTATCTTGTAATCCATGGCGCAGAATTGTACCGCATAAAATATATAATTGATCTCCTAAAGCATCTGCGATTTCAACAACATCACCTTTTTTAGCTGCTTCCAGATATTCTTCATTTTCTTCCTTCATTAGATTAAATCGTAATTCAACCTCATCATTGGTTAATTCTGCAGTTGGAATATAATTGTTTTTAATTCCAAAAGCATCATGGAATTGTTCAACATTTGAAATAGTTTCTTTGATTGTCATTTTATCTTATCACTGTTATGTGTCCTTGGAAAACTTCACTCCTGCCATCAAAATAACCTAATTCAACTTTATAGAAGTACACGCCATCTGAAACGTCTTCCCCTTTAGTAGTTTTTCCATTCCATCCTCCATTTAAGTCATCAAATTCGTATATCAATGAACCCCATCTGTTAAAAATTTGACACTCAAAAGTTTGAGTACACGTTGCTGAAACTTTCCAAATTTCATTTATTTGTGCAAAGTCAGAATTTGGCGTGAAAACGTTTGGAATGAAAACGATAGACAATCCTGCTTCCATCGTTAAAATAACGCTTTGGCTAGTTGTACATCCATAAAAGTCACTTGCAACTAAAGTAGTTATTCCAGAATATAAATCTGAAAAAATCAAACTTAATGCAGGGTTATTATTAAAGGTATAAGTATAAGGCGCAACTCCTCCTACCGCATTCACGATTTCGATCACTCCATTGTTGTATCCACAATTTGGATTTTGCTTCGTAGTAAGAATTTGCGTAGGTCCTGGTACTTCTGGGACAAAAAACGACTCTTGGTATTGACAGCCGTTTGCGTCTTGAACCGCAACGATGTAATTTCCTGTACCAAGCATCGGGAAAGTGGTTACGTTACTAAAACTCTGACCTGTAAAACTGTACTGATAAGGTGCAATTCCACCATCTGTTTGAGAAATTGAAAGTTCGCCATTAGTTGTGCCGCAATTAGTTGCAGTAATATTAGATAACAAATCAATCGGAGTGTAAGAAACTGCTAAAACTATTGTCGTATCGTCTGTACAAACTCCATCAGTGTAGCTAATTAAGTAGGATCCGCTAGTTAAATTAAGTGCAGTATCAACAGTTGAGACGTTTGGTGTCCAAGTGAAAGTGTAAGGAACTGCAAGCGTAGGGAAAACAACTACATTAATTGCTCCATTATTTAGAGCGCAAGAAGTTTGGTTTACTTGGGCTGTTGAACTTAATGCTTCACTTGATAAAATGGTAACATTTTGCGTTGAAGAACAAATATTATCGGAAACAACAATTGAATAATCTCCAGCTGGCAATGAAAAAGCTGAATCAATAATTGAAACATTTGGTGACCATGTATAAGTGTAATTTCCAATAGCTGGTTCAACTGAAATATTGATACTTCCGTTATCGTTACCGCAGGTTGTATTAATAAAAATTGTCGTCGGAGTAAAAGCTGCTGGATTTAAAAGAATTACGGTTGTGTCAAAAGTACATGTTCCTTCCGTGATCGTTAAATCATAAGTTCCGGGAGCAAGATTAGTCGCCACATTTGTTGTTGAAACATTTGGTATCCAAGCGTAAGTGTATGTTGCTTCAAAAGGAGTAAAAGCAATCGAACCATCATTTGCATCACAACTTGGTTGCACAATCACGGCCGTTAAATCAAATGGATTTGTGATTACTGTAGCGTTATAGGTTTGAGTGCATGAATCTGCATCCGTAATCAAAACTTGATAAATACCATCACATAAATTAGCTGCAATTTGTGTAGTTTGATTCAGTGGGTCATTCCATTGATATGTATATGGGGCTGTTCCAGAAGTTATATTTACTGTTGCCGTACCGTTACAATTTGCAATTGCAGTGATTAATGCACAATTCGTAGCGTCATTACAATAAGCGTAAGTTGGTGAATTAGTTCCAGACCAAGAACCACCATCGGGCATCCTTCGTATTGACTGCCCTGTATGATTACTTGCGTCATTCGTTGTAGCTTGAGCTTTTCTATTGCTAGGAATTTGATTATAACTTGAAAGGATGCCATTAAAATTACAAGGAGCTAATTGCGCGATACAAGGGTTTCCATTTTTATCCTGTATACTTCCACCACTTGCCCAACTCACAGCATCTTGAGCTACACCTTGCGGATCGTAAAAAGCAAACCATCCTCCCGCATTCGGAAACCAAAGTCTTGATGCTCCGCTACCAATACAAACCCCAATATCGTTTGTATTATACGGAACTACTAATTCAACGACATTGCCTCCATTTTGAATCAAAAGGTTCGTTGGTACTGGCGCAGCATTAAAACCTCTAATCATTGCTAAACCTAAAGGTGGAATTATCGTTCCTGAAGGAATTACATAACCTCCTGCTTGTGTACCTGAACCAAGACCTCCTCCGGGCGCACTATTTCCTAAATAAAAACAGGATATATCAACTGAATCACACCAATTTGGGTTAAACAATTCGATCCATTCTCCTCTTCCATCAGAAACGCCTCCACTTCCACTTAATGAGCCGTCAAATGCTGATGGTGAAATCATTAATTCATTTATTAAAATTGTGGGTCCACTATAGTTGCAAGGTGCACAAGTTGAATTTGGAACAACACTCAAAGTGGCATTCAAGTTACAGCAGTCTTCAACCAAAGTTAAAGTTGCTGTGTTAGAACAGCCGCTGGCATTACTTACGGTAATTGAATACGTTCCTGCTGGAACTGTGGTACTCGAATTTGAATTAATATTTTCTGGGAAAGGCCAATTAAAAGTATAAGTATCAACAGGAGAAGGATTGAAGGTTATTGAACCATTAGCAACGCCACATGAGGGATTAACTAGTGTAGGATTTAGTGCAATTGTGCCGTTCGCAACTTGACATACTCCATTGCAAGTATTTATTGTGGGAGTTGCATTGGTTGCCCAAGTTGCACCTCCATCAATTGTACGGTGAATTACAGTGCCTATATCTGGGGTTTTTCCTGCGTAAGCTAAAATATTAGACCCCAATGGAATCTCAGTTGGGCCATCTAAAACCACAACAACTGGACAAGTAATTCCTGCCGCAATCAATGTTGGAGCTATTTGAATATCCGAATCTGTTCCCCATTTACTTGCCTCATTTGCATTTAAAGTCCAGTAAACTGCATCAACAGGAACACCATTTGAATCCCATAGAATTAGGTAACCGTCTCCATTTGGAAGATACCATCTGTCAGCATCTGTACTTAAATTTGGAGTTGAACAAAAAGTTGCAAGGTTTATAGTTGCACCCGAATTTGGGCCTCCAATTGAAAGAAATCCGTTTGCTGGAATCATAGTGTTTACTGGAAATCTAAATGTTCCTTCAATTCCCGTGGAGAAATTCCCGTTGAATCCAATTAGGAAGCAACTCAAATCAATGGCACACGGTGTTGAATTATAAAGTTCAATGTACTCTCTTCCGTAAGTTACCTGCGTACACATTTTTAAAGACTGAAATTGTGAGTTTGTTGCATTGGTTTGTGGATTAACCATTACCTCATTAATTACAACTTGTGAAAAAGTTTGGGTAGAAATAACTACAAATAAGATGAATAAGAATTTTGAAAAAGTAACTTTAATATTCATAAATAAGGTTTAGAGCTTAATAACTCATTTTTACACGTGTAAGTTGCATTTAAAAGTATACAATTTAGTATGCTAATAATTGGATTAATTTTATTTTTACCTTATCTGCATTTGGCAACAATTCAGCTTCAAGGATTGAATTCAACGGTATTGCTGGGGTGTCTACTGATCCAACAATTTCAATGGGGGCGTCTAAAAATTTAAAATTATCACGTTGTAATCTGCCAGCAAGTCCAAGCGTAAAAGAACATTCTATCGATTCTTCGGTAACAAACATAACTTTCCCATGTCTCCTACATAAATCATTCATTGCCTCGTGATCCAATGGATTGATACTTCTCAAATCTAAAATTTCCACTTGCCCTTCAACTGACTTTGACGCTTCCAAAGACCAATAAACCCCTCTTCCATAAGTAATTACACCACAAGAAGTACCTTTAGAAATATGTTCTGAATTTGCTTGTTGAACTATTCTTGCCTTACCTATTGGAATTACATAATCCTCACTTGGTTCAATCGACATTGCTCCTTCTGTCCCTGGTATTTTTGACCAATATAACCCTTTGTGTTCTAAAATAACAACCGGATTTGGATCATAAAATGCAGCCTTCAATAAACCTTTTAAATCGGCTCCTGTTGAGGGATAAACTACTTTAATTCCACGAATATTTGCCAATACAGATTCAATGCTTGATGAATGGTAAGGTCCACCTGAACCATAAGCGCCAATCGGCACACGTATTACACAACTCACAGGCCATTTTCCGTTTGAAAGGTAATAAGAACGAGAAACTTCGGTGAATAATTGATTCAATCCTGGCCAAATATAATCTGCGAATTGTACTTCAACGAATGGTTTTAAACCAACCGCTGACATTCCAACTGTTGAACCAACTATAAATGCTTCTTGAATAGGTGTATTAAAAACTCGATCATCGCCAAAAGTCTGAGCTAAAGTTGCAGCTTCACGAAAAACACCACCCAATCTTCCACCAACATCTTGACCGTACAAAAGAGATTCAGGATGGTTTTGCATAATTTCACGCATGGCAAAAAGTGCAGAATCAACCATTACTGTTTTTCTCTTTCCCGCAGGTTCTCTTTCTCCTTTTTCCTCTGTGATTGGTGTTGGAGCAAAAATGTAATCCGTTATTGAAGATGGTTCTGGATCTGGAGAATTGATGGCAATTTCATAATCAGCATCTACCAATTTAACTTTTTCAGCTTCAATGTTTATGATTTCAGCAAGAGAAATGCCGACTTCTAACAAGGAATTTCTCAATTTTGGATAGGGATCTCTCGTTGCTGCCTCTTCTAAATCATCGCGGTACCATTCTTTACGCACGCCAGAAGTGTGGTGTCCTAATAAAGGAACTTTCGCATGGACAATGAAAGGGCGTCGCTCATTTCGAACGATTTCAAAAACTTCTTTAATTGTATTATAAGACTCAACGAAATCACTTCCATCAATTGTTCTAACTTCAATTCCGTGAAAACCTTTTGCATATTCAGAAATATCTTGTGCCCTAGTTTCTTTTGCGCTTGCCGAAATATCCCAGCCGTTATCTTGAACTAAGTAAACTATTGGAAACTGTTTCAAGGCCGCCATTTGGAATGCTTCCGAAACTTCTCCTTCTGTACAAGACGCATCACCTAAAGAACAAACTACAACAGGAGCTTCACCAGCTTCAGGAAATGACAAGCCTGTTTTTTCCTTGTATTGAATTCCCATTGCAATTCCTGTCGTTGGAATTGCTTGCATTCCAGTTGCAGAGGATTGATGTGGAATTTTCGGCATATTTTCGCGATTCAACGAAGGGTGGGAATAATAGGTTCTCCCACCAGAAAATGGATCGTCTTTTTTAGCAAAAACTTGCAACATCAATTCAAAAGGTTTAATCCCAATTCCCAACAAAATACTGTCATCGCGGTAATATGGTGCAACCCAATCTTGTGGCTTCAATTGCATTCCAACTGCTAGCTGAATCGCTTCATGTCCACGTGAAGTAGCATGCACATATTTTGCCGTAACTTCTTTATTTGTTTCATATTTTTCAGCTAAAGTTTTAGCTGTACACATCAATTCAAAGGCATTTAATAAAACCTCTTTTTCTAAATCGATAGTTGTACTATTTAAGATTGCTTCTGACATACTTTTTAATAAGTTGCCCAAATATACGAAAAGAAAAAATATCCGTTCGTTGGATTGTCAAGAAAGGTTCAAATTGATATTTAGAGTTTAGAAATGTCTTTGATTCATTGGGTATTTAACTGAATTCAATCGCTAAATTATGGTTTTTAAAACTTCGCTTTTAGCTTATAAGTAAAATAATGATTTTACAGTATAAAAAAGAAATTGCTTTATAAATAGACATTTAGTGATCAAATAAATTTTACATAAATAAAAAAACCATGATTGGTTAGTTTCCTTTCCAAACATGGTTTACGCTAATCAAACGTATAATCTAAAATAGCTTAAAAATTAAATAGTATTCCTGCTGAAACTGGTGAATAGCTTGGCCCTTTTCCTTTTTCAAACACTTGGGTTAAACCATAATTTACATATAAATTGATATCTCCATAACCGATAATTGCTGTTGCGTGCGCTTCAAATGGATTAAAATTATGGTTTGATTTTACTTTGTATTTATTGGTTTTACCAGCATCTTCCCATTTCGTTTTCCAACTTGAACCGATGCGAATTCCACCAACAACTCCTGCTGAAATATGCCAAGCTTTATTACTGTCTTTGTTTGTTGAGATTTCTAATAATAGGGGAATTTGCAAGTAAGTAGAACGGAGCACGTTTTTCTTATAATCAACAGTTGTATTTGTGATACCATAAGTTGAATCGGGACTAACCATTACTTCAGAATTGTTTTTCAATGCATAACGATTCCATTGAATGCCCAAACCTGTTGTCAAACCAACATAGTCTCTAAAAATTGGAAAACGTTTTTCAAGTAGATTAAAGTTAAATCCGATACTTCTAGCATGGTCGAGTTCTAGAAATCCAGCTTCACTTCCCGTTGCAATCGTACCAGCTGAATTCAAAAATCCATTGGTGTTTATTCCAATTCCTGCCCAATGTCCATCACCATCTCCTGTTGTTTTTCCGTCATCTTCAATCGAAATTTCATCATTATCATTTTCAATTATTACACGTTCGTCGATGATTACTTTTTTATCTCCTTTTTTGTTACCGTTTTTATTTTCAATAATTACGATTTTTTTATTTCCCAATTTAATACGTGTTGTATCTCCATTGTTGTTAACTGTAACAGTTTGTGTTAAAGTATCAATTGTAACTTCTACTTCTTGTTTATTAACAGGTTCAGTTGTTTGAGCAGTTAAACTTATCCAGCTCATTGTTGCGATTGTAAATAAAATTGTTTTCATATTTTCTCTGTTTTGCTGTAGGACGAAGGTGTCTTTTAAATGTTACAGCGATTAATTACTTTTCTTTCTATCTATTGAGAATTTACCAATTTTTAAGTAAAATTCCTTATTAGATCTAGATTTTCTTCTTTTTAAATCAAAAGAAATTCCTGTTGCTGAAGAAACACGTTGAGAAACAGATGCATATTTTTCATCTTCATCTGGATCCTTTTTTCCGAATAAAACTTGATTCACCTTTTGCAAGAAAAATGATTTTACTGTTAAAGTTTCTTCATTTGGAATATTCTGTGGACTAATTGCATTATTCAACTTAATTGGCTCAAGTGAAGCGAAGTCTTGCACTTCGTTTTTGATTGAATTGGTTGTATCAATTTCTTTGGCAATTAATAAATCTTCCTTGACAATTACTTCCTTTTTCTTAACTAAAACCGTATCTAAAGCTAAATATTTACTCGTTTTAAAATGAATAAAGTCTTTTGCAACTTGAATGGCTTCTTTACTATCAACTATTGGTGATGTAGGCAATTGCTTTTCTATTTTTGGTTGTTTTTTAGACGCTGATTTTTTGTCTTCAATCATTTTTGGACTTGTTCTCAAAAACAAATAACCAGCGAACAGCAAAATACTAGCTGCAGCTGAGTAAGATAAAACTCGTCTTATTGAATAAATTGGTAAAACAATTCCGACTTTTCTAAGTTGTTTCTTATGTTCAAAAATCAATGAATTATCAACAAGAATGATTGTTTTGATGTATGCTTGAAATTTTGATTCAAATTCAGGAGATGCATTAAGTGCGCGTTGAAAATGAAGCTCTTCTTCTGCCGTTAATTCATTTTCAATTTTAGCAACTATAAATAAATCTGAATTATTTTCATTTAAAGAACTGAAAACTTGAGGTTTGATTGCTACTTCTTTTTTTAAGCTGGCTTTAGCTGGAAATTCAATACTAAAATCAACAGGTAAAGGCTCAAATTCTAAGTCGCTAGCAAATTCAGGATTTAAAGCAACGAAATCTAATAATTCCTTGATTTTAAATTGACTTAAATTTCCTTCCTGATAATCAAGCAAATAGGCTTCTATATTTTCTGTCGTTATCATCATATTACTGTCTCAATAGTACCAATATATTCTTTTAAAAATTTTCTTGCTCTGAAAATATACACTTTCACTTGTTGTTCACTTAAACCAGAAATTTCACCGATTTCTTGATATGAATAACCTTCGTAATCGCGCAGTAAAACTACATTTCGTTGTACTTCAGACATTTCATTTAATCCTTTAGTTAATATTTCGTGCAAATCAAAAGATTGCATTTCATGACTTGGATTACGGTCAACTTGTTCGGCAAATGTTCTGTTGCGCTGTTGCTTTCTGGAATGATCTACAATTGCGTGGTAAATCGTGGTAAATAAATAGGATTTTGCATTGTCAACAGTTTCCAATTTAAGCCATAATTTTTCAAAAGCATCTTGCACAAAATCGCGTGCTTGATCTGAATCGTTAATGCTTTTTAAGGCAAAGCGATACAAACCATCCGAAAATTGATCCACAGCTTGATTATAATTTTGAATATTCATCCTAGTAGTTGTGTGTAGGACGACCGAGTTACATAAATGTTACAGAAGGATGAAAAATTAATTGTCTTTTGATTCGTATTTACGTTTGTACTTATTGTAAAGTTCTGTCTGAAAGTTAGTTGTGGATTCAAATTTACCGTCAACTAAAATTAAAGTAACTTTATTAGTTCGCATATCTAACGCTGAACCTTCAGAAACAAAAAGCGTTGCAGATTTTCCAACTTGAACGGAACCAAACTTTTTATCAATACCTAAAATTTCGCAGCTACTCAAAGAAATAGCTCTTAATGCTTCTTCTTCTGTCAAACCGTACGCCATTGCAGTCCCTGCCAAAAAAGGAATATTTCGTGCATTCATTGTTTCCATATCTCCCGTGTTTTGAAGACAAAACTTAATTCCTTGTTGTTGCAAAAGAAAAGGTAATTTATAAGGTAAATCAATAGCGTCTTCGTCATTTTCTGGCAAACTGTGAACACGCGTTAACATAACAGGAATGTTTGCGTCTTTGAATCTTTTTCCAATTAAATGCGCATCATAACCGCCAACAATTACAGGAAACTTAATATTGAATTCCTTTACGAATTCCATTATGTCCAATAATTGTTGAATTTCATTGGCATGAAAAAACACTCTTTTATTTCCATTAAAACAAGCTGTCATTCCCTCCATTCTCAAATCCACTTTTGGTTTTTTAGCTCTAGAATATGCAACTGAAAGTTGAAAAAATTCGTTTATTTTTCTTTTTTGGTCTTGGTAATTTTCATTTTTCTTTTTAGGAGCTGGTTCTGCCCACCAACCGCCACCGTCTGTACCTGAAGGCCAATTCAAATGGATTCCATCATCATTCAAAATTGTTGCATCTTCCCAATTCCAACCACATAAAAACATCACAGAAGATGTTCCAGAAATTACTCCACCTCGGGGTGTTGCTTGCGTAATTAAAACACCATTAGTTTTGACTGTTTCAATTACACGAGATTCGACATTGTAGGCAATTTGGGTTCTTACATGCGGATTAAATTCTCCAACATCATCGTAATCTCTTGTTGCGCGAACGGCATCTATTTCGGTCAAGCCTAAGGTAGAGTTCGGAGCAACAAAACCAGGATAAATGTGCTGTCCATTCAAATCAATGATGGTATCCCACTCTTTTTTATTTATGGTAGTTGCAAGCGAGTTTTGGACAATGCTAATTTTTCCATTGCTAATTCCAACAAGCGCAGACTCCATCGTTTCCCCATTTCCAACATGCAAAAATCCGTTGGTTAACAAAATACGTTTTGCTTGCGCCCAACTAAGTAATGTTGTTCCTACAAATATTAAAGTGACTATTAATTTCATATTAATGTAAATTTTCTTCTTCTGTTCCTTCTTCTCCTAACGTGTTGCAATGATAGTGCTTTTTGCCTTTCTTAGGGAAAGGTTTTACAGCTTCGCCTTTCTCATTTGATTCCAACATTTTAGTGATAATACGTGCTCTTTCTTGAGTATTTCTATCTTCTAATTTTTGAGAATCAGCGCTATTATAAAGCACTTTTCCGTCAATCATTGTCAATTCAACTTTCGCTTTTATACTCAATGGATTTTCTGACCAAAGTACAATGTCTGCATCTTTTCCAGCTTTTACACTTCCCATACGGTTATCTAAATGTAATAATTTTGCTGGATTTAAAGTGACCATTTTCCAAGCTTCTTCCTCAGACATCCCTCCATATTTGACACTTTTTGCAGCTTCTTGATTCAAACGTCTAGCCATTTCAGCATCGTCCGAATTAATTGCAACGACAACTCCCTGATCTGCCATCATTTTTGCATTGTATGGAATTGCATCATTCACTTCAACTTTATACGCCCACCAATCCGCAAAAGTGGATCCACCAGCGCCATGTGTTTTCATTTTGTCTGCAACTTTATAACCTTCCAAAACATGTGTAAAAGTGTTTATTTTGAACTTCATTGAGTCTGCAACATGCATCAACATATTAATTTCTGATTGCACATACGAGTGACATGTTATAAATCGCTTACTTTCCAAAATTTCAACTAATACATCTAATTCCAACTCTTTTCTTGGGCTTCCCTCCATTTTTTTAGGATTTTTCAAGTACGCATCCCATTCATCTTTGTAAGCTCTTGCTCTTGCAAATCCATCGTAAAAAACTTGCTCAACCCCCATTCTAGTCTGCGGAAATCTAACAGAATAATAATCTCCCCAATTTGCCTGCTTAACATTTTCTCCTAAAGCGCATTTTATAAATTTCGGTGCATCTGAAATCAACATTTCATCAGGAGTGTGACCCCATTTAAGTTTAATCAACGCAGATTGACCTCCAATTGGATTAGCTGAGCCGTGCAATAACTGAGCAGCTGTAACACCTCCAGACAGTTGTCTGTAAATATTAATATCATCTGAAGTTACAACGTGTCCTATACTTACTTCAGCAGTTATCGCCTGTCCACCTTCGTTAACACCTTTTGAAATAGCAATATGCGAATGCTCATCGATAATACCAGAGGTTAAATGTTTTCCTTTCGCATCAATAATAATAGCTTTCGTAGGAATGGAAGTTGAATTGGTGCTTATTGATTTGATTTTCCCATTTTCAGTAATGACAGTCGCATCTTTTAAAATTCCTTCTTTTTCATTCGTCCAAACGGTTGCATTTTTAAAGACTATCGTTCGAGCTTCTGGAATGGAATCAAGACCAAAAGCCATATTCGGAAACCAGGTCTTAGCTTTGAAAGAAGTATCTAATTTAACAGAAATCAACTCCTTTTTATTTTCCGTTTTTGTGGTTTTTATTGCTGACCAAAGAATCCATTTTCCATTTGGCAAAGTTCCATCTCCTTCAAAAACACTACCATTATTAATTATTTTTGCATGTAAGTTGATGCTACCTTTGTAATTGTCATCATCGCAATTGAACTGTAAACTGATGTCATTCTGAACGATTTCAACATTCAATTTTACAGAAATAGTATCCTTTTTCCCCAGAGAAATTACATCCGTCCTAGTTTTTAAAAATTGTATTTTACCTATTGGCTTTTCGTTCGATTCAGTCAAATCAACTCGGTAATTTTTACCGTCAATATTTAAACTATAATTTCCAATTACGGAAACACTTGGTAGGGTTTTGATTATTTGTTGTGAGCCTTGATTCCAAGATTCCAATAAAATTGCTTCTGTTAAAAAGGGATCACTTGAAAAAACGGAAAAACTTGCTAATTTCCCTTTTTCTAAACCTCCGATTAAATGATCGGCTCCAATCAATTTTGCAGGAGTAGAAGTTAATGCCGCCAATACTTCTTCTACCTTTAAACCACGAACTATTACTTTTTGGATGTTTTTCCAAAATTGTTCAGGAGTTTTCGAACCTACTGATGAAAAACAAAATTCCACACCACTTGAACTTAACAAGAAAGCATTTGAAGGCGCTAATTCCCAATGTTTTAAATCACTCAGTGGAATTTGTCGCGCCAAATACGGATCTTTCACATCATAAGCTTCAGGAAAATTTAAAGGAAGAACGACTGTTGATTTCAATTCTTTTAGTTCTTTGGTAATTAAGTATTCATTTCCAGAACCTATGAAATAAAAGTTCTGATTAAACTCTTTTGCAATTTTTGCTGCTCTTAGAATTTCCCACTTATCATCCGTTTTAAAAAAAACAGGCAAATTTTGATTGCTTTTCCATTTTTCTAAAGAAAGTGACTGTTCTGCATTTTTATTTTCAGTGTAATATTTCAAATCGTATAAAGCTTGACGCAACAAAGCAATTGAACCCATTTGAGACGAGGGATAAGTTTGTCCAGATGAGCCTTTTTCAAAAGAATAAAATTGAGCAGAATTTGAAACTAAAACTTTCTTTCCAACTTCTAAATTTCCTAAACTAACTAACGCGCCAGTTCCCCGAACAATCCCATCATGAACGTGTGTTAAAGCAAAGCCAAAACCCATTTTTGAAAAATCCGCAACAACTTTTGAATCCAAATCAACTAATATTGCAGCTTCCACTTCAGGACGAATTGCTTCGTTCCAGTAAAACGAACCTTTTTTAGAAGTTTCAATTTGAGGGCGCTGAGAATATTTTCTTTCAACTTGACTTGGGATCCCAACATTAGAATACAATTCCACAAAAGCTGGAACAATAGTTTTTCCACTTAAATCCATTTCAATAATTCCTGAAGGAAGACTGACTTTAGAACCAATTTCAATAATTTTTCCGTCTGAAATTACAACGGTAACGTTTTCTAATTTAGTACTAGAATTAACGTAAACAGTTACATTTTTTAAAGCAATAAATTCTGATTTTGATTCCTTTATTCCATTAATTGGGGCATATTGTGAAAAGCAAAAATCGTTAAAAAAAAGGGTAATTAAAAGAAAGAATAATATTCTCATTTTAGAATTTTAAAGTGTGAAATTAAGTAAAAGATGATAAATCATGTTATAGTATTGTTTAATTGGTGTTAAATCTCCTTTAATTTTTAGTTTAGAAATGGAATAACAGTCATTTATGTCTAATTTTGGGTAGTTTTTTATTGTTCTCCTTGATACGTGTCTATTCACGTTGAAACCAATTTAAAAATAGTATTTTTTTTATTCAGTTATGAAACTGTATTTAGTTGGATTATTTAGTTTTTTGATTTCGTATTTCGCTTTTAATCAGACACTTATCATCAATGAAGTTTCACAAGGTCCATCTGGATCTAAGGAATATGTAGAATTTTTAGTAATACCATCAAATACTAGTCAAAACTGTGTTACTTGTATAGACTTACGCGGTTGGATAATAGATGACAATAATGGCTACTTTTCGAATGGAGTTAACACAGGTACTGGAGTTGCTGCAGGGGCCATTCGTTTTTCTACGGATCCTATTTGGTCTTGTGTTCCAATTGGTACCTTAATAGTAGTTTACAATCAAACCGATTTAAACGCTTCCATACCTGCACAAGACCTCAATTTGACCGATAATAACTGTCGTTTAGTTTTACCTGCAAGTTCTAATTTACTTGAATACCAAACGGTAAGCCCAAGCACTTCAAGCACAGCTTACCCAACTACTGGCTGGTCAATTGGTGGTTCACTTTGGAGTCCACTTGGAATGTCAAACAATGATGATTCCTTTCAAATTTATAATCCCTCCAATACTTTAGTTCCAACTTTTGGTGTGAGCTGGGGGAATAACAACGCTAACAATATTATATATTTCTCTGGAGGCTCAGGAAATACTGTTTTTTACTTTGGAAATGTTTTATCAAATGATCCTTTATTGCAAAGTAATTGGATTTCAGGAACTTGTGCTTCACCAAATAATCAAACGCCAGGATTGCCTAATAATCCAGCAAATGCGAGCTTCATTAATCAACTTACAAATAATTGCTCACCAATACTTCCACTTTCTTCCACTTCTCAAATTAATCCTGAAACATGTAGTTGTAATGGCTCAGTCACAATCACTCCAAGCGGTTCAATTCCAAATTACACCTTTAGTTGGACTAACGCAGCAACAGCTGTGATTGGTCAAAACGCAAATTTAACTAACTTGTGTGCAGGAACTTACAACTGTAGAATATCCTCTTCGATTGGTTGTATTTATGATACTGCGATTGTAATACCTTCAAATCCAAGCCAAACGAATCCAACGTTTGACCCAATTGGACCTTTTTGTTCAGGTGTAACATTTAGTTTACCAGCCTCTTCAACTAATGGAATTATAGGGACTTGGAGTCCAGCATTAAATAATATTACTACTACGACATATACTTTTACGCCAACAGATCTTACTTGTTCTTCAACAGCAAATTTAACTGTTCAAATTAGCAATTCGGTAGCGCCAACATTTACGCAACTTGGACCCTATTGCATTGGGGATAATTTCACATTGCCTTCCACGTCTACGAATGGAATTCAGGGTGCTTGGTCGCCACTTCTAAACAACACACAAACAACAAGTTACACATTTTCACCAATCAACAATACGTGTGCAACAGAGGCAAATATGACAATTACTGTTTCAACAAGTACTACACCAACTTTCTCACCTATCAATCCAATTTGTGTAAATGGTACTGCTCCCAATTTACCTTTAAATTCAACAAACGGAGTGGCTGGGACTTGGTTTCCAACAAGTATTTCAACATTAACAGCTGGGAATTTTAATTACACGTTCTCTCCATCAGCAAATCATTGTGCGAGTGTAACTTCTCAAAACATCACTATAACCAATCCTTTAACACCTAATTTCCTACCAATCGGTCCATTATGTGTCAATTCGACTCCGACAAGTTTACCCATTCAATCTCTTGAAGGCGTTACTGGAACATGGAATCCAAGTACAATTAATACTGCAACTGTTGGTTCAAATAATTACCTATTTACTCCAAACAGTGGGTTTTGTGCTACTAATTTGACAACAACTATTGTAATTGGTTCAACTATTGCCAATGCTGGAGCTGATATTTCTATTTGTATCAATTCTCCCATAACATTGACAGCTACAGGAACTGGGCCATTTTCATGGAATAATGGAGTTATTGACGGAATTCCATTTGTGCCAACACAAACAACAACCTATACCGTTACCTCAAATTCAAATGGATGCACAGCAACAGATAATGTTACAGTAACAATAAATAATCCAATTGCAGATTTTATTTTTTCTCCCTTAATTGGAAATGCACCATTAAATGTTACTTTCACCAACACGAGTTCGGGTGCATCTACTTATAATTGGAACTTTGGAAATGGAACAATATTGCCAACCAATAACACTACAAATGTAAACTCAATCTACTTAATAGAAGGGACTTACACAATTACCTTAGTTGCACAAAACGGTGAATGTAGCACACAAATTAGTTATGAATTAACCGTTTTCCCTAATAATACTATTGCATTTGAAACACCTAATGTATTTTCACCAAATGGAGACAACATCAATGATTTATATACTTTAAATCTTACGAACGCTAAGATTTTTGAAGCATCAATTTTTAACCGTTGGGGAAATTTAATTCAGGAGTTAAATAAAACAAACTCAACTTGGGACGGAACTTCAAACGGAACGGAATGCACAGACGGTATTTACTTCATAAAGTTCAAAATCACTGACTTCAACGATGTTGTGTCTGAAGGTCAACAATTTATTCATTTATTTAGGTAAATAAATCGCTGCCTTTAGTTTAGCTAATCCTTAAAATTTATGGGTAATTTGCTAAAAAGTGTGTGAAAATATTTTATTTTGTTTTGTTTTTGAATCCATTAGAATTAGTTACATTTTACTCCAATAATCTATCCTTCTTTAAGCAAAATACTGAAATTCTTTTTCTTCTTAATTCATTTATTAGGAAATGAGATGTGCAACCTAATTCAAAGGAAAAATCACGTGGAACGATTTCTTTCAATTCTTTGTAATTTGTCTTAAAAAGAATAATAGAGATACACAAAAACGGCTTTACTTGCCCCCTAAAAGCAGCTATTCTTACAGCTTATTGCGTATTTCCTGTTACTTGAAAACGCAATCTTAAATCTTCTACCAATGCAATAAAAAAAAAGGCAAATCATAAGCCGGGTTCTGTTTCAAATACGGACAAGTCCCTATTTTATCTATCATTTATCTAGCCCTAAATTCACACTTAGGATCAATCAACCTACCCTCCGAGATTGGGCGAGCAACCCTTTATGAATTTACCTTGCGATTCCTTCAAGTCTCGGTATATTTGGTCTTTCAGTTCGTAAGGTTTACCATGCCCTCTTCATCACTGACGAGGCGGTGAGCTCTTACCCCACCTTTTCACCTTTTCCCAAACAAGTAAACTTATCTAGGTAGTTTACCTTTCTGCGGCACTTTCTGTTCCCAAAAGATTGTTCTTTTAAGACCTTCCCGTTAGGAAGTACGATGCTCTTCACTGCCCAGACTTTCCTCTCTCTATCAAATGACAGACAGCGATAGACTGATTTGCCTTCTACAAAGATAGAATTAAAGCTTCATTAATTTCTTAGTTGCTACGCGTTTTCCAGAAGAAATTGAAACAAAATAGATTCCTTGCTTCAAATAAGAAACATCAATCGTTGTGTTTAAATTTGAAAGTGAAATTTGATTCAACACAACTGAGCCATTCAAATTAATGATAGAAACTTGTTCAATTGGAAAATCTGAAACTACAGAAATTGAATTCTCAGCTGGATTAGGTAATAGATTAAATACTAAAGCGTTCTCTTCAATATTAGCATCTAAACCTAAATAAACATCTTGATATTCAATTGAACGAATTTGGGCTGTACCATTATTATCAGTTACAACAACTTTCAACATTGCTTCATCTTTCCCTTCCGCCCACCATTCATATTCTGTGGTAACAGTTAGCGGTAAAGCATTCCAACCTCCTGCGCCAAAAAATGTTTGATAAACTGAATCTAACTCATTGATTGTACTTTTCAATCTTAAGACTTCAAATGTTCCAAATGGTGTAATTAAAGTTCCAAAACCGTCTATAACAGTTGTTCGTTGTCTGTATTGTTTTAGTTTAAAATCTGTAACTGGATTTAAATCAATGTAAGTATAACCTCTAGTTGAAAAAGTATCCTCAAAATTCATTGGAAATTTATAACGTGTTTCAATAGTGTCCGATTTAAAAGGTAAGGCTTGACCATTTACAGATAATGAATAACCTATTGAAGTAATTGAATCTGAATTTTTTCTTGAAAAAGTATTCAAATCTGACAATTCAGCAGGCAAAAACTGATTTAATTGATCAATTGGAATGTCCCTTGATTCTAAGAAATAGGTTGCTTTATATTGAGTTGGAGCAGTGAAACCATATTCTGCTTGAATTAAAATAGAACTATTAGAGATTGGTTGAAAATATTTTAAAAACTGAGAAGTCGCAGTTAAATCACCAAAGTCCCATGTAAATCCAGAACCCGTTAAGGTGTAATCAATAACTGGATCCATTGTTTGACTGATTCTAATTGTATCATTTGCGCCTGCAAAATCTGATCCGCTTAAGGTAATTTGTGAGAATAAACTTCCTGTTAAAGCGAAAGAAATAAGGACTGAAAATATTTTCATTATCTAATTAAGTTGACATGACCAGTAAAGTCGTTTATTTTATTGTTTTGAGAATCTTTGAAACGCAATGTCCAGACATAAGCGCCAATTTGAACTTTTTCTCCTTTGAAAGTTCCATCCCATCCTGCGCCAACAACTTCAGAATAGAAAATCTCTTGACCCCATCTATTATAAATTCTAAACTGGTATCCTTGACTTCTATCATATCCAGCTGTTAAAACGGGGAAGAACAAGTCGTTCATTCCATTATCATCAGGTGTAAATGAATTAGGAACGTAAATAATTACTTCATCTCTCACTTTAATAACGATTCTTGCTGTGTCTGAACAACCAACTTGCGCAGAAGCAACCAATGTAACTGTATATAAACCAATTTCATCATACGTATGGTCAGGGTGAACAGCATAAGAACTATCTGTATCTCCAAAGAACCATTGGTAACTAGTTGCGTTTTGAGAGGTATTATTAAATTCAAAAGTTGGGTTAGAAATAGGTTGTTCAAATACGTTTGGATCGAAATTCGCAATGATTTGGTTAACACAAACAACGTCCTGTTGCGTTAGTGAGGAAGTACATCCTTCTGGAGTGGTACTTGTCAAAGTAACGTCGTAACAACCGTAATTGTCGAAGATATTTGTAACTGAATCCAATTGATTTGAAGTGTTTCCGTCTCCAAAATCCCACGTTACTGTACCTGAAGCTGGACTTGTTAAATCAGTAAACATTGGTGCAAAAGGAAGACAGCCTCCGAAGTTGATGTTCGTTGAGAATAATACAACTGGCATTGGATTAACAGTGACAACAATGTCAGCAGTATCTTTACAACCATTTATGTCTGTTCCGATAACTGTATATGTATTCGTGACCGTTGGAACAAAACCAACACTATCAATTACACCGTTGTCCCAAATGTAAACTGCATTTGGCGAAATTCCAGCTCCTGTTCCAAAAAGGATTGTTGATTCACCGTCACAAATAAAATCGTCAGATGCGTTTGCAACTACAATTGGTAAAGTGTTAACAGTTACAACGATTGTATCTTTAGAATAACAACCATTGACGTGTGAAGCTGTTGCAATATAAGTATTTGTAATAATTGGAGTGAATTCTTGACCATCAACACAGTTGTCCCATACAAGTAAATCACCGTCATGAACTGCAGTTAAAGTGATACTTTCACCAAAACATAGCGCCGTGTCTAATCCAGCAAATACTTGTGGTGGTGGAACTTGTAAATAGGTAACAAACATGCTATCCGTATTTTGACACAAATTCATGTCCGTACCTGTAACAGTCAATGTTGTTGAAGCATCTGGACAATATGGAACACCATTTAATGGATTAGTACCACTTGCGTTTGCTGGTGATGCTGTCCATTGGAAACCAAATGAAAGACCCGCCAAACTTTGTCCAGAACCTTGTGGTGTAATACATTGCCCTAAACAAAGTATAGTGTCTAAACCTGCGTTAATTATTGGTAAAGCATAATCTGTTAAAGAGAAACTTATTGGTAATCCTGTACAACCATCTTTAGAAGGGTAAACTGTAACTAAAGCAACTATGGGCGGTAAATACACGTTAGCTCCACCTGTGAATGAAGGAATGCTTCCTGAGCCTGAAGTTGGTACTAAACCTACAGCACCTAAATTATGTGACCAACTGAAAATTGTATTTGCCACTGTTCCACTAAAATTAATTTGAGTGCTAGCTGTTCCAGCACAGAAAGATTGACTTGCAACTTGATTCACAGTTGGTGTCGGTTTTACTGCAATTATTAAAGTGTCATTTACACCAGGACAACTATTTACCAATGGAGTAAAAATCACTTGAGCATATTGAATACTAGGTGGGATGTTATTTGCAGTAAATGAAGGTAATGCATGAGGTGCTGCGGTAGATGAGCCAGTCGCAGGCAGACCAATTGAAGTGTTGTTGTTAACCCAATTGTAAATAGCTACTGAACTTGTACCATCTATCACAGTTGGTGGAACGACATCTCCATTACAAGCGAATATAGAATCGTCAATGGTAAGCTCAGAAATTGGGTTTACACTTATCAAAAAGGTATCTGCTAATCCAACACAGCCTTGGCGAGAGGGAATACAAATTATTGAATTAATTTGAACTATTTGTGATGTATTGTTTCCAACAAAAGAAGGGATAGTATTTGTACCATTGTTTGGAGAAAGTCCAATATTCGTATTTCCATTCCAAGTAAATGTTGTTGTGTTCGTCATATCTCCTTGGAAAATAATAGTCGGAACTATTGCACCAGAACAAATATTTACATCGGGAACGCTATAAACATTTGGCATTGGTTTTGCAACAACTATAAATGTGTCAGGAATACCGATACAACCATTTAATATTGGTTGAATAATTAATATTGAAGTTTCATTTACTAAACCTGTATTAACAGTAAACGATGGAACACAACCCGAACCGCTACTAGGTAAACCGATTAATGTGTTAGAATTAGACCAAAAATAAGTAGTATTTGGATTATTTCCCACAAAACAATTTTGAGGAACGACATCTCCTTGACAATACGCATAATTTAAGTTTGGCAGTACGACAGTGGAAACAGGGTTAACTGAAATTGTAGCTGTATCTGCTAATCCAACACAACCATTTAAAGAGGGAGTAACACTAATTTCAGCATTCTGTATAATATTGCCTCCTATCACTGGGAAAGAAAGAATATTTCCATTTCCTCCGCCCGTTAAACCAATAGAAATATTATTA
>Ga0105050_10000215_pt1 | contig 82798 bp, 70 predicted proteins | sample FRY01_FD_78088 | JGI IMG/M metagenome (GOLD analysis project Ga0105050, IMG submission 78088) | Freshwater microbial communities from Lake Fryxell liftoff mats and glacier meltwater in Antarctica - FRY-01 | ecosystem: Environmental > Aquatic > Freshwater > Ice > Glacier meltwater ... | reverse complement strand
TAATTTTGCTTAGAACTTATTTCTTATGAAAAAACTTTACTTTTAATAATTCATTAATATTGATGTAATTATTCTTGAATTAATTTTGCTTAGAACTTATTTCTTATGAAAAAACTTTACTTTCTTTTGGCACTTTTACTCTCTACAAGTGCGCTCAATTCTCAAGTTATCCTCAACGAATATTCATGCTCTAATGTAACTGGACCAACAGATGCGTATGGTTCACGGGAAGATTGGGTTGAATTATATAACATGGGAGCAGCACCTGTTGATCTTACTGGTTACTATCTATCTGATAAAGCAACGAATTTAACAAAATGGATGATTCCTTCTGGTTCAATACCAGCAAATGGATTTAGAATGGTCTTTTGCTCAGGAAGAAACACCGTTAATGGAACTCAACTACATCCAAATTTTAAGTTGACACAAACAGATGGTGAATGGATTATTTTAGCAAACACCTTAGGAAATGTTGTGGATTCAATTAAGATTGTTCACATGACAAAGAGTAATCATTCTGTAGGTCGCTCAATAAATGCAGCTTCAGATTGGAAATTATTCACCACTCCAACCCCAAATGCAAACAATACAGGTGCGGTAAATTTCTACACACCTACACCAGTACTGAGTTTGGCCCCTGGTTTTTATCCTGGAGCTCAATCGGTGACTATTACATGTATTAACCCAACAGCAACAATACGTTATACCGTTGATGGTTCTGTTCCAACAGGAACGTCAACCTTGTACACTGGTGCTGTAGCTATAAATGCAACTACCGTGTTGCGAGCAAGAGCTTTTTCTGTTGAATTGGTAAGTTTTACCGCTTCCTCAACCTACTTTATTAATGTAACACATACAGTTCCAGTGATTTCAATTGCCGGGGCGGGCACAGGCAGTCTAGCAAGTCTTCTTGGTGGAAATAGCAGTTTAACGCCACAAGGATTTTTCGAATTATTTGAAGAGAATGGAACCTTTATCGATAAAGGGGAGGGTGAATATAATAAGCATGGAAATGATTCATGGGCATATCCACAAAGAGGATTGGATTTCATCATGAAAGATCAATTTGGATATAACGGGGATATAGACCATCAAATTTTTCCAAATAAATCACGAGATGAATTTCAACGGGTTATCTTAAAACCTGGAGCAAGTGATAATTATCCATTTGAATCTGGCGGGGCGCACATTCGCGATCCATTTGTGCATACCTTATCACAGCGTGCTGGTTTAAAGTTAGATGAAAGAACATGGAGACCTTGTGTTCTATATGTAAATGGACAATACTGGGGAGTTTATGAAATCCGTGAAAAAGCAGATGATCATGATTTCACAAACTATTATGCATCTCAAGATGAATATAATCTTCAATATTTAAAAACATGGGGCGGAACTTGGCAAGAATACGGAGCTCCAAATGCTCAACCAGACTGGAACGCACTAAGAACTTACATCGCCTCTAATAATATGGGAAATGCTGCCAATTTCACGTATGTTAATAGTCAATTGAATTGGGAGTCTTTGGTAGATTATTTTGTCATCAATTCGTATATCGTAAATCAAGATTGGTTAAATTGGAATACTGCATGGTGGAGAGGAATGGATCCGCTTGGAGATAAAAAGAAGTGGCGATACACCTTATGGGATATGGATGCTTCTTTCGGGCATTATGTAAATTATACGGGCATTCCTGATCCTTCAGCGAATGCGGATCCATGTAATGTGGAGAACTTACCAAATCCTGGTGGACAAGGCCATACAGATATTTTAGAAAAATTAATCAATGAAAATCCTGTTGTTGAGCAATATTATATTACACGATATATAGATTTAGTGAACACCAGCTTTTCATGTGCTTACATGATTCCCCTGCTTGATAGTATGGTAAATGAGCTTTCTCCAGAAATGACGGCTCATTGTGCTAGATGGGGAGGATCATTTGCGGGTTGGAATTCAAACGTGCAAGATTTGAGAGATTTTATCATCTTACGATGCACTGCTCTTGAACAAGGTTTAATTGATTGTTATAGTCTAACCGGACCTTTTGCCGTTACATTTGACGTTACACCACCATTAGCGGGAGAAATTAAAGTGAACTCGTTATGGGCGCCAACTTATCCATGGGCAACAGAATATTTTGGAGGCATTAGCACCAATGTCATTGCAAAAGCAAATCCAGGCTTTGTATTCGATCATTGGGAATTTACAACTGGACCAATGTCACTGGCCATTACAGAAGACACAAATGGAATTAACATTGCAGGACCTGAAAACATCGTTGCAGTATTCATTGTCGATAATCCAGATTTGGACGGCGATGGCTGTTTGAATGTTGATGAGGTATTAGCGGGCACTGATCCAAATAATCCAGACACAGATGGTGATGGCGAAAACGATTGTGCTGAAATTGGCGCAGACCCTGCAAATCCTTTAGATACAGATGGTGATGGAATCATTGATGCACTTGAATCTTCAACAACGGACACTGACGGTGATGGTGTCAACGATGAAGCCGATCCAGCAAATACTGACCCTTGTATACCGAACATTAATGCGGGTCCGTGTGACCAAGATGGTGATGGCTTAACAAATGCTCAAGAAGCTGGCCCAGGAACCGATCCTACTAACCCAGATACAGATGGTGATGGAATCAATGACGGAACGGAAGTAACAAATGGCTCGGATCCTTTGAATCCTTGTGATCCTGATGATTCATCAATTGATTGTCAAATTGATACGGATGGCGATGGCTTGACAGACGCTCAAGAAAACGTGATGTGTACAAGTCCAACTGTTGCTGATTCAGATGGGGATGGTGTTTCTGATGGAGTTGAAGTAACAAACGGAACTGATCCTTGTGATGAATGTGACCCGAACAACTCTTCACCAGATTGTGGTGTAGGGTTCTTTATTCCAACTGGATTCTCTCCAAATGGAACAGGAAACGCGGTGAACGATGAGTTGATTTTATTCGTCGGCAGGGATGTTATTTCCTTTACATTCTCGATTTATGATCGCTGGGGAAATAAAATGGTACAAACAAGCGATAAAACATTCACTTGGGATGGCACTTATGATGGTAAAGATTGTAATGCAGGAGTTTATGCCTACATGCTAGAGGTGAAATTTGATACAGGAGTCTCTGAAACACGTTCAGGTAATATTACTTTAATTCGTTAATTATGCGTTTGTTATCATTAAGTATTTCAGTTTTACTTGCAACGAGTTTATCGGCGCAAGACATACATTTCACGCAAACGGCTCAAACACCCTTATTGATTAACCCAGCCGCGGCTGGTGTTTATGATGGGTGGGAACGTGTGATAATCAATCACCGAAACCAATGGTTAGGAGCTGGCACACAATTTATGACAACGAATATTGCTGCGGATGCTAATTTTGGAAAGTCTCGAATGAATGACAAAGCGCATTTAGGCCTAGGTCTTTCTTTTTACAATGATATTGGAGGTGATTCAAAGTTCGGCATGCAAAAAGGTTCATTGACTTTAAGCGGAATTTTACCAGCGGGAAATGGACATATTTTTTCTGCGGGGATTCAAGGAGGTTTTGCATCTAGAAATGCAGATTTATCGCGTTTGAATTGGGCTTCACAATGGAATGGAACTGGTTTTGATCAAACCATAATTTCGGGAGAAGCAAACAATTCAACCTCGTTTCGTTACATGGATGCTGGCGCAGGATTATTCTATACCTATGATGCAGGTCAAAACTCGTTTCAACGTAACAATGATTTTAAATTGCAATTAGGCTTTTCAGGTTATAATTTGAATCGACCGTATTTGAAATATGCAACGGTTGATGGAGACAGATTGTACCGCAAATGGATTGGTCATGTTAGTGTTGTTGGGGATATTGCTACGACAAGAATGGCTTATGATGTTAGTCTAGTGCAAGTTGTTCAAGGACCACACATGGAAACAATTATAGGTGCTATGTTGCGCTATCGCTTCTCGGATGGCACTAAAATTACCGGAAACTTCCAAGATGCCTTTGTTGGTTTTGGGGTGTATTATCGCCACAAAGACGCTATTGCACCTTCTATTATGGTTGATTGGAAAGGATTCAAATTTGGAGTGTCTTACGATGTAACGATTTCTGCTTTGAGAAAGGCATATTCAGGTGGTTCATTGGAGTTCTCTCTGTCTTATACCAATCTAAGTCATGCACTATTTAAAGGAAGAAGATAATTAACGCTTAATTAGCGAGCGCACAAATGTAAAAACGCGCTTTCTAAACAAGAACATAATTATCAAATAGGGAATAATCATCAGGTAAAGAATACCGACATTGATATTACTCCCAAATGATGATTCATCTAATTCACTTCCTTGTTCTGCTAGCATTTTACATTGCGAACACCCCTGTCCATAAACGGTGCTTCCAATAAAAAGAGCAAGAACCAAAAGAAGAAGTATTTTTGACCTGTTCATATTACAAATTTACTGATTTTCTAGTTGCCAAGACTTTAAACGCATGATTTTTATTGTAATCGGATGAATTCAACGATTGCCCTGTTCTTCGTTTAACACAAATTACTTTAACTTTGTTTCTTTGCTAAGTTTTTAAATTATCAGATGAAGTATTTATTTTTCTTATTGCCATTGTTTTTTATTTCTTGTGGAAACGGAAAACCTACAAAATCGCTTCCAAAAGATTTAGATAGTTTATTGGTCTTGTTTCCCGATTCTGTTGAATTATTGGTGAAACATGGGAACAGTATGTTAAAGGACTTAAACTTCGATAAAGCAATGGCTGATGGAGCCAAAGCACTTCGATTGGACAGTTCCAATATGGACGCGCGCATGTTGTATGCGGATGTGCTAAACAATCGTCCAGACCGATCGGTGGCCGATGTTATGTTGGCCCAAGAACAGTATAAAAAAATCGTACAGAATAATGCTAAGAGCTTACAGGGTTTAATTGGATTGGCCTCTACTTATAGTCAGCAGCAAGATTTTGAAACATCCTTTAAATATATCAATACTGCTTTAAGAATCAATTCACGTTACCGCGACGCGTATGTATTGAAAGGAACTAATTATATGTTTCTGGGAAAAATAGACTTAGCGAAATCATCTTATGAAACAGCCGTTCAACAAGATCCTAAATTTTACGAGGCTTATGTTATGTTAGGGTCGCTTTATCAGGCAGAAAAAAATAAAATTTGTATTGAGTATTTCACAACAGCTGCCAGTTTACAGCCTAAAAACACCGAGGTACTTTATGCATTGGCTTATGCGAAACAAATTTTCGGCGATACAGATGGTGCTCTGCCAATCTATCGTAAAATGATTATAATAGATACCTCTTACTACGAGGCACTTTTTCAAATTGGTTATATTCATCAATTTACGTTTGAGGATTTAGACAGTGCCATTTATTATTATAATTCTGCACTTCAAACAGAACCTCGATTTGTGGAAGCATGGCACAATCTTGGTCTTTGCTATGAAACGATGGGCGATAAAACACGTGCTTTACAATCTTATGGAAAGGCCTTAAAATACAATCCAGAATTTGAGGTTTCACGCATTCAAGCGGATGGCCTAAAATAAATGAAAATTCAGCCTAAATACATACAGTTAATTGGCGATGCAGTGATTCCTCTTTTGGGATTTTTTCTCTGGAATTGGAGTCTTTATTTCATTGTATTATTTTACTTCATAGATCTAATTTTGGCTGAAGTAATTATTCATCTAAAAACAAGGAAAACGATTTATTTTAGAGCAGCTGAAAGTAAATCCTTATGGATAAAACAAGGGGTTCTGAGCATGATGATTTTTACTGTGAATTGTGTTTTAATCCATCTCGCACTTTTTATACTGCAACCAACTATTGATTTTCAACATGAGGCAATGGCGTTCTGGTCATATAAAGAAATAGGAATAGAACAAGGATATATTCTGCTTCCATTATTGATTTTTGTTGCTTATCAGAAATACAAGATGGAATTTTTATTACCAACATTGTATAAAACCATAGACCTAAATCTACTATGGAAATCACACAACACGACAAATCTTATATTATTGGCTTTCGTTGGTTTGGCACTTGGTCTTTTTTCTTTTGTTGCCGTGCCAGATTGGATGCTGATTCTTATAATCGTTGCTCTTTCTGCAGCCTACAAATTGATTCCAAAACCAAGGTAGGATAAATGATTTGAAATTCAGCCCAGATAGCCATTGGGATGGAATTCGGGGTTCTTCTCCATGTGTGTGACGTCACTTCGTAACGCTCTGTGGTGATTCTTCACCGATTTATCGGCAAGGGCTCTTCTTTACCGTGGACAATCTTCCTAAACCTTTGTGTTAAAGAAAATTCAGGGTTTGGTCTTTGGAATTTAGGATTTCTCGGCCCCCGCTAACTCATTGTGTCTTCCGTGTTGAATAAATTTTAACTTTTCTTCGACAGCCACTTTGGTAATAAAATCGCCCCAATAAACAAGTATGGAAAATAAGAAATCAATCGCCAAATAATTGCCATAGTTGCCAATAGAAGCGCAGAACTGCTAAACCCAGAAAGTAATTCGCCAAAGGCATATTCTGCAACTCCACTTGCACCGGGTGTTGGACTAATTAGCATAAACAACCACAAAACCAGTTGTTTACCTAGAATTAATATATGGTCTAGCCATCCAATTTCTAAAAACGCTTGGAGTACAGCATTGATGACGAGATATCTTGAAATCCAACTTCCACAGGTAACAAGGAAAATTTTAATCCAATAACTCAGTCGCTCTTTTTTAAATTCATTTGAAGCGATAATTATGTCTTTACCAGTTTGGCGTGCTCTATCTCGTAATTTATTCAACAAGGGCAGTCGACAAGCTAATTCAAGTAGTTTTCCTGCTAATTGAGGCGCTAAGAAAATGGCAGTAAATAAAAATAAACTCAAGATTAAAATGACAGAAAAACCAATCCAAAAAACCCATTGAATAGTTAATGAACTGGTAGTTTCTTTAGGGAAGAGATCTGCTTGACCAATAAAGAGAAATACAAAAGGAATTAAGACAATATAAAATAGATTATCAAAAAAGGTGGTGATGAGCACAATGGCAGTCGACCTGCCAAGAGCAATTTTTTCACGTTTCAAAATAAACATGGCAACTGCAGCCCCACCCGCTACTCCTGGTGAAAGCGCTGATGCAAATTCCCATAACATGATGACAAAAAAACTAGATTTCCAGGTGAGTTCTTTTTTCGTTAACAAACGAATACGCAAGATGTAAAATAAGTCACGTCCGATCATAAAAAGCAAAGCAAGACCCAACCAAAGCAAGGTTCTAGAGTTCCAATTAATAGCGGATAAAGCATCGTTAAATGTTTGCTTAGAATAATTACCTCTTGGTACAGCTATAAACTCCTTGGGATTACTTGTGTTGACTTCGCCATCCTTATTGAAGTCATTCCAAATGTATTCGCCGGTATTGTTCTCAGTAAGAATAAAACGTTCTTCTGAAATTCCTTGATACAACATCCAAACAGAAACACCTATGCCAAGAAGAATGGCTAACCATATTTTCCATGATCCAAAAGATTGTTGAACAAGAGGCGCTTCCTGCATTAATTATTTGCGTTGAGTTCTACTTCAATTTCCCAATTTGCTCGAACTTTTGAAGAAGTTGAAAAACGATATACTTGTTCCGGTTGAATAGCTGACGAAAAGTCTCCTGTGTCCCAACGACCATTGTTGTTTTCGTCATTTACAACAACAAAGGAATAATTTCCAGGAATCAGGTTTTCAAATCTACATTGATTTTCTTTCGTGCGAATACTCTGTACCTTCTCTTTTCCTAGATATAAATCAACCAACAAATTCGTATCGAAACCCTTTAAAACAAGATCGATTGCCCCAAAATCTTTTGCTTGTGTTAATGTCAACAAGTGCGTTGAAGGGTTGATAACCGACGCGTTTAGTCCAATTATCGATCTTGCGTTGAAATCAATTTTGATTTGCTTTAGTTCTGTTCGATTGAAATGGAAATAGATCTCATTGTAGTTAAAAGTAATAGAATCGACTTTAACGATACTTGTGTCTTTAGTATTATAAACGCTGATCATACTTGTGTCAATAGAACTTATCTGATCGTTTAACTTAAAAAAAATCGTTTGATGAGGTCCATATGTATTATCTACCTTGCCAGAAATTATTTTTAAGGGAACAATTTTATCTCTTGATGAAAGGCGTAAAGAAAGAGTATCGCTGGATAAAGCGTGTTTAGCAATTAACTTAAACGAGGAAATGGTGTCAATTTTAGTAAAAATCGAGAGCGAGTCTGTGGTAATAAAACGACTGTTTGTGGCATTGATTTTATTTCCGTTCAATGTTAATTCAGAAGATGTTAATTCGAATTCTGACCCTACAGTAAAATGACCGGGTGCTTCATAGGAAAAACTGCGAATTTTTTTGGAAGCAGGAGTGAAGAGTCGAAGCGGAATAGAATCAATTCTAGAGGAATCAATTAGAAGTAATTCTCTTCGAAACGCCAGAGCTTCACTTTGAAGCATTTCCATGTTTTTATCATCGTCTTTAAACGCTTTTACGGAATAAATCCCTGCTTTCAAGTATAGAAAATTAGCTTCACCAAAATTATTAGTTCGAGCAAAATAGTAGGGACGTTTATCACCTTCATTTTTGTATAAACCGACGAGACAATTGCTGACAGGCTCATTTGTTAGTGAATGGATAACCTTTGTTTGATAAGTCAATGAATCGATAATTGGCCCAGTTGAGAATACATACGTCATCAATGAATCATTTCCTTCAGAAACGTCTTTCACGGCATTGTTTAAATAAAGCACATACGTTGTATTTGGTTTTAAAGAATCGCCCCATGAAACCGTTAGTGTTTTCTTTGATAAAGTTGCAATAGGCTTTACATCCGCAGGAACGATAAAAATATTTTGTAGCGGATTGTTTAAAAGAACAAATTCTTTAAATGTAAAGACAACATTGTTTCCGGTGTAATTTACTATTCCTTGCGCTGGCTCAATAGAGTTAGGTGCTGGCGCATAAACATCCTCTTCTCCACCAGTTAAAGTCCCAACTTGGGCGCAACTTGCTAAGAGCAATGCGCTAAAAAATATTAAACAATAGTTGAGAGCCATTGACAAATTTGAGTTAAATAATGTGCATCGGTATCATCAAAGGTGTTCAAGTGTTCACTGTCAACATCAAGGACTGCAATGACCTTTCCATCTGTGATAATAGGCACAACAATTTCACTTTTCGACCGTGAGCTGCAGGCAATGTGTCCAGGAAAAGCATCTACATCAGGCACAACAAGTGTTTGACTCTGTTCCCAAGCGGCTCCACAAACTCCTTTGCCTTTTCGAATTCGAGTGCAAGCAATTGGACCTTGAAACGGACCCAAAACAAGTTCCCCTTCATCAACAAAGTAGAATCCAACCCAAAAAAAATCAAATGTTTCTTTTAGAGCCGCAGTGATATTGGCCAGATTAGCAATACGATTAGACTCGCCCTCAACCAATCCTTTTAGTTGGGGAATTAGACTTTCATATTGCAACTTCTTTGATCCTTCGACTTGAATAAGTTCTTCTGCCATTGTATTTATATTAAGACAAAATTGATCTTTTTACGTGGATAATCCAATTTTTTAATTTAACTTCAAGTAACAAATTTTAAAATATGCTCGAAAAAGTACAATTAGACAAAGTGTTGTTTTTAGATATTGAAACAGTGCCACAGATTTATCAATTCAACACATTAGATGAAAAATCAAAAGGATTATTTGAAGCCAAAACACGCTTCATGCAGAAAGAAGACAAACAGTTTGAACAGTTGTATGATGAACGTGCAAGTATCTATGCTGAATTTGGTAAAATAGTGTGTATTTCTGTGGGAATAATCTCAGAAACAACCACAGGAAAACAAATGCGTTTAAAGTCGTTTTATCATGACGACGAAGAAACATTGCTAAAACAATTTAAAGCGCTCTTAGACGATCGCTATAACTCGCCTTTTCACATCTTATGTGGACACAACGCAAAAGAGTTTGATTTTCCTTATATCTGTCGACGAATGTTAATTAACGGGATCACTTTACCAGCGGTCTTAGATATAGCAGGAAAGAAACCATGGGAGATTTCGCACCTTGATACGATGGAATTATGGAAGTTTGGTGATTACAAAGCATATACTTCATTAGCCTTACTTTGTCATGTGTTCCAAATACCCACACCAAAGGATGATATTTCCGGTGCTGATGTGGCGCGTGTTTATTATGAAGAAAATGATTTGGAGAGGATCAAAGTGTATTGCGAAAAAGATGTCGTAGCCTTAATTCAATTGTTTTTACGAATGAAAGGAGACGCCCTGGTGGAAGAAGCTGAAATTCAGTATTCTGTCAAATAAAAAAAGCCGCCCCAGTGTATAAACACAGGAACGGCTTTCGCCCTTATTTAACTAAAAATCGTTTTACTGAATGAAAACTGTTTCCTCAGAAGTTACTTCTTCTTCTACTTTGATAATGCCTTGTCCGTTTGCTGAACCTTTGTAAGCTTTTATATCAAGAACAGCAACGCCTGCTTGACCTAATTGGTAAACATCGTTGTAGTTGAAAATCGCAACACCCGAAGAATTCGTTTCAGTTGTATCATACAATACAACATTTGCAGGTTGATTTGTCGTAGATTTTCCGTACAATATAACAGTTGCACCTGCAACAAATTGATTGGAAATATCTTGAACATAAATTTTTGCAATAGTATCTTTTTTCTTTCTACATCCGTAAGAAAGTCCCATTCCCATTACTGCAAGTAACGAAAGTAGCGCGTATTTTTTAATCATAGTATTCATAGTTTCTTTTTTTTATTGAGGGAAAAACACTGTTTCAACCGCTGTTATATGCTGTCTGCAACGAATGCGTCCTTCACCTGTTTTTGTGTCTTTTTTAACTATTATATCAAAATAACCAGTTGTTTCTTTTCCTGAGTTATCAAAATAATCATCCATATTGAACTCTGCAAAACCAGATTGATTCGTCACGACGGTATCAACGTATGGCATTGTTGCAGGTGTGGAATTAACATCTCCAATAATAACCACCTTTGCACTTGCAACTAACTCGTTATTTTCTGAACGAACGAACACTTTTAAAATAGATGGATCTTTACTTTTACACCCACTTAAAACAGTCACAGCAGCAACAAATACAATGGCAAACAATCCTTTTATCGAGTTTCTTTTCATCTTATAATAATAATACGAAGCCAAATATAAGCTATTTTTTGTAAAATTCAGAACATCAATGTTCCTCTTAATTTGCTACCTTCGTCAATTCAACCAAAGACTTACTTCACTTAAACAAACTTTGTGTGAATAAAGTTACAGTTGAATTAAAAAAACTTGAATTAGCGTCCGAACAAAATGAAAGATCTGATCCTAAATGTACAGAATGAAATTGCAGCTTTCGCAATTACCGATAGTCAATCCCTTGAGGCTTTTCGAATTTATTTTTTAGGCTCAAAAGGCAAAACAAAAGAACTATTTGGCGAACTAAAGTCTGTTCCAAATGAGCAAAAAAAGGAAGTTGGTCAACAATTAAACGAACTTCGAAAAACAGCCGAAGACAAACTCGAACTTTTTAAAGAATCACTCGCTTCTTCACAAGAAGATGGAAATTCGTTGGATTTATCACGACCTGGGGATAGTGATGAAATTGGTGCGCGACATCCTTTGTCATTGGTTCGAAGTGAAATCATAGAAATTTTTAGTCGTATTGGATATACTGTTTCAGAAGGACCAGAAATTGAAGACGATTGGCATAATTTTTCTGCACTAAATTTTCCACCAGAGCATCCAGCGCGAGACATGCAAGATACTTTCTTTATTGAAAAAGGAGAGAAAGAGATGGCATTGCGCACCCATACTAGCTCTGTCCAAGTGCGAGTGATGGAAAATTCAAGCCCACCTATTCGAACAATTTCTCCAGGTCGCGTTTATAGAAATGAAGCAATTTCTGCTCGTGCACATTGTTTCTTCCATCAAGTGGAAGGATTGTACATTGACAAAAATGTTTCCTTTGCTGATTTAAAACAAACGCTTTTATATTTCGCGCAAGAATTATTTGGTGATAAAGCCGAAATTCGAATGCGCCCATCGTATTTTCCATTTACAGAGCCTAGTGCTGAGGTAGATGTTTCTTGTACTATCTGTAATGCGAAGGGGTGCAATGTGTGTAAATATTCAGGTTGGTTAGAAATTTTAGGATGCGGAATGGTAGATCCGAATGTCTTAGAAGCTTGCGGAATTGATTCGAAAGTTTATTCAGGATTTGCTTTTGGAATGGGGATAGAACGAATCGCTCAGTTGAAATATAAAGTCAACGACTTGCGTTTATACTCTGAAAACGATGTGCGCTTTTTAAAACAATTTACACCAGGAATTTAAAATGGGTCTTTTTAGCTCGAATAAACCAAAAGCAGTTTTCCCTTGGAAAACAATCGATTCGATGCAATCATTGGATGAAGCAATAGCGCGTTCGAATGAAAATGCAGTTTTGATTTTTAAACACAGTACACGCTGCAGTATTTCTATAATGGTCTTAACACGCTTTCAAAGTGAATGGGATTTAAGTGAAACGAAATGTGACTTGTATTTTTTAGACTTAATTGCCCATAGAGATCTTTCAAATAGAATAGCGGAAATTACAGGTGTCATTCATCAATCTCCACAAGCAATTTTATTGAGAAATGGAGATGTTTTATATGATTCATCGCACAATGCTATTTCGGTAAGAGAAATTAAAAAAGAGGTGAATTCATAATTCGTAAACATGAAAAAGTACATAGTTATAGGTTTAATTATTTTGATTGGTGCGGCCTTCATTATTGGTCCGCTTCTTCAAGGGGTTGATGGTGGCGCCATAACGGAAGATCAAGCACCAGCATCTTTTGCTTTTGAGGAGAACCTTGCCACCAAGTGGAATCAATTGGTTCCTATTTCGATTGATGTAAACTTGAATGAAATTAAACAACTTCAATTAATTTATAATGACAGTGTTTTTAATACATGGAACGCGCCAAAAGGAAAATTAACGTTTCAATTAGATGCAGGGTTTTTTGGTTTAGGTACCCGTTCAATCGTATTACTTTCAACGTTAAATGATGGAACAACTTACACCGACAATCGAATGATTCGCGTTCTTTCTGATGTTAAGCCTGAAATTTGGATTGCAGAAATTGTAACAACTTTACCTCATCTCTCAAGTAGTTTCACGCAAGGATTAGAATTTAATGACGGAATTTTATACGAGGGAACCGGTCAGCTAGGACAAAGCATGGTGGCTCAGGTTAATTTAAATTCCGGTGAAATAATCAAAAAAATGGGTTTAGATGGCACTTATTTTGGGGAGGGGATTACCATTCTAAGAGATAAATTGTACCAATTAACATGGCAAAATCAAAAGTGCTTCGTGTATAATAAATCAACGCTATCAATTGAAAAAGATTTGACTTATACAGGTGAAGGCTGGGGTTTGTGCAATGATGGCACGTCGTTGATTATGTCAGATGGTACAGAACGCATTGTTTTTAGAAATCCAGAAACTTTTCAAATTGAACGTACGATTGAAGTATATGATGATTTTGGACCCATTTCAAAATTGAATGAATTAGAATATATAGACGGATTGATTTATGCAAACATTTGGATGACGAACTCTGCTGTGGTGATTCAACCAGAAAACGGAAAAGTCATTGCTGTCATTGATGGAAGCATATTGATTAAAGAAGGTCAAAACGGAGGAGATGTAATGAATGGGATTGCCTATAATTTTAAAACAGGTAAAACTTACATGACCGGTAAAAACTGGTCGAAATTATTTGAAGTGCGATTTAAAAAACCGATTGTTTAATTCTAAGTGATATGAAGCTATTTTTAACAACAATATCAGCTATTTTGATTGTTTCATTTTTGGGACAAAGTCAAAATTATACTTCTTACTTGATAGGGAATTCTGTAGATCTAGAAACACAACCAACAGGTGGAATTTGTTTAATGGGCGGCGCAAGTGAACACGACGAAGCAATGAAGTGGTTTTTACAGCAAAGTAACGGAGGTGATGTTCTGGTTATTCGAGCTACTGGCTCAAATGGCTACAATGATTACTTTTTCAATCAACTTGGTATCACCTTGAATTCAGTTGAAACAATCGTTTTTAACAATGCAACTGCCTCTATTGATGCATATGTCATTGATAAAATTAAAAAGGCTGAAGCAATTTGGATTGCTGGCGGAGACCAATGGACGTATACCAGTTACTGGCGAAACACACCTGTAGATAGCTTAATCAATAAAGGAATTACTGAACGAAATATTGTTATTGGCGGAACAAGTGCTGGAATGGTAATTCAAGGTAGTCATTATTTTACTGCAGAAGGAGGAACGGTAACAAGTACTCAAGCATTAAACAATCCATACAATTCATTGATGACGGTTAGTAATGAACCATTTATCGTGAATCAACATTTGACGAATGTTATTACAGATACACATTACGATAATCCAGATCGAAAAGGTAGACATGTCACTTTTATAGCTCGAGCTTTGCAAGATCAACAAACGGAAATTCGAGGGATTGCCTGTAATGAATATACTGCAGTTTGTATTGATGCAAATGGAATTTGTCGAGTTTATGGAGATTATCCAAACTATCCAGAACATGCTTATTTTATTCAATCGAATTGCGAAATTCCAAACAATGTTCCTGAAATATGTTCTGCTTCGACTCCATTAACTTGGAACCAAGCAGGAGCAGCCTTAAAAGTGTATAAAGCAAATGGCACAAATACAGGCTTACAAACATTCGATTTAAACGACTGGAAAACTGGAACAGGCGGCACATGGGAAAATTGGTCGGTAAATAATGGTGTTTTGACACAAGTTGCAAGTTCTGCTGCAAGCTGCTCAATTAGCGGTTTGAATTCGTTGGAAAACAAATGGAACATTTATCCCAATCCAGTTTCAGGCGATGTCTTAACAATTGATGGAATTTTGAACGAATCTATTACTTTGTTTAATTCACTTGGTCAATTGCAAGTCGTGCTTTTGAATGGAAATAAATTGGATTGTTCAAAACTTTCAAATGGCATCTATTTTCTTGAAATAGAAGGCGAACTGGAACGAATTAAACTAGTTATTAATAAGTAATTCGTTCTACCTCGCTTGAGCGTCAAAAGGGGTAAATGGATCGAAGCTATTCATATTATTGACTTCTTTCATTTTTCCATTTTCTACACGTACAACTCTTCCAGGAAATTTTTCCACCATCGACATATCATGAGTGGCCATGATAACTGCTGATTTTTCTTCCTTTGCAACAGCTAAAAGCAAACGCATAATTTCCTCGGATGTTTCTGGATCTAAATTTCCAGTAGGCTCATCCGCAAGGATTAATTCAGGTCTATTTAATAATGCACGCGCGATAGCAACACGTTGCTGTTCTCCACCAGAAAGCGCATGAGGCATTGAATTGGCTTTCCCTTCAAGTCCAACCAAGCGAAGCACATCTGTTGCTCTATTTTGCATTAAGGTTTTATCCACCCAGCCCGTTGCACCCAAGACAAAAAGCAAATTGCTAAAAACAGTTCGATCAGTTAATAATTGAAAATCTTGAAAAACAATTCCAATTTTTCTGCGCAACATCGGTACGTCTTTTTTAGAAAGTTTACTTAAATCAAAATCTGCAATAGATCCTTCACCTTCACTTAATTGTAGTTCGCCGTAAATTGTTTTGAGTAAACTACTCTTGCCGCTCCCTGTTTTACCAATTAGATAAACAAACTCATTATCCTCAAGATCAAACTGTATATCACTTAACACCAAGGCACCCGATTGACGTATACCACCATTTTTAATATGAACTACTTTCCCCACAATTGTCTTGTTTGATGTAAAGGTCAACAATAAAGTGCCATTCAGATTGTAGTTTAAAAAATAATCTTAACAGATTCACGTTTAAAACTTTTGAAAGTCTTCTCCAATGGGTGCATCATGTACTCTAATTTTACTCGGTTTAAAGCAATGTTATATGAACAGGTTTCTGGTCGTCGTATTTTTAGTGATTTCCTTTGTGGGTATTTCTCAAACTTCTGAGAAATACAACAGTGATTACGAGAATTTCTATAGAGCAGAAGAACTGTTCCAGAAGGAACAATTCGGTGCCGCTCGCAAAGAGTTCCGTTATTTTATGGATGGATTTAACTATCCAAATGATCCTTTATTTATAAAAGCGGCATATTATGAAGGGATTTCGGCTTTAGAACTATTCAATAATGATGCAGTATCACTACTTGAAAATTTCATTAGAAATTATCCTGAAAGTATTTATTCTGAAGGAATTTATTTCCGTCTTGGGCGCTATTTTTATCAAAAAAAGAATTACAAAGAGGCATTAGCTTACTTTAACAAGTTAAAAGCGAGCGATGTTGAGGCAGATGAACAAGAGGAGTTCTATTTTAAACTTGGCTACTCTAATTTTGAAGAAGGCAAGATGCCTGAAGCAAGAAGTGCTTTCCATGAAATAAAAGATGGATCATCACAATATGCTGCCCCAGCACTCTATTATTATTCGCACATTGCTTACACGGATGGATCTTATCAGACTGCTCTTGAAGGCTTTTTGAAACTACAAAGTGATGAACGATTCGCGAAAGCAGTACCATATTACATTGCTCAAATTTATCATAAACAACGAAATTACCAAGCGGTAGTTGAATATGCGCCAACGCTTATTGATTCAATTACTCCAGCAAATCAGTCCGATTTAAATCACATTATTGGTGATTCATATTATCAATTAAACAAATTTGACGAAGCCGTTCCTTATTTGGAAGCATACAATTTGAAATCAAAGACAACGCGTGAAGATGATTATCAATTGGGATTTGCTTATTATAGAAGTCAAGATTTTGAAAAAGCAATTAAACTATTTGACAAAGTGACTCGTCAAAAAGATAAATTGGCGCAATATGCCTTTTATCATATTGGCGAATGCTACATGAAATCACAAAGTTTATTACCAGCACGTTCCGCTTTCAAAGCTGCCTCAGAAATAAGTGGTGATCCAAAAATTGAAGAAGATGCACTTTATCACTTTGCTGAATTGTCGTATAAGTTAGACCTAAACCCATACGATGAAGCAGTTTTGGCTCTTGAATTATTCTTGGAAAAATACCCAAATTCAGTCCGTAAAAATGACGTTTACCAATATTTAGTAAATGTTTACACGACTACAAATAATTATGTAAAAGCACTTGAATCATTGGATAAGTTACCAAATAAGGATGCTAAATTAAAAACGGCTTATCAATTGGTTGCCTTTAATCATGGAGTGGAATTGTATCAAAAAGCAAAGTATATCGAAGCAATTTCGGCTTTTGATTTGGTGAAAAAATATCCAATTGATGGAGTAATTTTAGGCAAAGCAACTTTTTGGACTGCTGATGCACATTACCAATTAAAAAATTATGACAAGTCTATCAAGTTTTATAAAGAGTTTATTTCTCTACCTGCAACGAATGCTGCCGATTTAAAAAACGAGGCATATTATAACATTGGTTATGCATATTTATTGAAAGAGGACATTTCTCAAGCTCAAGAGTCTTTCAGAATTTACACGCTAGCACCGAATAAAAACAATCGAAAATTGGCAGATGCTTATATGCGCGTAGCAGATGGGCATTATCAATTAAAGCAAGACGACCAAGCAATTAAAAATTATTTAGAAGTTTTGAAACTAAAATCGGGTTATGAAGATCAAGCTTTGTTTTATGTCGCGAAATCTTATGGTTACTCAGGAAAGACAGACCAAAAGATCACTAATTTAGTAGATTTAATTAATAATTATACCTCGTCAAAATATACGATGATGGCCCTGTATGAACTTGCGAAGACATACAAATCAAAGAATGATTACGACAAAGCATACCGTTATTTTACGCAGGTAATTACTGATTATCCAAATGTGGTTTTGGTTACAAACTGTAGAATCGAAATTGCCGATATTTACTTCAAACGTGGAGAATATTCAAAATCAGAAACTGCATATTTATCTTTATTGGATGAACATGGTGCTGAACGTGAAGTTTGTGAGACCTGCGCACGAGGTTTAATTGACCTATACAAAGCTCAAAAACAACCCGAAAAAGCAACCTCACTTGCAAGTAAATATCCTTGTGCTAATTTTGGAAATGATGAAGCAGAAGACCTTTATTATTCTCCCGCAATTGATGCCTATGTGGATAGTTTGTTTTCAGTAGCAATTCCAAACTTTGAGAAATATTTAGAAAAATTCCCTACTGGGAAATATGCTGTTGAATCTCAAGTGTTTCTTGGTAATTCGTATTACAGAACAGGAAACATTGTAAAGGCGATTGAAGTATATCGTAGGTTATTGGATGGTCCAAATAACATGTACACAGAGTTCTGTGCCTCCCGGGTTTCCCAATACCTATATAACAATGGCACTTTTGATCAAGCTTTAATTTATTATGACCGTTTAGAGAAGACTAGTTCAAAACCTGCGACCTTGTTTAATGCAAAATTAGGAATGATGAGGTGTCATTTCTTATTAGAAAACTGGACAAGCGCTGCCGTTTATGCGAAAGATGTATTATCGAGCAGCCAAATTAATAACACCTTGCGTTTGGAAGCAGAATATGCAAAAGGCATGTCTAATTATTACGCCGAAAACTATACAGATGCAAAACCATCGTTGGAATGGATGGTTAAAAACACAACTACGGTAATGGGGGCTGAAGCAAAATTCACTTTGGCTGAAATGTACTATAAGTTAAAGGATTATACAAAATCAGATGCTGAAATTAAAGCCTTATTAAAAATGAAGCCGACCTATAATTATTGGGTTGCAAGAGGGTTGATTTTACAAACAAGAATCCTTATAATCAAGGAAGATTTATTCCAAGCAGAGCAAACGTTAAAGTCAGTGATTGAGCATTATCCAGATCAAAATGATGGAGTGATAAGTGAGGCTAATCAGTTGTGGGATGAATTAATGCAATTGAAAGATAAGCCAAAAGATATCAATAAATCGAGCGGGACTTTTATTGAGTTGAACGAAAATGGAGGAAACTAGTCATGAAAAGAAGAATTAGTATATTTTTTACGCTGTTTGCTTTGTTGTCGTTTGGCCAAGGGCCTGATGTCACAGTTGATGGCACAGGAACTCGTTATGTAGAACCTGCTTATAGAATCAGTGAAACTCCAAAAATAATTGACACAACGATTTCGGCGAAGGTGGTAGATTATCCCTTATTGGTCATTCAACACCCAACGACGATTACCCTACAAGAAATTGAGGCAGCGAAAATCAAAACGACTGAGAAGCTAACACAACTTTATTCCTTCTATGCAAAATTGGGAATAGGCAGTGAATTAATGCCCTTAGGTGAATTATATTTCGATTCTAAACGCTCCCGTAAATTCATTTATGGAGCTCATGCGAAACATTTAAGTTCATTTGGCAATCTCAAAGACTATGCACCAGCTCAGTTCGATCGATCTAGATTTGGTCTTTATGGTGGAATAAATGAAAACAATTATTCATTGAGAGGAGATATCCATTACAACAACCAAGGTTTACATTATTATGGTTGGAAAATACCAACGGATTCTGTATCAAGAGACAGTATTGCACAACGGTATCATGATATTGGTGGTATTTTCTCTTTTGCTTCTCACAAGAAAGACAGTGCAAATGTGAATTTTAAAGTTGGATTAGAATACAATCACTTTACTTCTTTAAAACCCTTATCCGACAGCTTGATAGATTGGAAAGGGCGCGAAAATCATTTTGCAGTGACGTCAACGGCTTGGTATAAAATGGGAAAGGAAATCTTTGCTGCTGATTTTGGTGTTCGCTACAACGGATATAAATATGGTATTAAAGATTCAGCTCTTACTTTGTTAGATTCAGGAATTGTATTAAACAATACCATTGTAAATTTAAAACCAACGATTTCTACTTATTCTAAAGATAAGCGATTTAAAGCAACCATTGGATTTGATTTTGTTATTGACGCTCATGTGAAAACGAAAGCTCATTTGTATCCAGTAGCAGAAGTTAAATATTCTCTGTTCAATGACATATTTATTCCTTACATAGGGTTAAGAGGAGGATTAAAACAAAACACATACAAATCATTAGTGGCTGAAAACGAGTTCATATTAACGAATTTAACCATGAGAAATGAAAATAGAATCATTGATTTTTATGGAGGATTCAAAGGCACTTTAAGTAAGCGAATGAGTTTTAATATTGGTGCGAGTTTCGCTCGAATACAAGATAAAGCATTGTTTGTTACTGACACTAATTTTTCTATTGGAAACAAATTTAATGTGATCTATGACACCCTGAGTTTAGCAACGATAGAAGGGAGTATTTCTTACCAATTGAATGAAAAACTAAAAGTAGACGGAATAGGTCGTTTCTATTCTTATTCCTTGCTAAACAATTCGTATGCATGGAATTTACCGCAATTGCAATTCATTGTGAGAGGTCATTACAATCTATTTGATAAGTTTCTCATCAACTTAGATGTAAACATGGAGCAAGGACGAAGAGCTTTGGTGTATGCCATGGAGCCAGAAGACGTGACAATTGAAAACAATCAATTCATCAAAGAACTTGGCTTTTTAGCAGATGTAAACCTGGGACTTGAATACAGATATAACCAACGTATATCCGCATTTATTCAATTGAACAATGTTGCTTCACAACGCTATAATAGATGGTATAACTACCCCGTGCAAGCTTTCCAAGTAATGGGAGGAATTACAGCAAGGTTTTAATTTTTTTCTGAAGTAGTTTCGTCTTCTGGTGAATTAACAACAACGAATTCTTTTTTCTTTTCCTTTGGAAAGTAGTTGCGTTGGCGGATAAATACCATAACGACTCCAATGGTGATCGAAGCATCAGCAAGATTCCAGATAGCAGGGAAAACCTCTTTTCCACCTATCCACGGAAAGCTGTCTGGCCAATGTGCTTGAAACTTGAACATATCGACAACATTTCCAAACAGGAAACCAGTATGCCGTGTTTCTATCGTTCCAAAAATGCCACAATTACTTTTTACACCAGAGCCCTCTAAGTGATTAAATGGCATACATGGGTCATAATTGAAAGCAAAATCATAGAACATCGAGTCGATTAGATTACCGCTCGCTCCAGCGATTATTAACCCTAAGGCAACAAGAAACTCTCTTTTTACACCCTGTTTAGACTGTTTATACCAGTAATAACAGATTCCAGTGATTGCAAGAATACGAAACACGCTTAAGGCTAATTTATGCCACATGGAAGCCCCGAAGACAGTTCCAAATGCCATCCCTTGATTTTCAATAAAGTCTAAAACAAACCAATCACCAAAAACAGGAACGACCTCACCCGGTGCAAAAGTGGATTTAATGTAAATTTTGATACTTTGATCCGCAAGTAAAATGAGAGCAACGAGTGCCCCCACAATCAATAGATTTTTTTTCACAAAGTTATTTTTGTTGCGCGTTTTTCGCTTCAATGCTCATTGTTGCGTGAGGAACTAACTTTAAACGTTCTTTCTGAATTAATTTTCCAGTTACACGACAAATGCCATATGTTTTATTTTCAATACGCACCAAAGCAGCCTGCAAACTTTGAATGAACTTTTCTTGACGAGCTGCCAATTGTGCAACCTCTTCACGAGAAAGCGTCTCAGAACCATCTTCCATCATATTGAACGTACGGCCAGTATCATCGGTCCCGTGATCATCATTGTGTGAAAGAGATCCTTTCAATAAATTATAATCAATATTAGCTTCTGCTAATTTATGTTGTATTAATACTTTGAATTCTTCCAATTCAGTATCTGAGAATCTTGATTTTTCTTGTGTCATAGGATTCGAAATTAGCAAAAAATGTGAGTATTATTCGCACTATGCCAACAAATATAAATGAAAAAAACATTTCTTGAATGTGAATTTATAAACAGTGAGTGTTTTTTAAGAAAAAAGCAGGATGAGACTAATTTCAAATTCCTATGTATCTTCGTGCTGTGGTAAGACTTTTTTTAGGAAATAGGGCTGGGGTAATTTTACTTTTACCGTTTATTATTGCTGGATATCTTTTCCTGAATAATCATTTTAATTATTATGTTCCAGAAATTAATACGAACCTTGGTTTTTGGGGTGAGTCTGCAAATCTATACCCATTAATAAGCACGATTGGAGCAGCAATTATCATTTTTATCAATGCATTTACAATTAATTGGATCTACAATTCTAATCAGTTTTTAGAACGAAACAGCTATTTATCCTCATTTTTATATGTGTTGTTGATGAGTTTTTACCATTCTTTTTACAGTATGGATGGACTCCTTTTCGCCCACACTTTTTTAATTTTAATGCTTTTCCACTTTTTTAAATTGAATCAACATTCTGACGGTAAGAGATCTGTTTTTAATGGCATGTTCTTCGGTGGAATTGCAGCAACTTTTCATCCACCATTAATTGGTCTTTTCCCCTTCTTGTGTATCATGTACTGGGTAGTTAGACCTTTTGTTTTGCGTGAGTTTATAATAGCAATAATTGGATTTGGTATTCCAAGTTTATATGCCGTTGTCTTTCTTTGGTATTATGGACACGCAATTGATTTAAAGTTATTAGATCAGTTGACCGACTATACCAACAAACAAACGGACTTCCTTGTTACAGCGGTGTTGTTTTCTTTGCTTTTTATACTGAGCATTGTGAGTATTCGCTCACGAATGTCAAATTCATCAATTCGACTAAAAAAGTTAACTACAACACTTTGGTGGTTTTTGTTTGTTGCGCTTATTTTGGGCTGCGTTGATTTTATCTTTTTCCGTCAAATCGAACGTTTTAGTTTCTTAATGTTGCCTTTATCGATCTTTTTGACGTTTTCTTTTACTAATAAAACCTATTCTTTTGTCGCTACTCTATTGTTTTATATCACTTTTGGGTATTCGATTGTTAAATTTTTCTTTTAACAAAATCACCTCATTCCCCATTAATTTCACTAATTTTACAGCTACTTTTAACGTGGTTTACCACTCAAACGTGTAATAGATGAAATTTGGTGTAGTAACTTTTCCAGGGTCCAATTGTGACGAAGATATGGTCTATGTCTTAAGCGACTTGTTGGGTCAGAAAGTTGAAAAACTTTGGCATAAAGACACAAATTTAAAAAATGTAGACTTTGTTGTTTTACCAGGAGGATTCTCTTACGGAGATTATTTACGATCAGGAGCAATTGCTAAATTCTCACCGATCATGACCGAAATTATTACTCATGCACACAAAGGGGGTTATGTAATGGGCATCTGCAACGGTTTTCAAATTTTAACTGAATCAGGTTTATTACCAGGAGCACTGTTGCACAACAGCAATCAGAAATTTATTTGTAAAAACGTGTATTTGAAACCGGCTTCTCAATCATCGGCAATTACCAAAGGTTTAGAAGATAAAGCATATAAAATTCCTATCGCTCATGGCGAAGGACGATTTTATGCGTCAACAGAATCGATGAAAAGTATTGAAGATAATGACCAAATTATTTTCAAATATACCTCAGAAAACGGGGTAATATCAGATGAATTTAACCCAAATGGGTCCTTGAATAATATTGCTGGAATTAGTAATTCAGCAAAAAATGTATTTGGAATGATGCCGCATCCCGAAAGAGCATCGGATGGCGTTCTAAATAATTTGGATGGAAAAGCCATTTTTGAATCATTGCTGAAATATTGTTAAAATAGTATGAGAATTTTATTACTTGGTTCGGGTGGTCGAGAACATGCTTTGGCTTGGAAAATAGCACAAAGTTCAATGTTGGAAGAATTGTTTATTGCACCAGGCAATGCTGGTACGCGTCAACATGGTAAAAATGTCAATATTGACCCTTTAAATTTTGAACAAGTAAAAACCTTCGTTCTCGAAAATGCAATCGAATTAGTATTGGTTGGACCAGAGGAACCATTGGTGAACGGAATTCACGATTACTTTTTGGCAGATGAACAACTTTGTAAAATTACTTTAGTGGGACCCGGAAAAGTAGGCGCACAGTTAGAAGGTAGTAAAGATTTTGCAAAACAATTTATGCAACGCCACAACATTCCAACAGCAAAATATTCAACTTTTACAAAGGAAACCCTAGAAAATGGTTATCGCTTTTTGGAAAACACAAAGGCGCCCTATGTTTTAAAGGCCGATGGTTTAGCAGCGGGTAAAGGAGTGGTTATTCTTGAAGATTTACAAGAGGCAAAAGATGAATTAAAGAGTATGCTGGCCGACGCAAAGTTTGGTGAAGCAAGTTCGAAGGTTGTTATTGAACAATTTTTAAAGGGAATTGAATTATCTGTTTTTGTTATTACAGATGGTGATTCATATAAAATATTACCAGAAGCGAAAGATTATAAACGCATCGGCGAAGGTGATACAGGTTTAAATACAGGCGGAATGGGGGCGGTTTCGCCGGTTCCTTTTGCAGATAATACCTTTAAGGATAAAATTGAAAATCAAATAATTATCCCAACAATAAAAGGTTTGAAAGCAGAGAAGATCCTCTATAAAGGATTTATCTTTTTTGGATTAATTAACGTAAAGGGAGAGCCATATGTAATTGAATACAACTGCCGAATGGGTGATCCCGAATCGGAAGTTGTTTTTCCACGCTTACGCTCCGATTTATTGGACTTATTAGAAGGAGTAGCTACGAATACTCTTTCTGAAAGAGATATTCAATTTACAGAGCAATGTGCAGCAACGGTTATGATGGTATCAGGCGGATACCCTGAAGAATATCAGAAAGGCAAACAAATTTTCGGAATCAATTCGGTAACGGAAAGCATCGTTTTTCATGCAGGAACAACGTCGGACGGTCCCTCAATAGCTTCTGCTGGAGGTAGAGTTTTAGCTGTAACTTCTTATGGTAAGAATATTGAAGCTGCACTAAGACGTTCTTATGAGTCTATTGGCAAGATAGAGTTTGACAAAGCTTATTATCGCAAGGATATTGGTTTTGATGTGGTTAAATAAAGACTTTTCACTACATTAGACACGTTAAACACTTAAATGGAGCCTTCCTTATTAATTACAGCAATAATTCTTTCACTTATCGCTTCGGCCTTTTTCTCCGGAATGGAAATTGCGTTTATTGCATCCAATCGCTTAAAAGTCGAGCTTGACAGATCCAAGGGAAATATTTCTGGTAAAATTATAGGTGTTTTTTATAAAAGAGAATCAAATTTTATTGCCATGCTTCTTCTTGGGAATAATATTGCCTTGGTAATATTTGGAATTTGTTTCGCTGATCTGTTGGACAATCCTTTGCGTTCTTGGGGCTTAAAGAGCGACATGTACATTTTACTCGTTCAGACACTAATTTCAACCTTATTAGTGCTCACGACAGCCGAGTTTTTACCAAAGGCTGTTGTTCAAATTAACCCGAATGCTTTCTTGAAATTTTTAGCACCAGTGATGCTTCTGATTTACGGGATTCTATATATTCCAACACTTTTTGTGATGTTATTGAGTAATTTGATTTTGCGTTTATTAAAAGCAAATCAAACAAAAACAGAATTGGTGTTTTCGAAGGTAGATTTGGAACATTATGTTAGTGATTTGTCCTCTCGTATTAAGGAAGAACAGGAAATGGGCAATGAAATGACGATTTTGCAAAACGCCTTGGATTTTTCTAGTTTGAAAGCCCGCGATTGTATGATTCCTCGAACAGAAATTTCTGCAGTTGACGTAGAAGATGATATTGAATTATTAAAGCGGTTGTTCATTGAATCAGGTCTTTCAAAAATCATTGTGTATAGAGACAGTATTGACAATATTATCGGCTATGTTCATTCCTTTGAAATTTTCAAAAAACCCAGTTCAATCAAACAAATTTTATTACCAATTACCTTTGTTCCTGAAGCAATTCCCGGAAAAGAATTATTAGAATTATTCACAAAACAATCTGGCAATATTGCTGTGGTTGTCGATGAATACGGCGGAACAGCGGGAGTGATTACTATTGAAGATGTGATTGAGGAAATTTTTGGAGAAATCGAAGATGAACACGATACAGAAGACTGGTTAGAAGAAAAAGTAAACGATAAAGAATACCGATTCTCTGCCCGTGCAGATATCGATTATTTGAATGAAGAATACAAATTAAACTTACCAGAATCAGATGAGTTTGATACACTTGGAGGCCTAGTTATTCATGAACTTGAAGCCATTCCAGAAGCAGGGACAGAGGTTGAGCTAGATAAAATCACGCTCGTTATTGAACAAGTTAGTGATCGCCGAATTGAAGTGGTTCGTATAATTATCAATAGATAATGAAAAGGTGTTTTTTAACCTTTGTTCTCCTAGTTATCTCCATTCAAATAGTTGCGCAGCATAAAACGAAGAAAGTAAAACTGCCAGCAGAACTAAACGAAATTTCCGGATTGGAAAAATTCAACGATACAACTCTTATTGCTATAAATGACAGTGGAAACTCACCGACCATATTTTTCATCAATTTACAGGGTCAAATCATTAAGAAAACACATGTTATGGATACTCCGAATATTGATTGGGAAGATTTAACAATGGATGACGTCGGAAATCTTTACATAGCAGATGTTGGAAATAATAACAATATTCGCAAAGATTTAATTGTTTTAAAAGTGAACTTAAATAGCGCTTTTATGATGGATAGCATTGAAACTGAAAAGATCAATTTTACCTATAAACACGCTAATAACACTTCGTTTTCTTTGAAAAAGAGCGCTTATGATTGTGAGGCAATTTATTGGTTTAATGATTCCCTTCGTTTACTTACCAAATTAAGGTCAAAACCTGCGAAGAATGAAGAGATGAATGGAACATTCGAATATGCACTTCCGACCTCACCAGGAAATTACAATTTGGTTCCAAATGCGCACTATTGGACAGGAGGGAACAACAAACTGAAGCACCAAGTTACCGCATGTGACAACACAGATGAGCAATTAGCCATTCTCACGTATGGATTCATTTATTTTTACCAGTTAAATGAGTCTACAAAAAAATCAACAGAGTCTCTTCAGTTTTTAAAATTAACACAAAAGGAAGCTTTAGTTTACTTTTCAGCTGCTAAAATTTTTGTGGCCGCGGAAAAACATTGGTTGTTGGGCGGGCCATTTTTATATTCAATTGAATTAAAATGAAAATAGATATTTCTAGTTTTGATGCTGTTATTTTTGACATGGATGGTGTATTGATAGATTCGGAGCCTTTATGGAAAATTGCCATGGAAGAAGTGTTTCACGCCATTGGTTCTGAATTGACCAGAGAAGATTTTCAGAAAACCGTTGGATTACGCTTGGATGAGGTGGTGGTTTTTTGGCACCAGCATGAAGGGTGGAAAAATGTTACACCAAGGGAAGTTGAAATGGAGATTGTTGATAAAATGAAGCAATTACTTCGTGAAAATGGTGAACCTTTAGTTGGCGTTTTAGACACCTTGAGCTACTTAAAATCAATAAACATGAAAATAGGTTTGGCAACTTCGTCTTATACTGTTTTAATTGACACCGTTTTGGAAATTTTGGGCATTAAGTCGTATTTTGATTTCACCCACTCAGCAGAGTTAGAATCACATGGCAAGCCACATCCTGCAGTATATTTAACGGTGGCCAAACAATTAAATTGTGAACCCATAAAGTGTTTGGTCATTGAAGACTCACTAAATGGAATCATCTCAGGAAAAGCAGCCCGAATGAAAGTTGTTTGCATTCCAGAGAAGACCCATTTTCCAGAACCCAAATTGATGCTTGCAGACTTTCACTTCAAAACAATGAGTGATTTTTTAGTTGATTTAACTGATAACTAGTTGAAATCTTCAAATTGCTTGCGTTCTAATTAAACTAAGACAAAGCCTCTTCAACCCATGCTTTTCCCCAATCGTCTTTTTCTTGATCTGACCATAACGCAGGGTAAAAAATTCTTTTTTGAAATCTAGGAGGTAAATATTTTTGCCAATTTGTTCCACCAGTAGCAGCAATATCAGCAGAATCTTTATTCAAATAACGAACGGCAGATTTGTAATGCGCCAATGGCCAATTCACATTTACATTCGTGTCGTTGTGACGCAAGACCTCAATCACCTCTTCAGCCTTTTGTTCCTCTGCTGATAGTTTCAAATATATTTGCCATAAATTACGGTTTTTACACGCTTCACCGAGCGCTAAAAACTCATTTTGATAACGCTCTTCAAACTGCACGAGTGTCAAGGTTTTTTTACCTGTTGCTAGCTCAGTTGCACCTGCTTTCCAGTAAATGTGTTCATACATGTCTGCAATAGAAGAATTGACATTGTAATTAGAACGGTGATCCTTTGCTACAAGATTAATGAAATCAGTGCTATACATTTCTATGAAACGATACTGAGCAGACTGGAAACCACTCGCTGGAAGTAATGACATTCTGAATTGCATAAACTGTTTTTGATCCATCCCTTTTGACATAATGTCAAAACTTAAAATTAGGGCATCAAAATAACGATTGATTCGTGAAACACGATCGATAAAGAACTTTGCGTTTAATTCTTTTGCATTGGCGATCTGTTCAAATTCTTTCAATGCCAATTGGAAATACAACTCAGTAATTTGATGGTACATGATGAAAATATGCTCATCAGGAAAGTTTGTACGAGGTTTTTGAAGGCTCAAAAGCGTGTCTAACTCAATGTAGTCCCAATATTTCACCGTGTCAGCGTACAATAAGCCATCAAGATAAGATAGGAGATCTTGACCCATTGAAGAATACTTGTCATTAAGTTGCTCAAGTCGCTGTTTAATTTCTGGTGTGATTTCCATTTTGTTCAGTATTTAACACAACAAAGGTAAATTAATAGCAATCCCTTGCAAACACTTGTTAAATTATTAACACCATTAATCTCGCTTCAGTTTTTTATACACGCTTTCTAGCTTACCTTTGTGAAAAACAATCAACTAATTATGATGAAGCTCTTACTTATACTGTGTTTTACTCCCTGTCTTGGAATAGCGCAACAAACGATTACTTCTACTCAAAATGGAAGTGCCTCAAATCCATTTGTGTGGAATTGTCTATGCATCCCAAGCATAAGTGATAATATTATTATCAACCATCAAATTACCATAGAGGTGAATTGGGCCGTTACAAGTGGCGGAAGTATTACGGTGAATAGTGGTGGACAATTAATGCAGTCTGGTTTAAGAAGCATTTTAATTGATGGAGTTGGATCAGAATATTTGAATTATGGGAATTCTGCATTCGATGCAATGGCTTATATGAATGGTGCTTCAGGACAGAATACAGGTCATTTTTCCATTACTCAAGGAGCGTATTTTGGTCCAGGAACTACTTATAACAATACAGGTCTAGTAGACGGCCTAGATAGTTTGTTGACGGAAGGAACATTTTCAAATAATGGAACCTTGTTTACTGGAAATTTTTTGAATACAGGTTCTTTTACGAACACAGGTCATATTGGAGCAGATTCTACAGGTAATACGGGAACATTTACTTCAACGAACGGTTATATGTACTTTAGTGCATTTGGGAATACAGGTACTTTTAACATGACGAATGCCGGATGGATGGATGTTTCCGATAATTGGTTGAACGCAGGGAATTTTTCATTGGCTGCTGGACTTCAAATTTATGCTCACAATGATTTCTATAATGGTGATACACTAGGAGGAACTGCATTTTTAACAAACAATGGTGTAATTGAAGTTACCAACGATTTTTTCAATGGATATTCTATTGATGGCTCAGGAAATTTTTGTATTGGAAATGATTCATATAACGGAGGAACAGTAAATGGAACCTTGGATTTTTGCGATAACACAGGGATGGATTTTGATTTGAATTTAGGAACTGTTGCTGGCACAGTGACTTTCTGTCAACCAGGATGTTTTGTTGGACTTGAAGAATTCCAAACACCTAATGTCTTGTTGTTTCCAAATCCAACTAACGGTGTAATTTCTTTACAAACGAATGAGCCTTTTTCTAGTTTCACTATTTTTTCTATTGATGGTAGTAAGATATTGTCGGGTGTCTTAGTCGGAAATGAAGTAGATTTATCAGCGCTTAAAGTAGGTGTTTATTTCATACAGTTAATCGGAATAAATTCTTCAACTTTGAAGCGTATGGTTAAAAATTAAGGAAGTTTATATATGATTAATTACAATCCAAAAAGTTGGATTCAGCTGATTTTTGCGTTTCATCGAAGTGATACTTTCCGTATTTTGTGGAAAGAAATCATTTATATAGGCCTGTTTACACTGGCAATTGCTTTTGTGGAAATTCACTTTTTCCCTAACACCGTTCAGTTAGAGAAATTGATAACAGTTTATTCACTTATTGGATTTGTCATTTCGTTATTATTAGTGTTTAGAACGAATACGGCTTATGATCGATGGTGGGAGGGCCGACGAAAATGGGGTGAAGTAGTAAACGACACACGCAATCTAGCAGTGAAACTTTCACCGATTTTAAAAGAAAAGACAGATAGAGATTATTTTGCTCGGATGATTTCAAATTTTGCCTATTCGATGAAGGATCACTTACGTCTTGGTATTGATATAGATGACTTGAATTTGACGCACGATGAAAAAGACGTTTTAAAAACCCGAAATCATGTTCCCACTGCCATTGTCGAATTGATGTATAGAAAGCTGAAAGAGCACAGAGAAAAAGGCGAATTGTCGGATGTTGAATTCTTGAGTATAGATAAAAACCTAAACGCTTTGTTGGATAGTATTGGAGCATGTGAACGCATTAAAAACACCCCTATTCCTTTTTCTTATAGTTTATTTATTAAGAAATTTATCTTCATTTATGTTACAACCTTGCCTTTAGCGTTTGTTGTGCAGTTTGGTTACTATTCTGCATTAATTGCAACATTTGTATTTTATATACTAGTGAGCATGGAGGTACTTGCCGAAGAGATTGAAGATCCATTTGGAACGGATGATAATGATTTACCAACAGATCAGTTATGTGAAAGAATTGAAAGTGTTGTATACGAAGTCTTATCTTAAACATAAACAAAAAGGTCGCTCATTGAGCGACCTTTTTCATTTTAAAAAGTAAAATGTTATTATTCTTTAATGAATTTAACCACTTCTTTACCGTTAGCGTGATTAACATTAACGAAATAAATACCATTAGCGAAACCATCTAAAGAAACTTCCATTGAAGCTAATCCAGTAGCATTCATTGTACGCATTACTTTTCCATCCATGTTAGTGATTTGAATATCAGAAACATTGAATTTAGTTAAACCTTGAATGTTAATTTTATCATTAGCAGGATTTGGAACAACTTTGAATGGGTTGTAAACTAATTCAACTTCACCAGCTGTACCAATGATGATTTCATATCCTACGAAAGTATAGGGTGCATTTGCAGGGAAACCAAAAATAACAACTACACCAGTAACATCAATTGTGACCGGATAGGTGCCAAGGGTGGTTGGAGTTCCAGATAATAAAGCACAGCCTACAGTTCCACCAACGAACTGACAGTTAGAAATGTTACAAGCATAACCCAATCCAGGAGGAAGACCATTTACAGCATCTACCGTAAAGGATTGAATCGTTGAACCAGCCAAAAGAGGATCTACATCACCAGCATCAGTTGGCACTTTAAATTGTAATTCTTGCGCATAAGGAATGCCAACAGCTCCTGAAACGAAGTTTGTTGTAGTGTCGGGCCAAGCTCCGAAAGTTGAATCAGCATAGTTTGGTGCTGGAGCAGTAATATCAGGTGTACATTGAGCCATAGCTACAGAAGCACCGAATGTCATTACAGCAATAGATAGTAATAGTCTTTTCATTTAATTGAGTTTTTAGGATTAATAAATTCAAATGTAAACAAATTCTCTTTTGTTTGACAAAGCATTAACGTATGTAAATAACAAAAGGTTGTTAGAAAAGTGGGAATTTGAGACGGGAGAGTCAATATTACACGAATAAACTCCACAGAAATCGCACATTTTTCTAATTACGACTTGCTTCTTCCCAAACTTCCGGGCATACTAAAGTCCACTATTTCTATTTTACTTTAACGCTCCTCCTCTTGGGCTCGCTTCGATTCCGCTGCGCTTCACTCAGCATAAACTTCTCGCCCATTAAATAATGTAAATGAAAAAAGGCCAGCGTAATGCTGACCTTTAACGCTCCTCCTCTTGGGCTCGCTTCGATTCCGCTGCGCTTCACTCAGCATAAACTTCTCGCCCATTAAATAATGTAAATGAAAAAAGGCCAGCGAAATGCTGACCTTTAACGCTCCTCCTCTTGGGCTCGAACCAAGGACCCTCTGATTAACAGTCAGATGCTCTAACCAACTGAGCTAAGGAGGAATTTTGTTTTTCTTCTCTAACCATCCCGATTGCTATCGGGAGTGCTAAGGAGGAATTAGTTTTCCATTTCTGAAAAGCGAATGCAAATATATACAAAGTATTAATTCAACGTAACGATTTAATAAAAAAAATATAGATTTCGCAATGAGAATAAGCTAAAAGCTTAAAAATCATCTTCATCCAATGTGAAATCTTCAATGGTTGTGTCGAAGCCTTCGTCATCAGCATCTTCCTGGTCAACTAGATCAACACAATTATCATCTTCACATTTCGCAGGACGCAAAATATTTGACTTAGAAACGTTTAAGCGAATTTCTGTGCGAATGAAACCATCTTCCTGCGGATAAGCCTTTGCAAAGGGTGTTCCCTCTAATTCAACTAAGGCTCCTTTTTTTAAAAAGTCAAGGATGCGCAAATTAGCCCCTTCTTTTTTCCAAATAGTACAATTAACCCAAGTTGTTTTGGTTTTGGTTTCTCCTGTGCGCTTGTCTCGCCAGTTTTTGTTATGTGCAACGGGAAAATTAATTGCAATAACTCCTCTATCCATATTCTTTACCACAGCATCCTTGCCAATATTTCCAATTAATCTTGTTTCAAATACAGTAGCCATTTCTTGAGATTTAGATAGTGAAAGTAATGAAATGATTTAAAATAGCATCAAAAAGATGTGTTTTCAGAAGTTCATCTCCTGAAAGCGATAGTTTACTTAACGCTTATGATAATCGCATCTTTGAATCCTTTCTTTTGAATGGTTTCCAAATCTTTTTTAGCAGAAGCCTTGTCTTTATATGGACCAACTGTATAACGGTATTTATATGAACTCGTTGTGTTCAATTTTGTGCGAGTTACTTTTAAACCAGTTCTTTTGAATGCTTCTGCATTTGTGTCAATCGGTTCTTGTGAAGAGGAAAGTTGAATTTGATACGTCTCTTTCGTTGTGCTTTTCTCTTCTTCAACATCTTTCTTCTCTTCGGATTTCTTTTCTGTTTTTATAAACTGAATGCTTGGATGTTCCTTTGTAATATGAGCTCTAAATCCTCTAAAAATTGCTGATGCAAGAATGTCCTGACCGTTGGTTGTGTTTAAATAAATAGCCTCTTTATCATTGGTTAAAAATCCACATTCAACCAAAACGCTGGTCATATTCGTGTATTTTAACACTTGAAGTGAATGCTCTCTGTCGTTACCGTCTTTAACTCCACGAGATTTTCGTCCAGCCCTACCTGAAAATTCACTTTCAAAAAGTTTAGCGAGTACAACAGATTTTTTTGAAGTCATTGTATGCACATGAGATTCTGTTCCATGTACAGTTTTTCGTTCATTTGCATTGCAGTGAATGGACACAAAATATTCGCAAGCAATTGAATTTGCCTGAGCAACACGGTCATCTAAAGTGGGAAAAGTATCATCTTTTCGGGTGTAAATCACGGTCACATTGGTAAGGTACTTTTCAATATAATCACCCACTTTTTTTGCAATAAGTAAGTTCAATGATTTCTCTGGTAAGTGATTTTTATTAGATGAAAGATAACCCGGATCATCTCCACCATGCCCAGGGTCAATAACGATGGTTATTTTTTCTTTTGCAGGCAAAGGTGTAAACGAACTATTGAGCAGTAAGGAACAAAATACGATCAGAAGAAGATGTATTCTCATGGTACAAAAATAGAAAGCATCTTTTTTTTATTTTCTTTGTACCGAAAAGCTTACGAATAATCAATTGTTAATAGTGAAGAGAAACGAGAAAGTAGCAGTAGTAGAATTGGGTGGTTCACACGATGAATGTTTGCTATCCCAGTTTTTTGCGCTTAAATCAAGGGGATGCTATGTTTTATTCGTTACGACTCAAGAGGTTTATGAGCGAAACTCAAGTTTTCATGCCTACATTGATGAACTTAAGATCATTGAATTCACTCAAAAAGCATTGGCCGATTTTTTAAAGATGCGCGCATTAAATGCTTTTTTTTGGAAAAAAGGGTTCTCTAAAGTGATTCTAAACACAGCCCAAGGCGCACACATACGTAACTTGTGTTTAACGGCTCCAAAAAATATAGAGTTCATAGGTATTATTCATACCTTGAAAAAATTTGAAGGAAGCTTTACTCAAAAATTGATTCATCGAAAAATCAAGAAATATTTTGTTTTGAACGACTATTTCGTGGAGCGAATTGTTCCACCGAAAGGAATTAAAGTGGCGTCATTTTACCCTTTGCGTTTCCCCTATTTCGAAACAGAAATTGATAAAAAGGAAGGAGAAAAGTGGATTACTATTATTGGTGGGGTCGAAAATAGAAGAAAGGATTTAACTGGAAGTATTCCATTAATGAAACAACTTATTGAAAAAGGATTTCGATTCATTTTTCTTGGTAAGAGCGATGTTAATCATCTGGATGTATTATCATTTGTTGCATTTTTAAAGGATGCTGGTATTGAAGAGAATGTGCAATTGTTTGATGCCTTTGTTTCAGCTGAATTGTTTGATGCTTATTTAAAAAAGACAGATTTGATTTGGCCAATGGTTCATCCACACACGCCGAGTGCGGCAGAATATTTTAAGAATCAGATTTCTGGAGCAATGAATGTTTCTTTTGCCTACAAAATACCATTGTTTGTTCATGAAGAATATATCACAGAATGGAAGGATTTTGCTTTTGCAGTAGCTTATTCATTGAATGATTTTGCTTTTCAAGTAGAAAAAACCTACGAACAACTAAATGAGGTAAAGTTGAAACTGCAATCGAATAAAAAATTCAACCCTATCGTTCAAGAAAATAAATACATCGATTTTATTTTTAACCCTTAATTCTCGTTGAAATAAGTGTGAATGACTTGTGCTTTCGCTGACCCAATCACTTTCGCAATATCTTCTATACTTGCATCTCTAATGGCAGAAACGGTTTTAAAAAATTTCATTAATGCCTCTTGTGTTTTAGGACCAATACCATCAATCTGTGTTATTTCTGATTGAAGAGCGCCTTTACTGCGTTTGTTCCGGTGATGGGTAATCCCAAAGCGATGGGCTTCATTTCGCATGAACTGCACTACTTTCAAACTTTCAGAACGTTTGTCAATATAAATAGGGTATTGATCTCCAGGAAAAAAGATTTCTTCCAATCGCTTGGCTATTCCTACTATTGCAACTTTTCCTCGGAGATCTAATTTTTCTAGTGCGTTTAATGCAGCGCTAAGCTGACCTTTACCACCATCAATAACAATAAGCTGAGGTAAGCTTTGATTTTCATCCATCATTCGCTTATACCTTCTGTAAACAACCTCCTCCATTGTTGCAAAGTCATCTGGACCCTCTACTGTTTTAACATTGAAATGACGATAGTCTCGTTTACTTGGCTTGGCATTTTTGAAAACAATACAAGCTGAAACAGCATTGGTTCCTTGAAAATTGGAATTATCGAAACATTCCATGTGAATTGGCAAGTCTGACAAACGGAAATCACTTTTTAATTGCTCAAGAATACGGTTCGTATGTCGCTCAGGATCCTTGATTTTTTCTTGTTTCTGTTTTTCTAATTTGTAGAATTTGGCATTGCGCAAAGAAAGTTCGATTAACTGCTTTTTGTCCCCACGTTGTGGCACGCTAAAGGTAATTCCCGCCAATTGTAAGTCCAGTTTGGTGTCAACCAAAACTTCCTTTGAATTACTCGAAAATCGTTCTCTTAATTCCGGTAAAACAAAGCCAAGTACATCTTCTCTACTTTCGTTAAGTTTCTTTTTAACTTCAGCGGTGTATGCGTGAATAATAGCTCCGTTGTGAATACAGAGATAATTAACAAAGGCATTATCCGGCTCGTCAATAAGGGTAATTACATCTACCTCATGAATACTTGGCGATACAATGGTTGATTTTGCTTGATAATTTTCAAGCGTTTGCAACTTAACCTTCATCTCATGCGCTAATTCGTATTCTTGGTTTAAGGCGTATTCTGACATCTTCGTTTTTAAATACAGTATCACGGATGAAATATTTCCTTTAACCAAATTTTCTATTTGTGCGATTTGAGCATCGTATTCCTCTTGTTTTTGATAAGCAACACAAGGAGCTTTGCAATTCCCTAAATGATATTCTAAACAAACTTTGTATTTCTTTTCTTTGATTTTTTGCTGACTTAAATCAAAGTTGCAATTGCGAAGAGGATAGATTTCCTTGATTAGTTGAAGAAGAGTATGCATGACCTTTCCACTAGGATAAGGTCCAAAATATTTTGATCCATCTTTAATTACATTTCGAGTCGAAAAGACACGCGGAAACGCTTCGTTTTTAATACAAATCCAAGGATAGGTTTTATCATCCTTTAATTGAATGTTGTATTTTGGCTGATATTTTTTAATAAGGTTATTCTCAAGTAGCAGAGCATCCAATTCCGAATCCACAACCATGTATTGAATGTCGCAGATCCGTTTTACAAGCATTATGGTTTTACCATTGTCTTGTGTTTTATTGAAGTAAGAGGAAACTCGTTTTTTTAAATTTTTTGCTTTTCCAACATACAAGATTTTTCCTTCCGAATCGAAATACTGATAGATTCCAGGTTTTTCTGGAAGCGTGCGTAATTTTAATTGTAAGGGATGATCTTTTGCAGACATAGGACAAACTTACGTTTAAAAACAAAAAAAGCGGCAATGCCGCTCTCTTTTTGTTGCCTAAATTCTATTTAGAAATAATATCATATAACTCATTCAAATTGGGAGAAATGATGACTTCAATTCTTCTGTTTTTAGCTTTATTTGCTGGGTCAACTGGATGATATTCTGATCTTCCACCAGCCATTAATTGCGCAGGATTCATTTTAGAATTTGAAATCATGATGTCAATAACCGATGTTGAACGAAGTACAGATAGCTCCCAATTGTTTTTAGGATGAGTCGCACTGGCTAATTTATCAGTGTCGGTATGACCTTCAACAATAATCTCCAATTCCTTTTCGTTTTCTAAAACTTTAGCTAATTCAATCAAGGCTTTTTTACCATTTACCTCTACCGTAGTGCTTCCAGAGGCAAATAATAACTTAGCTTCCATGCTGACATATATTTTACCATTTTTGTAGACAACAGATAAACCTTGACTTTCAAATCCCTTTAAAGCATTTGCAACTTTCGTTTTTAGTAATTGAGTTGCTTCATCCTTGCGTTTAATAGCTTCTTCTAGTTCATTTACCCGCTGCTCACGTTCTGCAAGTAATTGCGCTTTTGTTTTTAATTCTGCTTCAAGCGAAGCCAGAGCATCCTCCTTGCGCTGCAACTCAATATTCTTCGCTTCTAATTCTAATTGAAGTGTTGCGGTTTCTTTGGCACCAGATAAGCGCATTTTGTCAAAGGCATTTTCCATGGCCTCAAGTTGTAAACTCGTTTTATCATACTCCGTTTGAAGTAAACGATGTTTTGTTCCTAAATTATTAGTGTCCACTTTCAAAGAACTAACTTCTTTGTTTAAAACATCATAACGCGCCTGAAGATCTTTTGCTTTACCCTCATTATCGAGCGCACTATTTTTATAACGCTCCAATTCCTCACTACACTTCTTTTCACGCTCAACCAGCTCATTGTATTTTTTTGCTGGGACACACGAAGCTAAAACCAACATCAAACCAATTATTCCAACACTACTTTTCATGATACATATATTTAGATGTACAAATATCCAAAACAAAGCAAACCCTTATTTGAAGAGTGTGAAGACTTTTAAACAGTGGAATATGAATACAGTAAAAATTCAATCAATTTTATGCGTTGATTGACCCAAATTTTACGAGAAGAAACGATGGAATTAAAAAAGTGGGCAACTACTAGTACTTGTATTTTCTTTCTTACATGTATTGAAAATAAGCGAAAACTCATGGGTATTCGAACTGACTTGTTGAATATCAGATAAAGTGAAATCAAACGAATAATGAACAGTAAACCGTGGACTTAGCTTAAATCCTGCGAAAATCATTAAAGCATCCGTGTTTCGATAACCTAAGCCAGTTACAAATCGATTGGAAAAATCAAACATCATATTTAGATCTAGTGCAAGAGGTCCTCGAGGCGGAATCTTAACCATTAAAGAAGGTAAGAAAGTAATTTTTTCTCCTGCTTTCATACGATAACCCATATTGATTGTGGGGTGTAAACGAAATTTCGAAGCGCTTCCAATTGTTGGCCATTCACGCATTATTAACTGCTGAAACATCAAACCGAAATAATAATTCTCGCCATTCCACCATGCTCCAAATGATGCGTCAGGCGCAATAAAAGATCCTTCTTGTGACACAACAGGATCAGGAACGGTTGTAATTGACCCATTCGGATTGTAGCCCATTTGGATAATTCCACCATACAAGCCTAAAGAAAGTCGATTTTCCTTCGAGAAGTTGAAATGCCCTGCATATGCGAGATTGACACGATTCGTTGTGAATTGACCGATTCGATCTGTTTCAAAACGAAAACCCAGACCTTGTCGGGCGCTTAAATATTGCTTACGTTTTGTTTTTATTGGAGAACTAAAAGTGAGAACGCCACTTTTTGGAGCACCGTCAAAACCGACCCATTGGGTTCTAAAAATACTGTGAATTTCAACACAGTTTTTTATACCAGCATGAGCTGGATTCATAGCCATTTGATGGAAAGACCATTGTGTATATTGTGGCAATTGTTGCGCATAAGCAATTGAAGCGAACATAAATAAGAAGAAGATATAATTGCGCTGATTCATCTTATTAATGTTATACTTCCTTTGAATTGTCGTTTTTCCTCATCACGTAAATCAACCACATAATAATAAACACCTTCAGCTAAAGGTGACCCATTTCTGTTTGTTCCATCCCAAGCTTTTTCTTTTGAATAACCAGTGGATAGATAAATTTCTTGTCCCCATCGAGTGAATATTCGAACAAAACAATCAGGATAAAGGTCTATTGCGCCAATTTCCCAGTGGTCGTTTGCCCCATCATCATTCGGCGAAAATGTTGTTGGAAACAGTAATGATTCCTGAATAAAAATAGTAACTTGATCACTTAATGTACAACCATTTCCCGTGGCGGTGAGTGTGTACGTAGTTGTTTCCGTGGGAGTAACAAAGGGTGTCAAGATGCTTGGATTACTGACATTGAAAGACGGTGACCATGAATAAAGCGGTGCACTTGTTGACCCGTTCAATTGAGTTGTTCCACCAGAATTAATTTGAAGGGAAATTCCAGCGTCCACAGGAAAAGAATAAACGTTTAGTGGAACAGTGTTGTTAGCAATCATTTCTGAACAAATTAAAAAACAATCCGTTTGAACCTCAACAACATCTCCGTTTTCTAAGCCAGTTGTTTGATAAAATGGCAATGTTGTTTGAGCAGTTAAGATACCATTAATAAACCATTGAAACATGGTATTATCGGGACAATCCTGCAAGGTGGCGGTGCAAGTAACGAGTTCGTTTAAACACACATTGGTTGAACTAAAATCAACAAAAACACTTGGAATAGCTCTATCCACAGCAGCGCCTGAGATAAACACATCAAAAGTACATTCCGCAGCTTGCGTAATTCCAACGCCAGTGCTTAATCCACTGATTACAATGTAATAGGTTGTCGCCGCAGTTAAACCAGCAGCATTTAAGGAAAAATTTCCAGAAGCATTATTAACACAGTTTCCTATAGCAGTATAAGAAGCCGAGTTGCATGGGATACTTGCAGAGAGCAAAGTGGCTTGAAGTTGATTGCCTTGACCAGGATTTGTTTCAAACACTAAATTACTTAAATCAACCTGAAGATTGCCACCAAGAGCATTTGTTGTAAAGGTCAACCAAATAGTATTGCTTGCTGAAAAACAAAAGGTGAAATCATCTTCACAGCCAGGACAAAAAGTCTTGTTGGCGTCGATGTTATTAATAGAAACAATTTGATTGGGACAAAGTTCGAGCGCATTAGCACAAGCGTTATATGCCGATTGAGTGAATGCAGTTGCTACACTCAAACACCCAATTAACAAAACAATAACAAATCGAAAATCGCGCACACTAAAAGCCTTTGTTCAAAGGGGAAAATTAAGAAATAAATGCGAAAACCTAGTCGGTAAAGAGTAAAATACGCATTAAAAAGACATAGGTTGGCTTTTTTTTCTGATTTTTGGCACAATAATAGTTTTTCGCGACCGAATTACTAAAACCCCTAATATGAAGAATTTATACATTTTAGCACTAAGCCTTCTTGTAATTTTCAATACTGCTCAAGCACAACGCATTGATTATGACAATACATCTAAATGGTTTCTAGGCTTAAATCTTGGTGGAACATGGAGCACAACAGACGTGCGAGATGATTTATACGCAGGATGGGGACTTACCTTGGGTAAATCCTTTAACTATGATTACGGTAGAAAAATAACCTTTGATTTACGTGCAAGATATTTGCGCGGTAAATGGTATGGTCAGGATTTAACCAAAACATCTCTTGCCGATTACAATCCAGACAATGTGGTTGATCCAGCACAATATCCTTTGATGTCTTATAAAGATTCAGGCATTGTTAATAATTTCCAAGCGGATGTTCATCGATTGGGTTTTGAATTAGTTCTTCATGCTAATGGAATTCGTGAACGTTCTGGTTGGGACCCATATATTTTTGGGGGTGTAGGTTTTACCTGGTATCAAACTTATGGCGATTTATACAGCAATGACACAATTGGCGGTAATTACAGTTATGCTGCCGATAACTATTCGAAAACAGAAATCTCTGATATCATTGATGGCGTTTACGATTCACCGCTGGTAGGTTCTGCTTCAAATAAATTTTCAGTGGATTTCATGCCAAGCTTAGGAGTTGGCTTAGGTTACCAAATTGGTAAAAGAACCACTTTTGGAATCGAACATAAAACTACATTTACCTTGAATGATCATTTTGATGGTTATGTTGATGGCTCTAGCAAAATCAAAAATGACTTGTATCACTATACTTCTTTGTACTTACAATTTAGATTTAAAGTGAGAGGAAACACATCTGTTCCTGATAATAATGTAGACAATATAAACAATTATACAGGAAATTCTAATTGTGATTTACCTAATATTGTTTTTATAAATCCAACTACCAATGATCAATTATCTGTTGGACAAACATTTGTTGTTTCTGCAAATTTGACCAATGTGATAAATAGAGATAACATAACTTTTCTATTCAACGGAAGTGTAAATACTAATTTCGTTTACAATCCTTCAAATGGTCGCTTCGAAAGCACTGTAGTTTTGATGAATGGCTCAAACACTTTTGAAATTAAAGCAACAAACACTTGTGGTAACGCTTCGAATTCAATTTCAGTAAGCTATCAAAACTGTATTAATCCGATTATTAATTGGTCTTCACCTTCAGTAAATAATTCAACTGTTACAACTGCAAACTTCAACTTAAGTGCATTAGTTCAAACTTCAACTAACGGTCAAGGAATAACGTTGTCTCAAAATGGAAGAGCAATTACCAACGTTAATTTTAACGGAACAACAGATGCGCTAACAAGCGCAGTAACATTAACATCAGGGGCTAACGTGTTTGTACTTTCTGTCGCGAACGCTTGTGGCACCGCAACTGAAACAATCACCATTAATTTCCAAAGTTGTGTAAACCCAACAATTACCTTAACAGCTCCAACCGTTAATAATTTAGCTGTTACATCAGCTAGTTTTAACTTGAGTGCCTTAATTCAAAATTCAACTAATGCACAAGGTGTCTCTCTATCTCAAAATGGTAGAGCAATCACTAATTTCAGTTTTAATAATGCGACAGGTTCCTTGTCAAGTAATGTGACTTTAAATCAAGGAATGAATACGTTTGTTATAACAGTTGTGAACGCTTGTGGAACAGACACAGAAACAATTACAGTAAATTACCAAAACTGTTTATCGCCAACAATTAATTGGTCGTCACCAGCAGCTAACAATACCACTGTTACTTCCGCAAACTTTAATTTGAGTGCTTTGGTTCAAAACTCGAACAATGGACAAGGGATAACATTGGTTAAGAATGGCGTTGGAATCACTAATTTCAGTTTTAACAATGCAACAGGAGCATTAACGAGTAATGTTACACTTGTGCCGGGAGCGAATGTATTTGTGATTACAGTTACGAATGCTTGCGGCACGGCAACAGAAACAATCACGGTGAACTACCAAAATTGTGTGGCGCCTACGGTAAGCTTTGTAACACCAGCAGCTAACAATACCACTGTTACTTCCGCAAACTTTAACTTGAGTGCTTTGGTTCAAAACTCGAACAATGGACAAGGTATAACATTGGTTAAGAATGGTGCTGGAATCACTAATTTCAGTTTTAACAATGTAACAGGAGCATTAACGAGTAATGTTACACTTGTGCCGGGAGCAAATGTATTTGTGATTACAGTTACGAGTGCTTGCGGCACTGCAACAGAAACAATCACGGTGAACTACCAAAATTGTGTTCCACCGACGGCAAGTTTTGTAACACCCGCAGCTAACAATACCACTGTTACTTCCGCAAACTTTAACTTGAGTGCTTTGGTTCAAAACTCGAACAATGGACAAGGGATAACGTTAACAAACAGCGGTAGAGGAATAACAAGCTTCAGTGTGAATAACGCAACAGGAGCATTAACGAGTAATGTTACACTGATCCCTGGAGCGAATGTATTTGTGATTACAGTTACAAACGCTTGTGGAACAGCAACAGAAACAATCACGGTGAACTACCAAATTTGTGTTGCACCGACTGTAACGTTTATAGCTCCCGCTTCTAGTTCAATTACGGTGACTTCACCTAATTATAATTTGAGTGCCGTGATCTTAAATTCAAACAACGGCCAAGGATTGGTAGCAACTCAAAATGGAAAATTGATCACAAATGGATCATTTAATCCATCCAATGGGTCATTAACAGGTTCAGTAGTTCTTTATCCAGGAACAAATGTATTTGTAGTTTCCGTAACGACTAATTGCGGAACAGCGACTGCAACTGTAACGATCATTTACAATGAGGAAGAGGAGAATAATAGTAATCCTGAACAAAAGATTACAATTTGCCATATTCCTCCGGGGAACAATGGTAATCCACAGACAATAGAGATTCCTTTATCGGCATGGCCAGCACATCAAGCTCATGGGGATGTTTTAGGACCGTGTGTTATTGAAGAGCCAATTGAAGAAGATAATAGTAATCAACCTGAACAAAAGATTACAATTTGCCATATCCCTCCGGGGAACAATGGTAATCCACAGACAATTGAGATTCCTTTATCGGCATGGCCAGCGCATCAAGCTCATGGCGATGTTTTGGGCCCGTGTGTTATTGAAGAGCCAATTGAAGAAGATAATAGTAATCAACCTGAACAAAAGATTACAATTTGCCATATTCCTCCGGGGAACAATGGTAATCCACAGACAATAGAGATTCCTTTATCGGCATGGCCAGCACATCAAGCTCATGGTGATGTTTTGGGACCGTGTGCAGAAGAGCCAGCAGGAAACAATAATGATGGACAAGGAAATTCACAAAACAATGGGAATTCAAATGGGAGTGGTCTTGGAGGTGTTGGAAATGTAGGTGGAGGTAACGGTCAAAGTGGTGGATCATCGAATGGAAATTCCGGAAATAATGGTGGCACAGAAAGTGATGGTGAAAATAATGGCAATGGATCAGGAAATGAAGGAGGAAATGGATCGGGAAATAAATCTGTAGAAAAACCTAAAGCAACCCCTGTCGTTAAACCAAAAGTAACACCACAAAAGGGAAATCAACCTAAATCAGATCCAGTAAAAGAACCATTGAAAGAGGAAGAAAAAGGCAAAGAAAAAGAAGTGCCAATTGAAGAAGTTCCAGCTCCACCACCCATAAAAGGTAAAGGAGGAAAGTAAAATTTTTCAACCTTAAAAACCATCTCTTAACGGAGGTGGTTTTTTTGTTCTACTTGATTTCCGTCATTAAATTTTTAAAAATCAATTCATCTGATTATATTCGCAGCCTTAAAGATTGGAAAAATGGCTTTAATTGGTAAAATTCGCGAGAAATCGACATTATTAGTAATCGTAATTGGAATAGCTTTACTAGCATTCATATTAGGGTATTGGGAGAGAATTACAGGTGGAATGGAAGACTTGTATGGCTACGGTACCGTTTATGGTGAAAAAATTGACTACAAAGCATACGAAGAAGCAAGTCAAAAATTTGAAGAGCAAGATCGCACACAATTTGGACAACAACAAAGGGAGTATACTCAAAAAGACCAAGAAGCTTCTATAGATAAAGCGTGGAATTATGTTGTTGAAACAAATTTATTCGAAAGAGAATATGAAGCTTTAGGAATCAATGTTGGAGATGCTGAATTTGAAGCATACCTATATGGTACAGATGGCTTTGCTGTTCTTCCAGAATTAGCGCAAGGGTTTACCGACTCAATTACAGGTTTATTCAATGCTAAACTTTTGCAAAAGCGAATTGAAGAAATGGAATCTTCAAATGACGCCAATGTTCAAAAACAATGGGAAGACAGTAAAAAATATTACATAGATAGACGTAAACAAGAAAAGTATTTTTCATTGTTAGGTCAAGGAGTTTATGTTACTAAATTGGAGGCAGAAGAAGAATATTTTGCTCAAAAGGAAGTAAAAAATATTTCTTACGTTGTTCGTCGTTATAGCGAAATTAGTGATGAGGATGTTAAGATTTCTGACGCAGATGTAAAGAAATATTATGAAGAGCACAAAACAGACAAAAAATACGAAAACAGAACGGAAAGTAGAGAAGTTCGTTGGTTTGATGTTGTAATTCAACCTTCACGAGATGATTCGTCTGAATTTAATACTCTGATGAATGGCTTGAAAACTACATTTGCTGCTGCACCAAATGATTCCCTATTTGTAATGGAAAATAGTGACTTGAAGTTTTATACTTCTTCTAAATTTGCTACAGCTGTTCCTGAAGGACATCCTAAAGCTCAAAATTTAATGATAAACTATCCAACATACATGGATACAGTTTTCAAAACTGCAGCTATAGGTCAAATTGTTGGACCTTATACGTCGAAAGAAAAAATAGTCCTAAGTAAGGTAATTGGTTTCACTCCGACAAGAATGAAATCACGTCACATTTTGTTAGCATCAAATGGATCAACAGATGCAAAAGTAATAGCTGCAAAACAAAAAACTGCAGATAGCATCGTAAAATTCTTAACGAAAGACAACTTCAAAGATTTCGTGACTAAATTTAGTGACGATAAAGGTTCTGTTCCACAAGGTGGAGAAATTTCTGACTTCATAGAAGTGGACATGGTATCTGAGTTTGCAGAGTTCTGTGCTACAAAACCAATTGGAACAATTGGAACTGTAAAAACGCAATTCGGTATTCATATTATTGAAGTTTTGGAAAGAGATGCGTCTAACTATCCATTATTGGCTTCAATTCAAAAAACATTTGGTGCCAGTCAAGCAACAATTGACAAGCAAGAAGCTGAAGTGTATGATTTATTGTACAAATTAGAATCAAAAATATCGAAGCAAACAGACCTTAAGAAGAAATTAGATTTGTTTGATACAATTGTTCAGAAAGCTGGTTATTTTGCAAGACCAATTAGTATTCTTTCTGAAAATCCAAAATTGTATGGATTTACAACGCCATTTGCTGAGGATAAAATCTTGAAGTTGGCATTCGTTGAGGAAGCAAAAGTTGGAAACATTACTGCGGCTCCTATTAAAGATAAAGACAGATATATTATTGCGATTGTTTCTTCAATTCGAGAGAAAGGTGCCCCTACTTATGAGGACATTGAAAAGGTAATGAGAAGAGATATGTTGGAAGAAAGAAAAGCGAAGCGTTTAACGAATCAATTAATGAAGGATAAAACGCTTGACGCTATGGCGAAGAGAGGGAATTCAACAGTTCAAAAAGCAGAGGTAACTTTTGGTAATCCACAAATTACTGGTGCGGGTTACGAGCCAGAAGTTATTGGAGCCCTATTCTCGGCATTGAAAGACGGAAGAACAACTCTTCCATTGAAAGGGAAACTAGGGGTTTATGTTGTTCGTGTAGACAAAACAATCAAAGCTCCAGCAACATCAGGATATAAAGTTGAAAAGGATCAAATGCTTGCTGCTTCACGTGGCGGGATTCAAGGTCAAGCGCTTGGAGCACTGAAGAAGAAAGCAGAACTCGTTGATAACAGAAGATTCTTGAAAATAGGTATTAGAAGATAATAAAAAAGGCTCCATTTGGAGCCTTTTTTATTGGACCAAAGGAGAGTATCTGTTTCCAGGTAATGACCTTATTAGTCCCTTTAATTCCATTTGAAGTAACAAAACACTCATTTTTGATACGGGTTGTTTAAGCATGGTTGATAATACATCAATATGTTGCGCAGAGTTTGCCATTACATCTATCAAAATGCGTTCTTCCTCCTCTAATTCTATGAATAATTTTGGTTGACGCACTTTAGTTGTATTTTGTTCATCCCAACACATATACTTCAAAAAATCAGCGCCGGATTGAATTAATTGAGCCTTGTTCTCTTGTAATAATTTATTACAACCAGCAGAATATTGTTGACCAACATTCCCCGGAAAAGCGAAAACATCCCTATTGTAATCAATTGCCAATTCTGCCGTAATTAAAGAACCACCAGTGGCCTTGCTCTCAATTACAATTGTTGCATCGCTCATACCAGCAACAATTCTATTGCGCATTGGAAAATTTTCCCTATCAGGCATTGTTCCAGGTAAAAACTCAGTTAGTAAACCGCCATTTTCAAACATTTGTTCAGCTATTCTTTTATGTGCGCTAGGGTATATTCTATCTAAACCATGACCTAAAACACCGATAGTCGATATCCCTTTACGAACACATTGACTGTGTGCGCAGATATCAATACCATAAGCCATACCGCTTAAAACTTGAATGTTTTGATCTTGAAAACTGGAAATAAGTTCCTCGCAGATTACTTTGCCATATTCTGTAGACTTCCGTGTACCCACAACAGAAACTGTTTTTTGAGCATTAGGATCAAAGTTCCCCTTACTGTAGAGAAGAATGGGCGCATCATAACACTGCTTTAACCTCCTTGGATAATTAGAACTTAAGTAAAAATGAGTATTAATCTTGTGTTTTAGGATGTATTCCACTTGCTTTTCGGCTTCTAACAAAGCATTTGTCCGATTCATGTTTTTAAGAAATTGCTGGTTAAACCCAGACTCCTTATGAATGGTAATAAGTTTTTCCTTAAAAACAGGCTCGACCCCTCCCAGCTTTGAGATTAAATGACTCGCTTTTCTTGGACCAATACCGTATAATAAAGTTAAGGCAATTTGATAGTGTAATTCTTGTTCTTCCAATTTTTTATTGATTTTGCTAACTTTAAATTAATGAAAAACATTTAAATTTCCTATACTGTAAATGCAGTTTAGTTATGTTATTATTGCTGCTAACTTTCTTATTCACTTGAGATCTAATGTAGTTCAAAGAGTTTAGAGTCCCCAAAAAGAAGGTGTTTCTCAATGTTTTAGATGAGTGCATGAGATAAAAGTTAGCACAATTCAAAACAATTAAACATCAAAAATTAGTGGAAATACGCTTTACGCAAGTAGACAAGGTGATAGTCTAGCTCAGAAAAATTTCATAGCTCAAGTCCAATATCAATTTAATTAGTTAAAAATATTCCAAAAATTTCTTAATATTGATACGCTAAAAGGAATAAAACGACCCATGCATAAATTATTATTTTTACTACTCCTACTTCCTCTTTGTTCTTTTGGACAATTGACAGGTCGTGTTATTGATGATGTTTCAAAAGAAGCCGTTGTTGGTGCAAAGGTGATAACATCTGAAGGCCAAAAGGTTATCACCGATTTTGACGGTAAATTTAAACTAACTGTAAGCGTTTTTCCAGTAACAATTGTTACCTCTATGTTGCCTTATGGAATTGATACAACCATTATTGAGTCAGCTCAGGATGTTATTATCTCAATGAAAGAGCCTGTCCAAAACATAACAACAGTTGTTGTAAGTGCAGGTCGTCGTGCTCAAGGAATTGAGGAAGTTCCTATTTCAATGGAGATTATTCGTCCAGGGATGATTGATAATAAAGGAATCACGGATCTTGAACAAGCAGTAGATCAAAGTCCCGGTGTGTTTGCCATGGATGGACAAGTAAGTATCCGAGGAGGTAGTGGCTTTTCTTACGGAGCAGGAAGTCGTGTTTTACTATTATGGAATGGTGTCCCTTTGCTTTCAGGCGATGCAGGTGATGCAAAGTGGAATTCAATTCCAATGGAACAAGCATCACAAATTGAAATATTAAAGGGGGCTTCTTCTGTATTATATGGAAGTGGAGCGTTAAATGGAATCATTTCCTTAACGGAACGTGAACCAGGTCTGAAAGGTGAAGTAAGAGCCAAGGTACAATCAGGTTTATACAGTGACCCAAGAAGATCATCGTTAATTTGGTGGGATCGAAATCCGATGTTCTATATGGCTGAAGCATATTACGGTAAAATGTATAAAAGAACTGGTTTTACAATGTCAGTTACAGGGTTTAAAAACGAAGGCTACCGCGAAGGTGAAACAGAAGATCGTGGACGTATAAGTGGGACTGTCTTTTTTAGACCTCAAAAAATTAAACGGATGAAGGCGGGAATTGGCTACAATGCGCAATTTCAAAAAACTGGAAACTTTATTATTTGGCAAAGTGACACCTTGGGATATACTCCAAGTGGTGGTGCTGACACCAGTAACGCAGCTTCAACGTTAACATACAATACAGGACTTCGTTTAAGTATTGACCCCTATATCAAATACATTGATAAACATAATAATCGTCACAATCTAAAAACCCGTGTCTATTATGTAGACAACACGAATTTAACGAACAAAGCACAAAGTTCTAGTTCTAGTGTATGGTATGCGGATTACCAGTTCCAAAGACAGTTTAGAGAGAAGATAAATGTTACAACCGGAATAACAAATATTTATACTGGGGTATATTCGAATTTGTTTGGAAATCATTATTCGAATAATATTGCCATTTATGGACAGTATGAACAAAAAATTGGAAAATTGGATTTGACAGCTGGTATGCGTGTTGAGTATTTTGAGCAAGATGGAAAAACGGGTGATTCTGATTTTTATTTAGGCAAAGATTCTACGGTGAAACTGCCTGTTTACCCAATTTTTAGAGCAGGGGCGCATTATGAGATTGCTAAATATACGCATCTTCGTGCCTCTTTTGGACAAGGAGTTCGTTATCCAGCTGTAGCAGAAAGATACGTTCAAACGAATGTTGGTGCACTCAATGTTTTTCCTAATGAACGATTGCGTCCGGAAACAGGATGGGCGGCAGAAATTGGAATTAAGCAAGGTGTGAAAATGGGAGAGTGGAAAGGTATGATTGATGTTGCTGGATTTATCAATCAATATTCGAACATGATGGAATTTACATTTGGATTATATCCAGACCCAAACATACCCTTGAATTTGGTTGATCCAGAAGATCCAGGTTATATAAAAAAATGGTTAGGGTTTCAGGCGCAAAATGCCGAAAAAGCTCGTATCACAGGCCTAGAATTCTCTTTCAATAGTGAAGGAAAAATTAAGGATGTGGAGATTATTTCATTGATAGGATATACTTACATGAATCCAGTAAGTTTAAATTCTGATTCAATCTATATTTATGGGGAAAGTGGTATGGGAGGATTTTCTGACACTTCTTCAAGAATGTTAAAATACCGCTTTAACCACTTAGCAAAAGCAGATGTAGAAGCGAACTATAAAAAGTTCAGCCTTGGTTTTTCAATGCGTTATAATAGTTTTATGAAGAACATTGACGCAACTTTTGAAGATGGAGTTTTTGGAACACAGATTCTGCCTGGTTTGAAACAATATCGAGTGCTAAATAATAAAGGCAATCTTGTTTTCGATGTAAGAACTGGTTATACTTTCAAGGAACATTATCGTGTTGGTTTTATGGTGAATAATTTATTTAACACCGAATACTCAACTCGCCCTGGCGACATTCAAGCACCAAGAACGTTTATCGTACAATTGCAAATGAAGTTTTCATGAAAGTATTAGGTGTAATTCCAGCACGTTACGCATCATCACGATTCCCAGGTAAGCCATTAATTGATTTAGCAGGGAAAACAATGATACAACGTGTGTATGAAGGCACCAAAAAATCATCCTTGATTTCTGAAGTGATTGTTGCAACAGATGATCAACGAATTTTTGATGAGGTAATTCGTTTTGGCGGTAAAGCAATAATGACGAAGGAAGCGCACCCAAGTGGTACAGATCGTTGCGCCGAAGTGGCATTGCAGTTTCCTGAAATGGATGTTGTCATTAACATTCAAGGAGATGAGCCATTGGTAGATTTTCGTCAATTAAATCAATTAATTGAGGCTTTTTCTAATACAGAAACCCAAATTGCTACTTTAGGAAATTATTCGCTCACTTGGGAAGATGTGGAAAATCCGAATCGAATTAAAGTAGTGGTAAACGCAGAAGGAAGGGCGATGTATTTTAGCAGAAGCGCAATTCCGAACGGGCATCATTCAACAGGAAATCCATTGGAGAAATACCCATATATGCGTCACATTGGATTGTATGCTTATCGATTTCAAGTCTTACAAGAATTAACCAATCTGAAGCCAACAGCATTGGAAAAAATCGAGTCGCTAGAACAATTGCGCTGGTTGTATTACGGTTATTCAATACAAATGGTTGAAACAACAATCGAAACACCCAATATCGATGTTCCTGAAGATGTGGAAAAAGTACTTGAATTTCTGAAACCCTAAGTCGTTTTAACCGTAAGTTGCAAAGGTGAATGCATTTTGTTAACTTTGGTGTATGATTTCAGTTGAGCAACTAATTGGGGATTTGTTACTTAGGCACAATTGTGTCATCGTTCCTACGTTCGGTGGTTTTGTAGCTAACCAAAACTCCGCTGTTATAGATTATACCAGTGGTGTAATGTCTCCACCCAAAAAATCATTACTCTTTAATCGTCAATTAGTTAACAACGATGGTTTGTTGCTTGCTGAATTTGCAGCACACAACAACGTTGCGTATGATGTGTCTAAATCAACAATTGACGCTTCTGTACATTCGTGGAATGAATTATTAAAAAAAGGTGAACGTGTTACCTTAGATCGTATTGGTCATTTGTATTTTGATCAAGAAAGAAATATTTGTTTTGAACAGGATCGCTTCTTTAATTTACTTTTAGAATCATATGGATTAGGTAAAGTTCATTTCATTACGGAAGAGGATGTGCGTATTGTAGCACATCAATCAAGTGAGAAGATTCAGGCTGAAGAGCCCATGATAAAGGTCATCGATTTTGATCATGTTGAACTTCAAGCAACCTTGGATGGTGAAACAAAAATCATAGAACATCCAGTACTTAAAGAAAAGACAAAAGTTTGGCGCTATATCGCAGCTGCATGTTTGTTGCCAATTGCATTTTATTCTTTTTGGATTCCAGTTCGAACAGATGTTTTAGAATCTGGAATGTTATCTATTAAAGATTTTAATCCATTCTACAATAGTGCAGAAGGCAAGTATTCTGAGCAAATTTTCATTGTAGAGAAAAAAGAAGCACCAGAGGAAACACTGGAAGAGATGGTTAGTAAATTACCATCTGATGTGGAAGTCTTTTCTTATCCTTTTGATGGAGATTTATACATTCCTGTAAAAATTCATGGGGAGCCTACAATTGTAATTAGTGAGCCTATAGATGCCACAGAGATTGCTGTATCAACTCCAACTGGAAATTATAACATTATTGTTGGTTGCTTTGGTAATTCTAATAATGCAAAGAACCTAGTTGAAAAATTAAAATCAGAAGGTTTTAGTGCTTTTATTGTTGATGAAGTAAATGGTTTAAGTAGAGTAAGTATTGGGAATGTTAATTCAACCAATGCAGCAATTGAATTGTCTTCAAAAGCAAAATCACTTGGTTATTCAGGTTGGGTTTTGAATAAATAAATTTCATTTTTTTCTTTTATGTTTTTGTATAACGTTACGGTAAGTATCGACCCTGTAATCGCAGAAGATTGGTTGGAGTGGATGCGTACAGCTCATATTCCAGATGTCATGGCTACTGGATGCTTTATTGAAAGCAGAATTTCTCGGGTACATGGTGAAGAGGATAGTGGAATAACCTACGCAATTACTTATTTATCTCCCAATCAAGAGAAAATGGATGAGTATCAAAAACAACACGCCCCAATTCTACAAAAAGATCATAGTGCCCGTTTCGCAGGTAAATTTGCAGCATTTAGAACAGTTCTTTCTTTGATTGAGGAATTCAAATAAGATGAAGGTAAAACCAAAAAAACATTTAGGGCAACATTTTCTAATTGACAAGAACATTTGTCAAAAAATTGCCAACCAATATGGTGGACATCATGGATGTAAACGCGTTTTGGAAATCGGACCAGGAATGGGCGCATTGACAGATTTTTTATTGTTAAAAGAGGACCAGGAATTATGGGTGATAGATCTTGACTGGGATTCCATTGCTTATTTAAAAACAAATTATCCGCAACTCGAAGGCCGAATTATTGAAGGAGATTTTTTACACATGAATCCAACGAGTTTTATGGGTACTGAGCCATTTGCTGTAGTCGGTAATTTTCCATACAACATTTCTTCTCAGATACTATTTAAGTGCTTAGATTATCGAAATCAAATTCCTGAAATCATGGGAATGTTCCAAAAAGAAGTTGCCGAGCGAATTGCTGAAAAACCAGGCTCAAAGAAATACGGAATTTTAAGTGTTTTGATGCAAGCGTTTTACGACATATCTTATTGTTTTACGGTAGACGAGCATGTTTTCAGTCCTCCACCGAAAGTAAAATCAGGTGTTATCCGCTGTGTGCGCAACGAGCGTGAATCATTGGATTGCGATGAAAAGTTTTTTATTCGTATTGTAAAAATGAGTTTCAATCAGCGAAGAAAGACAATTCGTAATTCTATCAAACAGCTCATAAGCGGGAAGGAATTTGATCATCCTCTTCTAAAAGAGCGCCCAGAACAATTATCAGTGGAGCAATTTGTAGAGTTAACAAAGGCAGTTCAAGCAATTCAATAAGAAGAAAGTTCATTTTTCTGGACAAATAGTCTTGTAGTTTCATAAAAATCATTTTCTTTGTAGTGTTCAATACATTTATAATTATGGGCTCTTCTACAATATTTTATGCAATAGGCGATTTTATGACAAACATCGCATTTGTACCATTTGAATCGATTGGAAACATTTTTAATTATTCAGTCATTGTCTTAGGATTTGTTGGCTTGTTCTATTGGTTAAACCTTCAAAAGAAGATGAGCGATAAAGCAGGAAAAAATCCAAATCAATTAAAATAAGAATCAATTTATTATATTTTTAAAGGTTGTTGAAGTATTTCAGCAACCTTTTTTGTTTTCATCCAGTACTATCGGTTCAAGCATTTTACCGATATTTGCAAAAAAAATCGAAATGTCAAAAGTTATCACACTCAACGAATTCATAATGGATCGCCAAGCAGATTTCACAAATGCTACAGGTGAATTGTCACGTATTTTGAATGATATAGCTGTTGCCTCTAAAATAGTTAGTAGAGATGTGCGAAAAGCAGGTTTGGTTGATCATATCCTTGGGGCACATGGCGCAACAAATATCCAAGGGGAAGAACAACAAAAACTAGATATAGTTGCTGATATGCAGTTTATTAAAGCATTCGAAAATGGAGGAGAAGTGTGTGGAATAGCATCAGAAGAAAATGATGATTACCTTGCTTTTCAATCAGAATCGGCAAAAAACGGAAAGTATGTAGTACTTTTTGATCCCTTGGATGGTTCTTCAAATATAGATGTGAACGTTTCTATCGGAACTATTTTTTCCATTTATCGAAGAAAGTCTGAACAAGGAACACTTGCCACTTTAGAGGATATGTTGCAGAAAGGAAATGAACAAATAGCTGCTGGATATGTTTTATATGGATCTTCTACGATGCTTGTTTATACAACCGGACGAGGAGTGAATGGTTTTACATTGGACCCATCGATTGGTGAATTTTGTTTATCACATCCAAACATGAAAATGCCAGAAACTGGTCGAATATATGCCATGAATGAAGGAAATATAGATATTTGCGAATCTGGAATTAAGGATTACGTTCAATATTGTCAAAGTTTTGAAAATGACAAAGGGGCACCTTATTCTGGTCGCTATATTGGGTCTTTAGTAGCTGATTTTCATCGAAACATGATAAAAGGGGGAATCTACATTTATCCAGACACGAGTACTTCTCCAGAAGGGAAATTGCGATTGTTGTATGAGTGTAATCCGTTGGCGTTTATTGCAGAACAAGCAGGCGGATTGGCAACAACAGGTAGAGAAAGAGTATTAAATATTGAACCAACACGTTTACACCAGCGTGTTCCTTTCTTTACAGGATCAAAGAACATGGTTGAAAAAGCAATGAGTTTGCTTAAATAGAGAATGGAAATAAAAGACTTAAAACGCTACTTCTCAAAAATTAATGCGGTTGATGAAACAGCCAATCAATTGCAATATGCCGGAACGCGTATTCATTGGAAAGGCTTAGTGGGTTCATCAAGAAGCTTGTGTGCTTCAGCCTTGGCTGAGCAAACTCCTGGGCATCATTTATTTATTTTAAATGATAAAGAAGAAGCTGCCTATTTCTTAAACGATCTTGAAGGTCTTTTTCCTGATGATAAACGTATTCTTTTCTATCCAGCCTCCTATCGAGTTCCTTATCAAATGGAGGAAACGGATAATGCTAACGTTGTTTCAAGAGCGGAAGTTTTAGAGAGAATAAACAATGGGAGTAATGTTTGGGTGGTAACATATCCTCAAGCGTTATTTGAAAAAGTACCAACACAAAAGTTATTAGCAGACAACACACTTCGCATAGAGGTGGGAAAAATATATTCGATTGATTTCATTAATGAACTTTTGTTGGAATATCAATTCGACAGAGTAGATTTCGTTTATGAACCGGGGCAATTTTCTATTAGAGGCGGAATAGTTGACGTCTTCTCTTTCTCTAACGATCATCCATTTCGAATCGAATTTTTTGGCGATGAAGTTGAATCTATTAGAACGTTTGATGCGTCATCACAATTGTCAATAAGCAATTTTAAACACTTCAATATTATTCCGAATGTTCAAGGTCAAATGAGTTTGAAGGAAAACGGTAGTTTTTTCGCGTTCTTAGGAAGGAATGTTACCCTTTGGCTCTCTTCTTTCGATCAATTGACGAACACATTGGAAAAGGAATATGAAAAGTCAGTTAAAATTTATACGGGTCTTTCAGAAACAATTAAACGAACTCTTCCAAGTGAATTGTATTTGCATCCAACAGAGGCAAAGATAGAATTTGAGGCATTATCGTGCATTGAATGGGGACCAGAATATCATTACAAGGCAGATAAGTTATTTCAGTTTGATTTTCAACCGCAACCAAGTTTTAATAAGAACTTCGATTTGTTGAGAACGGATTTGGTGAATCGAACAGAATTGAAATTTACCAACCTGATATTTTCCAATCAACCCAAACAGATCGATCGACTCTATCAGATTTTTGATGATATTGGAGGAGGAGTTGATTTGAAATCGATGAACATCGCTTTGCACGAAGGATTTATTTCAGCAGATTTAAAATTGGTTTGCTACACGGATCATCAAATTTTTGAACGCTACCATCGCTTCCGATTAAAAGAAGGTTTTAGACAAGCGAAACAGGCTTTAACACTGAAAGAAATTTATAATCTTCAAAAAGGAGATTACGTTACTCATATAGATCATGGTGTTGGACAATTCTCGGGATTAGAAACCATAGATGTTAATGGAAAACCGCAAGAAGCCATTCGCCTCGTGTATAAAGATGGTGATGTATTGTATGTAGGAATTCATTCATTGCACCGAATTTCTAAGTTTACGGGGAAGGATGGTTCAGTTCCTAAAATGAATAAATTAGGAACGCAGGCATGGACAAATCTTAAAAATAAAACAAAAAAGAAGATCAAGGAATTGGCCTATGATCTTATACAATTATACGCAAAACGCAAAAGTCAACCAGGATTTGCGTTTAATGAAGACACTTACCTGCAAAATGAATTGGAAGCTTCATTCATGTATGAAGATACACCCGATCAATTAAAAGCAACAGAAGCGTTTAAAAAAGACATGGAATCTCCTACTCCGATGGATCGTTTGATTTGTGGTGATGTTGGATTTGGGAAAACAGAAGTGGCAATTCGGGCAGCATTTAAAGCGGCGACCGATGGTAAACAGGTGGCAATTTTGGTTCCGACAACGATTTTATCCATGCAGCATTTCCGTAGTTTTAAAGAACGATTAAAGGATTTTCCAGTTACTATTGATTATATAAACCGCTTCAAATCGACCAAAGATACAACTACAACTTTAAAGCAATTGGTCGAAGGGAAAATTGACATTTTAATCGGTACGCATGCTATAGTAGCCGAGCGGGTAAAGTTCAAGGATCTTGGATTGATGATTATTGATGAGGAACAAAAGTTTGGAGTATCAGTTAAGGACAAATTAAAAACGCTTCGAGCAACAGTTGATACACTCACCTTAACCGCCACGCCAATTCCCAGGACTTTACAGTTTTCTTTGATGGGTGCGCGCGATTTGTCTATAATAAATACGCCTCCTCCAAACAGACAACCAGTATTAACAGAAATAATATTGTTTAATGAAGAAATTATACGTGATGCAATAGCTTATGAAGTAAGTCGCGGTGGACAGGTGTTTTTTGTGCACAACCGATTGGCAAACATTAAAGAGATCTCTGGAATGATTCAACGCTTGTGTCCAGGTGTTCGCGTAGGAATTGGCCACGGGCAAATGGATGGTACGCAACTTGAAAAAATCATGTTTGACTTTATCAATGGAGAATACGATGTATTACTGGCTACAACCATAATAGAGTCAGGAATTGATATTTCGAATGCCAACACTATTATCATAAACGACGCCCATAATTTTGGACTAAGTGATTTGCACCAGTTGCGCGGACGTGTGGGTCGAAGCAATAAGAAAGGATTCTGTTATTTAGTGGCACCACCGTTCAGCATCATGACTTCAGATTCACGAAAACGTTTAGAAGCATTGGTTCAGTTTTCTGATTTAGGTTCTGGATTTAATATTGCGATGAAAGATTTAGATATCCGTGGAGCAGGAAACATGTTAGGCGGTGAACAAAGTGGATTTATTTCAGAGATAGGTTTTGAAATGTATCAGAAAATCTTGAATGAAGCCATTGAAGAATTAAGAGAAAATGAATTTAAAGAATTGTTTGAAGAGCGCACAACAGACTCACTTTTAAACTTTGTGAAAGATTGTGTGCTTGAAACAGATCTAGAAGTTAGAATCCCTGACGATTACGTGAATAATGTCGCTGAGCGTTTAAGTCTTTACCAAGAAATGGACAGCTTAAAAGACGAAGAAGCATTACAGAAATTTGCAGAAATGTTGATTGACCGTTTTGGACCACTTCCTAAACAAGTGAATGAACTTGTATTGTCGTTTAAATTGCGGTGGTTAGCTCAAGATATGGGATTAGAGCGTTTAGTTATCAAATCAGGCAAAATGATTGGTTATTTCATCATGGATCCTCAGTCCCATTTCTATGAAACCGACACTTTTACACGTGTGCTAAATCACATCCAAAAAAATGGGTACAATTGTAAATTGAGTGAACAAAATGACCGTTTGCGCATCATTTTCGCAGATGTTAGACACATACGTCACGGGTTTGAGCAAATAAGTGCTATTTTAGAAAAATAGTGTTTTACACATAGAATAACTAGCTTTGACTAATGACCAAAAAGAAGCGCGCAATAGTTTCCGTGACAAATGACCTTTATACGGATAACCGTGTAAATAAAATCTGTTTGTTTCTTGTTGAAGAAGGTTATGATGTTATCTTAATTGGTCGTTTAAGAAAGAATAGTTTACCTCTTGCGGAACGAATTTACAAAACCAAAAGGATGAAACTGTTTTTCGAAAAAGGACCCTTGTTTTATGCTTCATATAATTTGCGCTTGTTTTTCTATTTACTCTTTCAAAAAACGGATGTTATAGTGGCCAATGACTTAGACACTCTTTTGGCGAATTATATGGTAAAAAAGTTCAAGTCATCGACAAAGTTAGTATATGACTCACATGAGTATTTTACAGAGGTTCCCGAACTTGTTCAACGGCCCAAAATTCAACGATTTTGGTTGCGAATTGAAGAAGCGATTTTTCCTAAGTTGAATACAATTTATACCGTCAATGAATCAATTGCTAATTTGTATGAAGAGAAATATAAAAAGGAAGTACAAGTGGTTCGTAATATTTCACCCTCTTGGAATCCCACAAATTATTTAAGTAAAAGTGAATTGGGAATTCCGGAAAACAAATTCGTTCTAATTCTTCAAGGGGCAGGAATCAACGTTGATCGTGGCGCTGAAGAAGCTGTTGAAGCGATGCGTTACTTAAATGATACTGTTTTACTGATTGTTGGTGATGGCGATATAGTTATTGATTTAAAGAAGTACGTAAAGGAATACGACCTACTAGAAAAGGTGTTTTTCTTTGGAAAACGTCCTTACAATGAAATGATGCAATTTACCCACAATGCTGATTTAGGATTAACATTGGATAAGGCAACGAATTTGAATTATAAATTTTCTTTACCCAATAAGGTCTTTGATTATATCCATGCTGGAACTCCAATCTTGAGTACAAAACTGATTGAAATTGAACGCGTAGTCGTGAGAAATAAAGTAGGGATTCTTATTGAAGAACTTACTGTAAGAAACTTAGTGGAAGCGATAGAAAGCTTAAGAGCGAATAAAAACTTACTTGTTGAATTAAAAGAAAATTGCCAAAAAGCGGCATTAGTGGAGAATTGGGACCATGAGAAAAAAGTATTAAAGGAAATCTATACAAATCTTGGATAAACAACACATACATATCGTTTCCTTAGACGTTCCTTTTCCAGCCGATTATGGCGGTGCGATAGATATTTTTTATAGAATTAAGGCATTGTATACATTAGGGTTCGTAATCACCTTACATGTGTTTGAATACGGAAGAGGTAAGCAAATAGAATTAGATAAATATGCTAAAGTGATTTATTACAAGCGAAATAAATCCATTTTTCAATTATTCTCAACACGACCATTTATTGTCCAAACTCGCATTTCTAATGAATTATTAGCGAATCTTTTGGTCGATAATGACCCAATTTTATTTGAAGGATTACACACTTGCTGGTACTTGGAAAATGAAAGGATTCAACAAAGAATGACGTTTGTACGGATGCATAATTTAGAACATAAGTACTACCAAGGATTAAAACGTAATGCATCTTTTGTTAAGAAGTTTTATTTTCATCAAGAGGCCATCAAACTGAAAAAATACCAAAAGGTGCTTTCCAATGCGAAGTATATTTTGGCGATTAAAGAGGATGAACAAAATGAATTACTTGCCTTTAATTCAAATGTGATGGTGCTACCTGCCTCTTTTCCAGAAACTGAGGGGTCATATGCAAAAGTTCAGCGCTACGCACTTTTTCATGGTAATTTATCTGTCCCAGAAAATGAAGTCGCGGCAGCATGGATTATTAAAACGCTTAAATCAATTTCAGATTCAAGTTTTGAACTGCTAATTGCCGGAAAAAACCCAAGTAAGCGTTTGATTCAATTGTGTAAAAAGGAACAAATAGAATTACATGCAAACCCAACAAAAAGTGAGATGGATTCACTTATTCAAGAGGCGCAAATTCATGTTTTGTACTCAACCGTTCCTTCGGGAATAAAACTTAAGTTGCTGGCTTGTTTGCATAGTTCTGGGCATATTCTTGTGAATGAAAAAATGAAGATTGGAAAGGCATTGGAACAATTTTGCGTTGTTGCTGCAGACAGTAAAGCGTATAAAATGCATTTTCTAGGACTCCTCAATGGTTCTTTAAAGGAAGAAGAATACAAAGAACGAGAACGTTTCATTGAAGAAAATTTTAACAACATAACTAACTGTCGGATCATTCAAAAGCTAATTCAAGATGCATAAACTACTCCTAATTCCTTTCGTGCTTTTTACGTTTTTGTCTTCAGGTCAAATTGATGGTACATGGCATACGAGTTTTGCTGTTATGGGAACAGCGAATCGCATGGCAATGACAATTTCTGGTTATCCAGAAAAACCCATTATTAAAATTGTTATTTCAGACAGTGAAAAGAAGAAAGAAAGTATAATGGACGCAGTTAAAATGACGGATTCCACTTTGTCTTTTGTGTGGTCAGCCATTGCCTTATTATTTGAAGGTAATTATTTTTTAAAGGGAGATTCTTTATCCGGTAAAATGAAACAATCTGGAATCGAATGGCCAGTTTGTTTCTTTCGAGAGGAGCAAGCAAAAATTGAAATTAACAGACCTCAAGAACCAAAAGCACCTTTTAATTACACTGTGATTGATACATTGATTGAAAACGGTAAAATTATGTTGGGGGCGACTTTGCTGCTTCCAACTAATGTTTCAGGGAATTTCCCAATTGTCGTTTTAGCTTCAGGATCTGGAGCTCAAGATAGAAATTGTGAGCTACTTGGTCACAAGCCTTTTTGGGTAATAGCTGATTATTTAGCAGAAAATGGCATTGCTACCTTGCGATTTGACGATCGTGGAGTTGGGAAAAGTACTGGCGTATTTCAATTAGCCACTTTAGAGGATTTTGCATCCGATGTAATGGCCTGTGTTAATTTTCTTGAGAATAATATTCAATTTAAAAATCATCCAATTGGTATTGCTGGACATTCAGAAGGGGGAATGCATGGAATGATTGCGGCAAGTAAAAATATTTCTGTTAAATTTTTGATTGAATTGGCAAGTGTTGGAACTACAGGAATGCAAGTTTTAGTTGAACAACAATACTTGATTCCAAAAGCAAGTGGTCAATCGGAGGAATATGCACAATGGAATAAATCCTTGTTCGAAGAAATGTCAAGAATAATTGTGGGAGAAAAAAAGAAAAAGAGGGCAGAAAAATTAACTACCTATTTAGATGAAAAGTACAAAACTGCGCCAGTAGAATATAAAGCGTTAACGAATGAATTAAATTTTAAATTGGGAATGCAAATGTTCATGAATAATGAATGGATGCATCAATTTTTATCTTACCGAACGATAGATTATTTACCGAAATTGACCATACCAGTTTTAGCTGTAAATGGATCTAAAGATATTCAAGTGCCTGCATTGAGTAACCAAAAAGGCTTTGAATCGAATTTTTCGAAAACATCAAAATCAACATCCAAAGCCATAATTAGTGAAGGTAAAAATCACTTATTTCAAACGTGTGAAGTCTGTACGATAAGTGAATATGGAGATTTGGAAGAAACATTTTCGGACGAGGTACTTTTTGAAGTGACGAATTGGATAAAAAGTTTGACATTCAAATAAGTGTCTACTTCTCTAATTCGTTATCTCTGAATGCTGAAGGCATTAAATCAGGGATGATTTTAAGGATTATAGGCAACAAAAACGCACCACCAGGCAATAGAAAAATAGCCATTGAAGGCATACTTTTCGCGATATCTAAGAACTGTCTTTTCACGGCATCTTTTTCTTCCTTAGTTAGTTCTGTCGTTGTGGATTTGCGAATTAAACTAACTAGTTGTTTACTTTGTTTTAGTTCAGTTACAAACTTGTCTTTATTGCGACCAAGAATTTTAATCCATCTTTTTGAAAGGTTGCTATAAACCTTCTCTAAAGAAGAGGATGCATCTAAAAATGGAATTTTATCTTGATTATTAATGATGAAATATTCCGTTAATGCCAATGACTCAGTTAAGTCTGTTTCTGTTAAATCAAGAAAAGAAGCTAATTGAACTAAATGTGATTTTTCTTCAGGCGCCGCTGCATGATTAGAGAAGATAACAAAAGTAGAAAGATCAAGTAAAAAGCGCCTAAACAGCCAATTTTGCTTCACATGGTCAGTAAAATCATTAAATGAACTCCCTCTGTGAAAACGTTCTTCAGCAATTTCACGCAACAAATCTGACATGTTAGCCGAAGCAAGAAAAATAGAGAACATTGATTTTTCTTTTTCTTCAATTATGCCGTCTGAATAGGCTGCAAGAGTGACTGCAGTTAACGAATTCATCGCCATTTCATCATAATTATAAAAGGTGCTTTTTTTGCGATGTTGTAAAAAATCATGAAACAAAAGCACGTCTAAATACATGAAAACATTATTCAAATAATTAACCCAAAGACTATTATCTAATAATTTAATCTTAATATCAACGCGTTTCGAAATAACTGACTCCAATTTTTCTTCCTTTGATTCTTTGATAAAAAAGGTGAATAATTTGGTAATCGAGTATGCGTTGTGATGGCCATAAAAGTAGACTAATGAATCAATAAACTCCTCTTTATTAAAAGGGTTCTCATCCAATTGAACTTTGTAAACAAAGAGGTGTGCTTCAAAGAGTAAAATCTTCAATTTTTCTTCGGTGGTCCATTTAGAATCATCTAAGTCTTTTGCAAACAGACGACGAGAAGGAAAACCAAAAATAAGACCTGTTCTTCCGAGTGCAGCATGAATAAACTCATCTCGCTCTATTTCGGCAATTTCGGAGTACACCAAACGAATTTGATCTTTTTCGACTAAATCGAAATATTTATTGATCCATCCTTTTGAACCTGGTGCTACCATCAAATGTTAGAAATTGGATTTCAAAATTACGTTTAATGTATGAATAATAACCTGAGATACGATAATAAATTCTGAGTTGAATTTAGTAGCGAACTAAGTTAAAAATAATGACAAAAAAAAAGGACTTGAAAAAGTCCTTTTTATAATAGATTGGTGAATTATTAAAACGTGTATCGAAGTGAAAATGCACCACCACCGCCGAAACCAGCGTAATATCCAACGAAGTCCCACATTGGTCTTGCATCTAAACTTAAAAGCAATGGTACACCGTGAGTGTTAAAGTCATATTCTAATCCTATTTGACCACCTAAAGCAAGAGAAATGCCTGAACGGCTAGCATAGTATGCATCATCATGATCAATGTAATTGTGGTGATATCTATAAAAACCAACTTGAGCTCCTGGACCGATGTACCAGTTTAATCCTCCTTTTAAGTTAAACACCCAATGATAAATTCCCGTTACAGATAAATGATTATAATATTCATAATAATCTTTATACTTTTTCCCACGGTTGCTTCTAAAACCAAAATCTAATTCTAAACGGTTTGATTCTCCAAGGCCTTTTTGGTAAGTGATTTCTCCACCATAACTTCCACCAAAACCGCTACCACCTCTAACTCCAATGGCATTTGGATTAACTTGTGCATTTAACGATGTAAATGCTGAAACAGTAATAATTAAGCTTAATAGTATTTTTTTTATAAATAATTTTTTGTAAAGTTAGTGAATTTTATAGCCTGCCACTTACAACAAAAACTTTTCTTTTTATATATAATTGACCACCATCCACTTTGAAGGCTTCAAACACGCCGATATAAGTGCCAATCGTTGTTTTTGTTCCATTTTCCTTAACGCCATCCCATTTAAAAGTACCAGAGATGCCTAATAATTCGTTTTTGAAAAGCTCCATTATTAAGCGACCACGGTCATCATAAATAGAAAATGTGCCCAATAATCCTGGCTCTGCCATTTCATAGTTGATCTGTAAAACATCTTCATATCCGTCACTGTCAGGTGAAAAAGTCGAACTGGTGTATGAAAACTCACCGTTGGAATTCGCTGGAAAATATTGAGAATTTTGACCTCCTGGTGTTGCCCAACTTACAGCTTCAGCGGCAGAGTGCCAATTGTTCATGTCATTTGATGGACCTGATTGATCTAATCGTTCTAATGAAACTCCATCTGTTACATCCAACAATTTGAAATGCCAATCATCAGTGTATGAAACCATATCCATTACCTGTGAATTATAGATGAGGTAGACGGTGCTAGAGTCGTTATTGTACGAAGGAAGTTCTGAATAAACGAAATTACCAGTAATGGAAAATGGATAATTCTGCTTTACAAAAGTTGAATCTTTTCCAATGACAACATACTGATTAGGAAAAAGTAAGTAATTCGCAGGAATGGTTTTGTGATTTGAAATTGTATCGTCATCAAAGTTGGCGAATTGCCAGTTCTTCAAATTGACAACTTTAGTTGATTTGTTGTAAAGTTCAATCCAGTCTGATCCTCCAGTGTATGGATCGAATAAGATTTCATTGATAACAATGTCACCTTCCACGGCAAGATCTGGCAAGGTGAATTGACCAGTTAAAATACTTGTGTTACCCCAACAATCGGCTGCACCAGTCAATTGAATACTATAAACCAAACTTGGTTCAAGTGCTGTGGAAAACTCCATGGTACACATCGTTGGATAGGCTGCTAAAATATAGTTATTCGCAATGGTAAGAACTGGATTGATCGTTGTTGCCATATTGGCTAGTGAGCTTGAATCCATTCCCTCAGAAAAATGAATTTCTAAGAAATTAGGGGAAAGTGCTATCAATTCAGTGATTTGCGGATTTTGAGTGTCTGGTGTTATGTCATGAACGGAATTAATCGCTCCCGGTGTCCCGCCAATAAACGCATTACTAGCTTTCCAATTATCAGCAGCTGAACAGGGATCATTCGGATTAATGCGTTCAATTGAGTAACCTCCGTTTTGTTTGGCTGGATTATTATACCAGGAAAGCGTATAAGAAATTTTATCTAAAACCAATCCTGAAGTAGTTTTTAGTACGATGTCATCTCCTGAATTATTTAAACTAGGAAAACTTGTAACAGCCACAGCTACAGAGAAAGAATCTACGTTAGCAGTGCTACAAAGAATTTTGTGTTCGCCAGGCATTAACCATCCTGTTTGAATTGTCCCGTCTGAAGATGCATCACCCAATTTCCATCCATTAAGATTGAAATATTTTGAACTTGAATTGACAATTTCAACGTACTCTACTAGCGGTAATCCTACTGATGGAGATTCATCACAAAGAAATTCATTGATGATAACATCACCGGGAAGAGGAATTTCGGCTACTAAGTATTGAAATTGGGTCGATTGTATTCCTGAAATATTGGAAGAAACATCACTAATATTGTCAGTGCTTAGCGTGTAGTTGATCCCATTGATCATTGAAGTGTTTGTAGTTAAATGAACAAGAGCAGGATTTGACCCATCTATAATAACAGCACTGATAGAGGGAGGAGAAAGTTGTAAATCATAATTTAAAATGGTTTCAGCACTGACTTGATTCAAAGGCTCGTTAAATAAAACATCAATTTGAGTCGCATTTATTGCTGATGCTGACAAAAGAACGGGTGGTACGACATCATAAATGATAGGCCCCACATAAAAATCGTCGAAAAAATGTTTTTGAAAAAAACTAGCGGTTGATTGAGTAATTGAAACGCCGAAAAACGAACTACCGCTGACTGTTGCATCATTAATTGTCCCCTCAGTAAAAAAGCTAATTCCGGCACCAGTAACATCTCGACTGAGTGTCCAATCATTAGTAGCGGCACAAACAACTTTTATTTTCAAGGTATTATTGGAACTATTAGTAATTCCGTCGATACCATCTATAATTTTTGTTGAGATTCCTGCCACTTTTCTGTAAAGCGAGATTTCATCTGTAGTTCCTCCAATTCTAACATAATATCCACTTAAGGAAGGACTTAATAAATTGGATTGATCTGCGGTTAAATAAATATCACTATAATTGGCACTAGAGGTGTTTAGAGCCAGATTAACATAAAACTCCCATTGAGTATCAGAAAAAAGGGTAGAAGCTGTAGAAAGATAATAACTTGAATTTATTAATAATTTATTCGAACGCAGTTGAAAATCACCTGCAACATCTACGACTGTATAAACAGTATCATCACCGCTCCAAGCTGGTACGTTACTAAAATCAGCATCTGAAAAATTGTCAGAAACCTGTGCGTATAGACCAGGAAGAGTTAAGAATGTAACAAGTAGTAAAAAGTATTTCATCGGATGCTTTTCTGTGCTATCAAATATACTAATTTTGGCAAAGAATTAATAAAAAGCTATGAAAGTTGCAGTTGTAGGTGCTACCGGTATGGTAGGAAGTGTAATGTTACAAGTTCTTAAAGAACAAAATTTCCCGATTACAGAATTAATTCCAGTTGCTTCTGAGAAGTCTGTCGGTCAAATTATTGAGTTTGGAGGCTTGGAATTTAAAGTTGTTGGCTTAAACACAGCGGTGGATATGCAACCAGATGTAGCTATTTTTTCAGCTGGTGGTGAAACATCTTTGGAGTGGGCTCCCAAATTTGCGGCAGTTGGGACTTATGTAATTGATAATTCTTCAGCATGGAGAATGGATCCAGACAAGAAATTGATTGTTCCCGAAATTAATGGTGACAGTTTAACTGAAAACGATAAGATTATTGCAAATCCAAATTGCAGTACAATTCAACTGGTTTTGGCACTTGCTCCTTTACACAAAGCGTATGGCATTAAACGCGTTGTTGTTTCAACCTATCAATCGATTACTGGAACAGGAGTGAAAGCAGTACAACAAATGGAAAATGAACGCGCAGGTGTTCAAGGAGAAATGGCTTACAATTATCCGATCGATAAAAATTGTATACCCCAGTGTGATGTGTTCATTGAAAATGGATATACCAAAGAGGAAATGAAGTTAACTAACGAGACGAAGAAAATATTAGATCCACGCATTAATGTGACGGCGACTGCCGTTCGTGTGCCCGTTGTTGGCGGACATTCAGAGGCAGTAAATATAGAGTTCGAAAAAGAGTTTGATTTAAATGAAGTTCGTCGTTTGTTGCATGAACAACCGGGAATTACCTTAAAAGATGATCCCACAACAAATTCTTACCCAATGCCTAAATATGCGGAAGGTAAGGATGATGTTTTTGTAGGAAGAATCCGAAGAGATGAGTCACAAGCGAATACATTGAATATGTGGATTGTAGCTGATAACTTAAGAAAAGGTGCTGCAACAAATGCGGTGCAAATAGGATATGTTTTAATTAAGAAAGGTTTTTTGAAAATGTAAGAGTTTTTACAGGCTCAGCTTGAAAGAGAATGACGTTTATAAATTGAGTTTACTAAGGAATTATGAGCTCAATTAAATGGGGTATTAATTCAACAGTAATAGGCTGATTTCCGATTATTTCGCCATCTGCTTCAGTCCAAGTTTGCTTTGTTGTATTAATATTGATTTTGTTCGTATCTAGATAATGTACTTCGGGATGATTAATTATTTGACCTTTTTTCAATTTGGGTAAGTAGCGCAAATAATCCAGTATAGAAACATTACCAATAATTACAATATTCAATTGACCATCATTTACTTTGGCGCCTGGATGAATCGTTAATCCGTTCCCAAAGATTGAACCATTGCAAAAAACAACCATGAAGATTTCTGATTGAAGTTGATAGTTTGACGCGGTAATTGATAGTAACGATTTTTTATAGGTAAAGAATGTTTTTAAAATCGCGATGGAATAGGCAAGTTTTCCGCTGAATAATTTTCGTTGTTCCTTTAAGGTATGAATAACAGCACCTCCAAATCCAATATCGGCAATATTAATGAAGTAATGGGTAGAAGAATTACTGGTTATTTTACCTATGTCAATGGATTCAAAATTACTTGAAAGTATGGAATGAATGAATTGATGGGCAGATTTAAAGTGATCGCGTGTTCGCATGAAATCATTTCCAGTCCCATTAGGTAAAATCGCTAATCGTGGTTTGTATATTCCTTGGGAAAGTATTCCATTGAGGATCTCGTGTATTGTTCCATCTCCACCAATGGCAATAATGCAATCAATATTATCTGCCGTTTGTTGCTCTGCCAGTTCGGATGCGTGTTTTTCATAGTTGGTTTTAAAGACAGCGGTATCAAATCCAGTATATTTTTGGCAGGCAGTGATAATCTGCTGATTAAGAGAAGATAGTTTATGTGCACCATTGATAATAAAAACAAGTGTTTTCATGCCTTAAAGGAACGAATAAAATAAGAAATGTAAAATATTGGGCAGAAAAAAACGACGCACATTGCTGAGCGTCGTCCTTTTACGATATGCAGTTAGTCTTGAGCTTGAGGAATTAATTTTCCTTCTGACCCAAGAGCCTCTTTAATTTTCGTTTCTAATTCATCCATTAATTCTGGATTGTCTTGAAGGATGGCTTTAACAGAATCTCTTCCTTGACCAAGTTTCGTTTCTCCATATGAAAACCAAGATCCACTTTTCTTGATAATGTTTAATTCAACACCAAGATCGATTATCTCACCAACTTTTGAAATTCCTTCTCCGTACATAATATCGAATTCAGCTCTTCTGAAGGGTGGAGCAACTTTGTTTTTCACTACTTTCACTTTCACTCGGTTACCAAGGACTTCTTCTCCTTCTTTTATTTGTGCTGCTCTACGGATATCTATTCGGATAGATGAGTAAAACTTCAAGGCGTTTCCTCCAGTTGTAGTTTCTGGATTTCCAAACATAACTCCGATTTTATCGCGCAATTGGTTAATAAAAATGCAACAACAACCAGCTTTATTAATCGATGATGTTAATTTTCTTAGTGCTTTAGACATCAAACGTGCTTGAAGACCCATTTGAGAATCACCCATTTCACCTTCGATTTCAGCTTTAGGTGTTAATGCCGCCACAGAGTCAATCACAATTAAGTCGACTGCTCCTGAACGAATCAAGTTGTCAGCAATTTCTAATGCTTGTTCGCCATTATCTGGTTGAGACACCAATAGATTACTCACATCTACACCTAGGTTTTTTGCATAGAACTGATCAAATGCATGTTCCGCATCAATGAAAGCAGCAATTCCACCTTGTTTTTGTACTTCAGCAATGGCGTGAATTGCCAAGGTTGTTTTTCCGGATGACTCCGGTCCGTAGATTTCCACTACTCTTCCTTTTGGATACCCCTGAACACCAAGAGCGATGTCTAGTGTTAGTGATCCTGAAGGGATAACTTCTAATTTTTCAATCGGAGCATCCCCTAATTTCATTACAGCGCCTTTACCGTAAGTTTTTTCAAGCTTCTCCAATGTAAGTTGAAGGGCTTTTAATTTTTCTGAATTTACTTCTTTAACTGCCATATCGTTTTTGTGTTAATCTTGCCAAATCCTCGTAACAAATCAGACAAGAGGTTAATTGTGTTATTGATGTTACAAATATATATTGAGTTAATCGTAATCTATTTACGATCTACTAAAGCGTTTGAAAAAAAGTTAAAATTTCTTCTGCATGCACTTTTGTATTGGGTTTTTCAATGATGCCCTTTAGTTTATTTTCCTCATCAATTAAAAAGGTCGTGCGGTGAATTCCATCATATTCTTTCCCCATGAATTTTTTGGGACCCCAAACCCCAAATGAATTAATAATGCTTTTATCCTCATCTGCAATAAGCGGAAAAGGCAAATCGTATTTGGTCACAAACTTTTGATGTGAAACAACAGAATCAGCACTAACGCCAATAACTTGAATTCCACTTTTCAATAATCCGTCGTAATTATCTCTAATACTACAAGCTTGAGCAGTGCAACCCGGGGTACTATCTTTTGGATAAAAATATAAGACAATTTTTTTACCCGCGAAGTCAATACTAGAGATTTTATTTCCATGTTGATCTACTCCTTCGAAGGCTGGAATCTTTTCTCCAATTTTTATATGCTTCATAATGTTGAATAATTAAACAGTGTTTTGACGAAATACTAATCAAATATAAAATGTTTTTTCATAGTAACAAAAAATAAATTGAAAAAATGTTTAATTATTAATCAAGAATTAGGTAATTGCCAGTGTACTTTTGGAATGTTAGGACATAAAAAAAGCCCTGTAAAACAGGACTTTTTCGTTATTATTGGGCTTTTTAATCGACGGTTAAAAGAGTGCCAAATTTTTCTTTAAGTACCGTATATTGTTTTAATTCTTTTCGTGCTTTATCAGCATAAGCGGCATCTTTATTTTTCTCGTGTACTTCGATTTCTGCTTTTTTCTCCTCGATTTTTACATCAAAGAAGGATATTAAGTAGCTGATGTTTTGTGGGACGAACATTTGCGTATAATATCCGCCGTCTTTTTGCAAGCTCTCATATAGCGTGAATGATTCTTCAATTAAAGTAATATCCTGACGAACAATAAAATATGTCAATGAATTCATAACACTCAATTGATCAAATCCTTGCAATGTTTTATTGTTGGTTAACGCATCCTTGAAAAAGGGAAATGCGTCTGCGCCACCATGTGATCCATATAACTGGGCAATACCAGCAACCATTTTGGAAGACTTTTCACTTTCTAATTTCTTCGCCATTTCAATAGCTTTTACAGGATTTGTTTTACCCAGACTACGCAAAGCCGCTGAAACAACCATGTACGATTGATCTTTTTCAATTCGATCGATGAATACGGCCTCTCCTTCTAGAGTTAAAGCGTTGTTTGATAAAAAATTAATCGCTGAAGTTCGAACCTGTGAATTTGGATCACTCGTAGCCATTCCTTTGATAATGGCCAATCCTTTTGCTTTGTTATCAGCTTCAAGTTTTACTGATTTTTCAATGGCAGTTAATCGAATATTCCAAAATGGATCGCTAAGTGCATCTAAAATCAATTGTTGAACATTCGTCCCCTTTCCTTTTGTACCATTCATCAATGCTGAAAAACGAGAGCGGTAACGGCTATTATTGTAATATTGGTAAATAGATTGATCCAAAGGTTTCTCTTCGCGCACTTTCGCTAAAAGCATTTGTTGCTCATCGAAAATCACGCATTTTAACGAACCATTAAAAGGAAACACAAAACTTTGCTCTAGTGAATCTATTATGATTTTATGGCTGTGCTTACCATTCGAATCATAGATTGCTACTGTCATAGGTAATTTGAATATCGGAGATAAATCTAAATTTTGATTTTGTTTGACAGTTAGTGTTACCGTAGTTGAACCAGTATTTACTGCTTGCTTAAATTCAAGTACTGGGTGACCAGATCCTAAAAACCATTGGTCAAAGAACCAATTTAAATCCTCTCCACTCACTTCTTCAAACGCTAAACGCAACTGGTGAAATTCTGCCGGTTTAAATTTATTAGTAGTTAAGTAATTTTTCATTCCTTCAAAAAAGGCATCGTCTCCTAAGTAGTTGCGCAACATGTGCAAGATGCGTCCACCTTTATTATACGAGTGACCATCAAACATTTGTTCTTTGTCCTCATAATCGAACCAAATTAAATCATGGTATCCTGACATTTGAGAAGATTGATAATATCCATCAGCTTCTTGTTCCGCTTGATAATCGGCCTCGTCAAGTCCTAAATGATGTTCATCCCATAAGTATTGAGAGTAATTGGCAAAAGATTCATTCAAAGGTAAATTTGACCAGGATTCACAGGTAACCAAATCGCCAAACCAATGGTGAAATAACTCATGTGCAATAGTTGATTGATCATTACCGTCTAATAATTCACGATCTGTTTTGTAAGCATAATCACCAAAAATTACTGCACCAGTATTTTCCATCGCACCTGAAACGTAATCACGAACAACAATTTGATGGTATTTATCCCAAGGATATTCTACTCCCAATTTTTTAGAGAAGAATTCAATCATTTTAGGTGTTTCACCGAAGATGGCACGAGCGGAAGTTTCCCATTCTGGTTCAACGTAATAATTCACCTCCATTTTACTTCCATCTTGGCGTGTATAAAAATCCTTTACTACTTTGAATTCACCAATACTCATCATAAACAAATAAGGAGCATGTGGCAAATCTTGTTTCCAATGATCAGTGCGGGTGCCGTCAGTGTTCTTTTTTGAAGTCACTAATTTTCCGTTTGAAAGTGTAGCAAACTTATCTTCAACTGTAATAAAGATTTCTTGTGTTGTTTTTGCATTTGGGGCATCAATCGTTGGAAACCAAACAGAACTAGATTCAGTCTCGCCTTGCGTCCAGATTTGTGGCATTTTATTCTTGTCTTCACCTTTTGGATTGATGAAATAAAGTCCTTTATCTGAAGTTATCGCAGCGCTGCCACCAGTTGTTCGCTCATCTGGTTTGGCTACATAAGTGATGACAACTGTGTATTTTTCGTTACGCGTGTAGATCCTATCTAAATTGATTTTTAAAAAGGCATCATCATATGTGTACTTAAGCTCTTTTGATCCGATTTGAACTTGTTTGATGTCCATTCCTTTCGCATCAAGAATCAAACTATCACTCGCATAGAAATGAGGTTTTGCTGTAATTGTTGCAACACCATTCATACGCGAATTCGCCCAATCAAAATTGACCTCTAATTTAGTGTGAATAAGGTCGGTAAGAATGGTTTCTGTATAACGGTAAACAGGACGAAAAGCAGAAGTAGTTTCCGTTTCATCGACCATCTCATCGTCGTTATATTCTTCTGCAATTTCTTTAGCATTGTCGTTTTTTTTAATACCGCATGCACCAATAAAAATCAAGGTGCAGATAAAGAGGATTTTTTTCATAGTTTTCAATTGTTGTTGCAAATCTGTAGAAATAATTCGGATTCTTAAGAAAAATTACAGCAAGGGAGATTGTTTCTGTTATTTTTGTATAAAATAAATGATAAATGGCGAATCGTACCTGGAATTTTGACGGCAAAGAAGTAATTGGGACCTCCGGTGCAGTTGTGCAATGGGAAGACCATCGTTTTTTTAAGCTTATTTACAAAGGGCAAACTTTTCACGGAGAGTTATTGGAAGACAAATCTGAAGAGAATGTCTTAAATATTAAAGTCAATCACCGAGTTTTTACGATTAAAAAGAAAGGAGAGTTAGACGACTTAATCGCAGCAATGGGATTAGACACGCCAAAAGTGCGTAAGCTCAAAGAATTGCAAGCACCTATGCCGGGAAGAATTGTTCAAATTGCGGTTCAAGTTGGACAAGCACTAAATCCAGGCGATGAAATTCTATCACTTGAAGCGATGAAAATGGAAAACGTGTTGAAAGCTGAAGGAATTGGCACTGTGAAAGCTATATTAGTGAAAGCAGATCAAATTGTTGACAAGGGCACTGTTATGATAGAATTTGAATAGCACTTTTTTGAGAGAGGAATATTAAAAACCTGAATTCGAATATAAATTCAACTCAGAATTCATTTTAAGGATCAATTAAACCACTAAACGAATAAAACTCAAATGAATGAGTTATCAGTTTAGCAATAATTCGCGAAGTGGGGAATCACAATTCAACCAATAATAAACGAATAAAATAATTCTAGAAACACAAAGAGAGCCTCATCGACTCCCTTTGCTGTTTAATTTACACGCGCTTGTGCAAAAGCTTTTTTAATAATAATCGGATACACAGATCCGAACTCCTTGATGCACCATTCCTGAAACTTTTTAATCTCCTCGGCATCAGTGATCCATTTAAGCGCCTTATTCAATTCTTTTTGAAAAAGCATTTTGTCGAAGCTCACTTTTGTGAGAATTTTTTTTGTTAATTCCAACATAGTTCAAGTGTTTAGAGATGACAAGTTAACGAAAAAAAATACAAAATCTTTCATTTGAAATGTTAAAAAATGAAAACCCCTATAACAATTAAGCTACAGAGGTTTTAATTTGAATTCATTTTATGATCTACAGTATCGACTGCTTAATAACTTGATAAATTTCCCAAGTAGTTTTATCGTAAACATAAATCAATACATGCATATTTTCCGCATTGAAATTGCCATCCAATTGGTTTGGAACAACAAAGCTATAATTCACTTGGTACTTATTACCAACAAGCATAGCTGGAGTTAAAGTACGCCCGAAAGCATTTCCATCAATACATCCACGCTGAATTTCACGGTGGATGTATGTTGTGTTATGTGAATTATCACTCATTTTTTGATCACCCACCAAAGAATCTTCAATCATGTAAACGACAATTCCCAAATTACTTAAAGTAGCATCCAATTTTTCAACTTCAGTGTGTAAAAACGCTCCTTTTGTAGTTGGATAAAAGTTTAATGCGGATTGTATATTCACTTTCAAATCATTAGCGGACAACATGGTATTTGTTAAATTAGTCCATGCATTTGGATTTTGAAAAATAACTCCTCCTGAATTTAAACGATTAATAGTTCCTCTCGGGTTCCCTGGAAATCCACCGTCGTTTGTCCCGAAATAAGTTCCAATATCTACTCCTTGTGGATTCGTAAAGTTTACAGGATATTCTGGAGGTGAAACTGTTTGAAAATCCCCAATTCCTCCAGGACCAGCATGAATAGAAGCAATAAATACGCGTGCGGGATTGGCAGCATGCAATGCTTCAGCTAAATCACCTGCAGCTGGACAAAAAACACATTTGTGCCCAGTGTAATCTTCAATCAATATATTGCGATTGGTGTTGGTGTTTGGAGTAAAGATTGGCCATTCATTTGCAACATAATCACTCCACAATCCTGGGTAAAGTGTTGTGTCTAATTCATTACTCGACTGAGGAGTATAGATGTTTTCTACATGGTCGCATGATCCTAGAACCAGCGCAAAACCAAGAAAAAGAATAAGTATTTTTTTCATAATCTATATTGATTAAAAACTTTGAGTAAAGCTTAAGGTCAAACCATTTGATGCAGGAACAAATCTACAAACACCACCCACACAAAACAAACCTGCGCGTTGACGTCCGTATGAAACCATAAACCGTGTGGCATCACGAATGTATCCGCAAGTAACAATTGGATAATTCGTGCGTCTTTCACTGTCTGGATTCCCGTAATTGTATTGATTCATAACTGAAAAGAAATAATTTGGAGAAACACTGTATTCTAAAACTACGGTTGCCCAATCTCCCTTGTCCTGAATTGATCCATCAGCATTTTTAGCTAGGAACAAACCTTGAACTTCGGCTCGCAATGAATGTTTAGCGTTGATTTTATACCCTAATTCAAACACCCCAACGTGCGAATTAATTATTCCTACAGCATCATTTGAAATCTTTGCTACATCATTGTTAATGCGAATATTAAAATAACTCACAATAAAGTTGAATTGTTTATTGATTTTTCGCGTAATATTTATATTTATATCTTGCCAATATAGACTATCACTGCTATCAAACGGCCTTCCAACATAACTTACACCCGTTGAGTCATTTGGATTTATTCCACTCATGTGCTGCATTGGTCGCAGTGCAACTGAATAATTTGCATTGATTGCTGTACCATACTTCCCGCCTAACTTGGTTCCTTTAGGAATAGTGTATAATACCTCTGCTTGATAAGCAATTTCTCCTAAAGGCTGCGTTGCATATGGATACAAAGTTGCCACCAAATTATAGGTATGTGTTTTATTCATAGCAGGCAAGTAATTGATGAAAAGATCTTGCAAATCCTTTGTACGATCGGAACGATAACTCATGTTGTCAACTGATTTTCCTGAAAGTAGAATTCCTAAGCCTTTTTTAGAATAGGCTAAATTGATAACGGCTGCGTGTCCGTAATTATAAATGTATGCATTGTCAGACGAGGGGTCTTGTTCTTTCTGAACGTACTCTGCATTTATCGACCATTTTCCATAACGCAATTTTGCACGACCTCCATAAGTCCCAACATTTTCAGGAAGGATTAAATCATCGTTGTTATCTGCTTGGTACTTACTTACAAATGACCCACCTAGAACGATATCCAATTTTGAGTCTTTCATTTTCTTAAAAGTCTCATTTAAGTGCATTTCCCCGTCAAATCCTCGGGCAATCCCTTCAGAGTGAACAATTAATCCTTTTTGAAAAGACAAACGTTGGTAACCATAAACACCCTTTAGAACAATTCCTTTGTATGGACGAACAATCAAACGAGCACCATCCATCATATTGTCATATCCTAAAGCACGGTCTTCGTAAGCACGGAAAGCTAATCCAGAACCAAATTGTTCGTAAAATGAACCCAAAGTTACATCAACAAAATCATTTGCATAACCAATGTATCGCATGCCGATTCCAGTGCCATCAAAACGATTTGGATATCCTTGAATACGCGGTAAATAGGATTCAACACGCATTCCTGCTTTGAAGTTCCCTTGCGTGTAGAAAACGTTCATATAGGTGTTTATCAATCCTTTTGAAGCAGGTTGATTCGCACCAATTAAAGTGTCTTCGTTTAGATATTGAAAAACACTTTCAATATTACCCGTAAAATTTCCTGTGTTTACTTGTGCATTTCCTGCCAGGGAGATGCTTGCCACAAAGGACAGAAGTATGAGTTTTCGCATGTAAAGTATTAACTGTAGAGTTTATTTTTTAGCACCAAGCTTTTTAATTTCTTCGTAAAGTTTTTCTTCATCACCTGGAGCATAATTATTGTGAGTATAAACAATATTGCCATCAGCATCTATCAAAAATGTGTGAGGAACAGTATTTACACCCATTGCTCTTTTAAAATCACCATTTGGATCTAATAGCACAAGATATTCCCAACTTCTGCCATTTACATATAAAGGAACAGAATTGAGTGTTTTCTCATCGTCAATAGATACAGCCACCAGATTTACACCTGTTTCTTCTTGCCAATCCGCATATAAATCATGTATGGTGTTTAATTCTTTCTTACAAGGTGCACACCATGTTGCCCAAAAGCTAATAACAACTGGACCTTCAAATCCTAATGCGGCCGTATTTATGGTGTTTCCTTCTAAATCTTTCAATTGTACTGAAGGCAATTGTTTTAATGTTGATTCTTCTTGTGCAAATAAACTTGAACAAAGTGCTAATCCTAAAACGAATAATGTAATTTTTTTCATCTGTACTAATTTTTTAAGTCGTCGGGCGTTTTCAAAAACCTTGCCGAAGTCAAATGTAGCGGAAAAAGATGAAAAGTATAAATAGAGAATGAGGTATATTATTGAATTCCTATGATTCATTGTAAACGCCTTTTTTTTCTTAAGTTCCTAGTTTTGGTACGATTTCTGAAAGTAATTTTTGAAAACACATAGTTTTCCTTTTTTAGCATTGTTTCGAGTAAACGTTGAAAAATTGAAAATGGTATGTTTTTTTCTATATATTTGTTTAGAATCAAATTCGCACATTATGAAAAGAGTAATACTTTCTTTTTTATCAATCGTTTTAATATCTGCAGCTGTGAAAGCTCAAAATGGTATTGAAATATATGAAACGGGACAATCTACTGATTATTCAGGAGACACAATTTTTATGGCTGCACCAAACAATCAAGCCTTTGATGTTCCACTCGATATTCACAATAGTACTGGTTCAACACATGCTTGGAGAATTACTCGTTGGAGAATAGATGTGCCTGCTGGTTGGTCAGACCTTTTATGTTGGGGACATGCTACTGATCCTTTTGGTGGAACATGTTACTCTTCTGCTCAAATGCCGACGAACCCTTGGACAACCCCAGGAACTCAGCAAGTTTTATTTGATATTGCTGATGGGGAGTATGGTAAATTGAAAGCTACAATTGATCCAGATGACGTTTTGAGCGGTATTGCTCATTATAGGTATTATGTAAGTGATGATGGTGCCAATTATTCAGACTCAGTTGATTTATATATTGATTTCACTGCTTCTATCAAGCAAGTAAAAGAAGACGTCACTGTGAATGTTCAACCGAATCCAGCGAGCGATTATGCAATCATTACATTGAACAATGCTGAAAGTGGTACAATCCGAATTGTTGATGTACTTGGAAATGTTGTTTCGAAAGAATCAATTTCAGGAACGAAAAAAATTGACTTATCAAGTTTTAGAAATGGTGTTTACTTCATCACTATTGAAACTTCAAATGGAAAAACAATCAATAGAAAATTGATTGTTAGACATTAATAGATTAAACTTTATTGGAAAGAGACCGCTTTTAGCGGTCTTTTTTGTTTTAGCCCAAGTCCATTTACTATATTTGGTATTCAATTGAATGGCTTAATACATTCTTAGTAAAACGTTGATGTTTCGAATACTTGCTATTACTGGTTTTCTTTCAGTTTCCTTCCTTTCTTTGGGACAGCAAAATTCTGTTATGCTGAATTCTTTTTACAAGGATAGAATGTTCATGCACCTGGATGAGAAAGTCGCCCCGAATGGTTCATTTTTGCCCGTTTTTGAATCGCAGTTTAGCTCTAATGTCACTTTAAGGGATTCCACTAAGCAATATTATGAATTCACTGAAATGATTTTTAAAAAGCATCTTTTTGAAGCAAAAGGGGCAAATTACTACGTGACAATTTCTCCTATTCTTGACTTTTCTCTTGGTAAAGATAAAAAGGACACAAATGAAAGAAGATTGTTTCAAAATACGAGAGGTGTTTTTGTGGAAGGAGATTTACTAAAGAATTTCTCCTTTTCAACTTCCTTTTATGAGAATCAAGCACGATTTACGCGTTATGAATCGGCATACTATTCTGAAATTGGAGAATTGTACCCAAATCAATCTACTGGGCAATACAATACGCAAAATGCTGTAGTGCCAGGAAGTGCTCGAACAAAACCTTTTAAAACTGATGGCTTCGATTATGCTTATGCGATTGGAAACTTAGTGTACAAGCCGACTAAATGGTTAATTCTTTCAGCAGGGAATACAAGTCATTTTGTAGGTGATGGTTACCGCTCTGTTTTACTTTCAGACAATGGTGTTCCTTCACCTTTCTTTCGCATAAGTGCACAGATTTCTAAAAAATGGCAGTTCAATACAATGAGAACACGCTTGATTAACTTAATGAGAAAGCCAGTTAGCACGACGGTTGAAGCGTATTACGAAACAAAGGGTTATTCTAGTAACTATTTTACTTTTCAACCGAACGATAAATGGAGCATTAGTCTTTTTGAAGGAATCGTATGGTCAAAAGGGGATTCTATAACTTCCAAGAAAGTGAATCCCTTGTTTTACAATCCTGTTCCTTTTGTAGCGGAATTTGCACTTTCTAAGCAGGAGATAAATTCGGTTCTTGGATTAAATGTTTCTTTTGTGCTCAATGAAAGAAATCGCTTCTATGGTCAATTGGCGATTGGTAATTTGAACAGTAAAAAAGCGGCAATGCAGCTAGGTTGGAGAGCGTATAATTATTTTGGATTAAAGGATCTAATGCTTCAGCTAGAATTTAATTCCGTAACGAATGGGATGTATCAATCGGAAAATATTCGATTAAATTACAGTCAGTATAACCTTCCAATGGCGCATATTAAGGGAAATTCGTTTCATGAATTCATTTTGCGCTCGAATTATGAATGGAAACGTTGTTATATAGATTTAAAATCTGTCGTTTATATGCTTTCTAATTATTCTTCTGTGGATTTATTACCCGTAAGCAAAGTGAATCAACAAGAATCTGGAACCTTGACAGTATTAAATATTGAAATGGGTTATCGTTTTAATCGTAAAATGAATTTGAATCTATTTGGAGGCATAAATTCTCGCACAGATATTCAATCTGGAATGGGTAATGCACAGCATATTTTCATTGGATTGAGAACGGGAATTACTAATCGTTATACTGATTTCTGATGAGATATTTGGCGGTCATATTCGGATTCTTAAGTTTGGTCGCATTCGGTCAAGGAAGCGTTTCATTGTTATATGAAGAATTGCCATTGGATTCAATTAGGCCTTTATCCGTTGAACAACACACTTCGGTTAAGCCTTCTATTCGTGTTCAGCGTCCAATTGATGGATTATTGAATATTGGAGTGAATGAAAAAACTTATTTTGCCAATTTGACTCCAATCGTAGATTTGAATTATCGCTACAATGAAAGCAATCAATACCGCGTAGGTGGTGGAATGAACTTAGAAAGTGCCTTAACCGAAAAATGGTATTTAAGAACAAGTTTTGTTGGTGGTATTGGCGTTGGTGACTCCTTGTTTCAATCTAAAGGATATTGGGTGAATGCCGATTCGGCTAACTACACTTATGCAGATTTAAGAGGACGTTTATCATATACACCCAACAGCATTTTTAATTTTCAGGTTGGACTTGATCACAATTTTATAGGTGAAGGGAATAGATCTTTGTTTTTAAGTGATTATGGGAAGCCTCATCCATTTGGACAGATACGCGCACAATTTTGGCGAATTGAATATACCGTTTTATATCAGTTTTTCAAGGAGGATGTTGGAACGGAAAGGAAACGAAAAAACGGCGCTACACATCACATTAGCTTCAATGCAACGAAATGGTTGAATTTTGGAATTTTTGAAACGGTTGTTTTCCAACCGAAAGACACCTTGCTAAATCGTGGATATGATGTCGAGTATTTAAATCCGGTGATCTTTTATCGTCCACAAGAATATTCTCTGGGTTCTTCAGACAATGTATTGCTAGGGGTGAGTTTTAGTGCAAAGTATAAGAAACATACACTTTACGGTCAGTTTATTTTGGATGAATTTTCATTAACTGAGTACAAGGCAAAAACGGGATGGTGGGCCAACAAATATGGCGGTCAGCTCGGAATAAAAGGTCGTATGAATTCAAAAAATTCAAATTGGTTTTATCGTTTAGAGTACAATTCGGTTCGACCTTATACGTATGCACATCTCAATTCAGGTCAAAATTATGGAAATCAAGGGAACACCTTGGCACATCCTTTAGGTTCTAACTTCCGGGAAATAGTTGGTGAATTAAAGTTTCAACATAAGCGTTGGCTTGTTAAAGGCTTCTTGAGTTACTTTTTAAAAGGAGAAGACAAAGACGGTTATAGTTATGGGGGAAACGTATACCAACCTTATACCAATCGTCCTTATGAGTATGGGCATTTTATAGGTCAAGGACAAGGAAATAATGGTTTCCGATTAATGGCAACTGTTTTATACAAAGTACATCGACATGGAGATTTGCAAGCATTTATTGAAAATCAATTACGTTACGATACAATGACTGGCATGACAAGCTTTCTACCTACGATTGGATTGAGAAGTCAACTGTGGAATGATTACCGTAATTATTAAAAAGCTGAGATTCTGTGTTAAAAAAAAACGGTCACTCAATGAGCGACCGTTTAACTGCATATCGATTTGTTTTTATAAACCGATAATATGACGTACTTCTACTTCCGTAACATTTCGTTTTTTTCCTTCTTTACTGAGGTAAGTTCTGTTTACTAAGCGACCGTGAATCGCCACCTTTTTCCCTTTTTCAGCATAGGTTTCTATGAATTGTGCTAAATTGCCCCAAGCGAAAATGCGGTGCCATTCAGTTGAACTTTTGATTTTTCCATCGTTGGCCCTGAAGTTGGTATCTGTTGCTAAATTAAAGCGAGCAACTTTGTTTCCGTTATCAAATTGTGTGATTTCTGCTGCAGAACCGATATTGCCAATAAGTGTTACGTGATTTCGAATTGTTGTCATGTGATTGAAATTAAATGTGTGTGATTATTAAAAATTGAGTTGTATTTGTGTTTTTTATAGAATGACTAAATCATTGATTTCAACTTCTGAAATGAAGTTTTTCTTTCCTTGGCTTTGATAAAATCGAGTTACCAATTTACCCTCAACGGCTAGGTTCATTCCTTCGGCTCCTAATTCTTCAATAACTCTTACCCAGTTCCCCCAAGCTGTTAGTCGATGCCAATTACTTCGTGATTGTGTTTTGCCGTTTTCATCCAGGTACATTTCTTTTGTCGACATGGTGAATTGTGCAATTTTTTTACCGTTTGGTAGCTCAACTATTTTAGGTGTTGAACAAACTTTGCCTATTAAATTTACGTGATTCATTTTTTATTTGTTAAAGGGGCCGGGAATCCGACCCCTAGAGGTTATGGGTTATGATTTATTTTTTCTCAGCGTCTGCTTTTGGTGTCAAAAGAAGAAATTCACTTGCTTCGATAATTGTACCGTAGCGTTTTTCACCTGCTTTGGTTTCGTACGATTGATGCACTAACTTGCCTTCCACAATCACTTCTTGTCCTTTTTGTAGGCTCTTTTGAATTCGCTCGGCAATTTTTCCCCAAGCATTTACGGTGTGCCATTGAGTGTTCTCATGCCATTGTCCGTTTTTGTCTTTGTAGCTTTCGTTGGTTGCTACGGTGAAACGTGCCAAGGTGCGGCCTGTTTCAAATGTTGTTACTTCAGGTTGACCACCTAATCGTCCGATCAAACTCACTTTGTTTCTTAATGTGTTCATGTTTGTAATAATTAAAAGTTTGAATAATTTGTTTTGTTACCCTCCAGAAGTCAATTCCTGAATTCGACGATGCAAAGTTGTGGGCATCTCAAAATTTTATATGGTTATTAAATGATTACTGTCGAATAACAGTTGGATGTAATCAGTTGTAATTGGATATATAACTGTAAAAGACTAGAATACAGTTTTAAAAGAAAAATATAAATTTTATAAAAAAAG